>SXGS01203026.1_pt1 | contig 35707 bp, 21 predicted proteins | sample 3174681 | NCBI WGS metagenome assembly SXGS01 (sample SAMN11356861, study PRJNA531348) | freshwater metagenome | isolation source: freshwater sample F1-80 | place: China: Fuxian Lake, Yuxi | collected 2017-12-25
AGGAAGAAGAACAGGAAGAAGAGGAGGAAGAGGACGACGATGACGAGTAGTTTTCGCCGTTCGGTCTTTTGAAGTTGATCACCAACGAAAAAAAGCACCCGTTTTTGGACGGGTGCTTTTTTTTGTTGCTTTGGTATTTTGGCAAATCCGACGACAGTCCAGGATTCAGATTACGGACCGGTCATGGAGTTTGTGGTCGTCGTGCCGTTCGGATTCAAACGAGCCAGTCGCGCGCGGCGTTCAGCTCGACGGCGGTTACGGCGAGAAATTTCACTCGGCTTCTCGTAATACTCGCGGCGGCGCATTTCCTTCTTGATTCCAGCGTGTTCCACCAACTTTCGAAACCGCTTCACCGCGTCTTGAATCTTCTCGTTATCTCGCAATCGCAACTTAACCACGAACGACCTCCTTCATGGCAACCTCCAACAAATTGAAATTCGGGAAATACCGCAGCTCGCTGCCGCAGACAATTTGAGCCTCGATACTGACGCCAGCGTCGAATGGTCAACACGGTCGATGTTCGAGGATTTACGCAGATTCCGAAGCGGCGAAGGTATATTCGGGCATCGTTTGAGTTGTCAACGCAGCCGTCTTGATTGCCACGGAAGATCGTCGTATTTTGGCTTGCAATGAACGCATTTGCTTCTACCGCTTGCCGAGACTGCTTGACCTCCGCGCCGATGCGGCGACGTGAGGTGCTGCGTGCAGGAGCGTTGAGTCTGGCAGGACTCGATTTACCGCTATGGTTCCAAGCGCAGGCTGCCGCGCGAGCAGAACCGGTGTCGACCAACAAAACACAACCGCGGGCAAAGGCGTGCATCTTCCTTTTCATGTGGGGCGGCCCGGCTCAGCAGGACACATGGGACATGAAGCCGAATACTCCGGTCGAGTATCGCGGTGAGTTCCAACCAATCGCGACGAAACTTTCGGGGGTGCAAATCTGTGAGCACCTGCCGCAATTGGCCCAGCGAGCTGACAAATTGGCGATCATCCGATCGATGACTCACGGTGACGTCGATCACACTACCGCCACACATTTTCCGCTGACCGGCCGCGGTGTTCCACGTCGCGGTGCTCCGCTGCCAGATGATTGGCCGAGCATTGGTTCCGTCGTGGCACGAATGGGGCACGGACGCGGGCCTTTGCCGCGGTTCGTTTCGATGATGCCAGTTGTTCCCAACGGTGCGCCGCGATTTGTCGAAGAGTCACACGGCCAAGGAGCTGGCTGGCTGGGACCGACGTTGAACCCAATGCGCATCGACGCCGATGGCAGCAAGCCCGACTACAAGGTCGGAGATTTTTCGTTGCACGCCGACGTCCCCGAAGCCCGGTCGAATCGTCGCCGCGAGTTGCTTGGCGACCTCGACCAGCAACTGCGAATGCTCGAAGGTCACGCGAACATCGCGGCGGCTCGCAGCCATTACGACCAAGCCTTCACGCTGTTGTCGTCACGCGGTGCGGTGGAGGCGTTTGATCTGTCTCGCGAACCACAATCTGTCCGCGAACGCTATGGCATGAACCCACACGGACAATCGGTGCTGCAAGCGCGGCGGTTGGTTGAGGCGGGCGTGCCGTTCGTCACGGTCTTTTGGCCAAACGACGGCATCACGAATGTCAGCGTCTACTGGGACACGCACAATCGCAACTTCATCGACTTGAAAACGCGGCTGTGCCCTGTCACCGATCAAGCCTTCAGCGCATTGCTGGACGACCTGCAAGAACGCGGGATGTTCGACGAGACGCTCATCGTCTGGACGGGCGAGATGGGCCGCACGCCGCGCGTCGGCCAAGGGGTCGTCGGCGGAGCCGGTGCTGGCCGCGACGGCCGTGATCATTGGCCGAGTTGTTTCACGTCTGTCCTCGCGGGTGGAGGCATTCGGGGCGGAATCGTTCATGGTTCGAGTGATCGCTTTGCCGCGTATCCCGCCAACAATCCGACCTCGCCCGAAGACCTTGCCGCCACGATTTATCACTGCCTCGGCGTCGATCCGCATTTGCAGTTGCCCGACAATCTTGGCCGCCCGCTGACCATCTGCGAAGGTACTCCGATCCATCCGATCTTGGCATGAATTGGTCAACGCGGATGCACAGCGGCTCAGTCTTTCAGAATCTCTTCAGCACTCACGCCAGCCCATCCACGCGAATCACCGCGTCGCGTGCAACTGCTCGTGCAGCCGATGCGCATCCAACGTGTGCGGGTGAGCCGCTCCGCACGCTGACTGGAAGATTCGCAGAGCTTCCGTGATTGCGGCTTCGGCAGCCCGACGATTTCCGCGGTCGTCCGCCAGCACGGCGACGTTGTGCAGCGTCAAACCGACGTCGGGGTGTTGATCGCCGAGCAATCGGCGTTTCATTTTCAGCGCGCGTTGATACAGCCGCTCGGCGAGGGCCAGCCGGCCGCGCGCGTGATGAATCGCGGCGAGGTTGTTGAGGTTCACGGCGATCTCGTAATGCTCGGCCCCGTGCCGGCGACGCCAGTAACGCAGTGCGCGGCGATAGATCGGCAGCGATTCCTCGAAGCGGCCAAGTCCATCGAGCACTCCAGCCAGTGCGCATTCGTCGGCGATGACATGCGGATGATTCGGGCCGAGTGCTGCTCTGCGGATCACGACGGCCGTTCGCGCAAACGATTCGCCCACTGCGAAATTGCCGGCCGCATGTTCCAGGCCGCCGAGGTTGTGATAGATCGACGCCAGGTCGGCGTGACCGCCGCCGAGTTGTTGTTCGAGAATCGTCAACGCTCGGAGATAGTGGCGGCGCGCTTCGGCGAACCGTGCAGAATACTTCCCGGCGATGCCGATGACGTTGTGCAGCGACGCAACATCGGGATCGTCGCGGCCGAGCGTCCGTCGCGCGATCTTCAGTCCGCCCAGCGCGGTCGCGCGAGCTTGGTCGAAGTGACCGAGATTGATCTCCGCGTTCGCGAGCTGGCAAACCGCTTGAGCGAAGATGCGGGCCACGTCGGGATGCGACTGCCAGCGGCGCGTTATGCGCACGGCTCGCGCGTGCTGTTCGCGAGCGGTCGCGTTGTCGCCCAACTCCGTGGCGATCTGGCCCAGCAGATTCCGCACGTTGGCGACATCCGGATGATTGGAACCGGACTCCGCCTCGAACAACCGCAGCGCGCGGGTCGCAAGTACTCGCGACCGATGACACTCGCCGCGCTGAAAGGAGTTGCCGGCCTGCTCGAACAATTCACAAGCGGTCGTTTCCAGAACCGTGTGGCGGTGAGTCGTGGCCAACATCTCAATCTCCCGGAGTGCGTGAATCCGGCGAGCGGAGGGCGTCAGACCTCCGAGATGAGGACTCGAAAGGATTGACGCCAGCTCCGCATCGTTGGACCGAAGATTGGTTTGCTCAGACTAGGTCGCTTCTGTGGTCTTCGAACGCTTGATGTAGCGCAGTCCCGCCTTGACGTCGGTCTTGACGGTCAGCGAGCGACGGGCCGGCTGGGCCTTCGTCTGGTTGTGGTTGAGGGTGAATCCACCGGCTTTGACGTTCGTTCGGACTTGCATGATCGGGTTCCTTTCGAGACTCGAAGCCGGTGGAAGCGAGTCGGCTTCAGGTTGGTTTGTTTGAGCGTTTGCTTCCACACGGGTAATGCCAAACGGCGCGCAGAACCCGACAGAAGAATTTCAAGAAATTTGGAATCGACTGTAGGTCAGCCTTTCCAGGCTGACACGAACGCTTCATCGACGTCGATGCCGCGACGGGTCAGCCTGGAAAGGCTGACCTACGGATGCGCGATGACCAGCAGCGTTGAGGCTTCATGCAGGACCAATTCCAGCGTGCGTTGCAGCGTCGCTGGGTCGAGGGCGGCGAAGCTTTCGTCGAGCAGGATCACGTCCGCCTTTTGCAGCAGCGCGCGAGCCATGAACATGCGGCTGCGTTCGCCGTGGCTGAGTTGCCAGCCGGTCTCGCCGACCATTTGGAACAGGCCGGCGGGCATCCGATCCAGCAGCGGGCCGAGTTCCAAGGCTCGGCACAAGCGTTCGGCTTCGGCCACGTCTTCCGCGGATGGCGGCCAGGCTCGGCCCATCAGCAGGTTGAAGGCGAGCGTCCCGATCAGCACATGATTGTGATGAAACTGCGGAGCCATCACGACTCGTCGCCGCCAATTCGCCGCGCCCAGCGTCGCGCGATCCAAACCGCGCAGCAAGAGCAGGCCCGAATCTGGCACGCGGCTCGCCGCGAGCAACGCCGCCAACGTCGATTTGCCTCCGCCCGACGAACCTTGCAACAGAATGCGGTCGCCCTGCCGAATCATCAGATCGACGCCGCACAACACCGGTTCGGCTCGCCCCGGATAGCGATAGATTAAATCGTGAGCGGCCAGAACGTAGCCGTCACGCTCCGCGTGACGAGCCGAATCGGGAGTTGACGTGGAATGTCCGTCGAACATCGTCGGCAGAGGTCGCACGGTCTCGCCGCTCTCAGCGTTGGGATCGCGTTCCAGATCCGCCGCAGCGATCGCTCGGCTGTCCTCACGCGGAGCGTGAGGGATACTTTCCGGTCTCCCGATCGGTTCGACACGGTTCGCCGCTTGCCAGAACGGTTGCACTTCGCGCCACGCGATGAACGCCGCCGCGAGTTGTTCCCAGCCGCCGGTCAGACTGCGGAACGCTTTGTAGGCCATCAGCACGCCGCCGACTCCGATCGCCAGGCCGGTCGAGGATGCTCCGCCGCGCACGAACGCTGGAGCCAAGCCCAGCAGGCCGATCAGCAACCAGCCTCGCGGCACGAGCACTTGCAGTGTCATCGTCACCTGATCGAGTCGTTGTGACGCGCTCAAATACTTGTCGAGCGCTTCGTCCTCGCCGGCGTTCCATTGCTCGCGCGGTTGCTGAGCCAATCGCGTGCGATGTCCGACCAGATGTTCGACCAAGTTGTGAGTCAGATCCAACCGCTGCGTCGTCCACGCGGATCGGCGGCGAATCAGCGATCGAGCCAACCACGCTCCGACCGCGATCCACGCCACGAGCACGACCACATGCCACGCGCCGCCCGCCCCGCTCGCGAGCACAACCGCCGCCAACAGCAACTCCACCAGCGCGGTCAGGCTCAGGAAACCGCCGGCCAGTGCGGTGTGCTCGACCACTTCCGATTCGATCACGCTGCCGAGCAATTGCCCCGCTCCTTTCGCCGACAATTCATCCGGGTCGAGCCGCAACGCTCCGAACAACAGACGCCGCTTGAGCAGCGTCCCCGCTTGAATCGACAGCCGCCCGCTGAGGTACGTCATCAACAATCGAAACGGCAGCACTGACAGCAGCAACAACGCCCAAGCCAGCAACCACCCCGGCTCTATGCGACCTTGCAGAGCCATCCAGCCCATCAGCCCCCACGCCGCCGAGAACAACGCGAACTCCACCGCATGGGTCAGCACAACTCCGCCCAGCAACCACGGCAGCCGAGCTTCCCGCACCTGCGACGCCACCGGCGTCTCCCCCGCCGAACGCAACAGCCAACCCGCCTCGACCGTCTCTTGAGCCAACAGCCCATCGAGCAACGCCTGTCGCGCCGCGCGATCGCGCACACTAGCCCGACGCGCCAGCGAGGGGTCTTCGGCCGCACTCCCTGGCTGGTAAGTCGGCCTAGTCTGAGTGGCCAAGCCCGCATCCGTCAGCAGTTGTTGCAACGCCTGCTCGTGCGGAGCTTCGACCGAACCGCGCAGCAGCGAGACAAGTTCCGCAGTCGAACAACGCACGAGTTCCAGATTCGGCGAGAGCAACGTCACCCGTTCGCGGTTGCTCGCGATCAACAGCACGATGCCGGTCTCCTGACCGGCAGTCGGTGGTAATCTCACGACGGCCGGAGCCGCTCGCCACACGAACTCTTCGACTTGCCCATACGGCACCGCGACCGGCTCCGCTTCGAGTTCCAACCACTCCGCTGCCGATTCGACGCTGCACGACCCGGAGATCGACTCGCGATCCGCGACCTGCAAGTCCGCACGGCGCGCGAGTGACTCGACCGCCTCGAAGTGGCGGGACGATGGCCAAGCGTGTTGTGAGATGGTTTCGGACATTTTGACGTTTGATCGGCGAGCCGGCGGCCGTTAGGTGTGATGATTCATGGGTCGGGGGAAATTCGAAGCAGTGTGTTACGAAATTAGCACGACGCGCAAGCGAGTGATCTCGGTGCATGCCACTCACTTGCGCGTCGTGCTAATTACCTCCCATGAATAATCCCGGTTAGGCCCCGGACGAATTCTCGACGTTGTTTGTCCGGGGGCTAACGACCACCGGCTCACTGAGTTTAAGTTGTTGTGGGGCGACTTCTTCCAACTGTCCGTCGCACAGCCACGTTTGTCGCCAGCGGGCGTCGGTCCATAGCCCCTCGCGCACCGCGACTTCGGCGTCGAGCAGCTTGCGGAACTGCGAATCGGGCCGCGCGGCAAGTTCGCGCGGCGGCGCGTCCTCGATCACTCGGCCGGCTTCGACGACCAGCACACGCTCGAAGTCGAGCGTCTCGCCGACATCGTGCGTGACACAGAGCAGTGTCGCACCGCGCCAGTGTTCGCGAGCACGCAGCAACAGCTCGCCACGCTGGCCCCGATCGAGTCCACGGAACGGTTCATCGAGAATCGCCAGCCGCGTCCCCTCGCGAGCGAACGCGCGAGCCAATCGCACTCGCTGACCTTCGCCGCCAGAGAGTCGGCCTCCCGCTTCGCCGAGCACGGTTTGCATTCCGTCCGGCAATCGGCGCAGCACGCTGGTCAGGTCCGAGCGTTCCAGAACCGGGCCAAGTTCGCTCAATCGCGAGGCCGATTGGCCGTACAAAACATTGTCGATCAGCGAGCGATTCCAAAGTTGCACGGCGGGATCAACCCACGCGGTCTCGACTCGCAGTTGATCGAGTCGCGCGGTGTCGAGCCGTTCGCCATCGACGAGCACTTTCCCCTCAGCCGCGCGATACCAGCCGAGCAGCAGGCCCACGAATGTTGATTTGCCCGATCCCGACGCGCCGACAATCGCGACATGACTGCCAGCCGGAATGCTCAGCGTCAGGTCGTGCAGAATCGTCTGCCCACCGGCTCGCACAGTGACGTTTTGGAAGTCGAGCGTGATGCCCGTAGCCCTGTCGCTCCGCGACAGGAAAGCCGATGGTGCGGTTGCCTTCGATTGTGAATGGAACGCCGTTGACACGTTCGGCTGATCCTGTCGCGGAGCGACAGGGCTACTTTCCTCCGGCGCGCCAAGCGGTTCCAACGCGCGCAACGTGGCGTTGCGGGCGGAGGGGACTTGACGGATCAGCATGGCGAGTTGCTCGCCCAGCGTCGGCAGGTTCAGCACCCAGTAGGCCAGCAGCAGCGCGCCGCTCATTTCCACGGCGGTGCCCGAATGGCGCATCAGCAGAGTCACGGCCAGCAACGTGCCGACGACGGATTGCAGGCCCTCGATGGCGATGGACCAGCACAACAATTTCTGAGCGGCCTTGGCCCACTCGACCATCAAACCTTCGTGCTCGCGACGGACGGCGGTCGCGGCTCCGTGCGAACGGATCGCGTTCAAGCCGATCAAGGCGTCGAGATAAAATCGGCTCAGCGCGCCGTCGTGCGTGCGTGCCCGCAAGTCGAGTCCTTGCAGCAGCGGCAAGCAGAGCAGTGGAATTCCAATCGCGCTCACGGCGGCCAACGCAGCCCAGACGACGCCCGACGGATCGACCCACGCGATCGCCGCGACCGTGAACAGCAGCACCAGCGCCGAGCGCAGCATCTGCCCGAACAATTTCGGCAACGTGCGGATTTGATGCAGCGAATGACTTCGCTCGGCCATGTCTGACACCGGGCGGCTTTGAAAATAGCGATCGTGCAGCCTCGGAATCTTGCGCAGGAACTCGACCCGCAAGGCCGTCTCGATGCGACGCCCCAAGCGATTCAACGCTCCGGCCGCGCGCAGCTCGAAGAAGATGACGCCCACGCCGAGCAGAGTGAACGCTCCGACGGCGAGCAGGCGTTGTTCGATCAACGTCAAGCTGCGTCCGACATCCAACAACCCGCGCAGCAGCAAGCCTTCGAGCACTTCGGTCGTCGCGAGCGCGCCGAGCAACATCGCGAGCAGCAGCAAGCCGAACGTCGCGCCGCCGCCCATCAGCCGCCACAGTTGCTTCGCGGTTGAGACCTGCGGCTCGTTGAGCGCGGCCGCGAGTTCCGGGTTCAAGTGTGTTCGGTCGGCGGCAAGCGGGCCGGAGTCTTTTTCCGAATCGCCGTCGTCAGCGTTGGAAACTTCACGGCGGCCGTGTACTCGCACCAGCACAGCTCCTCGCATCTCAAGTTGTTCGTTGCCGTCCGCATCCGACGGCGCGGGCCGAGCGGACCAGAACGGATCAGGGACGTGGGGCACGTTTTCAACGTGCCCGGCTGGTTGTTGATGGACAGGCACGTTGGAAACGTGCCCCACGACGAACGCTTCCAGAATCTTCCGCGCGGCGTTGCCTTTCGCGACTCCGCCGGAATCGACGAGCGAGTGTGTCAACCGTGTGACCGCATCGAGCGCGGCCAACGCTCGCCAACCGGGAGCGGCCAGCGCGGTGTCGATCAATCGCGAAGCGTGGCGTCCGAGGCCCAGCGATTTCAGCCGCGCGGTCAGCGGTTTCAAGAAGCCTTCGCCGCGCGCCCATTCTTCCCAAGCCGCCGCCGGAATGCGTTGAGCATGGACGAACAAGTCTTGAGCGAAGCGCTGCGTGCTGACCCAGCGGCGGCCGGTGCCGGGGTCCATCAACTGCATCACCGGGCCATGCCGTCGCCAGGCCAATACGAAATGCGGCATCCCATCGGGATTGCGAATCACCACGATGGCCGGCAATGCCTCGGCCTCGTCGAGCAGCACGAAGTCCGCCGGCAACATGATCTGCTGGGCATCCAGGCCCAACTGTCCGGCGACTTCTTCGAGCACATTGATGGACGTGCCATCCACGTCAGTCTGACACGCCTCGCGCAGTCGGCCGTAGCTGACCGGTATGCCGAAACCCTCCAGCAAACATTTCAGCGTCGCCGGCCCGCAATCCATCGCCGACGTTTGGATGACTTCAGGGATCAGCCAACGTCGAGACATGGTGTGTTTCTTGCGCCTGTGTCAGCGAGCCGGGCGGCGTCAGCCCCCGGACATGAACCGTTTCGTGGATGGTCCGGGGGCTGACGCCGCCCGGCTCGCCAAGTTGGTTTCGCGGGTCATTCGTCATTTCGCGGCGACGGCCACGGACGATACCGGCTCGCGTTTCGGCTGCAACCATTGGCCAGCGGCGCGCAGGACCAATTCGGCGGGGGAGATTTGCTCGACGGCGACTTCGGCCGCGCCGGGCAGACCGTGACCGATGGGGATCGAAGTGACCATGTCGCGCGGCAGAGAGAGTTCGACTTGCACGCGACCCTCGATCGGTTCGGTGCCAACGTTGGCGACCGTTCCGGACAACATGCCGTATTGCGTCCATGGGAAACCGTCCAAACGCAATCGCACGGGTTGGCCGGGCTTCAAGCGACCGACGGCGGCGACGGGAAAGAAGGCGATCGCTCGCGGTTCCGCATCGGGAATGATCGACGCGAGTTTGTCGGCCGCTTTCACGACTGAGCCGGGGCGAATCTCGGCCAGATCGCCGATGCGACCGGAGACGGGCGATCGCACGATGCAACGGTCGATGGTGTGCTGCAAGCGAGCAATCGCGGCGTCTTCGACTTCCATTTGGCCGGTCAATTCGATCGCCGTGCCTTTCAGCTTGGCGATCCGAGTTTGACACGCCGATTCCTGAACTTGGCGTTCGCGGCTGAGCCGTTCGATGCCTCGGCCGAGCGTCACGATCTGCGTTTGGCACAGCTCGACTTCTTCGAGCGACTTCTTGAGATCGAAGTCCGTGTTGGCACCGCGACGACGAAGTTCTTTGTCGGCGACCAGTCGCTCGGCGGAGAACTTGGCTTTGACTTCCGCAGTGACGAGTTCCGCTTGAGCCTCGCGGACAGCGGCCTCTCGCGCGGCGGCCTCGGCCTGGAGCGCGGTTTCTTCGGCAGCAAGTTCTCCCGCGACCGCAGTGAGCTTCGATTGCACGGCTCGCCGAGCCGCTTGCCGTTCGGCCAGAGCCAACCGATCCGCCTCCGAATCGAGTTCGACCAGCACATCCCCTTCACGGACGACTTGGCCGAGAGCGAGTCGCGTCTCAACGACTTGCCCGGCCAACTTCACGGCCACCGGATGCGACTGCGACCGCGATTCCAGCCGAGCTGTCGTCGTCACTTCGTAAACAGTGACTCGACCGGCCAAAAACCAGCCGCCCCAAACGGAAAGCAGCAGCGCGAGCAACACCGCCATCGGCCGCCGCTTGGGTCGATCGGCCTTCAAAGAACGGATCGTGCGAAAGAAGGTCATGGACATGATTCGGCCCTTTGGAGTGAGGGGTGTCAGCCCCGCTTTGGATTGGCTGACACTCTGGCAATGCCGAACCACGTCCGGAACCCGACAGGGAATTTTGAGTTCCCCGCCATTCCTGTTGAAAAACGGATTTGTCGAATAAGGCTCACGCAAAGGCGCGAAGACGCAAAGCGTTGAACTCCTTGGAATTCTCATTCTTTGCGTCTTTGCGTCTTTGCGTGAGACCTCCGTCAATTCAACACGGAAGGCAGAGAACCGGAATTTTGAAAATGTGCGAATCGGCCTCAGCCGTCCTCTGACCTCGCGTCGGTGGGACGGCGACTCGGTTGCCTCGTTAGTTGCCGGCGGTGCTGCTCTTCAGAATGACGAATCGCTTAACCTGCGTGCTGGGTCCGGCCTTGATGTTGGTTTTGACGTTCATGGTTCAATCTCCTGGGAATGGGGAAGGCGGCCGAAATGGCTCGTCTTCGGGGTGAGGCAGCGTTCGTCAGCGTCGCAACATGCGTCGCGTTGGAGTGCTGGGAAGGGACGGGGGCACGGTAGGCTCGTTAGTTGCCGGCTGTGCTGCTCTTCAGAATGACGTTTCGCTTGATCTGCGTGCTGGGTCCGGCCTTGATGTTGGTTTTGACGTTCATGGTTCAATCTCCTGGGAATGGGGAAGGCGGCCGAAATGGCTCGTCTTCGGGGTGAGGCAGCGTTCGTCCGCGTAGCAACATGCGTCGCGTTGGATTGCTGGGAAGGGACGGGGGCACGGTAGGCTCGTTAGTTGCCGGCGGTGCTGCTTTTCAGAATGACGATTCGCTTCATCTGCGATGAGGGTCCGGCCTTGAGGTTGGTTTTGACGTTCATGGTTCAGTCTCCTGGAAATTGAAAGACGGCCGAAATGGCTCGCCTTCGGGGTGATTGAGCGTTCGCTCGCGTCGCAACATGCGTCGCGTTGGATCGCTGTTGGTGGGGTAATGCCAAGATCGTGGTGGAACCCGACAGACATTTTTGAAAGACTGTCGCAACTTCGTCATTCGCTCTTGAGAGCACTCGCATGTCCGACGGCAATTCAGTCAGCCTGTGGTTGGAACAATTGAAGGCGGGCGATCCGGCGGCGGCGCGGCCGTTGTGGGAGCGGTACTTTCGGCGGCTGGTCGGATTGGCTCGCGTGAAGCTGCGCGACGCGACCAAACGTGTGGCGGATGAAGAGGATGTCGCGCTGAGCGCGTTCGACAGTTTCTTTCGCGGCGTCGAACAAGGCCGGTTCTTGGAACTGAACGATCGCGACAACTTGTGGAAGTTGTTGGTCACGATCACGGCGCGCAAGGCGGCTCATCAATGGCGCGATCAGCAGGCGGCCAAGCGCGGCGGCGGGCAGGTATCCGGCGAGTCGGTCTTCAAGAACGCGGGAAAGGACGGCTCACAGCCGACGGGCTTCGATCAAGTCGTGGGGCCGGAACCGACTCCCGAATTCGCCAGTGAGGTCGCCGAGGAAACTCGATCGCTGTTGGAAAAGTTGCCGGATGAAATCTTGCGGACCATCGCCTTGGCCAAGATGGAAGGTTACACCAATGACGAAATCGCCGAGCGACTGACGGTCGCTCCGCGCACGATCGAGCGCAAGCTGCAAATGATCCGCGAGATTTGGGAGAAGGGTTCTGTCGATGACGACTGATCTTCTGCCTCCGACACCGACGCCTCGTCCGGCGAACTCCACGCGCTGGGATGCTCGGCAGCGGCAAGAGGCGTTGTGTGATGAATTCGAGTCGGCGTGGCAGCACGGCCGAGCGCCGACGTTGGAGGACTACGTCGCGCGAGTGCCGCTCGCTGAGCAAGCGGATTTGCTGCGCGAGTTGATCGAGTTGGATGTGTTCTATCGCCGTCAGCGTGGTGAGTCGGTGCAGCGCGGCGATTACCGGCATCGGTTCGCGGCGTTGGAGGATGGATCGGTGTCGATCACGGATCGTGGGGCAGGTTTTCAACCTGCCGAGCCAGCCGGGTCGGCGACGCCCACAACGTCGAGTGAGCGGCAGGTTGAAAACCTGCCCAACGGACGGTTCGGCTACGAAATTCTGTCAGAGCTTGGTCGCGGCGGAATGGGAGTTGTGTATCTCGCTCGGCAGGTGCGGCTGAAGCGATTGGTCGCGTTGAAGATGATCCTGGCCGGTGAATTGGCCAGCTTTGAAGAGCGGCTACGATTCCGTCGCGAGGCCGAGACCGCCGCACGGTTGCAGCATCCGCACATCGTCCAAGTCTATGACGTCGGCGAGCACGACGGTCATGCGTACCTCGCGATGGAGTACGTCGGCGGCGGAACTCTGGCTCGCTGGATGGATGGTCGCCCGCAGGCACCGCGCGAAGCGGCGGCGCTGATGGAAACCCTGGCTCGCGCAATTCAACACGCTCACGAGCAAGGGGTCGTACATCGCGATCTCAAACCGGCGAACGTGTTGCTGACCGAAGCAAACAGCGCGTCGCGACGGCTCGATGCGAATGAGTTGCCGGTGGTCGGCAGCAGCCAGCGAGAGAACGTCACTCCGACATCGGCGCGATCGCCGATGCCGCAGTCGAACGACGCTGGCGTTCGGGAGGGCGTCAGCCCCCTGGTGGTTCGTGAAGCAACCCAGCCCACCGGGGGGCTAACGCCCTCCCGCTCGCCTGAACTGCAATTGGTTGCCGCGCCGATTCCCGTCGCGCGGCGCGACGATTCGGATCGCACGTTGTCCGACGTGCCGAAGCTGAAGATCGCGGACTTCGGCTTGGCGAAGTTGCTGGGGCAGGAGATCAGCATGACGCAATCGGGCGCGGTGATGGGGACGCCCAGCTACATGGCTCCGGAAGCGGCCGGGGCCGGGCCGATTGGTGCTCCGGCCGACATCTATTCCTTGGGAGCGATCTTGTACGAGGCGCTCACCGGCCACCCACCGTTTCGTGGTGCGAACTTCGCCGACACGATTGAGCAACTCAAAACGCAAGAGCCGGTCACGCCCCGTTCGCTGCAACCGAAGGTGCCGCGCGATCTCGAAACGATCTGCTTGAAGTGTCTGCAAAAGGAGCCGCGCAAACGATTCGTCTCGGCCGAGTCACTGGCCGATGACCTGCGGCGGTTTTTGGACGGCGAGGCGATCACCGCTCGACCGATCGGCGTCATCGAACGCTCAGCGCGGTGGATGAACCGCCATCCGGGACCGGCGGTCGCGCTGGTCGGCACCGCGCTCACCGCGCTGCTCGTGCTGGGCTTGAGTCTGTTCTTCAACGCGAAGCTCAGTGTGTCGTTGTCGGAAACCGAGACACAGAGTCTGCTCCTGAAAAGGCAACGCGATGAGACTGCGACGCAGCGCGATGAAGTGGTTCGGAAACGCGACGAACTGGCGGCGCAGCAGGCCGTGATCGTGGAAGAGCGGAACAAAGCCGAGGCTCAGCGCGCGTTGGCCGAGACTCAGAAAACCGAAGCCGAGCGGCAGAAGCTCGAAGCGGACAAGCAGCGGGACGAAGCGGGGCGGCAGAAGAGCACGGCCGAGTTTTCGACGTACACCTCGGAGATGCTGTTGGCGGATCGCTACCTGCGCGATTCGCGCGTGTCGGCGGCGGATGAGTTGTTGAGCCGGCATCGTCCGCTGGTGGGGATGCCGGATCGGCGCGGGTTCGAGTGGTTTCATTTGTGGGCTGGCTGCCATCGTGAGGACTGGACTCTGGACCCGGCGATGGGACCGGTCACGGACGCGATGCCCTCACCCGACGGCAAGTGGCTGGTGCTGTGTGGCAACAACGGCAGCATCGTGGTTTGGGATGTGGAGCGTCGAACGGATCGCTTCATTCTCAAGGGACCGGAAATCTCCCCTCCCAAGCAGCGGCCGATTAGCAGCGACCGTCCGTCGGCCGCGTTTACTCCCGACGGCAAAGTCTTGGCGACGTGCGATGGCGACATCCGGTTGTGGAACGTCGCCACGGGACAAGAGCTGACGGTGCCCGGTCAGCCGTTGCAGTCGAAGGGTCGCTGCATCGGCTTTTCAGTGACCGGCTTCACGTTGGCCGTCGGCAGCACGGATGGCTTCTTGACGCTGTGGACGGTGCATAACCAGAAGCAATTTCATCGTTGGAAAGTTTCCAGCGTGGCGATTGATCGAGTGGTGTTCAGCCCGGATCGTTCGACGATTGCGACCGTCGATACGAACAGCAGCATCGGCCGCGCGCGGATTTGGGACATTCACAAAGAGAAGGTGCTGCACGAAATTCCGAACGCCGCGACATCGAGCGTGATCGACGTGGCGTTCACGCGCGATGCCCAACGAGTCGTCTTCAGTGACGGTGCCAAATCGTCCCGTTGGCGCGGCGGGCATGTCCGCGTCAAACAGACGGGCACGTTTGCCGATCTCTGGTCGGTGGAGATCCCAACCGATTGCGTGTCGCGAGTAGCGTTCAGCGCGGACGGCCAGACACTCTGGGGCGGTTCGGCCTCCGGCGTGATCCGGCGTTGGCACGCGGATACCGGTCAAGAACAACCGCCGCTGTCAGGTCACACGAAACGCATTTCGGCGATGTACATGCTGGTGGCGGGGGACAAGCTGATCACCGCCAGCGACGATCGGGTCGTCAAGCAGTGGGATGTGCGGCTGACGTCCGAACCGCGCGTGTGGCCAGCTCCGCAGGGTGACTCGTTGGAACGCTTCGTCGTTTCTGCGGACGGCCACTGGCTGGCATCGAGCGGAGCGGGACGCATGACTCTTTCGGAAACGGCGACCGGTCGCAGCGTCGATTGGCCTGCGGAAGCGTCCGCCGATCGGCCGGTGCAGTTCTCGGCGGACAATCGGCTCTTGCTGACTTGGAACCGCGAGGCGTTGTCACTGTGGGACGTGGCCAACCGAAATCGAATCGCGACCCTGACCTGTGCAGAGATGCCGTTGTTGAACAAGTTCACGATGAGCCACGACGGCCGTTGGATCGTCGCGATCGCCAAAGCTTCCCAGTTGTTCGCCTGGGACTCCTCGTCCGGTCGCCGGTTGGAGGACTTTCCTCGTTCGAATGGTCAATACCGATACGCGCTGGCACTTTCGCCGGATGCCTCGCGATTGGCGGTGTCCATCACTCGCGGGAACGGCAGCTATGTCGAGTTCTGGAAGACGGACTGGCCGACGTCCGCGATCGCCAATGACGCAGCGGCCGCCGAACGCTCCGCGACGAAGTGGCTCGACGACCAGCCGCTTTGGACGTCTCCCACCGGAGGAAATTTCCAACGCGCGTCGGCTTTGAAGTTCTCGACCGACGGGCGATCGCTAATCTTGGGGGCCAACGGCGGTTGGCTGGAACGCTTGGATTTGGACACGCACAAGGCCGAGATCATCGCGACTCACGACGCACCGATCAGTTGGCTGGATACAGATGAATCGGGCCAAACCGTGTTCTCCGCGAGCCTCGATGGCATGGTGAAACTGACCGATGTCGCACGCAAACGCGAACTGTTCGTACTGCAAGGTCTCACACCCGGCTTCGTCGGATTCGACTGGAGCCCGCAAGCTCGGACGGTGGTCACCGCGGTGAAGTCCGGCGCGGTGACATTCTGGAAAGCTCCACCCGAAGCGCCGACTTACCAACGAAACTCCGTCGAGCTGCCGGTCACGCCCGGCCGGTCGCCGTGATCACACCATGAATGCGAGCCGCATTTGCTTGCCTTCACCGCCCCCGACCGCCAGCATGACTTGCCCACCCCGACGCTCAATCGTCTCACCAGAAACTCGCCTCATGCTCATCCGCCTGCTCTGTCTGTCTCTGCTGCTGACGGTCACGGTTGTCGCCTCGGCTGACGATCACCTACACGACCTGCAAACGGCCGCGATCAAGAATGGCCAATCGCCGGTTGCTCATTGGGGCGTTGATCCCAAGAACTACAAGGAATGGGGCACGCACAGCAATCGCCTGATTCCGGTGTACACGTTTGGAACTCTGGAAGCGGGTGAGGGAGTTGATCTCAATTGTTATCTCGGCAAGAACAGCGCGTACCGCAGCGAAGCAAAACTCAAGTCGATCTACGGTCGTGTTCCGTCCAACACGCTCAATCTCGCGGCTGACTACTGTGACCAAACCGATCTCGCGGCATTGCAGCGAGCCGCGTTCAAGGCCGGCAAAAAGCACGTCATTTTGTTGGTCTTCGACGGAATGGATTGGCAGACAACTCGATTGGCTGCGATCTACAACGAACGGCGAGTCAGCTATTCGGAAGGACGTGGGACCGGCACCCACTTTCAAAACTACACGGCCAACGGCACAACACAGTTTGGATTCATGTGTGTCGCGCCCCTCAACGACGGCACCGATTGCGATGTCGATACGCAGACCGTCACCAATCCCGGCGGAAAGTATCCCGGTGGCTACAACGTCGCGAAGGGCGGCGCTTTTCCGTGGTCGCCGCCCAGCGACGACATCTATTATCTCACCGGTCGCGCGACTGACGGCAAAGGGAAAGGAGAGCACCCGTATCCCGACTCAGCCAACACGGCCCAGGCGATGATTTCTGGCGTGAAGAGCTACAACAACTCGATCAACGTCGATTACGCGGGCCAGCATGTCCCGACGGTTTCTCATGAGGTCCAAGCGGCAGGATTTGCGGTTGGAGCGGTCACGAGTGTCCCGATCAGCCATGCAACGCCTGCGTGCTCGTTTGCTCAAAACGTAGATCGAGACGATTATCAAGATTTGACTCGCGATCTGCTCGGACTGCCGTCGAGCTCGCATCCTACCAAGCCGCTGCAAGGGCTCGATGTACTCATCGGTGGTGGCTACGGGGACACCGCGACGAAGACCGGCGACCCAGAAAAGAAGACTCAAGGTCAGGGAAAGAATTTTGTCCCTGGCAACATTTGGCTAACAGCAGCCGACCGTAAGTCGATCGATTGTGCCAACGGCGGTCCGTACGTTGTCGCGGAGCGAACCTCTGGAACCAACGGTCGTGAATTGCTGCAGGACGCCTCTACGCGAGCCGCCTCGTCGGGGCATCGGCTTCTCGGATTCTTTGGCATTGGGGCGGCGAAAGGACATTTGCCATTCGCGACGGCTGACGGTGATTTTCAGCCGTCAATCGGACGTGCCGGAAAGGTTGAGTCGTACACTCCCGCAGATCTCAATGAGAATCCAACGTTGGCCGACATGACTTTCGCGGCACTCACCGTCCTCGGAAAGAACAAGAAAGGGTTCTGGCTGATGGTCGAAGCGGGTGATGTCGATTGGGCCAACCATGACAATAACCTCGACAACTCAATCGGTGCGGTCAATTCCGGCGACCGAGCCTTTCGAGTCATCACCGACTGGGTGGAGAAACACAGTAACTGGACCGAGACCGCTGTCATTGTGACTGCCGACCACGGACACTTTCTGTGGCTCGATCGCCCGGAGGGATTGATCCCGTAGCCTGAACTCCCCTATTTGACGTCGGGGAGTTCCGGTCGATCAGATTTTTGGCTCTGGAAACTCACAACTCGGCTTGTGATTTCAGCGAACGTTTATAGAGTGCTGCGGGTTTGACGTGGTCTTGGAGTCCGTTTCACCACAGGAGCCTGACCGTGAAGCGTTGGTCAATTCTTTCCGCGAGTGTTTGTTTGTCGTTGGGTGTCTTGGGGTTGAGCGATTTTGACGCTCAGGCAAAACCACCAGTGGCTCAAAAGAAAGTCGAGAAGGCTCCCGTCGATCCGAAGGCCGAAGCAGCTTTTCGGGAGCAGGCCAAAAAGCTGACGAGCGGCACAGAACTCGACAAAGTTCTCGCTCTTGAAAACAAAGAACGGGGTATCAAGGCTGATCCGATGCCCGTTGTTGATGACCTGACGTTTTTGCGTCGGGTGTACTGCGACCTGGTTGGCCGCATCCCGACCAATGAAGAGGCCGCCGTCTTTGAAGCCGACAAGAGTTCTGCCAAGCGGAATGAGATCATCGATCGGCTGATTGCGGATGATCGATTCGTCGATCGTTGGACAGTCTTTTATGCCGACATGTTTCGTCTGCGTGCTCAAGCCGATGGCGGCGGAGCGGCGCTGGCCTGGGTCCATCAGGCGATCGCCGATGGGATGCCGCACGACGAAATGTCTCGCCGGCTGATTACCACGAACGGCAAGGCGGGAGCGGCTCCCGAAGTCGCGTTCGTGCTCGGCGACAATGCCGATCCGATGATCCTTGCTGGCGTCACGTCGCAGGTCTTCATGGGCGTCCGCATCTCGTGTGCTCAATGCCACGATCACCCGTTTGATGTGTGGACCCAAGAAAATTTCTACGGTTTCGCAGCATACTTCGGGAAGACCCAGCGAATCGAGAATCAGTTCACTCGGACGATCTACGCTAAGGAAAATGAGCAATCGACCGTGCTCTGGCCGCCGGAAGGCAAGGCCAAGCCGGACGAGCGGAAGCCCATGAAGCCGAGCTTCCCGTTCGACACCGTTGCCGCCAGCGAAACGCCAGAATACATCGCTCGGTTCAATGCTTTGCGTGCGAAGCAGAAGGCCGAGAAAGACGCACTCCTCGCGAAGGCTGGTGCGAAAGATTCCGACGTTGATGACTTGCTGGCCGATGCTTCGGAGAACGAGCAGAAAGCAAAGGGCAAGAAGCAGGACGACGCCATCACGAAGCAGGCCAAACAGGACGCCAAAGACCTCAACATCAAGGCGGGCTTGTACACAACCAGCGAATGGCGAACACAACTTGCCGAATTAGTGACGTCGCCTCGCAATCGGTTCTTTGCGAAGAATCTAGTGAATCGTGCGTGGTCTGACCTCATTGGTCGTGGCATCGTCGATCCGATTGACGACTTCAGCGACAACAACCCGCCCAGTCATCCGAAGACGCTCGATTTCATCGCCGATGAATTTGTGGCCGGCGGCTACGACCTCCGAACACTCGTGCGGCTGATCGTCAACAGCCAAGTCTACCAGCGAGCACACGTTTACGGCTTGGCCGAGCAAGAACAGCAAGACCTCGAAAAATCGTTCCTTGCCACGCCGATGCGGCGCATGCTCAGCGAGACGCTGTACGACAGCATCATCACCGCCGGGCACCTGTTCGACGTGAAGCACACGCCCGGCAAGAACATGAAGACCACTTGGAAGCTCTCTCAGATGGTCAAGCCGGGAACCGGCCGCCAAGGCTTGGCTCTGACCGCAATGAAGTTTGAGCAGAAGATGGCCATGAACGGCCCAGCGATGGACAAGGATGAAGCGGCTCCGGGGCTCGACCTCGAAAAGGGGATCGAGATCGACTTCGGCAAAGTTCTCGCGAACGCCAAGAAAGAGGAATCGAAAGTTGAAGTCGAAGAGATGCGTGTGATGTCGAAAGAAGAAATCGAAGCCGAACGCATGCGTGCTCAAATGCAGACGCAGCGTCGGGGCGTCGATTACATCGATCGGTATGTGAAGGCGACGTTCGACGACAACCCGAAGTTCGGCTCATCGTTGCGAATGTCCTCTCCAGCCGCTCCTGAACACTTCCTGCGAGTCTTCGGCCAGACTGATCGAGAAATCCTGGGTGAATCCCGCGATCATGCTCCGAACATGCGACAAGCGTTGATGATGCTCAACGGCCAGTTAATTCACGAAGCGTCCCGCGTCGGTGAATTCGAGCCGATGCACGCGGTGTTGGCCGAGCAAAAGAACCTCGACGGAGCCATCAAATTGGCCTACCGTGAGATCCTGACCCGCGAACCGTCCGCAGATGAAATTCGAGAAGCCAAAGCCATCATCGCCGCTCAGAAAGACCAGTTCGACGGCATGGCGGACTTCCGTTGGATTCTGCTCAACTGTAACGAATTCCGTTTCTTGCCATGACCTCGTGGGGCAGGTTTCCAACCTGCCCGTTTCGATTCTCTAATTGGTAGGTTGAAAACCTGCCACATGACGTAACCCGTTTCAGAAAGGAACTCGACATGGGCTGCCTGGACTACCAAATGAATCGCCGAGCTGTGTTGCAGGCGTCGTTGGCTTCGATCCTCGGTTTCTCGATGCGCGACCTGATCGCGTTTGGCGGGACCGACCATACGCCAACGGCTGAGCACGTCATTTTCTTCTGGAACGGCGGCGGCATGTCGCACATCGACACGTTCGATCCGAAGCCCGGTCGGCCGACCGGTGGTGAGTTTGATGCGATCGACACGTCGGTTTCGGGAATCAAGATTTCGCAAATCTTCCCGGAAGTCGCGAAGGTCATGGAGCACTGTGCGTTGGTTCGCTCCATCGCCGGCGTCAACGGCGATCACGGTCGAGGCACCTATCAGTTGCAGACCAGCTATAACCAGACCGCTAACTTGCTGCATCCTGGTTTTGGTTCGGTGGTGACTTCTGAGAAGAAGCAGGTCGGCGATCTTCCGGCCTACGTCACCATCAGTGGCCGCGCACCAAAGGCGAGCTACCTCGGCCAGAAGTGCGAAGCATACTTCATCGGCGGGCCGGGTGAAAAAGACCCGTACTTGTCGTTCCCGGAAGGGATTGCTTCGGCTCGTGGAAATCAGCGGCTCGAAGTGCTCGAAAAGTTCAACGGCCGCTTCGCCGAGAAGTCATCGAATAAGGAATTGAAGTCGACCCAGACTTCGATCGATGAAGCGTTGACTCTGATGCGGAGCCCGGCGCTCGCCGCATTCGAGCTCGACAAAGTTCCGACGTCGCAGTTGAACCGTTACGGCGACACTCCGTTCGGCCGCGGATGCCTTGTGGCAAAGCAACTTGTCGAGACGGGTGTGCGATTCGTGCAAGTCAACCGCGGTGGTTTCGATACGCACATGAACAACTTCCCGGCGATGGAAGCTCATGGCGAGATCATGGACCCCGCGCTGGCGTCGCTGATCACCGATCTGGCCGATAGCGGGATGCTTAAGAAGACGTTGATCGTCATGCTCAGCGAATTCGGCCGCACGCCGAAGATCAATAAAGACTCGGGCCGCGATCACTGGCCGAATGTTTTCACCTGCTTCATGGCGGGTGGGGGCATCAAGGGTGGCACGGTTGTCGGCACGTCGGACGAAGACGGCTACGAGCCGAAGGACAATCCGGTGAAGGTCTCGAACCTGCATGCCAGCTTCTGTCACGCTTTGGGCATCGACCCGGACAAGAAGATCATGACGCCGCTTCAACGCCCATTCAAACTGGTCGAAGACGGCACGCCCATCAAGGAGTTGTTCGCCTAGTCGCGAATGATCCTGAGGGACACCAGAAAACGCCGTGAGGCAGGTGCAATCGCCTGCCTCACGCCGTTTTGAAAGGAGTCAGTGCGTCTCGGAAAAGTCCTCACAATTCAGGACGAAGCGATGTGGCTGCCCCACAACACGACCGCACAATCTGCCCAAGAGGCGGCTGGATTTCGGTGAGCGGGCAGCACAGGACTGGCGAGTGGCGCGGCGAAATGCGACCTTAGTGTGCGGTGGCGGGTCCCCGCATTCGACAGTTTGACACACAGGCTGGGATGCTTGTGATCTCACAGCAGCACAGGGACGTGCGCGAACATGGATTACTCACATGCGAGCGTCTCGGATTGGTGCGGCGGTCATTTGTGGAGCGATTTCTTGTTGGTCGAGCGGCTTGGCCTGGAGCCAGGACGCGGCCAAGCCAGCGGACGCTCCCGCGCTCAAAGGCTCGATCGTTGAGGATCGGGCCGCCAAGAAGTTGGTCGAGGCCGGAGACGCCCGCTACGAAGCGGATGAAGTCGCAAAGGCGGTCGAGATTTGGCAGTCCGTGATTGAACGCTATCCCAAGAGCAAGGTGCGCTACGAGGCCTACATGCGGTTGGGGAATTTCTTTCTCCAGCGTGATCGGCAGTACGACAAAGCTCGCGCTCAGTTCGAGGCGGTCGCTGCGGAAGAGAACAAGGACGAGGAACAGCGAGCCGAGGCGACTCTCAAAGCGGGGATCTGCTTTTACGAGGCTCGGAACTTCGGCAAATGCTTTCAGGTCATGCGCGATGTGATTGAGAAGTACCCCGTCAGCAAGCAGGTGAACGAGGCGTACTACTACATCGGTCTTGGCCACTTCCAACTCGGCCACTACAGCCGAGCAATTTCGGCTTTGGAAAAAGTCGGCACGACGTTGGCCAGTGAAGAAGGCAAAGTTGAAAAGTTGGAGGCTGGCAAGCGGCTCTTCGTAAAGATCGAAGATGCGGACCTGTCCGCGCTGGAGCCTGGTCAATCCATCAAGGTCGAATGCACCGCGACCAGCGGCGACAAGGAAATCGTTGAATGCTTCTCAGTCGGCCGCAACGTGCGGATTGCACTGGGGAGCTTGCTGACGAAGCTTGGCAAGCCGCAGTCGGGCAATGGGACGCTGGAACTGAAGGGAGACGACACCGTCGAGGTCTCGTACATCGACGAGCAAACGGCGGACAAGCAATTCAATCGCAAGCTGCTGCACAAGGTGACGGTGGTTGGCAACGGATTGCTGTCGATCACAGATGGAGCGTTCAAGGAGACGTTGCGCGGCGTGGTGCTCGGAAAGACGGTCAATCTGCAAGTCATCGACGCGGATCGTGATTTGACGGATGCGGCCGATGCGATCAAGGCAACCGTCGAAGTCGTCCGACCGAAGACCGATGACGAGATCGAGAACGAACTGGTCGAACTCAAGAAGTCCGGCAAGGCGGTTGCGACCGACGACGAAGGGGAACCAAAGATCGAGAAGTACAAGAAAGTGGATCGAGTCGAAGTCACGCTGACCGAAGTCAAAGTTGAGAATCAATTCGAGAAGAGACCCGCTGCCGACGACGCGACAGAAACCGCAAAGCCAACGGCATCGAATGCGGTTGCTCCGCCAAAAACGACAGAAGGTGCTCCGCCGACAAAGGGGGAAGCGAAGCCTGCTGATCCAGCCGCTCAACCCGCAGCGAAGCCGGTCGAAGACAACTCGATTCACTCAGGAGTCTTTCGAGTGACTGTCGCGCTGGTGAAAGCGGATGAAGTCGTTTCGACCGACGAGATCTTGCAAGCGCTGCCGGGCGACTTCGTCAGGCTGACCTACGCCGATGCGAAGAACACGACACCGGAGGTTCGGACGGTCACGTTCGACGCCAAGGCGATTGAAGGAAACCTCGGTGGTGTGCGAGTCACGAAGGCGTTGATCTCAGACCGCGAATTGCGAGTGCAGACGCAGCTCAAGACGGCACACGCGCTGACCAACATCGGGAACCGCTACAAAGAATTCGGTCTGAAGAAAAACGCCGATGCCAAGTACGAGCAGGCGCTCGATCTGTGTGACGAGATCATGTCCGAGGCGACGAAGCTCGGCGGCAAGTTGCTCGAAGAAACCTACGTTCAGCTTTGGAAGATCTACTACGAGATGGACAAGCTGGAGCTCGCCGCCGCGATGGCCGAGCGATTGCAACGAGATTTCCCCAACAGCGGTTTCGTCGATGACGCGCTGTTGCAACTGGCCGACGTCGCTCTCAAGCAGAGCAACTTCAACCGTGCGATTGGTGTCTATCAGCGGTTGGTCAACATGCAGACCAGCCAGCTTCGCGGCGAGGCTCAGTTCGGCATCGCTCAGTGTTACGACAAGATGGCCGATCAACAGCCGAACGATGCGGCGAAAGCGCAACTCTTCGACCGCGCGTTTCAGGAATACAAGAAGGTCTTCGACAACTTCCCGGAGAGTGGCCGAGTCGGCGAGGCGGTTGCTCAGATGGCGAACTACTACTACCGCCAGAAGGACTACGCCCGCGCCGTCGACATCTTCGAGACCGTCCTGGAAAACCATCCCGACGCGAAGTTTCTCGACGTGATCCTGTTCAACTACGGCCGCTGTCTCTACCGCATGGACCGGAAGGCGGAGGCTCGTAAACGCTTCGATCAGCTGATTGGTGATTACCCGGAAAGCCCGCTTGCCGGCGATGCCAAGAAGATTTCCGAAGCCCTCAACAAGGCGGAACGTCAGAACGCGGCGGCACCGAAGGAGAATTGAAATGGAAGCGGTAGGTGAATTGACCGACGTGACCGACTCCGAACGCCGCGAGTGGTTGGCGGAGTTTGAGGCGATGGCTCGTCGGCCTTTGGTGACGCGAGTGCGGTACGGTTTCATCCACACGGATAAGCCGGTTTTGGATGATGCTCCGTCGCGGGTGTTCGACACGATGCAGCAATATCGAGAATGGTGTGAGAAGGAACTTCCGGTGTGGTTGGGTTATGGCCGCGTTTGAGTATCGACAAGCTGAAGAGATTCGTCAGACGTTTGCTCGATGGAACGTGCAGTATCTTTTCTTGGGGAAGTCAGCCGCGATCCTAATGGGGTTTCCCGACACGACACAGGACGTGGACTTATTTCCGCAACGATCGACTGACAACGGAGACAAGTTGGTTAACGCCCTGTTGGAATTGGGGTTTCAACTGACGGATCGTGACAAGGATGGGATACGGGCAGGAAAGGATTTTGTGCAACTGAAGAATGGACCGTTCGACGTCGACTTGATCTTCGCGCCGGACGGAATTGAACGATTTGAAGACGCTTGGAAGCGGCATTTGGAGATCGAAGGTTTTCCGCTCTGTCACCTGGACGACATCATCGCGAGCAAGCGAGCGGCCAATCGACGCAAGGACATTGAATCGCTGCCAAGGTTGGTTGCGTTTCGAGATTACTGGAAGCAGAAGCAGGCACAGCTCGATTGAGTCGAGCGAGAGATTTTTGACGAACTTGAAGACAGGACTGAATCCGATGCAACGAATCGCTTTGTTCGGACTGTTGTTGGTTTTCGTTGTCGTTCCCTCATCGCCCCTGTTCGCTCAACCGGCGAATGCGCCCGCGAAAGCTGCTGCGGAGGACTCCAAGCAGTTGGATGCGGTCTCGCAAGAGGCGGCGAAGCTGGAGGCGGACCTCAATAAGTTCAAGGACACGTCGCCGGAGGCGGCAGAGTTGTTGGTGAAGTTGACCGACCTCTACCACCTGCATGGCCGCGTGTTTGGATTGATTCGCGCGGGCCAACGGTTTTCGGCGGCGCATCCGGGTGATCTGCGGAATCAAGCGGTGATGCTCAAGTTGATTGACGGGTTGGAGGCGATGTCGCGGCACAAGGAGCTGACTGTTTCGATTCGGCAGTTCATTCAGAAGTACCCGACGGCTCCGCAAAACGTGGAGTTGGAAGAGCGGTTGGCCAAGGCGCTCGACAAGTTGGGAGATCGAGCGAAGGCGGCCGAGACCTACCGGGCGATGTGGCAACGGCAGCCCAACATGAATGGGCGGAAGTTTGGCGAGGCGGCGGTGACGCGGCTCAACAATGGGTCGCAGCAGGAGATCTTCGACGGCTGCGTGCTGGCTGAGGACATGCTCGACAAGCTGCCGGCGGGTGAGTTCACGAAGCTGTTGGCGGCGAACGCTCATTATCGCTGGCGGCAGTACGGGCAGTGGGCGAAGGCCAATACGCTCGGAGCCAAGATGCTGGCGAAGGGGTTGCCGTACACGCCGGAAGAGACGCGCGAGTTGCAGCGGCTGACGGGTGAAAGCTTTGCGAATCTCGGTCAGTACGCGAATGCGGCCAATCATTTCCGACAGGCACGCGCGATTCGTGATGACTGGTCGGTCCTGAATGCGCTCATCAGCGCGATGTACTACTCACAGGCCAAGGCTGCGGAGTTCGAGCCGCTGGTCAACGAGTTCGATGCGAAGTATCCGGATCGCGAAGAGCGGTTCGAGAAGCGAGCTCTGCTGACGGTCGCGTTGATTCGGGACGGCGACAAGGCTCGCGCCCTGGAAATGATCAAGCCGATTCTGGCGATCAATCCGTATCATCACAACGTCGCGTCCGTGTTCGTGCAAAACGCCGGGACGGAGCCGGCTCAGTTTCAAGCGGCCGAGGCGGTGCTCAAGGACGCTCTGGCCAAGAACCCGAAGTACAACGCCTACTACTTGCGACATTCGCTGGCCCTCGAAATCTATCGCGACCGGATGAAGGATGACGGGAAGTGCAAGGCGATGTGCCGCGAGTTCCTCGACCAAGTCCCCGGCAACGACGGGCATTCGTGGAACATTCTGTCGCACCTGCTGTTTCAGACGACGAACGACTCCGAGTTCCAGCAGGACGTGCAGCGGTATCTGGCCGCTCGCAAACGGAACCTGCACATGACGACCTTCGGCTCGTACTTGCAGTCGTACATCGATCAGGCGAAGCCGAACAAAGAACTCAAGGACCGCGTGGCCTACGCGGTAGCCGAACTGAAGAAGCAGAACGACGATCCGTTGGTCGCGTTGTACTTGAAGTGGCAGCACAACATTTATCACGCGCCGGATGCACCGATTCGCGCGGCGTTACGGCAGACTCATCTCGCCGCGCTGCCTGAGCCGATGTGGGAGCAGCTCATGGCGGAGGATGCCTACTACTACCGGCACATCCCGCCGCAGGTGAAGCAGCGTGAGGAATCGGCGCGAACGTACTTGCTGCTCGCGCAGCGGTTCCCGAAGAATCGGTATTACCTCGACGAGACGCTCGGTGCGGTCAGCGACTACGGGCCAATCGAAATCAGTAAGCAGATCTTCGATCTGTTCGTTGCTCAAGAGCCGTTGTTGAACAACACGGATCACTGGCGGCGGCTGTTCATCATTGCCGACCAGCACAAGGATCAGAGTCTCGCCAAGCGAGCTTTGGAATACGCTCAGAAATCGCAGGCGAAGTTCGGCAAGGACAGCGGATACGCCTCCGGCGGCATCGGCGATGCTTTGACTCGTCATCAATTGCTGGCGGAAGCGACCGCGTACTACCAATTCGGACGTACTCACGATCGGCAATCAAGCGAGTCTTCCGAGTGCGCGGCGCGGCTGTTCGCGGCGCTGAAAACTCCCGACGAACGGATCGCATTCGCCAACGAGATGCTGCAAACCAACACTCCGTACAACACGCGATACGCGCAGTGGGCGGCATTGGCCTACATGGAAAAGGGAGACATCGACAGCGTCGAACGAGTCACTCGCGACGCGCTGACGAAGCAACAAGAGAAGACGTTCCTGGCGGCGAACTGGGATGCGACGGCGTGGTACAACCTCGTCTACGGCGTGCGCGTCCAGCCGGACAAAATGAAGGAGTTGCCTCCCGATAAAAAGCAGCGGATTTATGCCCTCGTGCGGGACGTGAGCTTCGATTGGGGTTCGTCGCAGGCTCAGATTTATCACCTCGAAGGACTGACTCCGGCCGAGTTGGCACAAGTGCCGCCGATCAAGCGATTGCTGATCATCGCCGACGCGACTCGCAAGTTGTACGCGGACTCGTACCGCTGGGACATGCTGATGCAGGTGGCTCAGCAAAAGGTGGCGGCCCAGGACTACATCAGCGGAGCAACCCTGATCACGGGATTGCTCACGAACATTCCAAACGTCGACGAGCCGCGCAAGGCTGCGGCCCGCAACCTCGTCAGTCAGTGTTACACGCGGATCGGTGCGGTCGGGTTGACGATCGACGAGAAGTCGCCGATTGCTCCGCTGCTGCAGGCGGCGATGTATCTACGGCTCGGCGACGAGCGGCTGGCGATTGAGGCTTACACGGCCAACAAAAAACTGTTCGATGATAATCGCGACGAAGTCCCCGTCGATCTGGTGATGTTCGTCTGCCAGAACCTGATGGCGGCGGGAGGCAACGAGAACTTCGAGAAGGTCGAAGACACGCTCCGCTCGTGGCTCATCAAGAACGACATGAGCACGACGTTCGACGCGGCGACGAAGGCGGGCGTGCAATTGCTGCTCTCCAAGAATTTCTACAACGCTCAGCGGTACGACGTCGCACGATCGGAATACACGACGGTCATCAATCGCTTCCCGAATACGTCGTACTCGACCGAAGCGGAGTTCGGCATCGGCGAGACGTTCATGGCTCAAAAGGTCTATGACCAGGCGGAAGCGGTCTTCGAGAAGCTGGCATCCAGCCGCGAGGCGGAAGTCGTCGTGCGTGCCGAGTTCCTGCGCGGAGTCCTCGCACATCGCCGCGGCGATCAGGACGAGGCGCGGCTCATCTTCCGCAACGTGCTCGATCGTGTGCCGAACATCGAATTGGCGAATCAAGCGTTGTTCAACCTCGCTGAAGTTTACGGCTCGGAAGAGCGGTACATGGATCAGCTCAATCTGCTGCGAACGGTCGGTCGACTCGGTCGATCCAGCAAGCGGTTCCACGCTCCGGGACAGTCAGTGTCGATCGTCGTGCAGGACAGCGATCTCGGCATCAGCCGCGGGCACAACAAGATTCCGGTGATCGTGAAGACGATTCCTGGCGGTGATGAAGAGGTCGTCTATCTGACCAGCGGCGGAGCGGGCAAAGGCTTGTTCCGCGTCGATCTCGAAACGGCGCTCGGGCAGGTCAAGAAGCGGGACAAGGTGCTGCAGCTCACCGGCAAGGATCAAATCAAATGCGATTACCCGGATGAGTTCAAGAAAGAGTTCAAGAGCGTGCCGCTCTCCGACGTCGAGATCAAGATCGCGTCGAACGCCCGATTCGAAGTCGCCAGCCAGAAGATTGTCGATGAAAAGGAAGAGACGTTCTCGCAAAAGCTGGCTCGCGAGGAGCAAGAGCAGGACAACGAACGGAATCGCCGCACGCAAGTCCGTCCGAAGAATCAGGTCAAGCCGGGGAATCAAGTCTTCCTGAAAGTGACCGATCCGGATCGTGACCTGACCGACGAAGCGGACACCGTAATGGTTAAGCTGATCGCCGACAGCGGCGATCAAGTGCAAGTCCCGGTCAAAGAGACCGGACCACACACCGGCGTCTTCGAGGGTGTTGCTCAGACCGGCGAACTGCCGGCGGGGGCGCTCGCCAGCGACACGTCGATCGATCACAGCCCGCTGATGTCGATCGACAAGAAGAAGGAGTCGTACTGGCTCAGCGAACCGGACGGAGCGGTCCCCAAGCTGCTGACGATCGACATGAAAGATCTCAATCCGGTCAATCGGGTGAAGATCTGGTCGCCGAAGCCGGAGACGCAGATTCCGATTCGGGGTGAGCTGCTCGGCAGCAACGACGGTGAGTTCTGGTTCCGACTCGCGTCTCACCCGGAGCCGTTGAAGGCAGACAAACTGTTTGACGATTACAAGGCGATGCGTCGCCGCGTTTACGCCGGCAACTTCACCGGCTACACGACCTGGGATCAGGTCAAGCAGCTCGCGAAGAGCAACAAGCCCAGCGAGGAAGAAGACGTCGCGAACGGCCTGACGTGGTCGCGAGCCGAAGACGCTGAGGATTCCAAGAAGCCTTACGGAGTCATCTGGTACGGCAAGCTGGTGCAGCCGAAGTCCGGATCCGCCCGTATTCAAGTGCAAGGTGTGACGACGGCAATGGCGATCGATGGCGTGCAGGAGATGCCGCTGGGGCCGGGGAATCGGACGGTCGATGTCTGGCTCGAAAAAGGTTTGCACGATGTAACGATCTTCGCCGCCGTCAATCAGGCGACGCAGATTTCGCAGGCGATCTGGGCGCGATCCGATATCAACCGGCAGCTCGTTCAACTTGGCCCGTTCCTCAAGTCGGACTTCGATCTGGAATTGGCAGAAGCCCGGGAGGTCGTTCAGGCCGCGGGACCGCCCGCCACGGAAATCGTGCTCGGCATCGACACGATCAAGCTCACCAAGAAGACGGAAGCGTTCGGAGTCATCAAGGAACGGAACCCGGCTCAAATTGGTTCTTGGGCGACACTCGAAGATTCGGCGATGTGGGAATTCGACGGTGCTCAACCGGGCGTCTACGACGTCTTCCTCGAAGTGGCTCACGGCGGTGGCGGTGGTTCGACGTTTGATCTCGAATGCGCCGGCACGAAGCTGAAGGGGACTGTCCCGAACACCGGCAACTGGACCGTCGCGCAGCTCACGCGCTTCGGCACGATCATCGTCGAGAAAGCGGGCAAGCAGACGCTGTCGATCAAGCCAACCGCCATTGCTGGCGGCGGTCTGATGGAACTGCGATCCGCGAAGCTCGTCCCGGCGCTGGATGCTCGCGTCGTGCAGACGCCCGGTGCGTGGGAGTTCCGGTTCCCGTCGAATGATCTGCGGTATGTGCGGTTCAAGATCAACGAGTATCTCGGCGACGCGGTCGCGGTGAATCATGTCGAGATCGGTGGCCGAGGCATCGCGCATGCGAAAGTTGAAGCCGGGAAAGCGGCGGATGACACCGAGCGGCTTTACATCCCGACCGATTCCGACGTGTTGGAACTGGCGAACAACAACACGCTGGAGATTGCTGGTGGCGACGTCGTCTCGGCCGGCTACACCGATGAGTTCACGCAGAACGAGAACTCGAACTCCGTGCTGCTCAGCGAAAAGCTGTTCGCGACGTACTTCAACGCGACTGTCGGAGCGATCAATTACGACTTCATCCGGCTCGACAACGGGCAGGTGCAGAACATCGAGAAGACGGTCGTCCGTGTTGATCCGGGCGAGCGGTTCGTGGTGTCGATCACCGACTTCGATTTGGACACGACCGTTGGCCAGGACACGATGGAATTCGAGGTGTCGGTCAACGACGGCGAACCGATCAAGCTGTCGGCGATCGAGCGTGAGCTGACTTTCAGCGGCACGTTCACGAAAGAGATCGACACGATGTTGGCAGGCACCTCCGACGCTGCCGCCGACAACAGCGATAGCAAACTGAAAGTCAAACCGGGGGATCGCATCGTCGTCCGCTACCTCGACGCCCAGAACACGTTCCCCGGCCACTCGGTCAAGCGTGAATCGGTCGTGTACGTCAACAAGCCGAGCGCCGCGCAGATTCGGATCGTTGAGACGCGAGTCGTCCCAGGCAACCCGAAGACGAATACGTCTCCGCAGCCGGTGTATCTCAAGGAAGCGGACGCGAAGGATCGCAAAGAAGTCGCTCACGTCGCTTTCGAGGCTCCACTGACGATCGAAGTCATCGACCCGGACATGGCCAAGGACAGCCGCTCGGAAGTGCTCGTCACGCTGACGACGACCGACGGAGCCAAGATCGAAGCCCGTTGTGTGATAAGCGGCCTGCACGGGCACTTTAATGCTTTCCAAACGGTTGATGCTGATCGTTGGGCACTCGAAGAGGGGCGGTTCCTCGGCCAAGTGATTCTGCAACTGGGAAGCAAAGCCAGCGCGGATGTGATTCCTCTGACGAGCGAAATGCCGCGCAACTTGATCGGCGGCGGCAAGCTCGATGAATCGCAAACGAATTCTGGCAAAGATCGCAGCCTTGTGACGCGAGTTCTCAACCTCACGGGCAAGGACAAGATCACTGCGACGTATGCCGACGAGAAAACTCCCAATGCCAAACCGCGCATAACCGAGACATCGGCCACGCCAAACGGACTCGCTGGAACGGCTAAGACGGAAGTGACCAAGACCACTGCGGGGACCACGAAGCCCGCGATGACGAAGAACGACACGAAGACTGCTACGGGCGCGGCGAAGACGGGGACCACCAAAACGGGAACGGCTGCCGCTCCCGCGCAACCTGCCGCGCCGGCGAAGCCCGAAGTCGCGACCGTTTCGGCTCAAGCCCGACTGATCAGCAATGGGGTGCTCGCGGTCGTCGATCGCGATTACGACAAACCGATCGTGCAACTGCACGTCGGCGAGAAGTTGTACCTGCAAGTCACCGACGCCGATCAAGATGCCAGCGACGAACGAGATCACGTCGCCGTCGAAATCACGACGGAGTTCGGTGAGAAGGAAACGGTCAAGCTGGAAGAGACGCTGGCTCACAGCGGTGTCTTCACCGGCTCGCTGCAACTCAAGTCGAACGAGAAGCCGACCGCCGGCAACCTCAATGCGGATGTGCCGGTCGTCGAGTGTTACTTCGGTGACACCGTCAAGGTGAAGTACATCGATCCCGCTGCCAGCACTGAAGACGGCAAGCTGGAATCGGAGAAGTCGATTCCAGTGGTCATCGGCACGGACGGCTTGGTTGCGGCGTTCTCCAAGGCGTTCAACGACGAACGACTGGCGGTTGAGACGAAGTTCCACATCGCCGAGAGCTTCTTCGAGCTGTTCAAGTCACACAAAGCGCTCGCTCGCAAGGAAGAGGAGTTGGTCGATCTCGAAGCCGGGCGCCGCATCCTGCAAGAGGTCATGGAAGATTATCCCGATCCGAAGTACGTCCCGCGGATTCAATATCTGCTTGGTCAGTTCGCTCAGGAGTTGGGGCAGTGGGACGACGCGGTGGATGCCTACGAGCAGATCATCAACCACTACGCCGACCACCTCCTGGCACCCGATGCGCAGTACAAGCTGGCTCAGTGCTACGAAGAGAAGGGTGACTTCGACGCGGCGCTGGAAGCATACGTCACGCTTGCCGCGACGTACCCGAAGAGTCCGCTGATCAGCAGCGTGATGATCCGCATCAGCGATCACTTCTACAAAGCCGAGGAGTACACGATCGCCGCACAGGTGGGCGAGAAGTTCATCGAGAAGTTTGAAGGGCACCAGCACGCTCCGAAGATGGCATTCCGCATCGGTCAGTGCTTCTACAAGGCGAAGAAGTACACCGACGCCGGCAAAGCCTTCGACCGTTTCGGAAAGAATTTCGCTGACGATCCACTCGCCCCGGACGCCCTGTTCTGGTCTGGCGAAAGTTTCCGCATGGGCGGAGCAACGAACGAAGCCTTCCGCCGGTACAACAACTGTCGTTGGAACCATCCCTCCAGCGAAGCTGCGAAATTCGCCCGTGGGCGACTCGCACTGCCTGAGATGTTGCAGCAGTTCGAGGCGGAGGCCAACGCGATCGAGAACCAATAGTCTTTTCTGCGTTTCCGCTCTGTGAACTCTGTGCCTCTGTGTTTTCAGTTTTGAAACACAGAGACACAGAGGTCACAGAGTTTTTCATCCCACCGAAGACATACCCACCATGACACACCTGATTCTTGCACTCGCGTTGTTGACTCAAGACCCGCTGGATACGCTCGATGCCAAGCAGGGGATTAAGAAGGCCGCACCACCCCCGGCAGCGGTACCGGCTCAGCCGACTCCGCCGGGTGCGAATGATGCCAAGCCGAGTATCCCGGGATTTTCCGATGCACCCGGACAGCCGGCTCCAGAAGCCGCGCCGCCGGTCGAAGCCAAATCGGACGAGAAGCCCGCGGAGGAGTCGGTCAGCGATTCCGGGATCGGTTTCTGGGATTGGGTCGACAAGATGATGCACACCGGTGCGATGGGCTTGATGATCCGGGGCGGAATTTTCATGTGGCCGATTCTGGCCTGCGGAATTCTGATGACCGGGGTCATCATCGAGCGATATCGCACTTTGAAAATGCTGACGACCGATGCGAGCGGTCTGCGAGGAAATGTCACCGAGCTGTTGCACGACGACAAAGTGGAGGAGGCCCTCGCGAGGTGCGATGCCGAGCAAGGTCCAGTCGCGGCCATTCTCTCAGCGGGACTGCGGAAGTTCGTCGTCTTGAGGCGACTCGGTTACGACTCCGGCAAGGTTGAAGAGCAGGTCATCAAGGCGATGGACGACTACGGAGTCCACATCGTCGCGGCGCTTGAAAAGCATCTGTCGATTTTGGCGACCGTGTCGAGCGTCGCTCCGATGCTCGGCTTTCTTGGAACGGTCAGCGGCATGGTCAACGGCTTCGACCACATCGTGGCGACGCTCGGCGAACAGAACATCGTGAAGGCCGCCGCCGACGGTATCGCGGAAGCGTTGCTCACGACGGCCCTCGGACTGATCGTCGGCATCCCGGCGTTCACGGCTTACAACTACTTCACGGGGGTCATCAACCAATTCGTGCTCGACGTCGAAGAGACCGCGACGGAGTTGATCGAGACCGTGACGTTGCAGTTGGCGATCGAGAATCGCGAATCGGAATCTGTGAGTTCGTAGCTCGTACCAACCTTACCGCGACCGTCAGGAAACGGCCGAGGAATGGTTCCAGCAGACTGATTCCTGACGGTCGCCGTACGGTCCCGAAGAATGAAGTGAAATGAAATTTCGTCGTTCCACCAAATTGCTTGTTGATGTTCCGGCTGTGGCCAGCGGGGACATCGCGTTCAATTTGATTGTGTTCTTTTTGGTGTGTGCCTCGACACAGCCCGACACCGGTCGTCCGCAGATACTTCCCAAGAGCGAACAAACTCAACAGCAACAGGAACCGCAGGACGAACATCTGACCGTCGAACTCAAACGCAACGCGGTGCTGATCAACGGCGATCCGGTGAAGACGACGGAGATCAAAGCCCGCGTGAAAGCGAAGCTCGCGGGTAAGTCGCGTCCCGAACACCGCGTCGTGATCGTGAAGAGCGCCGATGACGTGCCGTATCACGCTTGGATCGACGTCACGTCGCAGATCGAAGATGCCGGCGGCATCATCACTTTGCAACTTGAGGAAGAACGAACGGTCGACGTGCCACAGTAACGTAGGTTGGGTCTCTGCCCCGACCGCTCGGCTCAGAGAGCCAAGCTACAAATCACCATGAAAATGAAACGCAAACAACCGAAGGTAGACATTCCCAGCGTGGCGATGGGGGATATCGCTTTCAATTTGCTGATCTTTTTCGTGATCCTGGCTCAGTCGCAGGATGACAGTCACATTCAGTGGACTCCGGCGAAGGCGGACAACTTGAAAGGGACTGGCTACACGCGAGTCACTGTTACGATCGACAAGGATCAGAAGGTCTATCTCAACGGGCTGGAGCTTTCCGAAGGACAGCTTGCCTCACGTATCGAAAGCCATTTGGGAGACACTCCGGCCGGGCAGCGCAAGGTGATGCTGAAGGCTCACGCCAACTGCACGGCGGCGAAGTTCGAGCCGGTGATCGAAGCCATCAGCCAAGCGGGTGGCGAGTTGGTGCATGTTTTGGAAGACAAAAAGAAAAGTTAATTCATCGCGGGCACTCTGCATCGAGTCTCTGGAGAGTTCGAGTGACCGAGTCCGGCGATGACCTACAAACCGAGGTGTGCTGTGGATCAAATGCGAGAACATGCGACGGAAGACCTTCGGCCGAAGACCGGCATGATCAGTGGCGTGAAACGACTCTCGGCGGATGCGGCGACAACGACGTCCGAATTGCGAGATTTCGTCCGCAGCCTGAAGGGACGCAGTCCGCAGGAGGTCATGGGAATTGTCGCGTCGAACGCGCTGACTCAGGCGATGATCGGTTCGACGATCGCGACGGTTGTGCTTTTGGTCGTGCTGACGGTGCCGTTCGCCTTTGGCAAATCGGCGAAAGCCAAGTCTCAGAAACCGGCGGCGGCTGTGGCCGAAGCCGAGACTGCGAAGTCCGATGCCGCAGCCTCGAAGACCACGAACTCTGACGGTACTCCCTCGGAAGAAGACATCAAGAAGGCCAGCAAGGCGATGGGCTTGGACGAAACGAAGACGGCCGATCCGAAGAAGAATCCGCTCGACAGCTTCGACAACCTGCTGGACAAGGTGAAATGAATTCGTTGGCGAGCCGGGCGGCGTCAGCCCCCGGACAAGGTGCGATCAGTCC
>SXGS01756974.1_pt1 | contig 35696 bp, 31 predicted proteins | sample 3174681 | NCBI WGS metagenome assembly SXGS01 (sample SAMN11356861, study PRJNA531348) | freshwater metagenome | isolation source: freshwater sample F1-80 | place: China: Fuxian Lake, Yuxi | collected 2017-12-25
CTTAACACTTTTGCTTCGACTGTAAACCCATGATTAGTCTACAATCTAGTACTCATCGTTTAGGGCTAGGACTACCGGGGTATCTAATCCCGTTTGCTCCCCTAGCTTTCGCGCCTCAGCGTCAGAAGAGATCCAGTGCGCCGCTTTCGCCTCCGGCGTTCCTTCCAATATCAACGCATTTCACCGCTCCACTGGAAGTTCCGCACACCCCTATCTCCCTCAAGACGAACAGTATCAAAGGCACTTCTACAGTTAAGCTGCAGGATTTCACCCCTGACTTGTTCGACCGCCTACGCGCCCTTTAAGCCCAGTGATTCCGAACAACGTTAGGACAGGTCGTCTTACCGCGGCTGCTGGCACGAACTTAGCCCGTCCTTACTGTGGATTGATCAAGTTTCCCTTTCTCTCCACTTTTGCGCTTTACAACCCGAAGGCCTTCATCGCGCACGCGGTGTCGCTCGTTCAGGCTTGCGCCCATTGACGAAGATCCTCGACTGCAGCCACCCGTAGGTGTCTGGCCAGTGTCTCAGTGCCAGTGGCGCGGGTCGTGCTCTCACACCCGCTAGCCATCTTAGCCTTGGTGGGCCGTTACCCCGCCCACTAGCTAATAGCACATGGACCCCTCTCGAGGCGAAATTCTTTCCCAGCAGAGAGATGCCCCTCCGCTGAATCTCTGGGAATTACCCGCTCGTTAGAACGGCTATGCCCAACCCCAAGGTAGGTTATCCATGCATTACTGCCCCTTTCGCCACTTCCTCTGGCTCGGTATTGCTACAAAGCCAGCATTCGTTCGACTTGCATGCCTAATCCACACCGCCAACGTTCGTTCTGAGCCAGAATCAAACCCTTCAAAAGTTATTCGCTTTGAAGCAGTCTTGCGACTGCCTGTCATTCGAACTAGCTTTCGCAATCGCCTTCATCGAAAGTGGCTAGACGATCGAGAAGGTGGTGATTGCATCGGCTTGACTTTAGTTTCTGGTCACTCTCAGGTCACGACTCAAATGAAATGACGAGTTTTGGAATTCTTGACAAATTCCACCACTTCGTCATTGCGATTCTGTGTCATGCCCTAAGAGCGTAACACATCCTCGCATTGGCTTTTGTTAAAAAGGTGCTTCACCAAGTTGTCAAAGAACGACGAAAAAAGCCGCTGTCAACCAGCGACTTGGTTCCACGTCAGCATGTGACGCATGGAATAATATACGAAGGTCATCGACCAAGTGTCAATGGTTCGTGGGGTCTTTTTGGAAAATAAAAAATCGGCGTCATAACTGACTACCATGAAATGGGTTGTGCGTTCAAGATTCGGCGTTTTATTTTGCGGCCATCCGGGCCGAAAAGCGTAAATCGAATCTGTGGTCGTGCAAGCGTCGCGCTTGCACGGATTTTGGACATGAGCAAGCGCGACGCTTGCACTACGGGAAAAACCATGGCGCAACCACGTGTCTTGATCCTGCGTGCCCCCGGCGCTAACTGCGATGAAGAAGCGCAGTTCGCCTTCGAAAAGGCCGGCGCCGTCGCCGAGCGGCTGCACATCAATCGGCTGCGCGAGAATCCGAAACTGCTGTTGCAGTATCAGATTATGACGATACCCGGCGGCTTCACCTACGGCGACGACGTGGCCGCGGGGAAAATTCTCGCCGTTCAGCTGCAACATTTTCTCGCGGAGGTTTTGCGAACCTTTCGTGATCGCGAACGGCTGATCTTGGGGATCTGCAACGGCTTCCAGGTTCTCCTCAAGGCCGGCCTGATCGTGCCGCCCGATCTCGACGGCGGCCCGATCGCCACGCTCGCGCACAACACCTCCGGCAAATTCGATGATAGGTGGATTCACTTAGAAGCGACGCCAGGCCGATGTCCATTCCTCAAAGGCTATCAACGGCTCCATTTGCCGATCGCGCACGGCGAAGGCCGAGTGGTCTGCACGCAGGAGTGGATTCTCAAGGGATTGATCCAGGCGGGACAGGCTGTCTTGCGTTATGTGGACGCGGACGGCAAACCCGGCGCGTATCCGATCAATCCGAACGGCTCTCAGGGCGACATCGCCGGCCTATGCGATCCGACGGGCCGCGTGCTCGGCCTGATGCCGCATCCCGAGCGCCACATCCTGCCGACGCAGCATCCGCAATGGACGCGCCTCGGCCTCGCGGAGGAGGGGGAGGGGCTGCGGTTGTTTCGCAACGCGGTGGAGGTTTTCAAATAGTCTGGAAGCATCGATCTCGGACCTTTTTTCATCGCCAAGAATCGTAGACCTCGTCTCACTCTATGCCGCTGGCAACACATTGCTTCGCTCCTACAATGCGCAGCTAAACTTATCGACGGAGACCCTCACGATGAAAGCCGCCTTTATCGACGCTCCTGGCTCTCCCGATGTTCTGCGCTATGGTGACGTGCCCATGCCGACGCCCGCCGCGGGCGAGTTGCTCATCCGCGTGGCGACGGCGGCGCTCAATCCGATCGACACGTACATTCGCTCGGGGATGCTTGGCGCTCCGGCGCGGACGCCGTTCATCACGGGGACCGATGTCGCCGGGACCGTCGCCGCCATTGGGCCGAACGTCAAGCGCTTCAAGGCGGGCGAGCGCGTTTGGGGTTCGAACCAGGGCTTACTGGGCCGACAGGGGACGTGCGCGGAATTCGTCTGTGCGTCGGAGGAGTTCTTTTACTCGACGCCCACTGGCGTGTCCGACGATGCCGCCGCCGCCGCCGCCCTCGTCGGCATCACCGCGCATCTGGGGCTTTTCCGGTGCGCCAAGCTGCAAGCGGGCGAGACCGTCTTCGTCAACGGCGGCACCGGCGGCGTCGGCTCGATGGTCGTGCAAATGGCGAAGGCGGTCGGAGCCAAAGCGATCACCACCGTCGGCTCCGAGGACAAAGCCAAGCTGTGCAAGAGTTGGGGCGTTGATTGCGTCCTCAATTACAAGACCGACGACATCCCCGCGCGCATCAAGGAATTCACCCAAGGGCAGGGGGTCAACGTCTGGTACGAAACGCAACGCGAGCCCGACTTCTTCAAGATGGTCGAACTCATGGCGCGCCGCGGCCGCATGATCGTCATGGCCGGCAGACAGGCTCAGCCGACGTTTCCGGTTGGTCCCTTCTACGTCAAGGATTTGTCTCTGCACGGCTTCGCGATGTTTAACGCGTCGACCGACGAACAGCGTGTCTGTGCCGACGACATCAATCGCTGGCTGTCGGCGAAAAAGCTGCACATTCCCATTGGCAAGTCGTTCAAGATTGCCGAGGCCGCGGCAGCGCATCGCTTCCTCGAAGAGAACACGCTCCACAAGGCCGGCACGTTGACGGGCAAGGTTGTGCTGCATCCGTAAGGTTGGCCATCTGTTCCCAATAAATTAGAGGCGAGCAAACTACTCACCACAGTTGACTTCCTTGCTCGGCAGTGGTATTATAATACCACACAGGCGCACGGGAGCGTCCTATGCGATTCGACTCTATCATTTGGGATTTGGACGACGATCCAGAGGGTAACGTTCAACACTGTGCTGAACACGGAGTCACCAAAGAAGAAGTCGAGGAAGTGCTCACGAACTCCACCGACGGCGACACAAGTCGCTCCTCGGGACGGCCGGTTAGCTTTGGCGACACGAGTACGGGTCGCCATCTCATGATCGTGTATGAAGAAATCGATGCCGACACCGTGTACCCTGTCACGGCATACGAGGTTCCGAGGAGAAAAGAATCATGAAACGCATCACACGTAATCGCAAACTGACGGCGGAGGAAGCCGCCAAATACAAGAAGATCCGGGAACAGGTTGCCAACGAGTTGCCGGAATTGATCGAGCGCCATTATGAACGCATGACCGCGCAAGAACAACTTCAGGACTTGCTCATCGCATTGAAGACTGCTCGTGAAGCGAAGGGACTGAGCCTAGCCGACGTGACGGAGCGGACGGGCATGGATCGCTCAGCGATGTCCAAACTCGAGACGGGTCAACGTCCCAATCCCACGATGGAAACTTTGGCCCGTTATGCTGAAGCGGTCGGCAAGCGGCTCGTCATTTCTTTGGCGGATTCGTTACAGGCGGAACCAACACCCAAGGCGTAGTACGTCGGGCACGCAGCCTTTTTGCACACCTGCACAGGTATTGCGCCGGTCTACCCTTGACAAGAACCCGATTTGGACGCACATTTTAGGTAGGCGCGCAAATGGACCCGTGTGCGCAACGAACCAGATATTGGCGTTGGCTCGGCTTTCCCCCCCAGTGATGCCGCCCCTTGAGATCCTTGCAATGCCCATCACCCCCTCACAACGTCCGACACGTGAATGGCCGCGCTTGATCATTGCCATCTTCCTGGTCGGCATCGTTGTTTACCCGTTCTATCATTATTTCGCCCCGAACCGCGCGGATACCTGGTTGAGCTTGCCGCGGCAGCGCTGGGCTCAGCTTCTGCTGGGGCCGGAGCAGATCGCCTGCTACGGCTGCTTCGTGTGGGGCTTGCTGATATTCATTGGCCGCTATCGCGAAACGCGCCGGCAGCGCTGGGCATTCTCGCTTAATCTTTTGCCGAGCGAGGAAGGCGCCCGCATCCTTCAAGAAGACGCGCGCCCGTTGCAACGGCACATGGACCAGTTGCTGTCGCGACACGGTCCGTTCATCCTCGCCAACATGATCCGTGCGGGCTTGTCGAAGTTGACTTTGAGCCGATCGAGCGAAGATGTCCGCGAGACCTTGAAGACGCAGGCCGACGTCGATCTCGGCCGGCTGATCTCCAGCATGGCGACTTTGAATTACCTGGTCTGGGCGATTCCGGCGATCGGGTTCTTCGGCACCGTGCGCGGCCTGGCTGGCAGCATGACGATCGCCGGGCAAGGCGGAGATCAGTTGCGGATTGCCACCGAACACCTCAAGGTCGCGTTTGATTGCACACTGGTCGCGCTGGGTTTGAGCCTCATCGCCATGTTTCTGATCCACACGCTGCAGCGCGAAGAGGAATCGCTCGTTATCGACTGTCAGCAGTATTGCCTCGAGCATCTCGTCAACCGCATCTACGAGCCGGAGATTGCCGGCAATTTCAGCCACGGGTCGGAGATGAGCGCGGGGGGCATGATCGCGGGCAACTTGACGGAAAGGGCGTCCTGATGGCCGTCATGGCACTAGACTGGAATGCGACGCGCGTCCGCGCGGTCTCCGGGCCGATGGGGGGATACCCTCTGGTGCTTCCTCTGGATCCGCCGCACGTCGATATTCCCATGGCGATCAGCCTGGACGGGACGACTCCCGAAGTCGGCGCGGCGGCGCTGCTGCAGTGTCGGCAAAACCCGGACGTGGTATGCCGGGCGTTTCTGCCGTTCTTGAGTGCGATGCCCGGCCACGGTCCGCGCTGGCAAGCAGGCCGGCATTTGCTCGACGCGCGCGCCGCTTGCTCGTTGATTTGGCAAAAGCTCCAACCTCTTGGAACGCAGACCAAGGGAATCGTCCTCAGCCTGCCCGCCTATTTGCAGGCCGCGCAGGCCGAGACGCTGTGCCGCCTCAGCGGGCCCTTGAACTTACCGTTGTTCGGCTCCGTGTCGACGACCCTGACCGCCGCTCTCGCCGGGCACCTGGAGCGCTTCTGGCAACGCTCCGTCCTGGTGATCGACATCGACGACTACGCTCTGACGCTCGGCTGGGTCGCGGCTGCCGCGGACAAGGCGCAGCTCGTCGAAAGCCGCTCGTTTCCTCACCTGGGCCTGCGCTTCTGGCATGATCGCTTGATCAATACGCTGGCGGACCTATTCGTTTGGCAGCACCGGCGCGATCTGCGCGATTCGCCCGTCGCCGAGCAGAGCGTTTACGATCAGCTCGACCTGCTGCTCGAGGCCGGCCAGCAAAACCGCGCCATTCAGCTCGGCGTCAAGGGGCGCGACTGGTTCAACCACCTGCTCGTTCATCCGGAGCAAACGGTGCAGTTCTGCCAAACGCTCGTCAACAAGGTCGCCGCCGAGGTCGATCATCTGCTCCTGACCTGCTCCGCGGACGAGACGCCACGCGGCATTCTGTTGACGGATCAGGCCGGCCGGCTGCCGGGCCTCCTCGAAGCGTTGCAAGGACTGTTTCAGCCGGGGCGGAGCAACCCTTCGTCTCTCCCACCTGACGGGGGCGCGGGCGCGCGCTTGCCGCAGTCCGATTTCCACGAGGAGGATTTCGGCGAAGCGCTTTTGTTCAACGACACCGAAGACAACGGCGGCGTGCTCGTGTTGCCTGCCGAGGCGCCCGCCCGCGTGGCCCACGCTTTGGCGCAGCGGTTCGGCGCCGGCGAACGGCCGACGGGACATCTGGAGACGAGCGTGCCGTTGCCGGCGCCGCAACCCGTCGATGCCGGTCCGCCGCGCTTGCACTTCCGCGGGCGCGATTATCTGCTGCGCGAGGCGAGCTTCCTCATCGGCTCGCTGTTCGGCTGCCAGCTCCATTTCGAAAAGGCGGCCTTCCCGGAAGTGGCGGCCAAGCACTGCGAGATCGTCTACGATCACCGTGCCTTCACGCTCTTCAGCCGCAGCCGTGAGGTGACGCTGGTCAACGACCATCCGGTCGCCGGCAGCGTCGTCTTGCGTGCGGGAGATCGGATTCGCCTTGGCCTGCGCGGGCCGGTCGTGAGGTTCCTCGGCCGCTCGCTGCCGCGCTCGGCCCCGGCGGTGTTTGTGTGATTTGTCCGTGGTCCGTGGCAAAATTCAAGTGTTATTGCCACGGACTACGGACTAACTTGGATGTACTCCCATGCTCTTGCGCCACAAGACGCCGACGATCTTCAACATCTACATGCTCGATGTGATCTGCTGCGCGCTCGGTTGCGTTATTTTGTTGTGGCAGGTCGCGCATCAGGAAGCGGAGTCGCAAACCGAAAAGGCCAAGAAGGAATCGGCCGCCTCGGAATACGCCCGGATTCAGACCGAGAAGATTGGCAAGGATCTGCTGGCGAAGCAACTGGAATACGAGGAATCCAACAGAAATTTGGCGGCCGCTCTTGGCGCTCTAGAACGGGCGCTCGGACAGAAAGCATCGCTGTCCCAGTCGCTCGCCAGCGCCGAGAAGGATCGCGATGCCGCCAAACAACTCGCCACGGATCGGCAGGAGGACCTCGCCAAGGCCAGGCTCTTGCTTAATCTCAGCGACGAGCGGCTCAAGAATCTCGAAGCGAATCTCTTGAAACGTCTGTCCGAACAAGCGAAACTCTTCGAGCAGCTCAAGAACGCGGAGCAGAAAAACGTCGAAATGACTGCCCAACTCGTCCTGGCCAACAAGAGCATCGCGGCTCTGAACGATGACGCCGCCGTCAAGCTCGCCGATCTGAAATCCGCGCAGAAGAACGCAAAAGAGCAGGCTGTCCTTTTGAAGCTCTCGCAGGAAGACGCCCGCAAACTGCAAAACCTGCTCGCGCTCGCGAACAAGAATATTGACCTGATGAAAGGCGACATCGCGGGCCAACTCGCCAACCTGAAATCCGCTCAGAAGACCGCACAGGAACAGGCCGCCCTCTTGAAAATCTCGCAGGAGGACGCTCGCAGGCTGCAGACCTTGCTCGACTCGCTGCGCATGGATAGCAAATCCGCGCAGGCCAAATTGAAGCTCACCGAACTGACGCTCAAGGTGCGCGAGGAAGACCTCGATCGCACGCGCAAGGACTTGACGCTCCTCTTGACGACCAAGGATCGGCTCAACCAGCGCATCGTCAGCCTGGAGGCCGACCTCGATCAACGCTTCGCCGGCATTCCGCTGACGGGCGAGAACGTCGTCTTCCTCATCGACACTTCCGGGAGCATGATGATGAAGGACGGCGAGGTCGAGGATCCCGACAAATGGCCGTTCCTGTGCGAGACGCTCATGAAGTTGATGAAGAGCATCCCAACGCTCCAGCGCTTCCAGGTCATTTTGTTTTCCGAGAAGTCCAAGGACAAGGATGGCAAGTTGAAGGGAGATCCCGTCGTCCACCTCTTTCAGAACCGCGATCAATGGCTGAAGTACGACGGCCCGAAAACCGCGCTGCGCGTTCGCGATGAGCTCAAAAAAGTCGAACCCGACGGCGGCACGAACCTGCACGCCGGTTTTGAGGACGCCTTCCGTTACCGAAAGATCAAGCTCGACACGATCTATCTCTTCTCCGACGGCCTGCCCAACGTCGGCCCTGGTGTCCCCGCCAACATCGGCAATCCGACCGAGGCGCAAAAAAACTTGCTCATGGCCAAGTTCATTCGCGACAAGCTCAAGACCGACTGGAATCGCCCCGACAATGTCAAGCGCGACGTGCGCATCAACGCCGTCGGCTTTTACTTCGAAAGCCCCGACGTGGGCGCCTTCTTGTGGGCGCTGGCGCGCGAACACAAGGGGAACTTCGTGGGGCTGCGCTAGGCCGCCTTGAGGAGCACCCATTTTTGGCGTAGGATACAAATTGCGAGCGCTGGGCCGCACGCGGAGGATTCACCAATGCCGGAAACGGTTGCCGAACGTCACTACCGAGATCGCGTGCAGTCCGTCAAGCAACTTGCCGGTTCGCTCGATGCCGAGCGTGCGGCGCTGTCCTGGCAGGATTACGAGGATCTTGTCGCGCTCTGCATCGAGCTATCCACATCAGGACGGGACCTCATTGGCAACGAATATCAACGCATCTTCAAGAATCCCAATCTCTCGGTCGGCTGGCTCAAAGAGCGCCGACAGGTCATCGAAGAATTAAGCGACAGTTACCTCAAGTTGGTGGAGACGATCAGGGCATCGGCGCTGCAGGCCTGGCGTGCCGCCGGCAAGCCGAATGGGGCTGATCTTGAGTCGATTCTCGACAACGCGATTGCCGGCGTTGCCGAGGCAAAACGCAGCGTTCTCGAACGTTGGCCCATCGGCAGCCCCGAGGAAATGATCGAGGCCAAGGCGGCCATCGCACGCGGCGAGACGATCGGCGCCGAGGAGGCATTCGCCGAGATCGCGGGCACTGACGTGAAAACCTGGCGCAAGAGCGTCGAGGAGTACCAATTGCGCGAGCAATGGTCCCCTAATGAATGACCATGCCTTTCACCAGGATACGTCTCTCGCGCATGGCCAAGGAGCAGATCCGCGCGTGGGCCCTGCCCGACGACATCTTGAAGCAGGTCTACCTTCATCTCACCGAAGTTCTGCCCAACGATCCTGAGCACAACTTGACCCGCGAGAGTTCAGCCTTTGAAGGCATGGTGACTGAATTCACCCGTCGCGACCGCTACACGAAAGGCAGAGAGCACGTGTTCGCGTTCCTGATTGTCTTCGGCGCGGACGAGGAAACGCTTGTGGTCCAGCGCGGGGCATACACGTGTGAGGATAGTGAAACCTAGTCGTTCTTTTCGCGGCTTGAGGAAACGTGCACACCGCGCAAATTCCAACGATTCGCTTCGGGATCGTCCTGCGCAAAGCCGACCGCGTCAAGCAGCGGCCAGACTTCCGGCGGGATCGGCGTATGCGCCAGTTCGACGGTCTCCGCGAGCCGTTCGACGCGTGACAGGCCGATGATCGTCGAAGTGATGCGCGGATCGCGCGTCGAAAATTGCAGCGCCGCCGCTGCGAGCGGGATCTTATGACGCTTGCAGATCGCCTCCAGCTTGCGAACCCGTTCGAGTATTACGGCGTCCGCGGCCTGGTACGCATAACGCGGGTAGGCGTCCGCCCCCTTGGCGAGGATGCCGCTGCCGTAGGGCGCCGCGTTCAGGACGGCGAGTCCCATCTGTGCGGCTTTCTCGATGAGCGGCTCGGCCGAGCGGTTCAGCAGCGTGTAGCGATTGTGCGTGATCAAAGCTTCAAAAAAGCCCGTCTCGATGTAGCGCAGCATCAAATCGACCGGCCCTCCCGCCATGCCGACATGGCCGATGACGCCTTGCTCTTTGAGCTTGACCAGCGCCTCGGTCGCGCCTCCCTTGGCCATGATGTCTTCGAAGCGCGCGTGCTCCGGATCGTGCAGAAAAACGATCGGCAACTTGTCCACGCCGAGAAGCCTCAAGCTGCGCTCGACGGAACGCTTGATCTGCGTGCCGGAAAAATCGCCCGTCTTGAGGTCGCGATCCGCTTTCGTCGCGATGAGGTAACCCGACGGCACGCCGCCAAGCTCGCGCAGGACGATGCCGATGCGGCGCTCGCTTTCGCCGTCGCCGTAGGACGCGGCCGTGTCGAGCAAGTTGATCGGCGATTGGAAACAGGCGCGCAACGTGCCGAGCGCTTGCTCCTCGGCAACGTCATACGCGAACGCCTCCGGCATGCTCCCCAGCGGGGCACAACCAATGCAGAGAGGGGTGACGCGCAAAGGCGTTTTGCCGAAGGCTCGCAAAGGCAAAAAGGTCGGCATGCAGCGTGGCTCCATGTACCGCTTGCGGTTCGACATGCGCAGGGCGCTTCGCGAACGCCAGGCCGCAAGCGGCGTCCGATTCATTGTACGAACACGCCCTACACTCTATAATGGACGTTGGATCACAACTCCTCTTGAGCAGTCTCACTCATGCAAGAACTGCACCATGAATGCGGGATCGCGGCCATCTACCACCTCGAGAGCCCGACCCCCTCGAAGCTCGTCGCCAAGGATGGACCGGAGCAGGTCACGCGGCTCATGGTCCGCATGCTCATCGACCTGCAAAACCGCGGGCAACTCGCCACCGGCATGACCTCGTTCAATCCGCATCGCGAAAGCGTTCTCGACACCTACAAGCAGATCGGCACCGTCATCGAGGCGTTTCGGCTCAATCATCCCGCCAAGTTCGAGAACATCCTGCGCGACTACGCCGGCCGAGCCGCCATGGGGCACGTCCGCTACGCCACCTGCGGCAAGAACGACAAGGATCACGCCCAGCCGTTCGAGCGTTATCATGGCCGCAAGTGGAAGTGGTTCACGATGGCCTTCAACGGCCAGCTGGCGAATTATCAAGAACTCAAATCGGAACTGCTCAACAAGGAAGATTACTATCTGATGCGCGACCTCGACACCGAGGTCATCATGCACTACCTCAGCTACGAACTGCGCGGCGACGATCGTCCGGACCTCGTGCAAGTCTTCCGCAACCTCGCGAAGAAGTTCGACGGGGCGTACAACCTCGTCTTCATGAACGGCATGGGCGACATGTGCGTCGTCCGCGATCCGGTGGGCATCCGGCCGCTCTGTTACGCGATCGATGGTCCGCTCTTCGCCGCCGCCAGCGAGAGCGTGGCGTTGTCGAACGTTGGCTTCACAGACGTCAAGACGCTGCAGCCTGGCGAGATGGTGTTGATCCAGGACAATCAAATCCGCATCGAGCGCTTCGCGGAGCCGCGCAGTCGTACGGCGCATTGCTTCTTCGAGTGGATCTACTTCGCGAACGTGGCCAGCACGCTCGACGAACGCAGCGTCTACCTGTCGCGCGCCGCTCTCGGCAAAGAGCTGGCGATTCAGGAGCATCGCCTGGGTCTTATCAAGCCCGATTACAACACGGTGGTCGTGCCCGTCCCCGACACGGGCAAGGCCGCCGCCGACTCGATGGCGTATGAGTTGGGAGTGCCATCGGTCGAGGGGCTGATGCGCAATCGCCATATCGGCCGCACGTTTATCGAAGGCAACAATCGCGCCGATCGCGTGAAGATGAAGTTCTCGCCGTTGCGCGAGGTGCTCGAAGGGCGGCGCGTCATTCTCGTCGAGGATTCAATCGTTCGCAGCACGACCCTGAAGGGACTCCTATGGCTGATCCGCGAACGCGGCGGCGCCAAGGAGATTCACGTCCGCGTCGCCTGTCCGCCGATCATCGCGCCGTGTTTCTACGGGATCGACATGTCGACGGTGAGCGAGTTGTACGCGACGCAGTTCATGCGCGGCAAGATCATCACGCTCGAGGAACAGCAAGCGATGGCCCGCGCCTTGGAAGCGGACAGCCTGTTCTACCTGCCGCTCGACGCGATCGCCCGCTGCATCCGCCTGCCCGCTGATCGTTTGTGCCGGGCCTGCATCACCGGCGAGTACCCGACCGAGGCGGGGGAGCGCATGTACCAGCTTGCGTTGCGCAAACACGAGGGGGGCGGGTCCAACGGCCGCACGTATGAATCGGGCGGTAGCTGTGGATGAACAAAAAAAGCGAGTTCCAGCACGGAACTCGCTCTCTACGGCTTCAGACCATGCAGCCGAGGCGATCAGACGATCACTCAAAGAGTAAGCGCCTGATCGTCAGGGCTAACGCTTCCTGTTCTGGCGGGGTCATTTCGCCAGCGAGATCGTCAGTTTCGCTTCGTGGACGATCGGGACCGTCTCGTTGAACATCGACGTGAAGCGAATCGTCACGCTCGTGTTGGCCGCCACCGCGGCGTCCGGTGCGGCGCGTATGATCAGCTTCGCTTCATCCGCATCCGTGGCGATGCTCACATCCTTGGCGCTCAGGCCCTTGGCAGTGGGCGGGAAGATCGCTTCGACCTTGAACGACGACGGGAAATCGAACTGGCGCGCGACCCGCGCCGTGATCTCGACTTCCTTGCCCGGCGCCAGCTTCGTCATCGCCGGCGTCGCAGTCACTTTGCCGAGCTGCTTGGGCACGATGGTGAGGCTGATCGGCATCGACACCGTTTGAATGTTGGGCGGCTGCGGACCTTTAGGAGGATTCTTGGGATTGATCGGCTGCGTGGCACCGCGCAAGAACACGGTGTAGTTGCCCGGCACGAAGCCCATGCCGCCTTTGCCCAGTTCGAGCGTGGCGGTGCCGCCGAGTTGCGCGGGGGTCAACGTGATGGGCGGCGAGGTGACGCCCGGCGGACCACCCAGCGCGACGACCGTGACGCTGCCCTTGAAGAGCGCGGATGGCACCAGCTTGACCGGAATGGCGATCTTCTCGCCTTGCTGGACCGTCAATTTTTGCGTGCCCACGGCAAGCGTGTACGGCGCCTGTTCGCGGACGGCGAGCACCAGCTCGCGATCGAGACGCGTGATCGTCGGCGTGTTTGCCGCCGCAACCGGCCAGGAGATCGACGCCGCACGCATCTCGCGGACGAGCTTCTGGCCCTTGACGTTGGCGGTGCCGACGATGGTGATCGCCCCGGTCCACGATTTGGCGTCGGCGTTGGCGTTGACGACGACGTTGGCGACCTTCTGGCTGCCGGTGATGACTTGCGGCTGAATGCTCACCCCCTTGGGAAGATTCTCGCCCGTGAGCGTGATCTCATCGTTAAACCCGCCGAAACGCCAGACATAGACGGTGAACGCGGCCCCGCCCAATTGGTTGGCGACGTTTGCGTCCGGACTCAGCTGCGACGGCGCCATCGCGACCATGCGGAAATCGGGCTGCTCCGTGGTGATGTGCACGGTATAGAGATTGCGCGGCCCATATTGAATGAAGGCGTCGCGGCTGGTTACGACGAGATAGTACGTGCCGTCGGCGGGCACCACGAAGCGATACTTCGACGGATCATCGCTGCGAGTGTAGAACTGCGGACTGAGGATCTCCGCCGTATCATCCTGCTCGGTAATCAGGCTGCCTTGCTGGTCGCGCAGTTGGAAGTAAAGGTCCATCGGGGCGCCGACTCGTTCGCCAAACGTCTCGATGTGGAATACCTGCCCCTTCTTGGCCGAGAAGGTGTACCAGTCGCGATCGGCTTTCTTCTCGATACGCCCGGCAATGACGCACGGGACCGCGATTTTCTGGGCCTTGTCCTTGTCGTCGTTGTCGGCGTTTTCAACGACGATGGGGGCGGCGGCATACGACAGCAGATGTGCGTTCGACATACCCGAGGCGTTCTCCTCGCGATGCTCGAAACCGTCCAGCATCGAATTGACCGGCGAGATGAATCCGGTGCTGGCCAGACGCTGCAGTGCCCGCGCGTCGGTCGGCGGCTTGATCGTGACGGTGATCTTTTCCAGCGGGCGATTGTTGATGACCGCATCCGGATCGAGTTTGCCTCCCTTCAAGTTCCGTCCGTAGACCGTGACCTGCGTGGCCTTGCCCGGCTCGACGATCGGCGGGAAAACCGCATCGATCCACGGCGCCGTCGAGACGCTCAGGTGGTAAAAGTGATCGGTCCCGCCTTGTGTGTAAGAGAAAGAGTAGACGCGCACGAAGTATTCGCCGTCGCTCGGCAGAACGGCGTCCAGCAGCGCGTCGCTATTGTTGTAGCCGCGATTGCTGCCCAGGTAGCCGCCGTCCGCGCCATAGAGTTGCATCTCGACGGGGAGTCGGCTGTCGATGCTGGTGGTGAGGCACGAACACAGGACGCGGTTCCCCTTCTTGCCCGTGAAGCTGTAGAAATCGACGTCGGTCGGCGCGAGAATGACGCCGGAGACGGAACTGTTCAGTTCGATTTTCTGCGCGGTGGGTACGTCATTGTTGGGTTCTTCTTCGACGAATTCCTTCTGATTGCTGATGACGAACGCCCGCGGATTGCTGACGCCCGCCTTGGTGACGATGCGCACGTCGTGAATGCCGATGGGGGCGTTGGCGGGCAGCGTCACCTTGAATTTTTGGGCGGGGACGTTGGGCAGGCCTTTGCCTTTCTTGTCGACGCCGCCTTTCTCGGTGGTGCTGCCGAGCACCTCGACCTTTACGCCGGGAAAGTTGAAGTGCAGACCTTCCACGTCGTTGATGTTCTGTCCCGTGACGCGCAGCTCGAAAGTCGAACCCGCCTGCCCCGCGACGGGCGTGACATACGCGACGACCGGCGTCAGCCCCGGCGGCGCTTGCATCCCTTGCCCAAACGTGAACGACGCGGCGACGCTGACGCTGAACGCCCCGAGCACGGCCGCGAATGAGTGTTTCGTTAGCATGGTCTCCCCCCAGCAAAGATGGTCGAAAGAGCGATAGGTATAGGTTAACCGATAGGGAAACGCTTGTGAAAGGAAAATGACACCCGCAAGAAAAATTTTGGCGCGATCCAATCACGGGTGAGAGCCTGAAGCGTTTGCGAGGGTGAAAAATTCTCGCCAGATTTAGCTTGACGAATGTCCACTGCTTCGTCTACCATCGCATTCATCTCATGCCCAATCCACAACACGGAGTGCGCCCGATGCGTATTCCCCTCCGTTCGATTCGCAAACAATTCCGCACGCGCCTACAAGTAGAACAGCTGGAAGATCGGATCGTCCCTGCATGGGTCAATCACGCCCCGGTGGGGGCTGATAATACCGTGACCTTGCTCGAGGACACGTCGCATGTTTTTCAGGTCGGCGACTTCGGCTACACCGACCCGCAGGATTGGCCCGCGAACAAGTTCCAGGCCGTCAGGATCGTGAACTTGCCCGGCGCCGGCACTCTCATTAACGACGACACGCCTGTCAACGCGGGTGATTTCGTGAACATCAGCGACATCCTCCTTGGCAAATTCAGCTTCCAAGCCGCGCCCGACGCGAACGGCACGGCCTACGCGCAATCGAATTTCCAGGTGCAAGACGACGGCGGCACCGCGTTCGGCGGCGTCGATCTCGACGCGCGGTTGCGATTGACTTCACTGATAACCAGGGACGGGGCGGTGGCATCTTTAACGCGGGCACGCTCGGACTCTGGCGCGTTACGATGACCGGCAACCTAGCGAACCAGGGAGGCGCCATTGCTAACATCAACAGCGGCGTCCTCACCGTGGGTTTTTGCTTGTTCATCGCTAACGAAGCGAGTGATAGGGGTGGCGCGATCTTTAACCGGGGCCAAGCATCAATTGGAAATGGCACCCAAATTTTCTCGAATCGGGCTTCGGCTGGTGGCGGGATCTATAACATTGCGAATGGGCAATTGACGATTACCGGAAACACATGGATTTCCGGGAACACCGCAACAGGCACATTTGCCCTAGGCTCCGGCTACGGCGGGGGTATCGCCAATTTAGGAATCGCCATCCTGTTGGATGTCACCATAACGGATAACACATCCCTCAGAGAAGGTGGTGGGATCTTCAGCGATGCGACGACTACTCTCACCAACGTGTACATCTATGACAACCGGGCCACTGACCGAGATACCGGCAAGGGTGGCGGCATCTACGTCCGCCAAGGTACCACGACATTAGTTTCGGGATGCACGTTGTTGGAGAACCGGAGTGGTTGGCGCAGCGGACTCGATGGCATCATGTTCACGAATAATGCCCTTCTCGTCACGAACGACGACCTCAATAATCTCTTTGACCCGGTGATCTGTGAAAACCAATAGGAAAAAATCCATGATGGTTTTTATTCTCGCGGCTTTGATAATCGCTCCGGGGTTGGTGGTTGCGCAGACAAGTGATGAGCGACCTGTTGCATTGCTTATCAAACAACTGGCTAGCAGCAATTTCCGAATTCGCCAATCAGCGGCGGAGGAACTCACGCAACGACCGACCGCTGAAAAGGCGCTCCGGAAGGCACTCCCGTCAGCCGATCTCGATACGCGCCGGCGGATACAGGAAATCCTCGATTATTACGATCGTCGTCCGCTGCGCGAATTGAATTTCATGGTTAAGGAAGGCCGCATTGAAGAATTCGCGAAAAGCGCGGTAGCCATGCCCCCACGAAAATATGACGCCGAGGTCTGGTTCGCGGTCCGCGAATTTGCGCGTACATTGAGGGACTTGCATGAGAAGAAAGGTGGCCAGAAGATCAAGCGGGGTGTGCTTGAGGTTTCAGATGATTGGCTCCCGGTATTTCTGAGTGAAAATCGTGTCACAGAGGCTACGAAAGCCCGGTCAGATGGTCTCTATCTTGTCCGCGCATGCGAGGTAGACTTGGATCAGAGGCGGAGAAAGAATCGGGAGTTCGCCAACGAATTGGACGCGGGATGCATCATAGTTGCCGCAGGCAAGGTGCGATTGCATGCGGAGAGCTCGGCTATCATCATTGCGGAAGGCTCCGTTCAACTTAGTGGGTGCAGAACTCTTGGTTTGCTTCTTATTAGCGGCGGCGATGTTGAACTGGACGGCGACCTCGATAATTCGCTCATCATCGCCCGCGGCAAGATCACCATCAATGGGGCCAATAAGATATCTGGCTGTCGAATCATCAGCGGCAAGACGGTTGCGCTCGACCCCACAACCGAACAAAGAGCGCCAAACCTTATCACGGAAAACGATCCGAATCCCCTCGGCTACATCCGCTGGTCCGATCCGCCGAAGGAAAAGGCCGCACCCAAATCCAAGTGACGCCATGCTTCACCGGATATTCGCTTACTTCGCCATTTTTGCGCCGCTCTCGGACGGGTGTAAACTCGCTCGCCTGGGGCGATCGGCATATCTTCCCCAAACTACGAAATTGCCGAGATTCAACCCAAAATCGCGTCGAAGCACGGATTTTTTTATTTTTTCCATTGCCAAGTGCTGATTCTATGGGTAGGATCGAAGGCACAGTGTGTACGCACCGACGCGAGGCCCTTTCCTACCATGCCGCGTTCGGACGTGCCCCACATGCACACCATCACACCTTTAGGGGGGTTTCGCGATGTTTACGGTTCTCGGAAACAAGCAGAGCTTCTGCGACGGCCTGAGCCGACGCAACTTCCTCAAGATCGGCGCGTTCGGCGCTGGCTTGACCTTGGCCGACATGCTGCGCCTGCAAGCTCAAGCGAGCGACGCGCCCGCAGCTGCTCGCCAGTCGCGGCCCAAGTCCGCGATCATGATCTATCTGCCCGGCGGCCCGACGCACATGGACACCTACGATCTCAAGCCGGATGCCCCGGCCGAGTTCCGTGGCGAGTTCACGCCGATCCAGACCAACGTCAATGGCGTGCAGATCTCCCCGCTGTTCCCCTTGCAAGCGGCGATGTTCGACAAGTTTGCGGTCATCCGCTCGATCGTCTCCGTCGATGAACACAGCGATAGCCTGGTCACGACCGGCAAGAGCCAGCGCGAAAACATGACGGCGAATCATCCGAGCTTCGGCTCGGTCATGTCGCGCGTCCGCGCCAGCGAGCAGTCCTCGATGCCGACCTACGTTTCGTTGCGCGGCATGTCGCGCGGCACGGAGCCGGGCTTCCTCGGCATCCAGCACCGCCCGTTCTCGCCGCAAGGCCCCGGCATCCAGAACCTCACGCCGCTGCAGACCGTGACCCAGGAACGCATGAACGATCGCCGCGCCATGCTCGAAAGCTTCGACAACCTGAACCGCGAAGTCGATGCCAACGCGGCCGGCCTCGATACGTTCACGGCCCGCGCGTTCGACATGATCACTTCGGGCGGCGTCCGCACGGCCCTCGATCTGAACCGTGAAGCCCAGGCTTCCCGCACCCGTTATCAGGGCGTCGAGCAGTTCCTCACCGCGCGTCGTCTCGTCGAAGCCGGCGTCGGCTGCGTCACGATGTCCTACGGCGGTTGGGATACGCACGGCCAGAACTTCCAGGCCATGCGTCGTCAGCTGCCCAACCTGGATAAGGGCTTGTCGCTTCTCGTCGGCGATCTCGCCGAACGCGGCCTGCTCAACGATGTCGCCGTCATCATGTGGGGCGAATTCGGCCGCACGCCGCGCATCAACAACAACGCGGGTCGCGATCACTGGTCACCGGTCATGTCGGCCCTCGTCGCGGGCGGCGGCATGCGGATGGGTCAGGCGATCGGCACCTCGACGGCGCGCGGCGAACGTCCGCAAGAACGTCGCGTCACCGCTCCGCAGGTTCTCGCGACCCTGTATCGCGCGATGGGCATCGACCCCGGCATGACGTTCAACAACGGCACCGGCCGTCCGATCCACGTCGTCGAAGATCGCGCCCCGATCACCGAGTTGCTCGGCTAATAATTCCCCGTTTAGCGCTCGCGGCGAAGCGCCCAAACGTTAATTCGCGAGCGCTGAACGAATGCCAAACAAGAGGGATCAGGAATCAGGGAACCTCCCTCGGTTCCCGATCCCTTTGCTTTTTTTACTCCGACCCATACCGAACACTATCGTGCGGATGCACCGTGAAGGGGAAATATCCATGCGAAAACTTCTCGTCGCCTTGGCCCTGGGATGGACCGTTTGCATTGCGGCGCCAGCCTACACTCAAGACAAAACCAAGAAGATCGAATCCGACGTGATCAAGCTCCCGACCCCCGCCGAGGTCAAGGAACTGCAAGCCGTCGCTGCCGAGATCAAGCTCATCGGCGAAGACGAATCGCGTCAGCTGGTGCTCACCGGCATTCTGCAAGCCGGCGGCTACCAGGATCTCACCGGCGACGTGCAGTATGAAATCGCCGACGCGAAAATCGTGCGCGTTTCCAGCGCCGGCCGCGTCCTGCCGCTCGCCAACGGATCCACAACCATCACCGCCCGCTTTGGCGACAAAGCCACGACCATCAAGGCCACTGTGGAATCGATGGACCAGGCGATTCCCATCAGCTTCGCCAACCATATTGTGCCGATCTTCACCAAGCTCGGCTGCAACGGCGGCGGTTGCCACGGCAAGTCCGGCGGACAGAACGGCTTCGCCCTGTCGCTGCTCGGCTTCGTCCCCGAACTCGACTATCAAACGCTGGTGAAAGAGAACCGCGGCCGCCGCGTTCTCCCCTCCGCTCCGGAACACAGCCTCCTGCTCATGAAGGCCGCGGGCATCATGGCCCACGCGGGCGGCAAGCGTCTCGAAGCCGGCTCCGATGAATACAAGCTCATCCGCCGCTGGATCGCTTCGGGCACGCCGTACTCCGATGGCAAGGACCTCGAGGTCAAGCACATCACCGTCCATCCCGAGCACCGCATCATCAATCGCAATAATCGCCAGCAGTTCAGCGTGATCGCCCATTACTCCGACGGCACCTCGGCCGACGTGACGCAACGGGCCCAGTTCGAGAGCAACGATCCCGACATCGCGGCCGTTGACGGAACCGGTCTGGTGCGTTCGCTCGACATGTCCGGCGAAGCGGCGGTCATGGCTCGGTATCAGGCGCAAGTCGCCACCTTCCGCGCCACCGTGCCGCTCGGCATGAAGATCCCCGCCTACGCGTTCACGCCGAAGACGCTCGTCGATCGCCACACGCAGAAGAAATGGCAAGAACTGGGCATCGTTCCCTCGGATCTTTGCAGCGACGACATCTTCATTCGCCGCGTGTATGTGGACGTGACCGGCACGCTGCCGACGCCGGCGCAGATCCGCGAGTTCACGGCCGACAAGGGCGCCGACAAGCGCGACAAGTTGATCGATCGCCTCCTCGAAACGCCCGAGTACAGTTACCTGTTCGCCAATCGCTGGGCCGACGTGCTCCGCGTCAAGCGTGGCAATCAGCAGAACCAAAACCGTGCGTTCGGCACGTTCTCGTTCCACAGCTGGATCCGCGAGTCGATCGCCACGGATAAGCCGTACGATCAGTTCACGCGCGAGATCCTCGGCGCCATCGGCGACGAAGCGAAGTCCCCGCCGACGATGTGGTATCGCGATCTGCAGAAGCCCGAGCAATTCGTCGATGACGCCTGCCAGCTCTTCCTCGGCGTCCGCGTCGCCTGCGCTCAGTGCCACCATCACCCGTATGAAAAGTGGAGCCAGGACGATTACTGGGGCATGGCCTCGTTCTTCGCGATGATCGGCCGCAAGCCGGCGCCGAGCTTGGGCGTCAATGTTCAGAACCCGAATCAGGCGCGCCAGATCATTTTCAACAAGGGCACGGGAACGGTCGTCAACAATCGCACGGGTCGGACGGCGATCATGCGAGCCTTGGACGGCCCGCCAGTGGAGTTGGCTCCGGGTGAAGATCCGCGTCATCGCCTGGTCGATTGGATGGTCGATGCGAAGAACCCGTTCTTCGCCAAGGCCGTCGTCAATCGTTATTGGGCCCACTTTTTCGCCAAGGGCATCGTTGATCCCGTGGACGACATGCGCGTCACCAACCCGCCGTCGAACCCGGAATTGCTCGACGCCCTGGCCGCCGACTTGATCAAGAACAATTTCAGCCTCAAGCACCTCGTGCGCACCATGGTCAAGAGCCGAACCTATCAGCTCTCGGCAATGCCGAACGAGTTCAACAAGAACGACAAGAAGGCGTTTGCCCGGTACTATCCGCGCCGCATGTCGGCGGAAGTGCTGTTCGACGCGGTTTCGCAGGTGACGAATAGCCCGGCAATCTTCACGGGCTTGCCGACCGATCGTTTTTCTCCGAATCGCGCGATCATGCTTCCGGATGAAGCGTTCCCGTCGTACTTCCTCGACGTGTTCGGCCGTCCGCAGCGCATCAGCGCCTGCGAATGCGAACGCGTTTCAGAGGCGAACTTGGCTCAGGTCCTGCATCTCTTGAATTCGCAGGAAATTCAAGGCAAGATCGCCCGCGCGGGCGGTCGTTCCGATCTGATGGTCAAGGATAAGCGTGCCGATGCGGAGAAGGTTGAGGAACTGTTCCTCTGGGCCTTCTCGCGTCAGCCGTCCCAGGCGCAAATGGACGTTGCTCTGCGAAATATCGAAAGCAACGGCAAGAACCGCCAGTTTGCCTATGAGAACATCATCTGGGCCCTCATCAACACCAAGGAGTTCATCCTGGTTCAGTAAGCGCACGGCGCGCCAGGAATGAAAAGCGACCCGAGAATGGGGAGCCTCGCAAGGGGCATCCTGTTCTCGGGTCGCTTTCGTTTTCCGTCGACAAAACCAACCAGGCCCACATTGGCTTCGTTGCAGGTCGCACATTCGCGCCGCCTCTTTTTTCTTGCAATCGCTGTCGATAACAGATAAAAAGAAGGTCTCCGAGCGAAAGAACGCCCCCATCTTCGGCGAATAACGGAACAGCGGCCCGCGTATCCATGCCTCCCACGGAGTGTCCTTCATGGCAGAGATGTGGTTTTACACCAGCGAAGGCAAGCAGATGGAGCCTGTGTCCATGCCGGAGCTGAAGCGCTTCATGGAGAGCGGCGTCTTGAAGCCGACAGACATGGTGTGGAAGGAAGGCATGCCGCGCTGGCTGCGCGCCAGCTCGGTGAAGGAGTTGTATTCCGAGCCGACGGCGGCCGTGGATCGTTTCTTCACGCAGACCGCGGATGCCAAGCCGGCGCCGCTGGCGACGACAGCCGCCGTGACCGTCCCGGAGCCGCAGAAGGGGAGTACGAGCGACAAGAACGAACCGCAACCGCAACGCAAGCCGCGCCGTTCCTCCGACGATGACGATCGCCCGATGTACCGCGGCCGAGCGGCGGCGGGCGGATCGAACGCGGGTATCTTGATCGCGCTCTTCTTGGGCGGCGGCGTGCTCCTGACCGCGCTCGTCGTGGGCGTCGTGATTCTTATCGTGGTCAATCAGGCAGGGCCGCAGGTGGCGGAGCCGGATCCGTTGGCCGTCAATTTCAAGGACGTCAAGGCAAAGCCCAATCCCGGCATCGATCCGAACAACCTCATCAAGGACTCGACTACTTTTGCGGTTCGCTTGAATACCGACGAGAGAAAAAGCCGGGTGCATTCGTTTCGCAAAGGCGCACGATACGAGTTCGTCGTGCGCACGCAGCAACAGTTCTTGGACGTGGACCTTTACGTTTACGACATGAATGACTTGGTTCAAGTCCAAGACGCCGAGGCGGACGCGGACTGTCGCATACGAGATTGGTCCCCGCCAGAGGACGGACAGTATCGCGTGGAGGTGCATAATTGTCGGCGTCCCGATGGCGTGATCGGCGTGAGCAATTCCACGGTCACGATTCGCGAGACCGCGCCGCCACCGCCGGTGGTGAAGAAGGAGCTGCCGAAGGACCCGGAAGTGCCGGAAGGCGTGCTGGCCGGAGCGGGCTTCAAGGGGCTCGATCAAGTCCCCTTGGGACAGCCGCAGGAACTCAGGATGCGCGTCCGGGCCAATCACAAGGCGAAAGTGAACATCTCCGCGGCGCCGAACCTGAAGTTTCGCCTTCTCGTCTTGAAAGACGGCGAAGACAAAGAGGTCGCGCGCTCGGTGGGCACGGGAGTCAAATCGTTCGTGGAGATTGGCCCGCTGCCGGCGACCGAGATCGTGCGCGTCCGCGTGGAGAACATCAGCGGCAAGAATACGGCGTCGAGCTTGTGTACGGTCCATTACGACCTCGGCAAATAGCCGCGAGGAGTCGGTCATGTCCGTGGAATGGTATTACACCACGAACAAGCAGCAGATGGGCCCCGTGTCATGGAATGAACTCCGTGAACTCGCCGACACGGGCATCCTCGATCCGAACGATCTTGTCTGGGCCGACGGCATGGCCGAATGGGTCAAGGCCAGCAATCAGCAAGGCCTGTTTGCCGAGGTGGTGGAGGAAGAAGAACCCGCGCCAAGCAAGAAAGAATCCAGCGTGATATCGCCGCCGCGCCGCCGCGCCGAGCGCAAGCGCGACGAGGAGGTAGAGCACGAAGAGGAAGAGGAACCGCGTGAACGAAAACAGCGCAAGCCTGCGAGGAGCAGCAGCGGGGCCGGGATGCACGTCGGCGTTCAGATCGGGCTCATCCTCGGCGGCGTTTTCGCGATCTTCGTGCTGTGCGGCGGCTGCGTCACCGGCATCGTCTGGATCAGCCTGCGGACCGGCGACGGCGGCGGCCGCATTAACCAAACCTTCACCGTCGTCAACTTGCAAGAGCGCCGCTGGGAAGAACGTCGCTTTCATTTCCCCAAAGATCGCCGGCTTTTGATCACGGTCACGGGCAACGCTCCGCCCGGATGCGATATCGATCTCCACATACACCGCGGCGGCGGGCCGGGCGAAAATTTCATCGCCTTGGACTCCAGCATCGGACCACATTCGCGTCTGGAATTCACCGTGCCCGCCAGCGACAACTATCGCGTCCGCGTCGCCAATCTCGGCCCGGGGATAGCGCACTCCTGCGTCGTCACGATTTCCGAACGCTAGCTTCTGCCCGCCACGTGTGCTATTCCTCGTCGCGCTGCACGTTCAGCGGCGAGAACGCCGGCACGCACACCGCGACGTATTCAGCTCCTTCTTCGCCGGGCGTGCTGTATTGCACCCACTCGCCCGGATGAGCGATGACCGCTTGCCCTGCCTGGATGTCGAGATGGCCGCCGCGATAAGTGACGCGCAGCGTGCCCTTGAGCACGAGCGTGTATTCCTCGAACTGCGGCGTCTGCCCCGGTTCGGTCCACCCAGCGGGGCTGCGCATGTGGGCGATCGAGATTCCCTCCATGCGCGCGTTGACCAGGCCGACGTATTCGTCAATGATTTTGGGTTTGTTTCCCGGCGCCTCGATGCGCGTGGGAGAGCCGATAAGTGTGGGCATCGAGTTGCCTCCCCTTAAGCCGCTAGCCGCTATTTGCGTAGCTTCTCTTCCTTCAGGCGCTCGTTCAACCAACGGCGGTTCTCGTCGGTCAGCCGCGTGGCCGGGTCGTGCGTGTAATCTTGCAGCTTGACGAATTCGCCCTGATCGTAGGCGCGCGCGACCGCCGCTTGTAGATCGAGCACCGTATCGCGATCGTCGGACGCCAGCGGCACGCGGAAACGCGGCAGCCGCTTGGGCAACGTCGCGGAGTAGATCTCATAGCGATCCGGATGCGTCCAGCGCGTGACGACCACGGCGTAATCCCAGGTCGGGGCCGTGTCCTTGGCGCCATCGATCAGCGTCGTGCCTTGCAGCACCAGGTCGATCTCGACGATGTGGGCGTTCAGCTTCTTGACCTCCGCCCGGCGATCGAGATAGACATCGCGCCCTTTGGTGGTGATCTTGTTGGCCGGGCTGACCACTTCGATGAGCGTGATGAGTCGGCCGTCGGAGCGTTGGCGCACTTCGACAAACGCTTCTTTGTGCTCCTGGCGAATGATCGACGTGAAGAGGGCCTCTTCGCTGGCGTATTCACGCTCACCGACGCGTGCGCGGTAGCGATCCATCAGGCCCGGCAAGAGCATCTGATAGAGCGCGAGTGCGAGCAGCCGCTGAAACGTGGGCCAGCGTTTTTCGTCTTCAAGATACGGATCCATACCAGGAAACGGACTCGACATCGCTGGTCCTCCTCCTCCTGATTTGTTCCCTGCTGCATAAGCCGACGCGGGCGCTCGCCGATTTATCCCTCGGTTATATCGTTTTAACCACCGCGTCTTCAAGAGCATGCCCACCGGAATTGTGCAACGCGGCGTTACAGCTTCTCCCATGGCCGTTATTGTTTTCGTGAAGACGCGGAAAAAATCTTGACGCTGGCGTTCACCCACTATACTGATGATTATTCGCCACCGTTGAATCGCACCGCCAGCTGATCATCGCCATTGTATCGGCGAAATCGAATCGTGGCGTACGATTCCAATCGTGTGAAGAAGCGGTCTGAATGACACGATTTGGAATCGTGTGCCCCGAATACAGACGCTCGATTTCTCGCTCGCATTCACGAGGCGCATCTCTGATGGAAATGATCGACCAGTGGAAACTCCAGGACGCCCAGGACACCTACGAAATCAAGCACTGGGGCAAGGGCTATTTCGGCATCAACGAAAAAGGCCATGTCACCGTCCATCCCAGCAAACGCGCCGACCAGGCGATTGACCTCAAGCTCCTCATCGATCAATTGCAGGACCGCGGCATTCAACTGCCGATCTTGCTGCGCTTCACCGACATTCTGCGGCATCGCGTCGGCGAAATTGCGGAGGCCTTTCAAAACGCCACCTCCGAATACAACTACACCGGTAAATACGTCTGCGTCTATCCGATCAAGGTCAATCAGCAACGGCACGTCGTCGAGGAGATCCTCGATTTCGGCCGGCCGTTCGGCTTCGGGCTCGAAGCGGGCTCCAAGCCGGAGTTGCTCGCGGTGCTGGCCTGCACCAACGGCGGCGAGACGCCGATCATCTGCAATGGCTTCAAGGACGACGAATTCATCAAGATGACGATGCTGGCGCGCAAGATGGGCAAGCACATCATCCCGGTCGTCGAAAAATTCAGCGAGTTGGAGCTGATTGTCCGCTACGCCGAGGATCTGGGCGTAAGGCCCGCCATCGGCATCCGCATCAAGCTCGGCGCGCGCGGGGCAGGGCGCTGGCGCAACAGCGCGGGCTACCGCTCGAAGTTCGGCCTGAGCTTGACCGAGGCCCTCGAAGCGTTCGAGTATCTGAAGCAGCGCGACATGGAGGATTGCCTGCAGCTCGTGCACTTCCATCTCGGCAGTCAGATTACCAACATCCGCTCGATCAAGACCGCGCTGACCGAAGCGTCGCGCGTTTTCTGCGAGTTGCACCGTGTCGGCGCGGGCGTGCAGTACATCGACGTCGGCGGCGGGCTCGGCATTGATTACGACGGCTCGCAAACCGACTTCGAATCGTCCGTCAACTATACGCTGCAGGAGTACGCCAACGACGTCGTCTTCCGCATCAAGAGCGTATGCGACGAGTGCGGTGTGCCGTATCCGACGATCATCTCGGAGTCGGGCCGTGCCGTCGTCGCGTATCACAGCATGCTCGTGTTCGACGTGCTGGGCGTTTCCAACTTCGACCGCTACACCGCGCCGGCGGAGTTGCCTGCCGATCCGCCGCAGCAGCTCTCGGACCTATTCGGCATTCATCGCGATCTATCGAAGAAGAACATGCTCGAAGGCTACCACGATGCCGTGCAAGCGATGGATGATTCGCTGAACATGTTCAACCTCGGCGCCATCACGATCGAGCAGCGCGCCCTTATCGAGCGGCTCTTCTGGGCCGTGTGCAGCAAGATCCAGCGCATGATGCAGGAACTCGACTATGCGCCGGAAGAATTGCAGGGGCTGTCGTCGATGTTGTCGGACACGTACTTCTGCAACTTCAGTGTGTTTCAATCGATGCCGGACAGCTGGGCGATCAAGCAACTTTTCCCGATCATGCCGATCCATCGCCTGAACGAGCCGCCGACGCGCCGCGCGGTTTTAGGCGACATCACCTGCGACTCGGACGGCAAGGTCGACAAGTTCGTCGACCTGCGCGACGTGCGTTCGACGCTGGAACTGCACCCCTTCACCGGCCAGCCGTATTACCTGGGCGCGTTCCTGCTTGGCGCATACCAGGAGATCCTCGGCGATTTGCACAATTTATTCGGCGACACCAACGCGGTGCACGTGCGTCTCGATGAAGCCGGCGAGATCGTGCTCGACGGCGTCGTGAAAGGCGACACCGTGCGCGAGGTGCTCGCGTATGTGCAATACAACGCGGAGGAGTTGCTCAACCAACTGCGCAAAGACGTCGAGCGCGCCGTGCGCGCAAACCTCATCACCGTCCAGGAATCGCGGCAACTCTTGCACTTTTACGAATCAGGGTTGGGCGGATACACCTATTTGGAAGAACCGTAATGGGGTGCGAGGTCAACTTGACATACGTCAACCTCGGACGGTAAGATGAACGAAGGCTTTCCTCCATGGGCAACGCAGACGAACTAGCCCTTGTGGGAAAAGCGCTCAAGAGCGGTCTCGGCGGTTGCGTCGAGTGGGATCCCATCGAAGCCGACAGGGTTCGCGGCGAGATTCATAACTTCGATCTTTCTCCGGAAGGAATTAAAGCGGACGTGATCGAATACGTCCGAAACGGAGGCCGAGTTTACCAGGTCAAGGAATCCAGGCAGAATCGTGCGCATCGGGAATTTTACTATAAGGTGATCCTACCGATGCCCGATCTCTTCAAGAAAGGGTTATTCGTGGAGCTGGAACTGGTGGACGCGGACGCAGATCTCCCAGAAGTTATCTTGGTGAATGCACATGAACAGAAATAACGCTGGCAAAAAGCCGTTTCCATGGACCTGCAGCAGGTGCAGGGAAAAGGCTCTCTTCCCGGCCATCATCGATCACGCTGTCGATGTTGGCCATGACGGGCGCATGTACCATGTGAAAGTCGAGGGGCTGAAAACGCCCAAGTGCAAGAAATGCGGGCTCGTTTCCCCTGACAGCGAAGCGAATGAGCAGATCACCCGCGCCTTCCTTCGACTGGCAAAACTTCTGACGCCGACGCAGATCCGAATCAATCGGGAGGCGCTCGACCTTACTCAGGAACAACTCGCCTCTGCACTCGGGATCGCCGAAGCCACCGTGTCGCGCTGGGAGAACGGGGTCCAGATTCAGCAACGCTCCCTGGACAATTTGCTGCGGCTTTTCTTCGGTGTCCCGAAAGCTCGGAGCCTCTTGATCAAGGGGAAGTTGAACACGATCGTCCTTGTGGCGAAGACTCCAGCGATGGCCTTAACATAGGGCCGAATCAGCAAATCGCATGGAACTATGCCTAACAAATTCTTGTCCGGGCTGTGGATGGATCCTCCTTTGCGGGGCCATCTTCGATGCGGTGTCGCAACAGGGGAGTTATGGGCCTATCTTAGCCTTACGCGCGTCCGGAATCCGCCAAGGCGGGTTACGTCGGCATGAGCAGTTTGTGGGCGCCTGAAACCACGCGCGATCTCTACCGATGTCCGCGGTGTCGTTGCGATCCTCTAGTTGACGTCGCGGCTACGGACGACAAAGGCGAATGTCTGACCCCAGAATCATGAAATGAACCTATCCGTCACCCTCAACCGCCTGCGTCTGCAAAATCCGATCCTCGTCGCGTCCGGCACGTTCGGCTACGCGCGCGAAATGGCGGGGGCGGTCGATTTCGCCAAGCTCGGCGGCATCATTCCGAAGACCGTTACGCGGCTACCGCGCGCCGGCAATGCGCCGCCGCGTACCGTCGAGACGGCGTCCGGGATGCTCAACGCTATCGGGCTGGACAACGACGGGATCGATCACTTCATCGCGCATCATTTGCCGTACCTGCGCACGCTGCCCACGGCGATCATCGCCAACATCGCTGGCAAGACGGCGGACGAGTTCGTCGAGATGGCGGCGAAGATCGGCGGCGAGCCCGGCCTCGCGGGCTTGGAGCTGAACCTGTCATGCCCGAATGTCTCCGGCGGCCTTGATTTCGCGACCGACCCCAACGTGACACGCAAGATCGTCGCCGACGTGCGCGCGGTGTGCCCATTGCCGCTCATCGCGAAGTTGACGCCGAACGTGACCAACGTCGTGCCGATCGCCCAGGCCGCGGCGGATGGCGGCGCGGATGCGGTGTCGCTCATCAATACCCTCGTCGGCATGGCGATCGATTGGCGTAAACGCAAACCGATTCTCGGCAACGTCACCGGCGGGTTGTCCGGCCCCGCGATCAAACCATTGGCGTTGCGGCTCGTCTGGAACGTCGCGCGCAACGTGCGCGTGCCCGTCATCGGCATCGGCGGCATCACGACCATCGATGATGTGATGGAGTTTCTCGTCGCGGGGGCGTCGGCGGTTCAGATCGGCACCGCGAACTTCTTCGACCCGACGGTGTCCACACGGCTCGTCGAGCAACTGACGGCGACTTGTGCCGAATTCGGAATCAAGTCTGTGCCCGAGATTGTCGGTACGCTGTCTCGTTAGCCGGACGCGCAAGCAACGGATGCACGGCCGGCTAACACCTGATCTACGCCGCACGCTCCAGTGCGGGCATCGCTTCCTCGGCAATCGGGGCCGGGTCGTACACATTCAGCCGCACCAGTCGGGCACGCAAATCCGCTTCACGCTTATCGACGATGTTCTGCCGATCGGCGAGATCGGCCTCGATGTGCGTGAGCCGGTCGAGTTGCCGAGCGACCTCGCTACGTGTAGTTTCCAGGCGTGCAAGCTCCGCAAGAACCGCTTTGCGCTCGCTCTTGGCCGAGCGAATCATGGCGGCGTTGACGGTAAGCCAGCGCCGCCGCAGACGTTCCACGCGCCGCTGCGAGACGGGGTCCTCGGCCTGACCGAGCGTCTCCTGCCGATATTGCTCCAGGGCGAGAGCCTTCTCGGTGAGGACGCGCTTCTGCTCTTCGAGTTCCTGCACTTTCGCGTACTGGTCCGCGCGCTGGCTGGCAGCGTCCCTTTGCTGCTGTTCGAGCTGGGCGCGATTGGCTTGCAGATTCTTGATTTCCTGCTGCCGGCGCTGCTTCCAACGTTGACGCAGTTGTTCGAGGGCGGTGAGTTGCTCTTGAACCAGCCCTTCCTTTTCGCGCACGGCCAGCAGATGTTGGCCGTGCTCGTCGGCGCTGGCCTTGTCGCGGGCCCGCATCTGGGCGCGCCAGACCTGAATCTCCTGACGCATGACCTCGATTTCCTCGAAGCGTTCACGCAGCTTGTCTTCGGCGGCCGACGCTTCCTGATCGCGCTCGGCCAATGTTTCCTCGCGTTCGAGCAGTCGCTGGGCGAGGGCTTCGAGTTCGCTGGCGGCTTGATCACGCTGGGCGTGCCAGTGCTGATGGACCTGGGCGAGACGGTTGTATTGTTCAAGGAGCTGCACACGTTGATCGGCCAGCTCGACACGGATGCGTTCCATTCCCTCGGCGCGCTCATCACGCGGTGGCTGCGGAGCAGGTGTTTCCCCGACGGCCTCGGTTTCAGGCACGCTCGGCGTTTCCGGTTCGTCCTTGCGCGACACGGTGACTTGTCCGCGGTGCTCGCGCATCATCCGGTCGAGCCGGGCGATCTCATCCTCATGTTTCTGAACACGCGCGCGTTGATGGATGATCCGGCGATCCAGCCCTTGCAGTTCGCTCTCCAGAATGCGCTGCTGTCTGCGCCAGGCGTCCTTGTCCGCGATGAGGAGCTGGCGCGCCTGCTGCATCTGCAACTCCGCGAGTTCGACGGCGCGCGCCTTGGCCTTGAGGGCAAGTCGTTCCTTGACGCGGCGGCGGCGCCAGATCTGCCTGGCGTTTTCCAGTGTTTCGCGTCCCGTTTCCAGATCTTGGTGGCGCTGATCTCGTTCGCCGCGAAAGCGCGTGATTTCCTCGCGCAGCGTCTTGGCCCGGACTTCCAGCTCGCGCCGGGCCGCGGCGATTGCTTCCATCAGGGCTTGCTGCCGCTCCGCCTCGGCAAGATACTTTTCTTTTTCCGCGCCCCATTGCTTGTGCCAGCGCTGGCGCAGACGCTGATAGACGGCCTCGATGCGTTTCCGCTCCTCGGCCACTGTTTCCTTCGCCTTGTCAAGCTCTTGACGCGTCTGCACCAGGCCCTGATCGACCTGGAGGACGTGCCTCTCGTGCTCGGACTTCTGTTTGCGCAGCGATTCCCGTTCGGTCTTGGTGTAATCGCTCCAGAGCTGAATCTGCCGCTGTTTCTCGGCCAGATGGGCGGCGAGCTGTTCTTCCTGCTGGTGCAAATTTTGCTGGCCCTCGCGCAGGCGAGCTTCTTCTTCGTCGAGCGCGATCTGCTGGGCGGCGACTGCGGCCGTCTGAATCCGCAGCGATTCGCGCACATGGTCGAGGGGCGGCGTTTCCGGTCGTTCAGGGGGACGGGCCAGTGGCGCGGCTGTGAGCTTGAACTCGAACGGGCCGATCTTGATCTGGTCACCGTCTTTGAGCAGCGCTTGCTCCACCTGCTTGCCGTTGACGTAGGTGCCATTGACGCTATTCAGATCGCGCAGCTCAATGCCGGCGGGGCCGCACAACACCACGCAGTGGATCGGATCAACGCCTTGGACATTGAGGCGAATGTCGCTCGGCGTGTCGCGTCCGAGAAAGGTGGCGGGCATGCGGAGCGCGCGGCGCGTACCTGCTTGCCGGCCATTTTGCAGGACGAGTTCGCCAGGTCCCGCCGGGGCAGTCTCGCTCTGGTGCAATGTCGCAGTATCCATTCACACACCCTCGCTTGCCGAGCCCTATCGACGCACACTCGTTTATCGGCGCGACGGCGCAGTTCAGTTGACGCGGAGAATACGATTGGTAAATTTGGCAAAATCGGCGGAATCGATTGATCCGTACAGGCAAGTTGGGAAGGAATGGGAAGGCACACTAGCCCGCAGCGAAATGGCGTCTCAATTCTTCGCGAGCGCCATCTCAAGGAAGCGAACGAGCATCTCTTCCGACGGAATGCCCGCGTCGAAATCCTTGAATGCCTCGCCGCGCTTGAAGAGTATCACGCGCGGAATGCTACCGACATCGAATTTCTCGGTTAGTTTTGTGTTCCTGGGAGTGCCTCTTGGCCCGAGATCGACGGCGCCGACTTTGACTTTGCCTTTGAATTGCTCGGCGAGCTTGTGAATCGTCGGCGCAAGTTTCTGGCAAGGTGGACACCAGAGTGCCGTGAAATCAACCAGCACCGGCACGCCGCTGTCGACGACTTCCTTCTGCCAGTTCTCGTCGGTGAGTTCGATTACATGGGCGCTCGCCGCAGGTCCTTTGGGATTGGACCGCGCGAAAAACGAGTCCCATGCCATGAAGAGAAGAAGCCCGCCGCCCAGAAGGCCGCCGATCAGGAGAATCCAGATCGGCGAACCGGCGGGAGCCTGCGAGGGTTGCGGCTGACTCATGAGTTTGGCCGTTCCATGCCGCCGACGGCTCACCCAATGCAGCGAGCCGTTGGCGTCGAGATCCGATCACGCTTGCAGGACGGCATCGACCGCCTTGGCAAGTTCCGCTTCCGAGACCAGGCCGACGATTGTTTGCTTCGGTTGGGCGCCGCCTTTGAAGATCAGCACGCGCGGGATGTTCGTGACGCCATAGGTGGACGCGAGATCCTGGGCGTCATCGACGTTGAGTTTGCCGACCTTGACCTTGCCCACGTATTTGTCGGCCAGTTTGTCGATGGTGGGGGCCAACGCGCGGCACGGACCGCACCAGGGAGCCCAAAAATCGACCACGACGGGAACCGTGCTTGCGACCACTTCTTGCTGCCAGTTCGTTTCGGTGAATTCCAAGACATTGGCGCCGGCCATTCTCTGGTCCTTTCCGCAAATCGGCCGAAGCGATCCTCGGCCTGGATGGGTGATTGATAATGACGTTCCGATGCAGGTCTGTTGGGCGTTGCGTTCTGCGAGCGCTAAACGGCCCAGATCGTTTACTTTATTATAAGGAGGCGAGTCAACCCCAGCAACCCGCGCGCTGATCCGTCTTGACGTGTAACAGACGGCTCTCTAGCATGGTGGAGTGGATTGTCAGGCCCCGTCGTCAAGAGGCCTAGGACACGGCCCTTTCAAGGCCGCGACACGGGTTCGAATCCCGTCGGGGTCATTAGGTAGTTTTTCTTACTACCGCATAGGCTGGCAACCGCTCGCATATCTCCGCAACCCTCCAGTACTTCCGGCGAATCTTGCGAATACATGCTGATCCGTGCGGCGGGTTGCTGCGCCGCTTTTTGCGCCGCCTGTCGCCTGCCTGAAATGATCCTCGGTCGTCTGCGTGTAATGGGCCAGGGCCGTCTTGGGGCTATTGCCAAGCCACTCTGCAACGACGTGGATCGGAAACGCCTCGGCCAGTTCCGTTTCACGGCTGGCGCGAAGATTTTGGAAGAGGCGCGGCCAAGTCTTGACGCCGGCGCGACGGCATATGCGCGTTAGCTGCGTGCGAAGATTGGCGTTCGTGTCCCGATAACGGGTGATGACGTGGATCGCGCCCGGCTGGGCCAGCTCGAAGGCTTCTTCAAGATAGGGACGCAATTCGGGGAAGATGGGAATCAATCTTTCGCCGCCGTCATCGTGCTTCGTCTTGGGAGCCTCCATGCGAAAACGATCGCGCTCCCAATTCACGTCGGACCATTCCAACGTCAACGGCTCCGAGGTGGTCCGCAAGCCGCCGTATCGGGCCAGGGCCAGCAGTAGACGCCATTCATGGTCGGGGCACGCTTCGAGAACGCGGGCAAAGGGCGCGCGGTCAACGAAGAAGGCGCGGGCCGTGTTCACTTCGCTTGGCGTGCGGAGATGCGCGAACGGATTGACCGTCGCAACCCCGTCGCGAATCACCTGCGCCCAGAATTGCCGGGCAACCTTCACGCTCTTGGATACCGTGGGGCCAGCGTATTCCGTCTTGAGCCAGACGAGCCAGCGATCCGTGTCTCCCTCGGTAATGCCGCGCATGGACGTTGAACCGGGGAAGAACGCGAGCAATCGGTTCGCGATGGACACCGGATGTTCCTGTCGAGCGCCAACTTCACCGAGTACGCCTTCACCATCAACATGGAGTTGGGCCTGCTTGTGACGGGCGGGAAGTTGCCGGAGCAAGTGGAGCGGCATTTTGAGCGGCTGATCGAGAACAGGAGCTTCCTTCGAGTATGACCATGGTCATTGAGCGCCCAAAACCAGTCACCCGGGAGGGGGGCCCCGTGGCTTGACCGACAAAGGTAATAAGACTTGATCGTGTGACGTTGGCTGCAATCGATGGCAGATCGGGAATTATAGTTGTCGTTGATGGGGAAAAATAATTGTCGCTTGACACAACGAGTTGAGTTTTTGCACAAATTTAATAGTGTTGTCCTTGATTGATCCCACCTTCGCCGAACATTTTGGCGTGTGAGTTGTGCCGAGAACAAGGGCTACTTCGATATTTGCTTTCCCGTGGGGAACAGCGCGATGATGCCACTGCCTCAATTCTTGGAGAATTATCAGGCCGTTCGCGCGGCGTTGTCGCGCGTCCTTGTCGGACACGCGAGCGCCGTCGAACATTTGTTGGTTGCACTCATTGCAGACGGGCACGTGATGCTCACGGGCGTGCCGGGCCTGGGACGTACTCTGCTAGTGAAATCGGTGTCTTGCGCCCTTGGGCTGTCCTTCAATCGCATTCAATTTACCCCGGACCTGCTGCCGACCGACATCACCGGCACCGAAGTTTTACAGGAAAGCGCCGACCGTAGGACCCGCTCGTTCCGCTTCTTCAAAGGGCCGATCTTCGCCAACCTGGTACTCGCGGATGAAATCAATCGGAGTCCGCCGCGTACCCAATCGGCCTTGCTGGAGGTGATGCAGGAACGCCAGCTAACGGTCGGCGGCCAGAGATACGCTGTGCCGATGCCGTTCTTGCTGATCGCCACGCAAAACTCGCTGGAAACGGAAGGCATCTTCCCGTTGCCGGAAGCCCAGATGGATCGCTTCCTGATGGGCATCCACATGGACTATCCCAGCTTCGACGAGGAAGTCGGCATCGTCGATGCGACCACGAGCCTCGGCGCTCAAGTCTTTCTCCCCTCTCCCGAATTACCGGGACAGGGGAGACGGGTGGTGGAGCCGATCTTGTCGGTGGAGACACTCATCGCCATGCAGCAACTGGCCAAGATCGTGCCGGTTGCCCCGTCCGTCAAGGAGTATGCGTTGGCCCTGGTGCGGAACACGCGCTTGGGCGCCCAAACACCGACGGACAGCGTTGCCCGCCTGCTGCGCTGGGGTTCATCGCCGCGCGGTGGCCAGGCGTTGATCGCGGCGTCGAAGGTACTGGCGTGCGTTCGAGGCCGTCCCTACGTGACTCGCCAGGATATTCGCGATATCGCCCTGCCCGTGCTGGCCCATCGTTTGGTACTCAGTTATCGCGCCGGCCCCCAGGGCGCGAGCATGAGCCAACTGGTGGATCGGCTCATCGCAGAGACCGATCGCCAGCAGGCGCCGCCCGTCAAGAGTCGGCGCTGGCACGATGTTTTGCTCAGCCGATAGTCGTTCATCCATGAGAATGAAGGAGTATACACCTTGACCGCGACCATGTCCAAACCCATTGCCTGGACCGATGCCGACCTTGCACGGGTTGCCCACTTGAAGGATGCTCACGACAAGATCATCGGCCAAATTCGCAAGGCAGTCGTCGGCCAGGAACAGGTCATCAACGAGTTGATGATCGTTCTATTCGCTCAAGGTCATGGTCTGCTGATGGGTGTACCCGGCCTGGCGAAGACCCTGCTGGTCCGCACGCTCGCCTCCAGTCTGTCGTTGCAGTTTCGCCGAGTGCAATTCACTCCCGACCTGATGCCGTCGGACATCACGGGGACGGAAGTCATCCAGGAGGACAAGGTGACCGGCGAACGGCGCTTCAAATTCCTGCAAGGGCCGATCTTCACCAACATGCTTCTGGCGGACGAAATCAATCGCACGCCGCCCAAGACACAGGCCGCGCTGCTGGAAGCCATGCAAGAGATTCAAGTGACGACTGGCGGCGAGCGCTACGATTTGCCGCGCCCCTTCATGGTGTTGGCGACGCAGAACCCGATC
>SXGS01740059.1_pt1 | contig 35631 bp, 33 predicted proteins | sample 3174681 | NCBI WGS metagenome assembly SXGS01 (sample SAMN11356861, study PRJNA531348) | freshwater metagenome | isolation source: freshwater sample F1-80 | place: China: Fuxian Lake, Yuxi | collected 2017-12-25
ACCGAGACCGGCGGCATGATGATTTCGCCGTTGCCCGGCGTCACTGCGACCAAACCGGGCTCCGCGCAGGTAGCGCTGCCCGGCATCGAGGTGGATGTGGTGGACGATTTGGGTCAGCCGGTGGCCAACGGCCAAGGCGGTTACCTCGTGGTGAAATCGCCATGGCCGTCGATGCTGCGCGGCATCTGGGGCGATCCGGAACGCTACAAGGAAACCTACTGGAGCCGCTTCGACAATATGTACTTCGCCGGCGACGGCGCCAAAAAAGACGAGGACGGCGATATCTGGCTGCTCGGCCGGGTCGACGACGTGATGAACGTTTCCGGGCACCGGTTGTCCACTACCGAGATCGAATCCGCGCTGGTGAGCCACCCCTCCGTGGCCGAAGCCGCCGTCGTCGGGGCCTCGGACGAGACGACCGGCCAAGCCGTGGTGGCCTTCGTGATCCTGCGCGGCTCCGCGGCGGAGGACCCCGACGTCGAGCAGACCCTGCGCAATCACGTGGGCAAGGAGATCGGCCCGATCGCCAAACCCAAGCGGATCCTGGTGGTGCCCGAATTGCCGAAGACCCGATCCGGCAAAATCATGCGCCGACTGCTCAAGGACATCGCCGAAGGCCGCGAAGCCGGCGATGCGACGACCCTTGCCGATGCCGGAATCATGCAGTTGATTTCGGAGAGTTTGAAAAAGTAACCGAATCCGGAACGCCGCCCACCGAGGAGCTCAGATGACCGACGATCCAGGAATCCGCCGCGACGTCCCGCCCAGCGGAACCGGCTGCCGGGAATGCCTGGCCGCGGACGGCTGGTGGGTGCATCTGCGCCGATGCGCCCAATGCGGGCACATCGGGTGCTGCGACAGCTCGCCGGAACAGCACGCGACCGCGCATTTCCGGGAAACCGGTCACCCGGTGGTGCGCAGTTTCGAACCCGGCGAAGCCTGGTTCTTCGACTACCGGGACGGCTCATTCCCGCGGGCCGGGCAACTCGCGGCACCGCTGAGCCACCCGGAAGACCAGCCTGCGCCCGGGCCGGAAGGCAAAGTGCCGGCGAATTGGCGGGAACTGATCCACTGAATCAGACGGCGCGGCGCCGTTGTCAGAACTCACTTGGGTGCAGTTGAGCCGGGTATTCGTCGGCAATACCCGGCTCAACTGCACCCAAGTCGACCGGGCAAGCCGAACATTAGCCACCCGGTCACGGTCAGAGCACGATTTCCCGGCCCTGCTCGGCGGATTCGTAGATTGCGGCAATGATCTTCATCAGCTCCAGGCCGTGCTCGGCCGGCGCCGCCTCGGCGACTTCGCCCCGCGCCGTGGCCAAGAAGTAATCGATCTCGTTGCGGTAGCCGACCGGGTCAAAGCCCAGCGAGTCGATCACCGGGGTGATGTCCAGCAACGTGTCGTGCTTCTCGGTGAAAATCTTCAGCGCCGGTTCCAAGCTGGCACCGCCGTTCTCGCCGAACACCTGCACCTTGACCTCGTCCGGCCCGTGCAGCGAATAGCTCGTGTCGAAGTGCATCACGGCGCCGTTTTCGAAGGTCACGAGCGCCGAGGCCAAATCCTCCACCGAATTCTGCGCCGGATCGTAGTCCGCGGAAAGGTAGCGGCTCAGATTCTTGATGTTCGCCCGGTTGCCCAATTTGTGGAACACCGCTCCGGACACCCGGGAAGCCTTGGGGCAGCCCATCAGGTACCAGCAGATGTCCAAAAAATGCACACCCAGATCGATCAGCGGCCCGCCGCCGGACTTGGCTTTGTCCGCGAACCATCCGCCGGGGTTGCCGGCGCGCCGCAAACAGGACGCCTTCGCATAGTAGATCGGCCCCAACTCGCCGGCGTCGATGAACTGCTTGAGCACCGTCGCATTGGGCGAGAACCGGCGCACATAGGCCACTTGGAGCTTGCCCGCCGACGCCGCGGCAGCCTCGGCGACCTCCTCGGCCTGCGCCAGGGTCGCGGTCATCGGCTTTTCGATCAGCACATGCTTTCCGGCCCGCAACGCCTCGAGGACCAGTTCCGCGTGCGTGTCATTGCGCGTGCAGATACTGACCGCGTCGATCTCCGGATCCGCGAAAACCTCGGCCGGATCAGTGACCGCGCGGGCGCCGTACTGCTCGGCGCGCTGCGCCGCGCGCTCCGCGAAGATGTCGCAGACCGCGACCAACTCGGCTTCCGGGGAATCCCGGTAGGCCTTCAGGTGCTCGTCCGCGATCGTGCCCAAGCCGATGACGGCGACCCGCACCGGAGTGCGGCCTCCGCCGCTCATGCCGGGACTCCGGCAGCGTCGGCCTCAAGCTCGGCGACCAAACGCCGCGCATTGGCGAGCGCGAGTTCGCAGGCCACCAGGCAATCCTGCGCGCCTTCGTATTCGATCGAAAGGAAGCCGTCGAAGCCGGCTTCCTTCGCCGTCCAGAGAATCCGGGCCAGGTCCAAGTCCCCGAAACCGAGCACCGAGCCTTGCAAGAAGTTCCCCGCCACGGTCTCCAGCCAACCCTCGCCCGGGAAATTCTCCCGGATGAAGAAATCCTTCAGGTGCACCACCGAAGCATTCGGGGCCAATTTCGCCACCGCGGCATAGGGCGAGTCGTCGACGCAGAGGAAATTGCCGACGTCGAGCGTGGTCTTGAAATTGTCCCGGTCCACCAGGTACAGCAAACGGGCGATCCGTTCACTGTGGTTCATGAAAAAGCCATGGTTCTCCACCGAGGTGGTGATGCCCAAGCCCGCCGCATAGTCGGCAATCTGCTGGCAGGCCGGAACAATGGTCGCCAAAACGCTTTCCAACTCCGCCTGCGAAGCCTCCCGCCAGGCCCACTCGACGACGTCGTGCCGGAAGAACTGCGCGCCCAAGGCCTGCGCGATGTCCAGTTGGCCGCGGATCCGGTCCACTTCGGCAGCCACCTCAGTGCCTCGGAAGTCGGCGGCCACCACGTAGTTGATGATCGGCAGGCCTGCGGCTTCGGCGGCAGCACGCAGCGCCCGTGCCGATTCCACGGTCAGCGGCTCGGGCAGCCCGGCTTCGGCGATCTCCAGATGCGAGGCGCCGTGCTGCGCGGCCCAGTCGACCACTCCGGCCAGATCGAGCCGGCCGTCCGCCATCGCGCCCGCGAAACTGTAGGAACTGAATCCAATCTTCATGAAGCTCCTTGTTGTGTTTTTGATCTTTGACAGCTTGCAATGAGCTTATTCGTGCAGAGGAACTTCCGTCACCGGCCGGAACTTTATTCGCGGGCGAAGAAACTGCCGGCCCTGCCGGATTCATCCCGGGTGGCCTAGGCTGGCTGCCGTGAACTCCCCTCTCGGCAGCAAACCCCGCATCGCGATCGCCGGAATCGCTTTGGAAGCCAGCACCTATTCGCCGGCCCGGACGCCGGAGGCCGGGTTCGTCCGGCGCGATGGCCAGCAGATCTTGGACTACTACCCGTTTTTCGCGCCGGGCAGCCGGATCCGGGAAGCCGCGCAATGGCTGCCCTTGGTCCACTACCGGGCAATCCCCGGCGGCGCCGTGCCCCGTGCGGACTACGAGGCCATGAAAGCCACCATCTGCCAGGCGGTTCGGGAAACCCTGTCCGAAGGGCCCTTGCACGGCTTCTACTTCGACATCCATGGTGCGATGAGCGTCGTGGGTCTGGATGACCCGGAAGCCGACCTGCTGCTGGCCCTGCGGGCGCTCACCGGACCCGAGACGGTCTTCGGCTCCGGCATGGACCTGCACGGGAACGTTTCAGCGACGTTGGCTTGGCAGCTGGACGTGCCCAGTTGCTACCGGATGGCGCCGCACGAGGACTGGCTCGAAACCAAGGAGCGCACTGCGGCGAACCTGCTCGCCGTGATCGCCTCCGGAACCCGGCCGCTCAAGGCCTGGATCCCGGTGCCGATCCTGCTGCCGGGCGAAAAAACCAGCACTCGGGACGAACCGGCCAAGGGGCTGTACCGGCAGGTCGCCGAGGCCGCCGAGCGGGACGGGGTGCTCGATGCCGGCCTGTGGATCGGATACGCCTGGGCCGACGAGCCGCGCAACCATGCGGTGGTGATGGTCACCGGCCAGGATTGGCCCCGGATAGCGGCCGAGGCGGAGGCGATCGCGGAAAGCATGTGGCGGCAGCGCTCCGGGTTCCAGTTCGTGGCACCCGCGGCAAGCTTGGCGGAATGCCTCGATTCAGCCGTCGCCAGCCAGGCCACACCGTTTTTTTTGAGCGATTCCGGAGACAACCCGACCGCCGGCGGCGCCGGAGACGTCACCTGGACGCTGGCCCGATTGCTTGAAGCAATCGGCCCCGGCGGTGCCCGGGAGGCGGACTTCGCAGGCAAAACCGTGATCTATGCGGCCATTCCGGATGCCGAGTCCGCCCGGTATTGCCAGGCGGCCGGCACCGGCGCCGAGGTCACCGTGCGGATCGGTGCCCGGATCGACGACCGGCCGGAGCCGCCGGTCGAAGTCACCGGAACGATCCGGCGGGTGACCGACTCGGATCCGGTCGCCGGAATCGAAATCGTGCTGCAATCGGGTCCACTGCAGATTTTGCTGACCGAACGGCGCAAGCCCTACCACTTGGAATCCGACTTCAGCCGGAATGGTTTGGACCCCCGGGCGGCGGATCTGGTCCTGGTCAAGATCGGCTACCTCGAGCCGGAGCTATTCGCGATGGCCGCCGATTGGATGTTGGCGCTGACCCCCGGCGGCGTGGACCAGGACCTGCAGCGGTTGGGCCACCGCCGGATCCTCCGGCCGATGTTCCCGTACGACGACGGCTTCCAGCCTGACCTTTCCGCGCGCAGGATCCCGGCGTCCGCCGATCCCTGGCCGGAGCCGGAGCAGGCTCCGCAACCGGGCCGCCCCGGAGCACCCGCCGCAGAAACTTCGGCACCGAACTAATCCGCAAACGGTTCCGCGGCACCAGTGCCTTGTGGTTCTCTTCGATATCAAACGGCGGCCGGTTCGGGCTTGCCGAGGCGGATTCGAGGAGGCCACAGTGGAACGGATGTCCCGGCGGGGTTTATTGGGATTGGGCGGAGCATTGGGTGCGGCAGCCCTGCTGAGTGCATGCGGCAGCAGCAGCACCGACCCCGGCAGCGATTCGACCTCGACGCCGGCCAAGCTCAGAGTCTGGTTCATGAAGGACTCGGTCTCGGACAAGGCGCAGAAATGGCTCACCGACGAGTTCGCCAAGAAGTTCCCGGGGTCGTCCCTGGTGATCGAACAGCAGGACTTCGACGGGATCGTGCCGAAGCTGCAAACCGCTTTGGCCAGCCCGGAATCGACGCCTGATCTGATCGAACTCGGCAATACCCAGGCGCCGACGTTCTGTGCGGTGGGCGCCTTGGCGGATCTGAGCGATTTGAAGTCCGAGCTCGGCGGCAGCGACCTCACCCAGTCCCTGGTCGATTTGGGCACGTTCAACGGCAAGCTGTTCGCCGCCCCGTTCTATGCCGGCAGCCGGATCTTCATTTACCGCAAGGATTTCTTTGAAAGCGCCGGCATCGCAGTGCCCACGACGCTGGACGAGTTGGGCGCCGCAGCGGCCAAGCTGCAAGCCGCGAACCCGCCCAAGAACCAGCACTTCTCGGCGATGTTCTTGAGCGGCATCTCGAACCAATCCGCCTTCGCCTGGCTGTTCACCAATGGCGGCCGGTTGGCCAGTGAAGACGGCGGCGTGTGGAAGGGCGGTTTGTCCGCACCGGAATCCCAAAAAGCCATCGGCCAGTTGCAAGAGATCTGGCGCACCGGATCCACCTCGGGGACGATCACCGACACCTCGATTTCCACCGCTCCGTACACCGCGTTCAACGCGGAGGAAACCGGCATGTTCTTCGGCTTCAATTTCCACGTCAAGAAGCTCACCCCGGAGCTGGTGCAGTCCGGGAAAGTCGGATACTTCGGCTTCCCTCCGGCCACGGCCGGCGGCGCGAGCCACCCCTTCGCCGGTGGATCCAACGTCGCGATCTCGGCGAAATCGAAGAATCGGGGTCTGGCCAAGGAAGTGCTCAAACTGATCTTCAGCAAAGAATTCCAGGAAGCCTTCGCCACCGACGGCGGCTGGGTTCCCGGCAACCTCAAATATGCCAGCGCCCTGGGCAGCGACGAGCTGTCCAAACTGACCGTCGACGCGGTGCGCAATTCGGTGGGCACACCCGCCGCGAAGAACTGGGCTCTGGTCGAAAGCGCCAAGGTGATCGATGACTTCTTCGTCGCCATGGGTTCGGGCAAAGATCCGGTGAGCCTGGCCAAAACCGCCGACGAGAAGATCGCCTCGATCCTGAACGGCAAATAGATGAGCCTGCGCACCGCAGAACGGCAAGCTGAACGGCAACCGTTGAACCAGCAGTTGCACAGGCGCAAGAAGAGCAAACTCCCGTTGTTGCTGCTCCTGCCCGCCGTGGCCACGGTGGCCCTGGCGATGGGCTATCCCCTGGTCCGCCAATGCATCATGGCGTTCCAGGAATTCTCACTGGCCCAGCAATTCGGCGCGGAGCCGGAATTCATCTGGTTCGGCAACTTCGTCACCGTGCTCACCGATTCGGCCTTCTGGCTGGTTCTGGCCCGCTCGCTGTTGTTCTGCCTGGTGTGCGCCGCGCTGACCATGCTGATCGGCGTCGGCGGCGCGGTATTGCTGACCAAGCTCTCCCGTCCGGTCTCGGTCCTGGTGCAATCCGTGATGCTGCTGGCCTGGGCGTTGCCGGTGCTGTCCTCGCTGCAGGTCTTCCAACGGATTTTCGATGCCCGATCCGGCGTGGTCGATTGGGTTCTGGGCAAGCTCGGCTTCGCCGGAATGGAGAACTTCAACTGGTTCTCCAATCCGCTGACCTTTTTCGTGATGGCCGGGCTCCTGGTGGTCTGGATGAGCGTCCCGCTGGTGCTTTTCATGGTCTACGCCTCGATCACCCAGATCGACGAGTCGATGCTCGAGGCTTCCACGATCGACGGCGCCAACGGGTGGAAGCAATTCCGCGAAATCACGGTTCCGACCATCGCCCCGGTCCTGCTGCTGGTGGGCATCCTGCAGGTGATCTGGGACCTGCGCGTCTTCACCCAGATCTACATCCTGCAGAAAAGCAGCGGGATCACCGAGCAGACCAATGTGCTGGGCACCTACATCTACCAAGTCGGGTTGGCCGGCGGCGACTACGGCGTGGCCTCGGCCACGGCATTGATCATGCTCGCCATCACCTTGCTGCTGACTTGGCGCTACGTCCGACTCGTGATCAAACAAGGAGACCTCTGATGGCCCGCAAAGCGCCGCTGCCGCGGCGGATCAGTCTGAATGCGCTCGGCGTCCTCTTCGCCCTGCTCTGGGTCTTCCCGGTCTACTGGCTGGTGAGCAGCGCGTTCTCGCCGGAATCGGCGTTGCAGTCCCGGACGCCGTCGTTCTTCCCCGCACCGTTCACCTTGGAGCACTTCCAATCGATCCTCTCCGACGGCGCGTTCTATTCGGCCCTGCGGATGAGCTTTTTCACCGCCTTGCTGGTGGTCCTGGCCGCGATCGTCTTCGCCTTCTTCGCTTCGCTCGCGCTGAGCCGGTTTCGGTTCCGCGGCCGACGCGCACTGATCGTGGCGGTTCTGGTGATCCAGATGATCCCGGCCGAGGCGTTGTTCATCTCGCAGTACAAGATGATCGACGGCTGGCATCTGCTCAATTCGGTCCTCGGTCTGAGCATTCTCTACGTGGGGGCCTCGCTGCCGTTCACGATCTGGATGCTCAAGGGATTCGTGGACGGCATTCCGATCGAACTGGAAGAGGCCGCGATGATCGATGGCTGCAGCCGGATGGGTGCGTTCTTCCGGGTGACCTTTCCACTCCTGGGTTCCGGGCTGGTGGCGTCGTCGATTTTCGCCTTTTTGGCTTCCTGGAACGAATACACCTTGTCGCTGGTGCTGCTCAGCAGCGACAATGCGAAGACTTTGCCGCTGTGGATGCAGGGTTTCAGCACCCAACTGGCCGGCACCAATTGGGGCGGTGTGATGGCCGGATCCACCCTCATGGCGGTACCGGTGATCATCCTTTTCGCAATCGTGCAGAAGCGGATGGCGCAGGGCCTGGTCGCCGGCGCGGTCAAGGGGTGAGCCGGCAGCACGGTACGGCGCTCGGCCCCGGCTCCCCGGTCCTGGCGCTCGACATCGGGGCCAGCTCGGTGAAGTATGCGGTGTTCGACGACGACGGCGGAATCGCGCACAGCGGCGTCCGGGAATTGGTCCTGGACCGGCAGGAGGCAGCGCCGGAGCAGCTCGCCGGTCTGGTCGCCGAGCTGGTCGCCGGGCTGGACAGCGCCCGGGCGGCCGAGGCCGGACCGGCCATCCGGCCCGGCTCGGTGGGTGTGACCGCGCCGGGCATCGTCGACGCGCTCTCCGGAGTGGTCCGGCATTCGGCCAACCTCGGTTGGCGCGACTTCGCGCTGCGGGATGAGCTCGCCGCCCGGCTCGGCATGCCCGTGGCGATCGGGCACGATGTGAACCTGGCCGGTCTCGCGGAGCACCGGTTGGGTGCGGCCCGGGGCGCCCGCAACGCCATGGTCACGGTACTCGGCACCGGGATCAGCAGCGCCTTGCTGGTCGACGGGCAGCTGCTTTCCGCTGGAGGCTACGCCGGGGAAATCGGGCACGCCCGGATCTTCCCGATCGGCGACGCGCGGGCACGGGCCTGCAGCTGCGGCGCCATCGGCTGTTTGCAGACGGTCGCTTCAGCGGGTGGGCTGGTTGCCGAATACGCCTGGCGGACCGGGCGCACGGTGCCCGGCGCGGAGCAGGTCTTCGCCGCGGCCGCCGCCGGTGATCCCGAAGCGGCCGCGGCGCTCCGCCTCGGGATCGACGCTTTGGCGCTGGCCTTGGCCCAGTGCGCCGCCCTGCTCGGACCGGAACTGATCGTCCTGGGCGGTGGCATGGCGCAAGCCGGCGAGGCGTTGTCAGCGCCGCTCGAGGCCGCGCTGCACGGTCTGCTCAGTTTCCACCGCCGCCCCCGATTGGTGCCCGCCGAATTGGGCCGCTGGGCCGGGACCTTCGGCGCCGCGCTGCTGGCCCGGGAAGCGGCCAGCGGCTGACCTCGGCCGGAACCGGATGCCCCGGAACCTGCCGGAAAAGTCATGAACCGGGCCTCCGGCGGCAGAAATTGTCCCGCCCGGTGGAGCCGAATACCCTTCTGGTATCACTCTGGGAGGGGATCGGCCATGGGATACCGTCCGTCATACGCCAAACACATCCGCAAGACCGGCCCGAAAGACCTGGCTCTGACCGAATTTTCCTCGGCCATGCTGTCGCTCATCGCCAATCGTGCGGCCACCTCCAGGGCCGATCTGGCTCGCCAGTTGAACCTGGCGCCGTCGACCATCACACTGCGGGTCAATGAGCTGATCGACGCCGGCCTGATCACTGAATCGGGAGCCGGCGGCCACACCGGTGGACGGCGGCCGACGCTGTTGCGCCTGGTCGCCGACGCCGGTTGCATCTTGGCCGCCGATCTGGGCGCGGCCCACGCCTGGGTCGGCCGGTTGAACATGTCCGGCACGCTGCTCGATTCGAGCCTGATCACGATCGACATTTCGCAGGGCCCGGAAGACGTGCTGCCCGCGGTGGCCGCTGCGATGCGCTCGCTGCTGGAACCCGCGGGACCGCCGGTGCGCGGAGTCGGCGTCGCTTTGCCGGGCCCGGTGGACCTCAACCGCGGCGTGGTGGATTCGCCGTCCCGGATGCGTGGTTGGCATGACTTCCCGGTCCGGGACTGGCTTTCCCGGGAGTTCGGCACGGTGGCCAGCGTCGACAATGACGCGAACATGATGGCCTTGGGCGAATACACCTTGCGGCAGCAGCAGAACCCGGACACCAAGAACCGCATGGACACGTTGTTCCTCAAAGCCGGTGCCGCGATCGGCTGCGGTTTGATCCTGCAGGGCCAGCTCTACCGCGGTGCCACCGGGGCGGCCGGCGACATCGCGCACGTGCAAGTCACCGCGGCCGGCGAGTTGCCCTGTGCCTGCGGGAACCGGGGCTGCCTGGAGACGGTCACCAGCGGCAATGCGATCGTGGCCGAGCTCGCGGCCGCCGGTTTGGCTGTGCGGGACCTCAATGACGTGGTCCGGCATTCGCACAGCGGCGATATCCGGACCACCACTCGGCTGCGTTCCGCGGGCAAGCTGCTCGGCCAGACGCTGAGCACCGTGGTCAATTTCATCAATCCTTCGCTCGTGGTCCTGGGCGGCGGGTTGTCCCAAGCCGAACCGTACATCGCTGCGATCAAATCTCAGCTGTACGCGGGCTGCCACCCACTGGCCACCAAAGACCTGCGCATCGAGGACTCGCTGGCCGGCTCGCAAGCCGGCTTGCTCGGCGCAGGCCAGCAATGCCTTCGCTCGGTGCTGGCCGGGGTCTGAACCCGACGGCCGGGGCAGGCGCATTGAGTTACGGTATTTATATATGTATATTTGTAAATACTTAAATATGCGCAGCAGACTCGACTGGAACGTTGCCTCCAGCCACCGCTTCTGCGGCGCTGTGGTTGAGTAGAGGCAGGAGCTGGGGGCATCCACACAGAATCACGCCCCGGCAAGGACGTGATTGGAACCCTCTCAGATGAATGACCCCGGAATCAGCGGACCCATCTGGCTGCCCACTGCTCCGCCGAACATGGCGGAGTACTTGGCACCCAATCTGCAGCCGATTCCACTGATCCCGGCGATCGCCGCGATCGCCGCCCTGCTCTACCTGGCCGGTGCGATCCGGCTCTGGCGGCAGGGCCGCAAATGGTCGATCGTGGCCACCGCCTCGTTCTTGGCCGGCTGCCTCACCATCATCGTGGTGATGGGTGCCGGCATCGAAGGCTACGGCTTGAAGATGTTCTCGATCTTCATGTTCCAACAACTCACGCTCATGATGGCCGTCCCGCCGCTCCTGGTCTTCGGATCCCCCGGCAGGCTGCTGCTGCGCGCCATGCCGCACCGCGGATTGGGCCGAGTGGTGCTCCGGGGCGCGATCAGCGGGCTGCGCTCGCGCTGGGGCGCCTTCCTGCTGCACCCGGCGTTCACCATCCCGTTGTTCCTGATGAGCTTTTACGGCCTCTACTTCTCCGGCCTGGCCGACTCGATGCTGCGCTCCTGGACCGGCCATGTGGGCCTGGAAGTGATCTTCCTGGTCGCCGGAATCCTGTTCACCATTCCGCTCATTTCGACCGACCCGCGGCCACGCCGGGAAACCCACCTGGGCAAAATGGTGGACATCTTCGTGGAAATGCCGCTGCACGCCTTCTTCGGCGTGGTGATCATGATGGCCACCGTGCCGATGGTGGCGTTCTTCCAGGACATGCCCGCGTCCTGGGGCATCGACCCGATGAAGGACCAGGGCGTGGCCGGCGGCCTGGCCTGGGCCTACGGCGAACTGCCCACGGTGCTGCTGCTCATGCTGATCCTGTTCCGCTGGCAGCGCGATGACTCCCGTACGGCGCGTGCCAAAGACGTCGAAGCCGATCTCTCCGGCAGCGATCCGCAGGATCTGACCGACTACAACGAGTACCTCAGCGGGCTGGCCCGACGGCGCTAGGCCCGGCGGTGGCGCCGGGCCCGACGGAGCCAGGTCAGGCGGAACAAAATCAAACAGTCTGACGACGCCCTGGCCTGCACTGCATATTGCACCCGACGTCAACCGCCGCACCCTGCTCAAGGGCCTCGGGCTCAGCGCCGCAGCACTGGCCGGGTTGCCGCTGCTCGCCGCCTGCGGAGGCGGTGGTGCGGCCTCCGCCGACTCGCTGACCTTCGGCTCCAGCGGCTCCGATGACGTGCCACGCCGCGCCGGGGACGCCGTAGTGGCTGCGTTCAAAGCAAAAACCGGAAAATCCGTGACCACCAACGTGGTTCCGCACAACGACTTCCAAGAGAAGATCAACTCCTACCTGCAGGGCAGCCCGGACGACGCCTTCACCTGGTTCGCCGGTTACCGGATGCAGTACTACGCGCAAAAAGGCCTGGTCGCCCCGGTCGACGACCTCTGGGAGAAGATCGGCGGCAACTTCTCCGATGCGCTCAAAACCGCAGCCACCGGCGCGGACGGCAAAAAGTACCTGGTGCCCAACTACAACTACCCCTGGGGATTCTTCTACCGCAAAAGCCTCTGGCAGGAACGCGGCTACGCCGAGCCGAAGACCTTCGACGAACTCAAAGCGCTCTGCGCCACGATGCAGAAGGACGGTCTGATCCCGATCGGTTTCGCGGACAAGGACGGCTGGCCGGCCATGGGCACCTTCGACTACCTCAATATGCGGTTGAACGGCTTCCAATTCCACATGGATCTGTGCGCGCACAAAGAGAGCTGGGACCAGAAGAAAGTCAGCGACGTTTTCGACACCTGGAAGGCGCTGCTGCCCTATCAGGACCCCGCCGCGCTGGGCCAGACCTGGCAGGATGCCGCGAAATCGCTCGAAGCCAAGAAGACCGGGATGTACCTGCTCGGCGCTTTCCTCACCCAGCAGTTCACCGATCCGCAAGTCTTGGCGGATATCGAATTCATGCCGTTCCCGGAGCTCGCCGTCGAGGGACTGGACTCGATCGAGGCGCCGATCGACGGTTTCATGCTGTCCAAGAAGGGCGGCCAGAATCAGGCCGCCCGGGACTTCGTGGAATTCATCGGCACCCCCGAGGGGCAGAATGCCTACCGTTCCGTGGACACCTCGAACCTGGCCACGGCCAAAGGCGCGGACACCTCGAACTACTCGCCGCTGAACAAAAAATGCGCGGACGCGATCAGCTCGGCCAAGAACGTCAGCCAGTTCTTCGACCGCGACGCCCTGCCCGCGATGGCCAGCAATGTGATGATCCCGGCCCTGCAGTCGTTCATCAAGGACGGCACCGTGGACGTGAAAAACCTGGAATCCCAGGCAAAATCGCTCTACGCGGCCCGGTAGCCGGAGCTGCCCGGATGACCGCACAGGCACCGCCGCGCGCGCCGCAAAGACCGTCCGCCCGGAAAAGCCGGCTCAAGCGGCTGACCCGGCGCGACGTCGTCGTACTTTCCCTGATGGTGGGCATCCCCACCTTGGTGCAGGTCCTGCTGGCCTGGGGACCGACGCTGCTCTCGATCGGGCTCTCCTTCACCCGGTGGAACGGCCTGGACTTGGCAGACCTCAAGCCGGCGGGGACGGACAACTACCAGTACGTGGCGCAAGACTACCCGCCGTTCTGGCCGGCCGTCGGGCACAACGTGCTCTGGCTGCTCTTCCTCGGCGTGATCGGCACTCCGCTCGGCCTGCTCCTGGCCGTGCTGCTGGACCAGAAGATCCGCGGCAGCAAGATCTACCAGAGCATCTTCTTCGTCCCGGTGATGTTGTCCATGGCGCTGATCGGGGTGATCTGGCAGCTCTTCTACAACAAAGACAATGGCCTGCTGAACTTCCTGCTCGGCACGGCGGGCACGCCACAGGCCGTGGACTGGTTCGGCGACTCCAGCGTGAACATCTGGGCCGCCATGGTGGCCGCCACCTGGCGGCACGCCGGTTACGTCATGATCCTGTACCTGGCCGGGCTCAAAGGCGTCGACCCGACCTTGCGCGAGGCGGCCGCGCTCGACGGCGCCAGTGCCACCCAGACGTTCTTCCGGGTGGTGTTCCCGGCCATGAAGCCGGTGAACATCATCATCGTGGTGATCACCATCATCGAATCGCTCCGCGCCTTCGACGTGGTCTGGGTGATCAACAAAGGCCGCAACGGCCTGGAACTGCTCAGCGCACTGGTGATCCAGAACCTGGTCGGCGAAGGGCAGGTGATCGGCGTCGGCTCCGCGCTCGCGGTGATCCTGCTGGTGATCTCCCTGGTGCCCATCGTCTGGTACCTGATCCGAACTTTCCGGAAGGCCGGCCCATGACCAGCGCCCTGACCGATGCCCAGCGCACTTCGCCCCACGACCGGACCCCGGGCCGGCCGGCGACCCGGCGGAAACCCAATTGGGGCACTCATCTGTTCCTGTCCGTGATGGCGGTGATCTGGCTCATCCCGCTGCTGTGGAGCGTCTTCACCGCCTTGCGGCCCAAAGCCTCGACCGATGAATACGGCTATTCAGCTTCGGCGGCAGCTTCGATTTCCAGAATTTCATCGACGCCTGGAGCCAAGGCGGCATACTGAAATACCTGGTCAATTCCGCGGTGATCACCATCCCCACCGTGTTGATCACGTTGTTCCTGGCTTCGATGATGGCTTTCGCGGTGAGCCGGGTCAGTTGGAAATTCAATCTGACCTTGTTGATCATGTTCACCGCCGGCAACCTATTGCCGCCGCAGGTGCTGGCCGCTCCGCTGTTCGAAATCTTCAAACACATCGAGCTGCCCTACTCGATCAGCTCTTCCGGGAGCCTGTTGAACACGACCTTCGCGGTGATCGCAGTGAACACCGCGTTCCAGATCGGTTTCTGCACCTTCGTGTTGAGCAATTACATGAAGGCGCTCTCCACCGACCTCACCGAAGCGGCGCTCGTGGACGGCGCCGGGATCTGGCGGCAGTACTGGTCGATCATCCTGCCGCTGTGCCGGCCGGCGCTGGCCGCACTGGCCATCCTGGAAGTGATCTTCATCTACAACGACTACTTCTGGCCCTTGCTGCTGATCCAGAGCGGAGACCTGCTGCCGATCACCGCCGGAATCAACAATCTGCAGGGCCAGTTCCTGGCCAACTACAATTTGATTGCGGCCGGTGCCATCATCACGGTGCTGCCCACCTTGTTGATCTACTTGGTCCTGCAACGGCAATTCGTTGCCGGGCTGACCCTTGGTTCGAGCAAAGGTTGAGTCATGCTGGCTGAAGCACGCAGGAATGTGATCGCGACGACGGTTAAACGCGAGCGCGTGGTCCGGGTGGCCGATCTCGCCGAATCGCTCGGCGTCTCGTTGATGACGGTGCGCCGCGACATCGACACCCTGCACGATGCCGGCGAGCTGGAAAAGATCCACGGCGGCGCCAAGGCACGCAGCGAGTCCAGCCTCTACGAACCCGGATTCGAGCTGAAATCCACCCAAGCCGGGCCGGAGAAAGAAGCCATTGCCCGGGCAGCCCTGCCCTTGGTGCACGACGGCATGGCGGTCGGGTTGAGCGCCGGCACCACCACCTGGACCCTGGCCAAGCATTTGCTGCCGCTGAAGCAACTGACCATTGTGACCAACTCGGTGCGCACCGCCAGCGTGTTCTACGACAGCGGATCCACGCACACCGTGCTGCTCACCGGCGGTGAGCGGACGCCGTCGGATGCCCTGGTCGGTCCGATGGCGATCCAATCGATGCGGCATCTGCACCTCGATTTGCTGTTCATGGGCGTGCACGGGGTCGATCCGCATGCCGGGTTCACCACGCCGAACATGCTCGAAGCGGAGATGGACCGGGCGCTGATCGCGGCCTCCCGCCGGGTCGTGGTGCTGGCCGACCACAGCAAATGGGGCACCATGGGGATCTCCTCGATCGCTTCCTTCGAGCAGGTCGAAGAGATGATTTCCGACGTCGGCCTGCCCGCCGATGCCCAGAGCTTCTTGCAGGACCGGTTGCCGAAGCTGCACCTGGTCGATCCCGCAGCACCCGGCAGTTCAGCCAAAACGGAGCCGGTGGTTAGGGCATACTGAAGCCATGACCTCCACCGGCAACCTCTTGGTCCTCAACGGGCCCAATCTCAACTTGCTCGGCAGCCGCGAGCCGGCCGTCTACGGCTCCGCGACCTTGGACGAGGTCAATGAACTGTGCATATCGACCGCGGAATCCGCCGGTTTTTCGGTGGAATGCATCCAGTCCAACCACGAAGGCGACCTGTTGGACGCCATCCATGCCGCCCGGGGCACTGCGGACGGCATCGTGATCAATGCCGGAGCGTATTCGCACACCTCGATCGCCCTGCGCGACGCGATTTCCGGCGTCGGGCTGCCCACCATCGAGGTGCACATCTCCAATGTGCACGCCCGCGAAGAATTCCGGCACCACTCGCAGCTCTCCGCGGTCTCCTCCGCGGTGATCGTCGGCGCCGGGATCAACGGCTACGCTTTGGCGATCCAGCATTTGGCGAAGCTGCTCGGCTGAGCCCGGCGTACGGCTTGGCGCCGTGCGCTACTTCTTGACGCACTGCCCGGAGGACACCTGGTTGTTCAGCCCGGCAGCTTGTTGCAGCACCGGAGCTACCTCGGTGAGCGTGAAGGCGTAGCCGATCTGCTCATTGGAATCGGCCTTGGCGAAGACCACGCCGACCACCCGGCCGTCCAAGTCCAGCAGCGGGCCACCGGAGTTTCCGGGCTGCACGTCGCCGGCCAACTGGTACACCTCTTCCGGGTGCCGGTTGGCGCCGTAGATGTCCGGCACCAGAACGCTGCCCTTGCTCTGCACGGCTGCCGGCTTGGATTGGAACGGCCCGCCGAAGGGGTAGCCCTGGAAGGCGCTCTGATCGCCGATCGCCAAGTCTTGGCCGACGGCCAGCGGGGCGATGTTGAGCCCGTCCACGGCGATCACCGCGAGATCCTGCACCGGGTCGAAGTAGACGATCCGGCCGGGCAAGGCGCCGCCACGGGTTTCCACCACCGGCTGGCTCACCCCGGCAACCACGTGCGCATTGGTCACCACCCGGCCGGGCGCGGCCACGAAACCGGTGCCGGTCTGGTTCTGTCCGCATTGGAAGGCGGTGCCGGTGATCTTGAGCACCGACTGCGCCGCGTTGTTCAGGCTCGGCGTGTCCGTGCGGGCGTCCGGCGTCGGCACCGGGGTGACCGGTCCGAGCTGGTTGAAGAGCTGCGGGATGCCTTGGTTCACTGCGGCGGAGCGCCATTGCGCGATGGCCTGCCGGATCGGCGTGGGGGTGAGTGAATCGATGGTCCGGATCACGCCGGACTGGCTCAGCGCCTGGGAGACGAACGGCACGCCCAGGTTGGACAGGCTGAACGCGACCGGAGAAATCAGCAGGGCCGCGATCACGAAGGACGCCAGCGCGCCGAAGACCCGGTTCACGGCTTTGAGCGGGCGGAGTTTCACGCCGCGGCTGAGCCAGCTGCCGATCCCGACGCCGATCGAGTAGCCGACTACGATCAGGGCCAGGGCAGCGCCCGCGATGGCGGCCAGCCGCCAACCGGAATCGCCCATCCAAGCGCTGACCAACGGCACCGCGAAAAACGCGCCGGCCGCCCCGGCCGCGAAGCCGAGCACGCCGCAGAGGCTGATCAGGAAACCGACCCGCCAGCCATAGAACAACTGCCAGATGAGCAAGATGAGCAACGGTATGTCGAGCCAGCTCAGACCGAACATGCACCATCCCCTGCCTGGATAAACACGAACTGCCAGTCTAGCCGTTCCCCGGCCGGCTGCACCGGCTTTTCAGGGCTTCATGATCGATCCAAAGCTGCTGCCTAGAATCACTCGCAACAAGCCGGAGCGACTCCTCCGGCAGCGTGCCCCAGTCCTGCTTCAACGGGGTCCCGAACCGGCTGAAACCGAACGCAATGCCAAGTTCGTCACATTCTTGCGAATTATCTGAAACAATTGGCCCAGTACGCGCTGACTTTTACTCAGGAGAATTCATGGACATCGAAGTACTTCGCCGGGCACCGCTCTTCGCGACGTTGGACGACGAGGCTTTCCGGTTGCTCACGGACGAGCTCACCGAGGTGGACCTTTCCCGCGGCGCCTCGGTCTTCCACGAGGGCGATCAAGGTGACCAGCTGTACTTCATCGTCTCCGGCAAAGTGAAGCTGGGACGCACTGCCCCGGACGGCCGGGAATCCCTGCTCGCGATCCTGGGCCCGGGCGAACTGTTCGGCGAAATGGCGCTTTTCGACCCCAGCCCGCGGACCGCGACCGCTACTGCGGTTTCCGAGACCCGGCTGGCCGGGCTGCGCAATGAGAGCCTCCGGGCGTTGCTGCAGACCCGCCCCGAAGTTTCCGCACAATTGCTGCAAGCTTTGGCCCGCCGGCTCCGCCGCACCAATGACAACCTTTCCGACCTGGTCTTCTCCGACGTGCCCGGCCGCGTGGCCAAGGCGTTGATCGATTTGTCCGAGCGCTTCGGCCGGCCGGCCACGGACGGCGTCCTGGTGGCCCACGAACTGACCCAGGAAGAGTTGGCCCAACTGGTCGGCGCTTCCCGGGAGACCGTGAACAAAGCCCTCGCCGAGTTCGTGCAGCGCGGCTGGTTGCGGCTCGAGGCCCGCGCCGTGGTGATTCTGGACATCAACCGCTTGCGCCAGCGCAGCCGATAAAGCGCTGGCCCTTTCGAGTCGCTGACGCACCACCCAGGGACCCTGGCCGCACCACTCTAGATCAACGAATCCAGATCAACGAACGCCGCCGTTTTTGGATCACGCCACGGAAATTTCTATGGCGTGATCCAAAAACGGCGGCGTTCGTTGGTTAGACCGGAACGATTAAGCGGGAATCAGCGCTCCCGGCACACTCCGTCAGGCAGCGTGGCTACGTCGATTTCCAGCCAGAACGTGCCGTCTTCCACCACGAGCCGGGGCTGGTATGCCGCGCCGGACCGTTTGTGGTTCAAATAGGCGATGCACCCGCGGGAGAGCGCGATCTTGCTCAGGATCAAGTCGCAGCCGGAGCTGACCAGCTCGCCCAAGGTCCGGCCCACGGTGTTCGGCTGGCCGATCGAGTCACCCAGGTTCGTGGTCTCCCGTTCCTCGATCAATTTGGCCGGGCAGACCCAACTGGCCCACGGGCTCTTGCTCTCCAACGGAGTCGGCGTCTGGTTGACCGGGGTTGCGGCGGCAAAGTAGCGGGTGTTGAACCGCCGGTGCGCGAAGTCCGGGCTGATCCAGTTCACCACCGGCCGGAGCAGGTCGGTGCGCAGCACCAGCCCGCGCTTGCCGAGCATCTCCTGGAATGAGAATTCCTGCGCGGCCAAAGCCTCGCGTTTGCGCATCCATTCCGGCGAGGGCACGACGTCGATCAAGGACGAGGCGTCCGATCCGGCCAGGAGGATGCCGGTCTCTTCGAAGGTTTCCCGGATCACCGCGACAATGTGTTTGCGCGCGAGCGCAGCGTCTTCGATACCCAGGGTTTTGGCCCAGACGGCCGCACTGGGGCCGGCCCAACCGATCCCGGAATCGACGTCGTCGGCCACTTCGACGCTGCCGCCGGGGAAGGCGACGGTGCCGAGCGGGGAATTGCCGCGCCGGTAGTTCAGGTAGGTCTCCGGGCCTTTTGAGCTGTCCCGCAGCAGCACCAGCGATGAGGCGTAGCGGGCCTTGGTCGGCGTCCGTTCGCCGTGTTCCACCCAGCTCTGCGCCGCTTCGAGTTCGTCCTGCCAGAGCTGAAAGCGCCGCTTCAACGGCGATTTGGCTACGGCGGGGTTACTGGAACTCAACAATCAGATCAACCTCCACGGGGGCGTCCAACGGCAAGACCGCCACCCCCACAGCCGCACGCGCATGCACCCCGGCATCGCCCAGAACATGGCCGAGCAACTCGGAAGCGCCGTTGATCACGCCGGGCTGGCCGGTGAACGCCGGGTCCGAGGACACGAATCCGTTGACCTTGACCACCCGGGTAACCCGGTCCAAATCGCCGATCACGCTCTTCACCGCGGCCAGGGCGTTCATCGCGCAGACGGCGGCAAGCTCCTTGGCGGTCTCGGCGGAAACTTCGGCGCCGACCTTTCCGGTTACTGTGAGTTTTCCGGCCACCATGGGCAGTTGGCCCGAGGTGTACACCTGGTTGCCGCTGATCACGGCCGGGACATAAACGGCCACCGGCGCCGGAACCGGCGGCAGGGTGTGGCCCAGCTCGGCCAGACGGCTTTCAACCGCCGAGCTGACTGCCGGGTTCGCCTGCAACGGCGCGCCATTCTGCGAATCGTTCACGTTTACTGCTTCTCCCGCTTCAGGTAGGCCACGAGGCCTTTTCCATCGGGCCCGGCGACAACCTGCACCAGCTCCCAGCCGTCGTCACCCCACTGGTCGAGGATCTGTTTCGTGGCATGGATGATGAGCGGTATGGTCGCGTACTCCCACTTGGTCATAGCATCAGATTAGCCTGCCCCCGTTAGACTGGGGAAATGGCTGTGCGAAAGAATCCGATCATCAACACTGCCACCACGCTGGGGAAGCTCATCGGCTTCTTGGGTGTGAGTGTGCTCTGCGGCGTCCTAGTGGCGGGCCTTCTGGTGCCCGCGACCGCCCTCAGTGGCAGCACTGTGAGCAACTCGATCAACGCCTTCGACAATCTGCCGGCGCAGCTCGACGTGAATACCCCACAGGGCGTCACCAACATCATGGCTTCCGACGGCACTACGGTGATCGCCAGCCTTTATCTCCAGAACCGGGTTCCGGTCGAACTGGACCAGATGTCGCCGAACATCAAAAACGCGATCGTGGCGATCGAAGACTCGCGGTTCTACGAGCACGGCGGCGTGGACACCACCGGCATCCTGCGTGCCATCGTGGCGACGTTCGCCAAGGGCGACCGGCAGGGTGCCTCCACGATCACCCAGCAGTATGTGAACAACACGATCATCCAGAACCTGGAAGCCGCGGGCAAGGGCGATCAGGCCAAGCTCGGCGCGCAGAAGACCGCCGGAGACAAGATCCGCGAAATGAAGCTCGCGATCGCGATGGAGAAGCAGTACTCCAAAGAGGACATCCTCAAGGGCTACTTGAACATCGTGAACTTCGCGAACAACGCCTACGGCATCCAGTCTGCCGCGCAGCTCTACTTCGGTGTGAATGCTGCAGACCTTTCGCTGCCGCAAGCCGCAGTGCTGGCCGGCGTGGTGAACAGCCCGTCCTACTTCGATCCGATCACTCAGCCACAGAACGCCACGGACCGGCGCAATCTGGTCTTGGGCCGAATGCTGGATCTGAAAATGATCACCCAGGCGCAGCACGACGAGGCCGTCGCAACACCACTGACCTTGAACGTCCAGCCGCGGACCCAGGGCTGCGCCACATCCTCGACCGCGCCGTTCTTCTGCGATTACGTGCTGCGGACCTTCTTGAACAACCCCGACTACGGTGCCACCGAGACCGACCGGGCCCGGCTGCTGTACCAGGGCGGCTTGACCATCAAGACCACGCTCGACGCCGGTGCGCAGACCATTGCCCAGGATCAGCAGAACAAGACCAGCAGCCCGGAAGACATCCAGCGCTTGAACCGCGGCTCGGCAATGGTCAGTGTGGAGCCGGGCACCGGCAAGATCCGGGCGATGGCGCAGAACTTCAAGATGGCGGACACCTCGGCCCCCGGTCAGACGTCGTACAACTTCAGCGTGCCAACAACCGATCTCAACGGAGCACCGCTGAACGGCTTGGGCAAAATGCAAGTGGGATCCACGATGAAGCCGTTTACTTTTGCGGCTTGGCTCCAGGCCGGGAAATCCATGGACACTCTGGTCAACGGAGCAAAACGGGACTACACCTCCAGCTTCAGATGGACGAATAGTTGTGGAACTACCTCGAGCGCCTATGGTTCAGAGGGCAACGATTTACTGCAGAACGACAGCCTCAGCGATTACAACACCAGAACCGCGCTATCTGGCTTGGTCGGCTCGATCAACACGATCACTTTTGCCGAAGCAGCCCAATTGGACATCTGCAGCATCGAAAAAGTCATGACCGCCGCAGGCATCCTGCGCGGCGACACTCGGCAGCCGATCAAAATCGAGTATGCGTCGCAGCTGCTCGGCTCAGATCCGATCGATCCGCTGACTCTGGCGAATGCCTTCGCTACCTTTGCGAACAAAGGCACCTATTGCAGCCCGATCGCGATCGAGAGCATCACGGATGGTACCGGCAAGCAACTCCCGGTGCCGAGCGCCGACTGCAAGTCGACCAGCATCACACCGGATCTCGCAGCCGGAATGATGTACGCCCTGCAGCAGGTCTTTACCAGTTCCACCGGTTCCGGATCGTTGATCACGCCCACCTCACCACTCAGCAGCTTCCAATCAGTCGCCAACATCGGCGGCAAAACCGGAACCACGAACGGCAACCAGGACACCTGGGTGGTGGGTACCACCTCAGGCTTGGCGACCGCGTCCTGGTTCGGCAACCCGACGGGCAACTCGACCGATACGAATTACAACAACCGCGACGTGATTATCAACGGGCGACCATACGCCGCGCTGGACGGTTCTCAAATTGCGGGTACCGCGTTCAGTAACTTCATGCAGCAGGTCGCTCCTTACTTCAACAAAGCACCCTTCCCCGCGCCGCCCGCCAAGATGGTTCGGGCAACTCCGGTTGCACCACCAGCACCCCCAGCGCAGCCGAACCCGGGCAACCAGGCCAGCTCGCCGCCGGCAAGCCCGCCAGCCAGTCCGCCGGCAAGTCCGCCAGCCAGCGGTGGTACCAACCCCTGATGCGCACTGAATCGGGCCGGTCAGTCAATCCTTGGCTGGCCGGCGTCGGCGCGCTGGCCGGGCTCGGCGCAGGCTGCATTGCCTACGGCGCTTTGATCGAGCGGAACTGGTTCGATCTGCGTCGCGAAACCGTGCCGGTGCTGCCGGTCGGCTCCGCACCGTTCCGGGTGCTGCACCTGTCCGATATCCATATGGACGTGAAGCAGAAGCGGAAGTCGGATTGGTTGCGCAGCCTGGCCGATTTGAAGCCGGATCTGGTGGTCGATACCGGGGACAATCTGACCAATCCGAAGGCGATCGACCCCTTGTTGGAAGCCTTGGAACCGCTCATGCAGTTCCCCGGGGTCTTCGTGCCAGGATCGAACGACTACTACGCCCCGGTGCTGAAAAACCCCGCGATCTACCTGCGCAACAAGCACAGCGCGCCGAAAAAACAACCGAAGAAGCTCGACACCGCCAGGATGCATGCCGGCTTCGGCGCGCGTGGCTGGATCGAGATGACCAACCGCAATCAGTCGTTGTCGCTGAATGGCATCCGCTTCGATTTCAGCGGCGTGGACGATCCGCATTTGAAGCGTGAACGCTATGCCGGCTGGCCAAAAGGTTCGACCAGCCAGGACGCTGCTCCGCACGTGAAAGTGGCCCTGACCCATGCGCCGTACCAGCGGGTGCTGGACCACTTCACGGAAGCCGGTGCGGACTTGATCCTGGCCGGCCACACGCACGGCGGCCAGCTCTGCATCCCGGGCTACGGCGCTCTGGTGAGCAATTGCGACCTGCCCACCTGGCGGGCCAAAGGCCTCAATGATTGGGAAAGCAAAGGACGCACGACGCCGGTCAACGTCTCCGGCGGCATCGGCACCTCACGGTTCGCCCCGGTGCGCTTCGCCTGCCGGCCGGAAGCCGTGCTGTTGGAGCTGGTGAGCCGGTAGCACGCACTCCGTGTTGTAGCGGAAGGTCATCCGGGTTTCTGCACCAGCTGAAGCTCATTCGCCAGACGGGTCTGCTGCCTAGCTGACAAAACACAATGTCTCAGCCACGCAGCAGACCCGCGACAAGGACGGACTATCCGCAAACAGTCTTGTCCCTGAAGCTGCTGTAATTGGATACGTACCCGCCAACAAAATTCACCGTCACACAGGTTGCTCCAGGTGCAGATACCATTCCTGTCCACCAGGTACTTGCAACTGAGGAGTCCCTAGGTGCTCCGTCTGCATACGCACCACCGGAAGCTGTAATACCAGCAGACGTGCGGTAATTAAGTCCCGTCTGATTTACACGAACCCAATTTGTTCCACACCTTGGTGAGTAGCGAAGCTCGACAGTTGCCTGAAATTTCCCTCCTCTGTCAGCCGTTTCATAAGCATTCCAGCTTGAAACAGTGTAGGCGTCATTAGCACAACCAACTGCCAGAGGGTCCTGTCCTGTAGTAACAATCGCCGAAGCAGGACTTGTCCCCATCAACATCGAACCAGCCAAGATTCCAGCACCAACAGTAGCTACCAAAAACTTCTTCACTTTGTCTCCATCATTTGATTTGATTCTTGGATATATGATTCTCTAACAAGATTTAGACTCTTTTCCTATACCTGATTGCGGCTTCGAAACAAAGGGTCTTCTGCTATCTTCAGTGACTAGCCACAGATCCGCTTCGCCGGAAAATTTAGGGGCGCAGACGCTGGATTGATCGTTCCGCCGCCGCCAACACCAATATTCACACAGGTACTTCCCGGCGCGTAAACCATGCCGGTCCACCACGAGGCATAACCACCACCGTATCCGTCGCCATAAGCGCCATTATCTAGCCTAATGCTCGCAGCCATCCCGTAAGCTGCACGCTCCTGAACAACCCGGATCCAGTTAGTTCCACATTTCGGAGAATACCGAAGTTCTACTCTCGCTTGGTAGTATCCGTCATAGTCATAAGCCGACCAGCTCGCCGCAGTGTAAGCATCGGACGAACAACCGGCAGCCAGCGGATCAGCACCGGTGCGAACCGCTGCAGAGGCAGAGCCCGCTCCTATCAACGTCGAACCAGCCAAGACGCCAATTCCGATAACAGCTGTCAGAAATTTTTTCAATGATGCCTCCTTTTCAAATTGATTGCCTCTGCAAAGCAATTTCGATTCCTTCTCGAAACTCAATCAGATCGGCAACTTGACCTGAAAGTCAAACCTATGGATATATTGGAGTCTGGCAAACCGGGCTGAAAACAGTCGCGCCCTACTTCTCCTACGCCGGAAGGCGGCTTCACCATGGATCCGAAAGTTCGCGAGGCTCAGCAATGGGTTAATGCCACCTATGGTCAGGTGGCTGGCTATGTACGCTGTCCCGAGAATGGACTCACCGGCTGGTCCACGATGTACTCGCTGACGATGGGCTTGCAGCACGAGTTGGGCATCTCGCCGGTAGTTGCGAGCTTCGGCCCCACCACTATGGCGAAGCTGGGCGCGCTGCTCAAGCCTAATGGCGAGATGGGCATCGGCTGGAACAAGAACAGCAATATCGTCAGGATCCTCCAGCACGGCTTGTTCTGCAAAGGCTACTGGGGCGCGAACGAGTATGGAAACTTCGATTCGTGGACCAGTGACGCAGTCCAGAAACTCCGGGCCAATATGGGCTTGCCGCTGGGAGCCACCAGCCCCGTAGTTTTCCGTTGTGTCTTGAATATGGATGCGTATGTGGTGCTCGCTGGCGGAACTGCGAATGTCCGGGAAATCCAGCAGTGGCTCAATGGACGCTACTGGCAAAAGGAGGAATACAGTATTGGTCCATGCGATGGCATCTACTCCCGTGACGTGCAGAAGTCACTGATGATCGCGTTGCAGTACGAACTCGGCGTTGCGATACCGACCGGGAACTTCGGCCCGGGAACCCAAGCCGGGCTGCGTTCGCGCACTTTGCGTCAAGGCGATTCCGGGATTTTCGTCGAGCTGTTTTCATCCGCCTGTGTCTTCAACGAGCCAGTCCCCCTGGGCGGCGACATCGGCGATGTCCGGACCTCCAAACGGACAACTTTTGACGCCAAGCTCGCCGAGTACGTCAGCGCCTTCCAACAGTTTTCGCAATTGCCGGCGACCGGGCAGGGCGACTACCAGACGTGGGCGCAACTTCTGGTTTCCATGGGCGATCCTGACCGCCCGGCGGCCGGTTGCGATACCCGCTTTTCGATCACGCTGTCTCGGGCACAATGGCTGGTCGATAACGGCTACCGTGCGATCGGCCGCTACATCTACGACCCTCCGGAATCGACCTTGGACAAGGACATCAAGCCGGGTGAACTCCAAACCATCTTCGACGCCGGCTTAAGCGTCTTGCCGATCTACCAGGACAACGGACGACTGCTCTCCGACTTCACCTACGCCCAGGGCTACCAGCATGCCCTAATGGCACACGAACGAGCTGCTGGCTACGGCTTCAACCGGGGCACCGTCATCTACTTCGCGGTCGACTACGACGCGACTCAAGATGACATCGATTCCGCGATCATCCCGTACTTCCAAGGCGTGCAAACCGGCTTGGCCTACAACGGCAAAAAGTATGTGCACGGAGTGTACGGCTCCCGGAACGTCTGTTCCAACGTGACCAAGAAAACCTACGCCCGGCACTCCTTCGTCTCCGGCATGTCCTGGGGGTTCTCCGGCAATCTCGGCTTTCCACTGCCGCCGAACTGGTCTTTCAACCAGATCAAGGAATTCAGAGTAACCAACGGCTCCGATACCTTCGACCTGGACCGGAACATCTGGCGAACCGAAGGCGGAGACCCCGGACAAACCTCGATCAACAGCACTGTTGGAGCCGCTGATGCCTTCATCAACTACGTGCAAAATCTCTACGACTGCGCCCGCCAATACGGCAAGGGAAATCCTAGCCAGCTAGTCATGGAATACCTCCGATACAAAAAATACAACGACGAAAGATGGCAAGTACTCCTCGGCGGCGTCGACAACGGGTTCATCAGCTTCGCCAATGGCAAGGGTTTCTCCGTGATGACGGAATTCACCGATCCTTTCACCGGCTACACCGTTGGTGCCGAGCATATGATGGCTACCGCCAACGGCCACTTCATCTCACCGCAGCCAGAGAATCCGAAGCGAGTCAACGCTGGTGATGTCGCTGGTTGGGGTGGTGACCTGCTCACGTTCTACGCCGATTGGCGCAATGCCTCAGCAAGCTATTCCTCCGGTTACACCTTCGCTATGGACAAGCTCGCCAAACCAGGGGTGTCTTCCAGTTTCGGTTTTCCCGACCTGATCGAAGATGCAGACGGCTACCTCCTGGCCCGCAAAGTCGCCGCCGGAACGGACATCGCCACCGCGGTCCGGCAACACTACAATGGCAACGGCGGCCTGAAACGCTTCACAGACTACTACCAACAACGCTTCACCAACGCCGAAACCTGCAACGCCCTCGCCCATAACATGCTTACCGCTGCTGACGATCCGAAAATCTTCGCTGCACAAACATTCCTTATCGGCTGGCAAATACAACCTGGTGACCTCCCCTACAACAAACTCCAAGAGTTCGAACAAGGCTTCACCGACACCCTCCTTGCCCGCACCGGAATGGAATCGAGCATGACCACGACCTACCGGACGAATCAACGGACGTACCTCGATCAAGCCCGGTCGCGTTCCACCGCCAGGGGCGTGAGCTAAAAATATGATGACCCGGCTCAGACATAACCCATTCCTCTGGGCGCTGGTTTTTATGCTCAGCGTCGCGGCGCTCCTCATTACGCTCGTCAGTGCAGCAATTGCTCCAGGGAAAGACGTAGCCAGAACTTGTGCGATGGCTGGTCAGCCTTTCGACAGCGAATACCGATCCCAGAACTGGATGGAACCCGGCCAGTTTTTCCCTAAACACAACAAGTGCAACGCGAACTACGATTTAATACCGCCTTGGGTCAACCCGGCGCTGGTGATTTTTGCATTCCTGGCACTGGCTTGCCTGACTATGATCGTCGTCTCACTCGTCCAACAAGCAAAAGCCCGCCGAACTGAAAGCCGGAACAATGAAAAATCCTGAACTCAGCCGACGTGGCATCCTCGGCATAGCCCTGGCAGCCTCGGGCGCCTTAGCTTTTCCAGCAGCAGCTATTGCCGCACCTGCCACCGGTAGCACGACGTGGACCGGCTCAACCTCCGCAAACGGCTGGCCAATTCTCAACACCGCACCGACCTTCCGGATCGAGGGCAGCAGCGAATCGGCGAATCTGGCCGACGGCGACCCAGCCACCGTGCTCCTGTACGTAGCCCGGCGCTTCAATTACGAAATCGACAGCCTACGCACCGGCGACGTGACCGCCCACAACACTGATCGAAGCATCGCCCAACCTTACGAATCGAACTATCTCTCCGGAACGGCGATCGCCATCCGCCCACTGCTCTACCCGGTCGGCGCAGGCGGCATGTTCTACCCCAATGAGCTGGCCGTCATCAAAGACATCCTCGCAGAACTCAACGGCACAGTTGCCTGGGGCGGCAACGCCGCTATCCCCAAAGAGTCCCATTTCGAAATTGCAGTACGCCCCGGCGACGCGCGGCTCAAGGCCACCGCAGCAAAGATCCGCGGTTGGGACGAACAACCCGGTGGGGAAGGCGCCGGGATCGTCAGCGCTTTCAGCTGAGGCGGTCCGGGACTGCAGCGGCCGCTTGCTCGAAAAGCAGCAACCTCGACGATCTCCAACCACGGCATGACGTTTTGACCCTCACCAGTGCGGCAAGCTGAATGGCATGTCCGTTGAAGATTTCGTGCGTGCCGCTGAGGCCAAGGCGACTGCCTCCAGAGGCCTGGGGTCGGGTCCACTTGCCGAGATTGCGTTCAACCTGGCGTGGGTTCTCAGCCCGGCAGTCGTGCTCGCCCTCACGAATTGGCTGCTTTGGCAAGCCGCGTACACCTCGAGGGATTACCCCGCCGAGGCCTGGCCGCCGTTTTTGTTCGGCATCGTGCTTCTCCTGGGGTTTTGCGTCATCGCGAATTGGGCCTTGCAGGTCAAACCGGGACCTTCTTGGGGCTGGATAGTCGGCGGTTGGATCGTTTTCCTCCTGCCCGTGCTGGCGTTTTCCGGATTGGCAATTCTCCTTGCCAGCAGTACCGGGTCATGGCGCCCAAGCAGATTCGAACCGACTGCAGCAGCCGAAACAGCATCGATTTTCAGAGCGATCGTTGTCGCCACCCCGTTGGTCATGATCTCGCTGCCCGGACTGTTCGCAATGCTCGAAGGCCTCGCCAAGCGGAGGCGACCCTGGCTGCTGAAATCCGCACTGGTGGCCGCCGTCGTCGTACTTCTGATCAGCGCATTCAGTCTGGATCAGATGCAGAACTTCAGCGCCCAACCGCAATACATCAAGGGGTCCTGATGAGCGGAACCCGCATAGAACGGTCCGTCAACCGGGCGGCCGGGGTGACTGTCAGCTTGCTGGCACCCTCGAGCCCCACGATCGTCAAGGCCCTCCAGGCCCGGCGGGCAGAAAGGCAGACTAGGTGACAACAACCGAACGCTCGAACAAAAACCGGCAGCTCATCCGCCAGGCCGGCTGGCTCATCGCGGTTCCGCTCCTGACTCTGCTGACCAATGTCAGCTGGTATGCCGCAGCTCCTCCTGACAACGGCAATCGGGGCGCCGAGACGCTCTGGGCCATGGCCAGTTCCTTCTCGCTCTTGATCGTGCTGACCTTGGGCGCCCGCTGGTCAATCGGAGCTCGGCAGGTGATCACGTCGGCAACCTTTTACGGCGGGACGCTCACAGCGCTGTTGCTCGGTCTGCTCACCGCGATCCCACCGGCGTTGCTGCTGTTCGAGCTTTCCGGGGAAGCCGAAACCGGCAAAGATCCGAGCGCCATCGCCGGCACCGGGTCCGCCTACGTCCTGGCCGCATTTGCCCTTCCGGCAGCGTTGAGCGCACTGCTGGTCGCTGCCGGGCTGCACACTTTGGCCCAGGCCAAGGACTGGTCGCGGCAAAACACCACCCTGGCCACCGCCATCGCCTGCGGGCTGGTGCTCTGCCTCGGTGCGGGCCTGCTCTCCGCCAGCCAATCAGCGGCGCTGGGGCCGGCTAAGCCCGTGGCTGCTCCGCCACCGAACCCGACGACAACACCAAGCGCCGATCCCAACGCTTCGGTTCTGCCCACCGAGTGCCCTGTGGTCAAAGCCAGCAGTATCCAAGTCCTGCGAATCCCTGCCAGCAACCCGGAAAACATGGTGGGCAGCGTATTGAACACCTTTTCCGCCTGGTTGAACTCCGGCACGGAGTTGATGCGTTTGCCGCAGTGGCAATCTGCCCCGGCGAATTGCACCAAGCTCCTTGCCGCCGCCTACGACAAGGAATACCAAGCCTCGATCTTCACCAATGAAGGTGTCGCCGACGGCATCCCCGCGGTCAGAACGCCGGTCGAATACAACCTTCAGCTGCTCGATTCGCTGCGGCAGCTGGGGCCAGATGCCGCTTGGCCGCAACCGGGCAGCTTCCGCGTGGATCAGGTCCTCGACACCAGCAGCAATCGCTCGGGCAGTTACCTGAAGTTCGACGCGACTCTGATCTCGGGCATTCCGAGCGATGGCCAGGGCCTGAACCAAAAAGTCCGCTGGTACGTCCAGCTGATTCCCTGGGATGGTTTTTACGTCATCCACTACGTCGAGGCGAAGGTCTGGTAACCAAGCAGCCGCGTTGCCCCGTCGTCCGCGGCCACTTCTGAGACCCCCGGGGCAACAGGCACCAGCGGCCCGGGCAATGTGCCGGAAAACCGCCACAACGCGTCGCAAACCATGGTGACCTGAGCCACAAAAAGTACTAGGCTATTTACTCTGGTCAACTAAATTGCACGGGTCTAAAGAAGCTGGCATGACAGATACGAAACTGAAACAGAACTCCTTCCTGCACTCCCTCAGTCGCCTATTCCCCTTCCTCAAACCGATCTTGCCGCGCCTCGTGCTGGGGCTGCTCAGCGCACTCGCTGCCAGCGTCGTGGCACTGCTCGTCCCCCAGGTCTACCAAGTCCTGATCAACTCGGCCCTGCATCAAGGCGGCGAGACCACCAGCGTCTGGATCGCGGCCGGCGTCGTACTGGTCCTGGGCGCCCTGGAAGCGCTCTTCGTCGCGTTGCGCCGGTTTCTGGTGATCGCGCCTTCCACCATGGTGGAAGCGAAAATGCGCACCACGTTCTTCAACCACCTGCAGAACCTCACCGTCGCCTTCCACGACCGCTGGGGTTCCGGGCAGTTGCTCAGCCGCGCCATGAGCGACCTGAATCTGGTCCGCCGCTGGATGGCTTTCGGCTCGATCATCCTGGTCGTGGATTCGATCACTGTGGTCTTGGGCACCTTCCTGATGTTCACGCTCAGCTGGGCGCTGGGCCTGGTCTTCGTGGCCGCAGCGATCCCGATCATCATCAGCGGCTACCGGTTCAGCCGTTACTACCGGGAAGTCAGCCGGAAAAGCCAAGACCAAGCCGGCGATTTGGCCACCGCGGTCGAAGAATCAGTACACGGCATCCGGGTGTTGAAAGCCTTCGGCCGCAGTCGGGAAGCCTTGGCGAGTTTCAGCGGCCAGGCTGAAGAGCTGCAGGCCACCGAGATCTCCAAGGCCAGGTCTTTGGCCCGCTTCTCGATGATCGTCACCTTGTTGCCGGAGCTCGCCTTGGGCACCGCGCTCACCCTCGGCGTGCTGCTCGTGTCCACCGGGCAACTCACCGTCGGCGCCCTGGTAGCCTTCTTCGCGACCGCTGCGGTGGTCGCCGGCCCGGTGGAGTTCATCGGCCCGCTGGTCGCCATGTCGCTCAGTGCCAAAACCGCGATCGACCGGCATTTCGAGGTGATGGACACCGAGAACACGATCGTCGACGCGGAGCAGCCGAAGACCCTGGGCGCCGTGCGCGGCTCCGTCGATTTCGACGGCGTCGCGTTCCGCTACGCCGACTCTTCCAGCGACGTCCTGGCCGGGCTGAACCTGAACATCCGGGCCGGCGAAACGATGGCTTTGGTCGGCGTCACCGGCTGCGGCAAAAGCACCCTGCTGCAACTGGTCCCCCGGCTCTACGAAGTCACCGCGGGCGCCATCCGGATCGACGGCACCGACATCCGGGACTTCACCCTCGACGAACTGCGCACCCTGGTCTCGGTCGCTTTCGAAGACACCATCCTGTTCTCCTCCTCAGTCCGCGACAATGTGCTGTTGGGGCTCGACGGCGACCCTGCCGACGAGCTGTTGCACCAGGCCTTGGAAATCGCCCAAGCCCAATTCGCCTACGCCCTGCCGGACGGCGTGGACACCCTGATCGGCGAAGAAGGGCTGAGCCTCTCCGGCGGCCAGCGGCAACGGATCGCACTGGCCCGGGCGATCGCCGCCAAGCCCGCGGTGCTGGTGCTGGACGATCCGTTGTCCGCGCTCGACGTCAACACCGAGGAACTGGTCGAAGCCAGGTTGCGCCAGGTGCTCACCGAGACCACCACGCTGATCGTGGCGCACCGCCCCTCCACAGTGGCCCTGGCCGATCGCGTCGCCCTGATGGAAGACGGCCGGGTCACCGCCGTCGGCACGCACGCCGAGCTGCTGGCCGGCAATCCGCATTACCGCTACGTGCTGGCCAGCCTGAGCGAAGAACCGAAGGACCTGGACAGCGACCTCGAAGACCTCGAAGGCGACCTGGAAGGAGCCGGCCGATGAGCATCGGAACCGCAGACGAAGACCGGGTCAGGCTCAACCGCGCCGACTCCAAGGCGGTGCGCGCGCGATCATTGCGCCTGCTGGGTTCCCTGATCCGGCCGGTGCGCGGAAAGTTCGTCGCGACGATCATTTTGGTGGTGCTCTCCCAGGCCACCCGGGTGCTCGGACCGCTGCTGATCGCCTTCGGCATCGACCGTGCCTTGCCGGCCCTGCAGCAGGGAAACCCGGCACAGATCCTGATCACCGGCGGCGGCTACGTGTTGGCCGCGGTCCTGACCGCCTGGATGACCGCCGGGTACGTCACCACGACGGCGCAGTTGAGCCAGGCGATGCTGCTGGACCTGCGCCGCCGGGTCTTCCAGCACACCCAGCGGTTGAGCCTGGAATTCCATGAAAAGTACACCTCCGGCCGGATCATCTCCCGGCAGACTTCCGATTTGGAAGCCTTGCGCGAGTTGCTGGACTCCGGCGTCGCCTCATTGGCCTCCGGGGTGATCTTCATGGTGTTCACCGCGATCAGCATTTTCACCCTGGATTGGCCGACCGGGATCGTGATTCTGCTTGCCGCGATTCCGATGTTCTTCCTCGCCCGCTGGTATCAGAAGCGCTCGCAAGTGGCTTTCCGGGCGTCCCGGGTGGTATCCGCGAAATTGATCGTCAATTTCGTGGAGACCATGACCGGCATCCGGGCGGTCAAGGCCTTCCGCCGCGAACGCGCGAACAACGCCAAATACACCGAACTGTCCGAGGACTACCGCAAGGTCACCGTGACCTCGATCAACTTGAACGGGATCTTCCAGCCCGGGTTGATCCTGATCGGCAATGTCACGGTGGCCGTGGTGCTCCTGTTGGGTGGCTTCCGGGTGCTGTCCGGCGGGCTGGAAGTGGGCGCGCTGCTCGCCTTGATCCTGGCCACCAAGCGGTTCTTCTCCCCGGTGGACCAGATGGCGATGTTCTACACCTCGTTCCAATCCGCCCAGGCCGCATTGGAAAAGGTCTCCGGGTTGCTCGAAGAAGTACCCACGGTGCGCCCGCCGAAGCACCCGATCGCTTTGCCTGAGCCGCGCGGCGAATTGGTGTTCGACGGCGTCGAATTCCGGTACGGCGACGGACCGGTGGTCATGCCGCACCTGGACCTGACCATTCCGGCCGGCCAAACCGTCGCCGTCGTCGGGCAGACCGGGGCCGGAAAATCCACCTTGGCCAAACTCGTGGCCCGGTTCTATGACGTTTCCAAAGGCTCGTTGAGCCTGGACGGCGTGCCGCTGGACCGGCTCAGCTCGGAAGATCTACGCCGGGCGATCGTGATGGTGACCCAGGAAGCCTTCCTGTTCAGCGGATCGGTCGCGGAGAACATCGCCCTGGGCAAACCCTCCGCCAGCCGGGCGGAGATCGAAGCTGCCGCGATAGCAGTCGGCGCGCATGACTTCATCATGGCGTTGCCGGAGGGCTATGACACGGATGTGAACAAACGCGGCGGCCGGGTCTCCGCCGGGCAACGGCAGCTGCTCTCCTTCGCCCGGGCCTTCCTGGCCGCCCCTGCCGTGCTGATCCTCGACGAAGCGACCGCTTCGCTGGACATCCCGTCGGAACGGATCGTGCAGCAAGGCCTGAAGAAGCTGCTCGGTTCGGTCGCCGGGTCCTCGCGGACCGCGATCATCATCGCGCACCGGCTCTCCACCGTGGAGATCGCCGACCGGGTGCTGGTGGTGCACGACGGCGAGATCGTCGAGGACGGATCCCCGGCCGATCTGATTGCCGGCGGCGGCCGCTTCGCCACTCTGCACGGTGCCTGGCAGGACTCCCTGGTCTGACCCGGAGCCGCTGCGGCGGATGAACGCCGCAGCGGCTCGGGCCGCATGCTTCAGCGCTTGGGCTGATCAGGAAACCGGCGTCCCGCCCCGGCTCGGATCGTTCACCGGAAAGGCCTCGACCCCGCCGGGCGAGCGCATCAGCGAACGCTGCGCATTGGCACGCTGTTCCCGCGGCGGAATCCCATTGACTTCGGCAGTATCCATCGCGAACGTGCCGACGCCCCAGGCCATCGTCGAAGAATTCACTCCGATCGCCGTGCGGTTGATGTTGTTCAGATTGTCACCGCGCTGATGGTAGTTGGGGTCATAGGGCTGATTCGCCTGGCCACCCCACTTCTTCGCCTGCTCCTCGCTCATCAGATTGTTCACCCCGGTGAACAACCCGGCCGAGGCAATGCCCGCCCGGGCAAACGGCACGTGGTCCGTGCCACCGCCCAGCGGGCCCTTTTCCGGCACCACGCCCTTGGCGCTCTGCATGTAATCGGCGAAGACTTTCGCGATGCTCTTCGAGCCCAGTGGTTCCTGGGCATTCGGGTCCGGGTTGTCGCCGTTGACGAAGTATCCGGCGTTGGGCGACCCGATCATGTCGAAGTTCATGTACAGCGCGATGTCCAACTGTTGTTCGAAAGTCAGGTTCCCGACGTAGTCGAAGGACCCCAGCAAGCCGAGTTCCTCGGCGCCCCACCAGGCGAAGCGCACCGCATTTTCGGTCTTCGGGCTGCCGCCCAATTGCAAGGCCGTTTCCAGCAGCGCTGCGGAGCCGCTGCCGTTGTCGTTCATCCCGGGCCCGGCCGGCACGCCGTCCAAGTGCGCCCCCGCCATCACCACGTTGTCCACCCGCCCGGTGCGGGTCTCCGCGATCACGTTCTGCGTAACGACCTGCTTTTCCTCAATCTGGATATCCAAGGAAACCTGGCTCCCCGCCTTGGCCGATGCAGCCTCCCCTTCGGCCTGCGAAATCGCTGCCACCGGGATTCCGGAAACTTGCGCGCTGCCCAAGGTACCGCTGAACGAACCCGGCACATTGTTGTAGATCACCGCGCCCACGGCCCCGGCCGCTGTGGCCAGGTCCCGTTTCTGCGAGAAATTGCAGGCACCCCGCTGGATCAGCACGATCGAGTTCTGCACCGATGCCGGGTAGTCCTGGGCCGCACAGCCGTTGGCGGCGGCAATACTGAGTTTCGCCTGAGTGCCACCCGGTGCGGAATTCCCGGATCCGGTCAGAACACCCACCGGGTAAACCGTTCCGTCGAAGGTAGCCTGGGCGGTTTTGACGGTCGTGCTCGAATAGCTGAATTCCGGGGTGGAGACATTGAACCCGGCTCGGGTCAGTGCATTGACCACATAGTCGACGCTCTTCTGGTAACCGGACGTCCCGGCGGCCCGGTTGCCGCCATTGGTGTCGGCAATCCTTTGGAAGGCCCGCAAATGCCGGTAGACCCCGTCGGTGGTCACTTTGGCGGTCAACTGCTCCGGGAGGGTTTTTTGCGATGCCGCTGTTGCCGGCGTCACCGCGCCCAATGACACCAATACCACCGATGCCGCAACCACTGCGGCAACCATGCCTTTGCTTCGTCGTCTGTGCACACGCATACTTTTCACTGCCTTTCAGGAGCCTGAATAGCTTGTTTGAAAAAGGTGACGAGTGCTGCCACCCTGCCAGGCCGGCTCGCTCAGGGCAACCCCCACCTGTGGTTTTCCCTGACCCGATCCCCGGAGTTCCCTTGGATGCAGTGGACCGGTTTGGGCTGGACGGCCATCGTCGGCTATTCTTGAGAGGTTGCTTTGCGGCTCACCAGCCGGGAAGCATCGGGTTGTGGCGCAGCTTGGTAGCGCGCGTCGTTCGGGACGACGAGGCCGCAGGTTC
>SXGS01242750.1_pt1 | contig 35607 bp, 37 predicted proteins | sample 3174681 | NCBI WGS metagenome assembly SXGS01 (sample SAMN11356861, study PRJNA531348) | freshwater metagenome | isolation source: freshwater sample F1-80 | place: China: Fuxian Lake, Yuxi | collected 2017-12-25
ACTAAGACCACCTGGGGTATTCGAGTTCACTCTCCGCAAACCAACTGGCCCCGGGCCGACAGCGGTCAGGGGCCAGCAACAAGGTTTAAACACCCCACCTAGCGGGGTGACAGCGTGCTACTCTTCATTACCCTCAAAACATAGAGGCCATAGAGTAGGGTGGAGGGTTCCCGAGGGGTTTAGGGTGCGAGGGGTTTAGTGTGCCGCCGATACCGGCCACACCCGGGCGCACCCAACCAACACCAAGTGCCAACCGAACACTGGCCACCGAACTAACCGGCGAATTCACATCAATGCTTGGCATCACATTCTCCAAATGACTTGGCGGGTAGATAAGTTTGGCGGATAGCTAAGTGCTGCATCGCCATCAGAACACATGCTGGGTGCGAATACTGTCAAAAGTTGGCGGTTTCATCAGAATTCAGGGTTAACCCTGCTCGAACGATCATTTCTGGGCCCATTTTGACGGTTTCAGCAGGTTAAGGGATCCGGTACCTGAACTCGTTATTTGGTTCTCCCACGCACTCGCGGGGTTGGGACCGGCCTCGCTTCGTCGGGCATCTGGACTTACGACTAGCGCCCCTACGCCAATGCGGAAAGTTCCGGCTGGAAGAACCTGCGCCAAGCCCGGGCTACTAAGTCTGGGTGCTCCATTTGGGCGGCGTGCCCGGAGTCCGACAGCACCATCACATGCCCATTGCGAAAATGCCGAGTGATGCGATGAGCGGCACTAGCGTCCACTAATGGATCCTTCCTGCCGTAAACAACCAAGGTTTCACACTGAACACGCTCCGCTAGCTTCCATGGTCGATCCGGCCCGACGTCGACAAAGGTACGAAGTAGGCCGCGCAGGGATCTTAGAAATGCATCGCCCGCATAAGTCAGGTGCTCGCGATTACGGGCCTCTTCGATCGCCTCATCCACGCGCTGGGCGGGAAACCGCCCCGGGTCGGCAAGGCAGGTGTCCATCGTGCCCTTGACGCGAGCACCGGCATCTAGTTCAAGATATTTCGCGAGCAGCCGCTCACCAAGACCTGGCACGGCAATCACCGGAAGGTGCACATTCGCCTTTGTTGGACGCATTTCCGGGAGTGCAGGTGAGATCAAGGTTAGCGAGCGGACTAAATCCGGGCGCCGAGCCGCGAGTTGCAATGCCACGGCACCACCTAGGGAGTTACCGAAGAGGTGAACCGGCGCCTTGACTTCATTTTCGATGAACTCGATTACACATGCCGCGTGGCCGGCCGGGCTCATGTCCCCGTTGCGTGGCGGCGGCGACTGGCCAAAGCCGCCTAGATCTACGGCCCAACCATCGACATCGGCGCGTAAGTCGTCCATTAAGTCGGTCCAGTTAAGTGACGAGCCGCCAAGGCCGTGGACATAAACCGCAGCCGGCGCACCTGGGATCAGGCTCGGAGCATGACGCACCGACATCGAGCAGGACGGGAGCCAGGCTTCAGCCCGCGGCCACGGCGCACACAATTGGGACATGCGGTCAGAATACCTCCATAAATTGAGGGCCCCTACCGATGCCCAGGTCTGGCCCCTTGGAGTCAGGCTAGAACCCGGGCGCACGGATTACTGGCGAGTAGGCTTTGCTGGTGACCAGAACCGACTCTAAGCCTAGCGGGCGCCTGCCCAAGTCCGAGCGTCGGGCGCAGGTGCTAGCGGCCGCCCAAGAGGTGTTCGTGGCCGCCGGGTACCACGCCGCCGGGATGGACGACATCGCCGAGCGCGCCGGAGTGTCCAAGCCGGTGCTTTACCAGCACTTCTCGAGCAAATTGGATCTCTACCTTGCCCTCCTGGACGCCGGCATCGAGGAACTGCACGCCGGATATGCCGCGGGGCTGCGCTCGACTTCCGACAATAAAGTCCGGGTGCAGCGCACCGTGCAGGCCTACTTTGCATTCGTCGAAGACCCACAGGGGGCTTTCCGGTTGGTATTTGAAAGTGATCTGATCAACGAGGCGGCGGTGCGCGAACGGGTTGACCGAGCCGACCTAGCGGTCGCGCAGGCGATTGCCCACGTCATCACCGAGGACACCGGATTAAGCCCGCAACAGGCGCTCCTACTCGGGTCTGGGATGCTCGGCATGTCGCAGGTCGCCGCCCGCCGTTGGTTACGCCACGCGCGAACTGAAATCAGCCGCGAGGAAGCCGCTGAACTCATCGCCTCCCTTGGCTGGCGCGGCATTAGCGGCTTCCCGCTTTCGCACCCACCGGAGGACTAAGCCACCTCACCTTGACACGATGAGCGCAAAACACAACTATCAGCAGCACAGTTAAAGCAGTTGCACCCTTGACAGGAGGACCGACCGTGGAGGTCAAGATCGGTGTCCAAGACACCGCACGCGAAATATCACTCGAGAGTGCACAGGAGCAAGCCGAGATCATCAAGGCGGTCGAAGCCGCCATAGCGAAAGGCGGCCTGCTCTCGCTGGCCGATGAGCGCGGACGCACCGTCTTAGTGCCCGCCGAGAAAATCGCTTATGTCGAAGTCGGCGCCGAATCAACGCGCCGCGTCGGGTTTGGCAGTACCTCCTAGGCGCTGCCACCCCAGTTGAGCGGCCAAAGTTGAGTCAACAGTGCTAAGCGGCAAGTCCGAGCGCGGCCATCCGCTTGGTGTGGTTGTCGGTGAGCCGGGCGAGCATCCGCCCGATCTCCGCTAGGTCCGCGCCAGGGCGATCAACGCCACCGACTAACAAACTGGAGAGCGCATCGCGCTCAGCAGCGACTCGTTGCGCTTGTGATAGCGCCTCGCCAACAAGGCGCCGACCCCAAAGCGCCAACCGGCCACCGATTCGCGGATCAGCGGCTATCGCGGCACGGACCCGGCTGACCGCGAATTCCGACTGCCCCATTTCATCGCAGACACTTAGTACCAGCGCATTGGTTTCCGGGTCGAGGTACTTGGCTATCTCGACATAAAAGTCAAGGGCGATACCGTCACCCACATAAGCCTTGACCAAACCTTCGAGCCAGTCATTGGGCGCGGTATGGGCGTGGAACTCTTCAAGGGGCTGCCTAAATGGTGCGATCGCCGCCTCCGGCGACACCCCAAGCTCAACTAGGCGATTCCGCAAGGTTTCAAAGTGTCGGTACTCCGTTGCCGCCCTTGCCGCCAGGGCGGCCTTGTCATCAATGGTCGGCGCCATCGCCGCATCAGCGGCGATCCGTTCGAAAGCGGTGAGGGCACCGTAGGCCAACACCGCAAGCAGGTCGACGACCGCGGCCCGGTACTCCGGGTCGGTGTCCAAAGTCTGAAGAGACGGCTGATCCATGGTGGTCGAAGGCTAGCGAAAGGCCAGCGGGTAGACTCAAGGAAGTGACTACTTCCCCGGTCGACCCAACCTCGGCTTCCACCTTCGTAGAGCTAGGCACCGATCCCAAAATCGCCGAGGCCCTCGCCGCTGATGGCATTGAACGTGCCTTCCCGATCCAGCAAATGTGCATCCCTTTGGCCCTTGAGGGCAAGGACCTAATCGGCCAGGCCAAGACCGGCACCGGCAAGACCCTGGGTTTCGGCATCCCGCTACTTCAGCGCATCGACCTCGAAGGTGACCGCAGCGTGCCGCAGGCCCTGGTCGTTTGCCCCACCCGTGAACTCGGTCTTCAGGTGGCAACGGACTTGGAGCGGGCCGGCCGGCTGAAGGGCATCAAAGTACTGGCCATTTATGGAGGCCGGGCCTACGAGCCGCAAATTGAGGCGCTGCACAAAGGGGTCGACGTGGTGGTGGGCACACCCGGGCGACTAATAGACCTCGTGAACCGCCGCGACCTAATGCTCACCGGGATTCGCACCTTGGTACTTGATGAAGCCGATGAGATGCTGGACATGGGCTTCCTGCCCGATGTCGAACGCATCGTTTCGGAGATCCCAACAGTGCGGCAGACGATGCTCTTCTCCGCAACCATGCCCGGGCAGATCGTTAACCTGGCCCGCCGCTACATGACCCAGCCCATCCACCTGCGTGCGAGTGAGCCTGGTGACGACAGCGCCATCGTCGACACCATCGAACAACATGTCTGGCGCGCGCATCCGATGGACAAAATCGAGATCCTCGCCCGCATCCTGCAGGCCGACGGACGCGGCCTCGTCATGATCTTCACCCGGACAAAGCGCAAAGCGCAACGGATCTGCGATGACCTCACCGAGCGCGGCTTCGCCGTCGGCACCGTGCATGGTGACCTTGGCCAGGGCGCGCGCGAACAGGCTTTACGCGCCTTCCGCAACGGCAAGGTCGATGTTCTCGTTGCCACCGATGTTGCAGCGCGTGGTATCGACGTTGACGGCGTGACCCACGTCATCAACTATGAATGCCCCGATGACGAGAAGACCTACCTGCACCGTATCGGTCGCACCGGCCGTGCCGGGGCGTCCGGAGTTGCCGTGACTTTGGTCGACTGGGAGGACATCGCGCGCTGGCAGATGATCGACCGTGCCCTGAAGCTGCCCTTCAAGGACCCAATCGAGACCTACTCTTCAAGCGATCACATCTACACCGGCCTTGGTATCGCGCCAGGCACCACCGGCCAACTCCCCAAGGCCGGCCGCACTCGAGCGGGCCTGGCCGCCGAAAGGGTCGAGGACCTCGGCGAAACCGGCAAGAAGAAGCCTAAGCTTGATGACCGTAAGCCGGCCCACGCTAAGGGCAAAAATGGGGATCAGTCCAAGGCAGATAAGCCCAGGACAGATAAGCCAAAGCGCCCGCGGCAGCGCACCCGCGCCGGAAAACCTGCCGCCGAGGTTTAGTTCGCGGCGATATCGGGTATGCAATGACCGTGACACATAGTTGGACGCTCCCAGCGGATACCACCGCCGCCACCGCCGCCCGGGGGTGGGTGGCGTGCAGCCTCGCCACCTGGGGCGATAGCGCCGATGCCGTCGCGGTTGCCTCTGAGTTGTGCACCAATGCGATCTTGCACGGTAGCCCGCCGCAAAGCCTCAAATTGGTAGTCGATGACGACTACCTGCACTTGGAGGTAACGAACCACAGGGGCGCCGGTGGCACCATCCCGAAGATGGCAAAGCAGCGGCCGGCGATTGCGCCCGGTGGCGGGCGTGGCCTGCAGTTGGTGGATGCGCTCGCCAGTTCCTGGGGCACTGATATCGGCCCCGAGCTAATTACCGTCTGGGCCGATCTCCCCCGGTGACAATTGAATTCACCGCCGCCCTGCTAGTCGATTAGGCCCCATTCGGCCAGGGCTTCGAGCAGCCCGTCACTAGTGTCAAGGTCGCCCAGATCCGCAGGAGCGAAAAAACGCGCCTCATCCGCATCATCATTACCGACCGGGGTTCGTCCTTCGACTAGCCTGCCAAGAAAATCTCTGATGACGTAGGTGCCGCCCCCCGGGGCCGCTCGGCACACCGTGCCCACCTCGCGCACCACCGTGATGTCTAGACCCGTCTCCTCAAAGACCTCGCGGATGACGGCCGCCTCGTGGCTTTCACCGGGCTCAACCCGCCCACCGGGCAACGACCAACGGCCACGGGCCGGCTCGTGGCCCCGCTTGACCAAAAGCAAAGCGCCGGCCGCATCGAAAACCACCGCGCCAACGCACGGGATCTGGGTGCTCACGTGCGGATCTTGTACTCCTCGAGTAGGCGGCGAGCAATAATGATGCGTTGAATATCGGCGGTGCCTTCGCCAATCAGGAGCATCGGCGCCTCGCGATACAAGCGCTCGATCTCGTATTCCTTCGAGTAGCCGTAGCCACCATGAATTCGGAAGGAGTCTTCGACCACCTCTTTGCAGTATTCGCTCGCGAGGTATTTCGCCATGCCAGACTCAAGATCATTGCGCTCGCCAGAGTCCTTCTTACGTGCAGCCATCACCATCATTTGGTGCGCCGCTTCGACTTTGGTAGCCATATCGGCGAGTCGAAATGCCACCGCCTGATGTTCGACGATGGGCTTGCCGAAGGTAACCCGTTGCTGCGCGTACTCGATACCGAGCTCGAACGCCCGAAGCGCCACCCCGCAGCCGCGCGCAGCGACATTTACCCGGCCAACTTCGACGCCATCCATCATTTGATAGAAGCCCTGCCCGGGCACCCCGCCGAGTAGATTGTCTTGCGAGATGCGGACCCCATCCATCACCATTTCGGTGGTGTCTACGCCCTTATAACCCATCTTTTCGATCCTGCCCGGAATGGTCAGGCCGGGAATCACCTCCCCAAAGCCAGAGGGCTTCTCAATCAGGAACGTCGACATCTTCTTGTAGACACTGGCGTCGGCTTCGACATCAGCATCGGTGCGCACGAGCACCGCCACTAGGGTTGAGGAACCGCCATTTGTTAGCCACATCTTCTGGCCGGTTAGCAAGTAGTCATCGCCGTCTTTCACCGCCTTGCTGGTAATCGCCGCCGCGTCCGAACCGCACCCTGGCTCACTCATTGAGAAGGCCCCGCGCACCTCACCGGTTGCCATGCGCGGCAGGTAGTACTGCTTTTGCTGCTCGGTTCCGTGATGCATGAGCATGTAGGCCACGATGAAGTGCGTATTGATGACGCCGCTGACACTCATCCAACCCCGGGCAATTTCTTCAACAACGAGGGCGTAGGTAAGGAGCGACTCCCCCAGACCGCCATACTCCTCTGGAATCATCAGGCCAAATACCCCAAGGTCCTTCAATCCATCAACGATATCGGCCGGGTACTCGTCCTTATGCTCCAAGTCCGTCGCATAAGGCAGGATCTCCTTGTCAACGAAATCCCGAATAGCGGCGATCATGTCGCCTTGAATCTCGGTCAGTCCTTCGGTCTCTGCCAGCTTCTTCATCGCTATCCTCTACTCCGGTGGGGTGAAAGTCTGAGTACGAGCCATTCCGGCGGCCCGGCCCTTGGCTGAAACAACCAGCGCCATTTTGCGCGAGGCTTCATCAATCATCTCGTCACCGAGCATCGCGGCGCCCTTAGCGCCACCGGCAGCAGAGGTGTAGTAGTCGTAGGAGTCAAGAATCATCTCGGCTTTGTCATAGTCATCTTGCCGCGGGGAGAAGATCTCATTGGCGGCGTCCAACTGACCCGGGTGCAAAACCCATTTGCCATCGAAACCCAACGCGGCCGCGCGACCAGCGACCCGGCGGAAGCCATCGACATCCTTGATCTGTAGATAGGGACCATCAATGGCCTGCTTGTCGAAGGCTCGAGCTGCCATCAAAATTCGCATCAAGATGTAGTGGTAGGCATCGCCAACGTCATAACCTGGAGGCTGCTCCCCCACGACAAGTGACTTCATGTTGATGCTTGCCATGAAATCGGCCGGGCCGAAGATTATTGTCTCGACCCGCGGGCTGGCCTGCGCGATGGCATCAACGTTGATCAGACCGAGCGCGTTCTCGATCTGCGCTTCAATTCCTATGCGGCCGACTTCAAGACCATTCGACTTTTCGATTTGGGTGAGCAGCAGGTCAAGTGCCACGACCTGATCAGCTGTTTGCACCTTCGGCAACATTATGCAATCCAGGTTTGGGCCGGCGCCTTCAACAACTTCGATCACATCTTGGTAAGTCCACTGGGTAGTCCAATCATTTACCCGCACCGAGCGAACCTTGCCCTCGTAACCGCCTTCGTTTAGCGCAGCAACTATGTTCTTGCGGGCTTCGGGCTTGGCAAGTGGGGCAACAGCATCCTCTATATCCATGAAGATCTGGTCGGCCGCCAGCCCACGGGCCTTGTCGAGCATTTTGGGGCTGCTGCCGGGCACCGCCAAGTTAGAGCGACGCGAGCGCAGCACTCTGTGATTACCCACTTCTCCTCCTTCAAGGCTCCTGAGCGTACCGACCTGGCGCGGGGGCGCCCACTCGAAAACTAGATTGGCGGGCTTTCTGTGGGCTCTTTCACACTGCTGGACCTAATCACGAGTACCAGCCCGATGAACATCATGGCCACCGCCGGAATGATGCCAAGTGGCGGGATCTGGCCCAGCCAGACCGCGGCCACCAAGGTTGAACCGGGCATTTCAAATAAAATCGCCAGGGAAACCACGGTCGCAGACGTAGTCGACAGCACTTTGTTGATGAGGGTGTGACCAAGTAGTTGCGCCCCCAAGGTCAAGGCCAAGATCAACAACCAATCCCGCAAACTAAAGCCCACCAGCGGCACCCGGAGCACTAAGCACATGACAATCAGCAGGGCCCCGGCACTTGCATAAACACCAAATGTTGTTACCGAAGTCGAAACACTCTGACGGGCCTGCCCGGCGACCGTCACATAAGCGGCCGCGAGCATGCCACCTAGCAAAGCCAACCCATCACCGATTAAGTGCTTCGGGTCGATGGTGAAATCGATGCCAGTCAAGACGAGGATGCCTATCAGAGCGACCGCGATGCCAAACCAGGCCTGCCCGGGGATATGCACTCCGCGAAAGCGTGCCAAAAGGGCTGCCCAGATGGGCTGCGTTGCGACCAGCGCGGTGGACGAAGCGACCGTGGTGAACCGCAGGGAAGGGATCCAAGCGGCAAAGTGCGCGCCCAGCAGCAGGCCAGCGAACACCATGAGCCTGACCTCGCGCCGGCTCAATTGCCCAAGGGAGCCACGCTGGCGGAGCAGCACCCACAGCCCGGTGGCCCCAGAGCCCAGGAAACAGCGCCAAAAAGCAATGGCCAGGGCCGGGGCCGCGATAACGGTGATAATCGGGCCCGAGGTCGAGATGAAAAAAATGGCCACCCCCAGCCAGGCTAGGTCCCCAGCCGGGGGGCGGTGCAGGGTGGTTGACGGCTGCGGGGCTGCGGACACGTCAGCGACGGTAGCCTTCGGTCGTGACGACGAGCACCGCGACCCGGGTTTTCCTGGCCCGGTTGGCCGGCCTCGGGGTATTTGACCCCAATGGTGACCAACTGGGCAAGGTTCGCGATGCCATCGTGGTTCTCCGCAGCGGCAATAACCCGCCCCGGCTCACCGGCCTGGTCGTCGAAGTGCAACCACGCCGACGCATCTTTGTCCCGATGACCAAAGTCACCAATATCGACTCCGGCCAGATCATCGTTACCGGCACCGTGAACCTGCGCCGCTTCGAACAGCGCCCGGGCGAGACCCTGGTCACCGCCGAGATCCTCGACCGGACCGTTGAACTTATTGCAGGCGGCTCGGCGGTTTCCGTACTCGACATGGCAGTTGAACAAAACCGCACGCAGGACTGGTTGGTGTCACAACTCTTCGTTCGTAGAGGCGGCCACGGATTTCGGCGGCGTGGTGAAAGCTTCATCGTCGATTGGTCCGAGATTCGCGGCCTGTCGCTGCCTGCTGCCGATCAGCCGGCCGAGCTCCTACTCGCCAGCTTGGATTCCCTACCAGCCGCGGATATCGCAGCGGTGTTACAGGACCTCACCCCAAGGCGGCGCCTTGAAGTTGTGCGCGAATTAGATGATGAGCGACTCGCCGATGTCCTTGAAGAACTGCCCGAGGACGATCAATTTGAGATTTTGCAGATGCTCGAAGCCGAACGCGCCGCCGACGTCCTCGAAGAGATGGACCCGGACGATGCCGCTGACCTGATCTCCGGCCTCCCTAAGGATCAGGCCGAAGACTTGCTCGAGCGTATGGAGCCAGATGAGGCCGAGGACATTCGTCGCCTCTTGACCTATGACGATTTCTCCGCCGGCGGCATGATGACAACCGAGCCGGTCGTGCTACCTGCCGATGCCACGGTGGCCGACGCCCTCGCCAACATCCGAAATGCCGATCTTTCACCGGCCCTTGCTTCGCAGGTCTACGTAACCCGTTCGCCAACCGAAACACCAACCGGCAGATACTTGGGTACCTGCCATTTTCAACGTTTGCTGCGCGAGCCACCGGCCACCATGGTTTCATCCATTGTCGACACTACTTTGGTGCCGATCGGCCCACATGTAGTGCTCGCCGAGGTAGCGCGCACATTTGCGGCCTACAATTTGGTCGCTCTGCCGGTTGTCGATGAGAACAACCGGCTCCTTGGTGCGGTAACAGTTGATGACGTAGTTGACCACATGCTCCCCGGCGATTGGCGGGAACGAGAGAACCACGACGGTGATCAACATGGCTAAGCCAGCACCGCGCCGGCAGTCGCGATTGGATCAACCGCTCGAGCGCGGCTTGCAACTTCGTGGTGCCTACGACCCAGAGCTTTTCGGTCGACTGTCCGAGCGCGTTGCGCGGCGCATCGGATCATGGGCTTTCATCGCGTGGATGACCGCGGTTGTCATTGGTTGGGTGTCCTGGAACTCCCTAGCCCCCGTCGATCTACGCATTGATCCGTTCCCGTTCATTTTCTTAACCCTGCTGCTCTCACTCCAGGCGTCTTACGCGGCGCCACTGATATTGCTGGCCCAATATCGGCAGGCCGACCGCGACCGCGTTCAATACCAAGAGGATCGGGCCCGAACCGAGCGACTACTCGCGGACAGCGACTACCTAGCGCGGGAGATCGCAGCGCTTCGCCTAGCTATCGGCGAAGTCGCAACCCGTGATTACGTACACGGTGAAATTCGCGACCTGCTGACCGATCTGACCGACAAACTCAATGACGCAAATGCGCGATCGGGCGACCGTGCGTAGTCTGACGACATGAGCGTTGACCTCGCAGCAGTTCGCCTTGCCCTCGCAGACGTCAAAGACCCTGAGATAAACCGCCCGATAACCGAGATCGGGATGCTCAAGGACGTTGAGTGCTCAAGGAAGGGGGTAGTCACCGTCACGGTTTGGCTGACGATCAAAGGCTGCCCAATGCGCGACACCATTACCGAGCGGGTGACCAATGCCGTGAAACCCATCAGCGGGGTTACCGGCGTAAATGTGGTGCTCGACGTGATGGGCGACCAGCAACGCGCCGACCTAAAGAAGCTGCTGCGCGGGCATGATGCACGCGAAATCCAATTCGCCCAGCCCGGATCACTAACCCGGGTCTATGCAATTGCATCTGGTAAAGGTGGTGTCGGCAAGTCATCGGTCACCGCTAACCTAGCCGTCGCCATGGCCGACCTGGGGCTGGCCGTCGGTCTCGTAGACGCCGATATGTATGGGCACTCAATACCCCGAATGCTGGGCACCCCAGCAGAACCGAACATGGTTGAGGGCATGATCATGCCGCCGATGGCATTTGGGGTTCGGCTTATCTCGATGCTTGCTTTCAAGCCGGGTGGGGTCACGCAGCCGGTCGCCTTTCGCGGACCAATGCTGCACCGCGCCCTCGAGCAATTCCTGTCAGATGTGTGGTGGGGTGATCTAGACGTCCTGCTGCTTGACCTGCCGCCGGGCACGGGCGATATCGCAATCTCCACAGCGCAGCTGCTGCCGGATGCTGAAATCGTCGTAGTCACCACCCCACAGCCGGCGGCCGCCGATGTCGCAGTGCGGGCCGGCACCCTCGCCGAACAGACCAAGCAGCGAGTTGCCGGTGTCATTGAGAACATGAGTGGTTTCCCGTGCCCGCACTGTGGCGAGCCACTTGACCTGTTTGGCATGGGCGGTGGAGCGTTGGTCGCCGGGCAACTTTCTGAAGTCTTCGGCAAGCCGGTGCCACTCCTTGGCAAGGTCCCATTCGATGTGGCACTTCGTGAGGGCGGTGACGCTGGTTCACCATTGGTGCTCAGCCAGCCAGAGGCACCGGCAGCCATTGCTCTTCGCGAGATCGCCCGCACCCTGGGCACCAAGCCGCGGGGCTTGGCCCAGCTGAACCTGAGCCTGACGCCAACCGCGCGCTAGGTGGCGTCGGGGTCAAATATCGGTTTGGTCGCCGGGCTGGCGTCAGCCTCAGCTTTCGCAGGCTTCGCGTCCGCCGGCCCATCATCGGCGAACAGACTCGCCGCCAACTTGCGTGGATGTAAATCCCCGATGCTGCGCACTGACTCCATCGTCTCGCTCATGTCCAGGCCAGCTGAGTCGGCCAGATCACGTTTGGCACCTGATGCCATCTCACGCAGTTGGCGGGCTAAGCGGCCGGCATCAGCGGCGGCCTTTGGCAGGCGCTCCGGGCCGAAGATCAACAGCCCGAGGACGGCCAGGATAATGAGCTCGCCGATGCCGATATCGAACATAGCCGCACACTACCTTGCTAGTTAGCTTCGGCGGTGCCCAATGTGATCGTTACCTCACGCGTAACGCCACCCCGGCGGAATTCGAGCACCACCGGATCACCCGGTGCATATTCGCGAATCGCCACGACCAGCTCGGTGGAGTCGTTGATTACCCGCTCCCCGAGCTTGACGATGATGTCACCCTTGACCAGCCCACCCTTATCAGATGGCCCACCGGGATTTATCTCACCGATCTTGGCGCCGTCCTCGGTGAAGGTCAGATCGAGTGTGACGCCTATCACCGGAGTGCTTGCAGAACCCGTTTCAATGATCTCCTCGGCGATGCGCTTCGCCGAGTTCACGGGGATGGCGAATCCGAGACCGATACTGCCACCCTCGCCGCCGCCAACCAGTGTGGCGATTGCGGAGTTGACGCCAATAACCCGCCCAGCGGCATCGAGTAGCGGACCACCGGAGTTACCAGGGTTGATCGCGGCGTCGGTTTGGATTGCGTTGATATACGAAACATCGCCCTGGGTTCCGGCGGTGACCGGGCGATCAAGTGCGCTGATGATGCCGTATGTAACCGTGCCGTCAAGGCCGAGCGGTGCACCGATGGCAATCGCTGAATCACCTACTGCTAGCGCATCCGAGTTGCCAAGTGTTATGGCTGGCAGGCGTGACTCTTTGACTTTGATGACCGCTAGGTCATATGACTCGTTGGAGCCGACAACCGTGCCCTTTACTTTGGTTCCGTCACTGAAAACCACGGTTATCTTCTTGTCATCATCCGAGAAATTGACCACATGGTTGTTGGTGAGAATGTAGCCGTCGGGCCGAAGTACAAAGCCCGAGCCGCTACCGGACTCCGCGGTGCCTTCGACGAGAATCGAGACCACCGACGGCAGCACCGCCGACACGATGCCGGCAATTGATTGGTCCGAGCGCGGTGAGGTATCGCCTGTGGATTGGGTGAGCGGCACCGCTGCGACAACCGGTGCGGCCGGCCCGGCATTTTCGTCAACGGACTGTCCGATTAGATAACCGCTAAGTCCGGCTACGAGTCCAACCACCAGCGCCGTGATCCCGGCAACCAAGACGGTGGCGAAAAGCCCAAGGCCTCGGCGCGGCTCTGGGCGCACCGGCGCCGGCGCCGCCGGCGGCAGGCTCGGCGCCGGCTGGGCCGGTGCCACCGAAGGGGTCATCGGATCAATGCTCATGCTCGTTGGCTCCTCGTATCTGGGCTAAGGCTAGGCTGCGGGCAATCGCAGCGCAGCGGAGGTGCACCATGAACAGCAACCAGCCCGAATCATCGGGGCAACCGACCACCCCACCCAACACCGCATCTTGGGCTTATGCCGAGGATTGGCTTGCGGACGACGAGCATGTCCGGGCCGCCCGCCGCAAGGCCGTCGAAGTTGGCTGCACGCCGATCACTCGGTCCACCGCGGCCGTCCTGCGACTACTCGCAACGGCGATCAACGCCCAAACCGTAGTCGAGATCGGCACCGGCACCGGTGTATCGGCCGCCGCGCTCCTGTCGGGAATGGCCCCGGACTCCATCTTGACCTCAATCGATATCGAGGCCGAGAACCAACGGGTAGCCCGCGACACCCTTACCGAGCTGGGCTACGACCATGTGCGGGCTCGCTTGATTGCCGGCCGCGCGCTGGACGTCCTGCCCCGACTTACCGATCAGGCCTACGACCTGGTTTTCGTCGACGGTGATAAGGCCGAATACCCGGCGATCTTGCAGCAGGCCCGGCGCCTGCTGCGCGTTGGCGGCATCTTGGCTTTCGACAATGTCTTATCGAACGGCCGGGTGGCGGACCCAGGCCAGCGCGATGCTGAAACCGCAGCACTGCGCGATGTGGCGCACGCACTACGCGATGACGAACACTGGGTGCCAGCCCTCATGACAATTGGTGACGGCCTGCTCGCGGCCGTGCTCCGCGGCGAGATGCAGTAGTAAAAATATTGAGGTGGCCGGCCACTTGGACCGGCACCTCGATATTAAGTAGTTCTGGGTTCCTCCTAGACGAAAACCGCCAACAATTTGTCACCAAGTTCGCGGGCTTCGTCCGCCTTAAGTTCGACGACGAGTCGACCGCCGCCTTCGAGTGGGACGCGCATCACGTAACTGCGCCCCTCCTTGGTTACCTCGAGGGGACCATCACCCGTCCGTGGCTTCATCGCGGCCATGTAGACCCCTTTCTCATTGGCCCATTATCGCGGGTGCATACCCCGGCTCACCTATTGGGGTTGACCTAGCCGGGTTGACCTAGCGGGGCAGGACCCCTTCTTCAACAAGGCGCCCGAAGGCCACCAGCGAGCGCCTGACCCCACTCAGGAAGGCCGGGCGGGCCAATGGCCACCCCAACCGTCCCAGTCGGCCTAATGGCAGGTCTAGGTCCTCGCTCCAGATGAACCTGGAGCGCCCACCCGGTAACGCGACTACCTCCATGGTGCCGGTGCCGCGGACCACCTTGCCCGTGTGTAGTACGTCCACTCGATATGGCGCATCCCACCTGGTGATCGTCATCGTGTCCAAGAATCCAGCCGACCCGACTCCGGTGAATGCCGAAAGTTCAGACCCGATGCTCGCGCCATCACCCTTGGTGACTTCGACGCGGGTGCCGAGCATCCAGCGGCCCTGCTCGGACCACTGGCTAAAGGCCGTAAACACCGCCGATACCGGGGCATTTATGACGACGTCGAGGGCGACGTGCACGGGCTTACTCATCAGCTTTTGCTGGATAGCTTGGTGATCTGGGCTTGCAGCTCTTCAATGACCTGGTCGACTTCGTCCATTCGGTAACCGCGAACCACCACATCAAACTCCGGTCTACCAAGTTTCTTATTCGGACGTGCATCACGTACCGGCTCTGGCAGTTCCCCGAGTCGACCACTTGCCAATAAACCGATCAACGCAATGACGCCCACCGCCAGCAACACGAAGACAAATGTCATGACCTCATCCCACCACGGGAACCGGGTTGGTGCACTGCGGTGGCCAAATCGGCCGCAATGAGATCAAGTGCCTGTTCCACCTCGGTGGTCCACCACAACTCCGCAACAGCCGCCGCGCCAACGAAGCCCTGCTGCTCCCAGTGCCGCACTTGTTCTCGCAACAACGCGAAGTCACCCCACGGATCAAGGCCCACCACCGGCTTGTCATGCATCCCCAGGCAGCGGGCAGTCCAGACCTCCATTAGTTCCTCCAGGGTGCCGATACCCCCCGGCAAGGCCAAGAAGGCGTCCGCACGATCGTCCATGATCCCTTTACGAGCGCGCATGTCATCGGTGATTATCAACTCATCGGCGTCGTGGTCGGCAACCTCCAGGTCAACAAGTGCCCTCGGGATCACCCCGATGGTGTACCCGCCCCCGCCTCGTACCGCGCGCGCCACCACACCCATCATCGACACCGAGCCACCCCCGGAGACCAACTGCCAACCGCGCGCCGCGATCCCAGCGCCCACCGCGGCCGCCAAATCCAAGTACCGGTCGGGGATATTCGAACTTGAGGCACAGTAGACACAGATCGTCGGCACCGGGCTAATGCTAGTCGCGAGGTTTTAGCACCTTGACTTAAGTTGCACATTCAACTAATTCAGCTGTACTTTCGAATATCAGCAACCACCATTAAGGGCCCCCTGAGCAACCTGTCATCAGCAACCGGCACCTGGGTCATCGACCCATCCCACACCACCATCGGCTTCTCCGTTCGCCATGCAATGGTCGCCAAAGTCCGAGGCAATTTCGGTTCCTATGCCGGCTCCTTCACTATCAATGGCGACAACCTGCCGGCATCAGCGGCCGAGTTGACCATCCGGGCCGCCAGCATCAACACCAATTCGGCCGACCGGGACGGGCATCTGGCGGCACCGGATTTTCTCAATGTCGAGAACTTCCCAATCCTGAACTTCGTCTCCACCGCCGTGGCCGCCAAGGGGGACGACATCGTGGTGACAGGTGGCCTAACCATCCACGGGGTCACCAAATCGGTGCACTTCAAATTCGAAGGCGCCGCGAAAATCAGCCGCAAGGACTTCGGCCTAGTCTGGAATACCGTGCTGGAAACCGGTGGCGTGCTGGTCGGCGATGAAATCACCTTGAACCTCGACGTAGAGGCCCACAAGCAATGATACCTGCTGGCTAAGTGAGCCACGCGCGCAGGCGCTCCTCGCAGGCTTGCAATTGCTCGATAGGGACATGCTCATCCGCACTATGCGCAAGCGCTGGGTTCCCCGGTCCGAAGTTCAGGGCCGGGGTGCCCAGTGCGGTGAACCGAGCCACGTCGGTCCACCCGAACTTCGGTTGCGGGTCCTCGCCCACCGCGGCCACGAAGTCAGCGGCAGCCGGTCGGTCCAGCCCGGGCCGAGCACCGGCCGCCTCGTCGACGATGACAACCTCGTAACCAGCTAATACCTCGCGCAGGTGGTCTTTCGCCTCATCCAGTGACCGATCCGGCGCAAAGCGATAGTTCACCGTCACCACGCAATTATCCGGTATCACATTGCCGGCGATACCAGCGTTTATTGCAACCGCATTGAGCCCCTCGCGATACTCGAGGCCATCGACGATCGGGTTACGCGGCTCATAGGTGCGGAGCACTTGAAGCACATCTGCCGCTGAGTGAATTGCGTTATCACCGAGCCATGAACGCGCGCTATGCGCTCGGACCCCGCTGAGAGTCACCTCGGCACGTAAGGTGCCCTGGCAGCCAGCCTCGATTCCGGCATTGGATGGCTCCATCAAGATTGCGAGATCGGCTTCGAGAAGGTGCGGGTGATCATCGGCCAATTTCTGCAGGCCATTGAATTCGCCCGCGACTTCCTCGCACTCATAAAATACGTAGGTGACATCGCGACTGGGTGCAGTTAGCGTTGCCGCCAAGCGGAGCGCAACCGCAACCCCGCCTTTCATGTCACAGGACCCAAGGCCGTAGAGCAGGTCGTTCGCAAAATGATGCGGTAGGTTGCCGGCCGACGGCACGGTGTCGAGATGGCCACCGATGAGCACCCGCTCAAGGTGGCCCAGGTGGGTCTGCGCCACGATGGTGTTGCCGACCCGCTGCACCGTTAAATGCGCGCGGCCCGCCAAGGCGGCGTCTACCAAATCTGCTATTTGCTCCTCATGGTGCGACTGGCTCGGGATATCAATCAAGGCCGCTGTCAACGCAACCACGTCCGTCGACAGGTCCAAGGTGATATCCGCGGTTGCCACATGGATACGGTAGTGCGATGAGCGCCCCTCTTGACCTACCCCCGGTCTCCGGGCCGGCATCAGCTATTGGCCTGGCCACCATTGCCGGTGACGTCATGCTTGACGCTTGGTATCCGTCCCCCACCCTCGGCGCCCTCCCCAAGGATGTGCCAGATATCAGCAGCGGTATCAATTCAACCGAGACCATCAGCGCTCAGGTGCGCAGCATTTCTACGACCATTGCCGACCTGTCAGCACCCCCCATTGACACCGCTGACGCCTACCTTCGACTGCACCTGCTCTCCCACCGCCTCGTGCAGCCGCGCACCATCAACCTTGATGGGATCTTCGGGTTGCTGCCGATTGTCGCCTGGACCAACTCCGGACCGGTGCCCCTTGATCGACTCACCGAGGTGCGCCTACGGGCCCGCTCAAAAGGCCACCACCTGACGGTCTACGGGGTCGACCGCTTCCCGCGCATGGTCGACTACGTGGTGCCAAGTGGTGTGCGCATCGCCGACGCTGACCGCGTCCGCCTCGGTGCCCACCTTGCTTCGGGCACCGTGGTGATGCACGAAGGATTCGTTAACTTCAATGCGGGCACCCTGGGGACCTCAATGGTCGAAGGGCGTATCTCGGCCGGCGTGGTCGTCGATGACGGCTCTGATATCGGCGGCGGCGCCTCCATCATGGGTACCTTGTCCGGTGGCGGCAAAGAGGTAATCAGTATCGGTAAGGGCTGCCTCATCGGTGCCAACGCCGGCGTCGGGCTATCGCTTGGGGCCAACTGTGTCGTCGAAGCTGGACTTTATGTGACGGCGGGCTCCAAAGTCACGTTGCCAGACGGTGCCGTCGCGAAAGCCAGTGCCGTATCGGGGGCCGATGATCTGCTGTTTAGACGTAACTCGCAAAGTGGTGCGATCGAAGTGGTTATGCGCGCCGGCACCTGGGGCGGGCTCAATGCCGCCCTGCACGCAACCGAATGACGCTTTGGCGGCGACGCGCCAAACCCCTCTTTGAGTTGAGTTAGCGGATGCCCACCGGCGTATAATCGCGAAGGACTTCACCGGTGTAGACCTGGCGCGGGCGACCAATCTTCGTGGCCGGATCCTCGATCATCTCGCGCCACTGCGCAATCCACCCGGGCAAGCGGCCGAGGGCGAACAGCACGGTAAACATCCGCGGCGGGAAGCCCATCGCCTTGTAGATCAAGCCGGTGTAGAAATCCACATTGGGGTAGAGCTTGTGCGAAATGAAGAATTCATCAGCAAGGGCAACCTCTTCAAGGCGCAGCGCGATGTCAAGCAGCGGATCGCTGACATTCATCTCCTCGAAAACCTGGTAGGCCGTCTTCTTGACAATGGCCGCGCGCGGGTCGTAGCTCTTGTAGACGCGGTGGCCAAACCCCATGAGCTTGACACCATCCTTGCGATCTTTGACCTGCCGGATGAAGGTGTTCACGCCACCACCCGAGGCGTGGATCTTCTCGAGCATCTCAAGTACTGCCTGGTTGGCGCCGCCATGCAGCGGCCCGAAGAGCGCATTGATACCGGCCGATACCGACGCGAACATGTTTGCATGTGATGAGCCAACCAAACGCACCGTGGAGGTGGAGCAGTTCTGCTCATGATCTGCATGCAAAAGGAATAACTGATTGAGGGCACGGGAAACGATCGGGTTTACTTCGTAATCCTCCGCTGGCACCCCAAAAGTCATGCGCAAGAAATTATCGATGAACCCAAGTGAGTTGTCGGGGTAGAGGAACGGCTGGCCAATGGATTTCTTGTAGGCGTAGGCCGCGATGGTCGGCATCTTCGCCATCAGCCGAATGGTTGAGATTTCAACCTGTCGCGGGTCAAATGGGTCAAGGGAGTCCTGGTAGAAAGTCGAAAGGGCCGAGATCGCCGACGACAGCACCGGCATCGGGTGCGCATCACGCGGGAAGCCGTCGAAGAACTGGCGCAACTCCTCGTGCAGCATGGTGTGCTTGCGGATCAGCGCCTTGAAGTCATCTAGTTCAAGGGGTGATGGCAGGTAGCCGTAGATGAGCAGGTACGAAGTCTCTAGAAAGCTGGATTGCTCGGCCAATTGCTCGATCGGGTAGCCGCGGTAGCGCAAGATGCCGGCGTCACCGTCGATGAAGGTGATCGACGATGAGCAGGAAGCGGTGTTAACGAACCCATGGTCAAGGGTGACCTTGCCGGTGGTGCCGAGCAGTGATCCGATGTTCAGGCCGCTCGCCCCAACAGTTGCTGGCACCTCGGCTAGCGGTAGTTCCCCACCTGAGAATTGCAGTACGGCATCAGCCACTTTGTCCTCCTGCGCCGAAGACTATCTAGGCGCCAATGCGCTTAGCGAATTGGGCAACATCGGCATCGGTTGCGGTCAGTGCCACTCGCACGTGATGGGCCCCGGCAACACCATAGAAGTCACCGGGGGTCACCAAAATACCGCGGTCAGCAAACCAACCGACACTTTGCCAACAGGGCTCGCCCCGGGTGGCCCAAAGATAAAGTCCCGCCTCGCTATGGTCGATAGCGAATCCGGCCTGAGCCAACGCAGCACGCACAATGTCGCGCCTTCGGGCGTAGCGGCCCCGCTGCTCTGATACATGCGCATCGTCGTCCAAAGCGGCCACCGCAGCCAGCTGCACCGGTGCCGGCACCATCATCCCAAGGTGCTTGCGCACCGCCAAGAGCCCGGAGATCACCGCTTCGTCCCCGGCCGCAAAACCAAACCGGTACCCGGCCAAATTCGAGCGCTTAGACAAGGAGAACAAGCCCAAGACCCCGACGTGCTCTGGCCCAGATACCAGGGGATGCAATATTGAGACCGGGTCGACCTCCCAGCCCAATTCCACATAGCACTCATCGCTGACCACCAACGCCGACACCGAACGCCCATAGGCCACGATTTCGGCAAGCCGGGTCGCCGACAGCACCGCGCCCGTCGGATTACTCGGCGAGTTGATCCAGATGAGGGACGGCCCCTTGACCTCCTCGGGGCGATCGGTCGCGATGATCTTTGCCCCCACGAGGGCCGCGCCCACCGCATACGTCGGATAGGCGATTTTTGGGATCACCACCGTTGCTGCCTGGTCTAGGCCCAGCAAGGTGGGCAACCAACCCACGAACTCCTTGGACCCGATAACCGGCAGCACCGCGGCTGGTGCCACCTTTGCGCCTAACCGCCGGTTGATCCAGCCGGCCGCGGCCTCCCGCACCGCAGGTGACCCGGCGGTGGTCGGGTAGCCCGGCGCATCTGCGCCCGCGGCCAGGGCCGCTTGCACCACCGCGGGTGTGTGGTCCACCGGGGTGCCAACGGATAAATCAACGGCCCCGTGCGGGTGCTGCGCGGCGCGGGCCGCCAACGGGGCCAGGACATCCCACGGGAAATCCGGCAGCCGGTCGGCCGGTGAACTGGTCAGTGGTCTGGTCAGTGCTCGTGCACCTGTGGCGGCACGGTGATGATCAGGGGTGCATCAAAATCTTGGGCGCCCAATTTGGCAGCGCCACCGGGTGAGCCAAGTTCGACGAAGAACTCCGCATTCGCAGCGGTGTACTCCTTCCACTCCTCGGGAACATCATCTTCATAGAAAATGGCCTCTACGGGGCAGACCGGTTCGCAGGCGCCACAGTCAACGCACTCATCGGGCTGGATGTAGAGCATCCGGGCGCCTTCATAGATGCAGTCGACCGGGCACTCCTCGATACACGCCTTGTCTTTGAGATCCACGCATGGAAATGCGATGGTGTATGTCACCCGAGCCTCCGAGAGATGAATAAAACGGCCTGCGATTGACTATGGACGATCCTAACTTACACAACCCTGGGGCCGATGCGGTGCGGCTCCCCTCGGGTCACCGTAGGCTAAGTGAGGGAGGACACGTGCGCCTGTACGACACCATGCAACGCTCGGTTGTTCCGATCATCGCGGCCCAGCCCGGAGTACTGCGGGTCTACGCCTGTGGGCCCACCGTCTACCGCGATGCCCATGTGGGCAATATGCGCACTTTTCTGCTCACCGACCTGATTCGCCGCACCGCCGAATTCGGCAAAGTCCAGGTTCGATTGGTCCAGAACATCACCGACGTGGGCCACATGGCCGACGACACCGGTCTGGGCGATATTGACGAGGGTCAGGGCGAAACCGAGGATCGGGTGCTGCAACAGGCAGCAACCGAGGGTAAAGGCGCCCTTGAGGTGGCCCGGCATTATGAGGCTTCCTTCCATCGCGACTTGGCAGCGCTCAATATCTATCCGGCCGACGAATACCCGCGGGCCAGTGAGTCAATTGACTTGATGATCGAGCTAATCAGCAAACTAATCGCCAGCGGTCACGCCTATATCGGCACCGACGGTTCGGTGTACTTCGACGCCCGCACCTTCGAAGGGTACGGTGAACTCAGTGGCAACCACCTTGATCAACTGCGACCCGGACACCGGTTCGCTGGCGAGGTTGATCCGGCAAAACGCTTCCATGCCGACTGGGCGCTGTGGAAGAAGTCGGGCCCAGCTCGCACCCAATTGGTTTGGCAGACGCCTTGGGGCACCGGCTTCCCCGGTTGGCACACGGAGTGCAGCGCCATGAGCCTGGACATCCTCGGGCCCGAGATTGACATCCACACCGGCGGCATTGATCTAAGGTTTCCGCACCATGAAGACGAGCGTGCCCAAAGCAACTCACTGACCGGACGTGAGGTCGTCCGCCATTGGGTGCACGCTGAGCACCTCTTGTTTGAAGGTCGCAAGATGAGTAAGTCCAGTGGCAATGTGGTGCTAGTCGCGGACGTAATTGCCCGCGGGCTCGACCCCCTTAGCTTGCGGCTCGCGTTCTTGCAGCATCGCTACCGGCAACAAATGAACCTGACCTGGGAGGTTATCCAAGGTGCTGAAACCACGCTGACGAGGTGGCGCAACCGCGTTGCCCAGTGGGCAACGGCGCCGTCTGCGCCAGTTGACGCAAGCTCCGTGCAATCGACCACCGAAGCCTTTAATGAGGACCTCGATACGCCACTCGCCCTTCAGCAATTACGTGCGGTCGAGCGCAGCGAAACTCTAAGTGATGGCACCAAATTCGAGACCTTCGCCCATCTTGATCGACTTTTCGGCTTGGACTTAACCCACGATGTCGGACGGCCACCCACGACCCACTCACCGCAGGTGCAAGGCCTACTTGCCGAACGCGCAATGGCGCGAGCCACTAAGGAGTGGGCGGCTAGCGACCGGCTGCGCGATGAACTCGCTGCGTTAGGTGTTGAGGTCGTTGATACCGCAGGTGGCCAGCAAACCAATTAGTGAGACCAACCCCCTTGGGAGTTCAAGCGCTACGGGGCTGGCGCGACCTCGTCACCAGATGGCGACGGTGATGGTGAAACACTCGGGTTTGCCCCTGGCTTGCCGGGCTCGCTGGGTTTACCGGGATTCTTGTCGGGGTTCTTACCGCAGATTACTTTGGGCGAGGCGCGATAACTAGAGGTTATAGTCTCGCGGTTTACTTCGGCTCCGTCTTTGTAGAACACCCGATCAACGTCAATGACGAAGCCGTCCATGCCGGATTGACCGAGACATTTCTTCGTTTTGTCGTAGATAGTTGGGTACGGGCGGGAGTCGTACCTGGGCCCAAACTCCGCCTTGATTTCATCGTAGGTCGGCGTACCCCAGAAAGTCGCATTCATCGAGGTGTTAGTCATTTTGGTGGTGATAAAAACTGCATGCGGGGTGTCGTTGGTGAACTGCATATCGAAACTTCCCCACGCCACTGTGGCCTCAAGGCCGGGTTGGTATCTGGAGATGTAGATGGAGTGCGCTTGGGTGAAGGTGCGCTCCATGCCCGCGAAGAACGCCGCCGTCCACATCGTCGTCGTGGCCGCCGACACCCCACCACCAAGTTCCTCCGCGAAAACCCCGCCCTCACCGATCACAAAGCCGACGGTGTAGCCATTGGCGATGGTTCGTTCTTTGATGGTGTCGTTCATGGAGAATGTCTCGCCGGGCATCAGCAAAGTGCCATTTATGCGCCGCGCCGCCTCGCCAATATTTTGCACCCGGTAAGCGGCATAAGGAAACTGCTGCGTGAAACTTGAGATTTTCTGGGTGATGCCCAACTGCTCCGCTTGCTCGGTGGTCAGCTTCGGATCGCGCGTACCCATCGACACGGTCACGGTGCGCCCGGAAGGTTGATTACCAAGAACAGCTGCGACCTGCGCCGATAACTCGTCGTCGGCGATCCCTGAGCCAACTTGTGAGGGCACGACGACCGGGCGCTTGTCTACTATCTCAAATGTCGCATCTCGGCCCGGAGTTTCAACTGCCTCGAGTTCACCGGCAATGGACTCATGCAAAACTGCGCCGTCGAGTTCCGGCACAAATTGATCACCCTCCCTCGTGAAAGTCAAGGCGTCCGCTATTGCTGCGGCCGGAATGGTCGCGGTGATGTTCCCGGCATTAACATAAATCGGATTCTTAATCGCGGTGCGCGCGAACGCCTCGGCTTGCTTCGCACTCTCGGCAGACAGCACCGGCGCCACATCGACCAACTCCGCGGTGATCGGCTGGCGCTTTTGCATGAAGGCGGCCTTCATCGCGTCGCCGGTCGCCGCAATGTCAAGTGCCACCCCATCAACGCCAGGTGTCAGTACCGGTTTGCGCTGCGTCATGATCAAAGTGGGCTCGAGCGCGGGTTGATCGATGCCGGTCGCCACCCCGGCAAGTTGTTCGTCCAAAGTACTTTGGTCGATCGAGACGATCGGCTCGAGTTCACGCTGAGTCATGAAATCGCTAACCAGAGCGATCGGATTCCAGGTACGCCCGGTGGCCTGGGCGACCGTCGCCTCGGCGTCAAATTTCAAGCCCGCTGCCTGCGGGTCAATGACAAAGAGCCGCTCACCGGTTCGCACCCGGAGGGGCTTGCGCGCCACCGCACCGATAGTCGAGTTCAGCTTGTCGATGGCCTCGGCTTTACTCAGACCGCTGATATCCACCCCGGCGACGGTGGTGCCGGCGCGAATGCCATCACCGGCCACCGCGATGGCCCCCAAATAAAGGGCACCTATCACGACCACGATGCCGATGATGGCCACCAACGCCCGCCGCGAGGCTGGCCAGGGCGAAGCTCGACGCTCATGCTCAGCCACGCGGGCAACCCCTTAGCGATTTTCGTTCGCAGTGCGAAGTAGATGTGACCTTGATGGTAAGCGAGATTCGGCAGAAATCAACGTAGGTGTGATTGCGATTCGAGCACCGGGAAAGTTGCCGCCGCCGAACCAAGGATTACCCCGCCGAGTAAATAGGCCCACTGCCGGGCTCCGCCAGCGAGCGCAAGATCACCCGATGGGGATTGAGTTAACATGACGATGGTGCCCACCAGCCAACCGGTAAGTACCGACCAGGCCCCGAGCCGGCTGCGCAGCAACCAGGCGCCGCCACGGATCAAGGCCAGCAGGAGTAGCAGCATCAGGGCCGCCCCCCAAGGGATAACCAACTGACCCCATGGCCAGGCGGTGACCAACCGGTTCGCCTGCACGAAGGCACCGAGCAGGCCGGTGGCCAGCCCGACCAAGAACGCGGCGGCGAGCAGGAGCAGCCGGGTCACGTAGAAATACCCGCAAAGAGGTCGGTTTCCGGCCGGGTCGTCGGCGTCGGACCCATCGCGAGTCGGTAGAACTCGGTACCGAACGCCTCGGCACCAACATTGTCAGCCAGGGCAAAGAAGCCACCGCTGACATCAACCTGGGTACCGTGGGCTCGCAGCGCCGCCATTTTCGCCGGTAAGAACTCCGGGGCCACGATGGTCGTGGTCACCAAGTCGTCAGCACAGGCGAACGGGATGTCGTCCGGGTCCAGCACCGCAAACTCCGAGTCCGCGTGCTCACCACCGGCTGCCTTCATCGCTTCAATACCCGCTCGAATGACACTTTTTGGGAAAGCTGTCCAGTAGACCTTCGTCACCTGCCAAGGTGACCCAAGTTCCGGGCCGAACGTGGAACTGGCAGCGAGGGTTACCGCGTAGTGGGTAACGCGGTGCGCCTGGATGTGATCTGGATGCCCGTAGCCGCCGAAGTCGTCATAGGTCACGACCACCTGCGGTCGCACCTGCCGGATGACCTGCACCAGTTCCGTTGCGGCTACGAGCAAATCGGTGCGCCAGAAGCACTCCGGATTCGCATTACTGGCCGTGCCCACCATCCCCGAGTCACGGAACCGACCTGGGCCGCCCAGGATACGCCAATCCACCACGCCCAGTTCAGCCATCGCGGCGCCAAGTTCGGTTAACCGGTGGGCACCTAATGCGTCATCCTTATCGGCCGCTAAGTGCCCGAACTCGTCGAGCAAGATCTCGCCCTCCTCGCCGAGGGTGCAGGTGACCAAGGTGACTTCAGCCCCCTCGGCCACGTACTTCGCCATGGTCACCCCGGTGCCGATGGTTTCGTCATCCGGGTGGGCGTGGACCAGCATTAGGCGTCTACTCATCCCCGAAGATTAGTGACCCATACCCAATGCGGCACGATGCACACGTGAACACACCCGAATCCTTCCCGCGGCAAAAGGCCCGGACCCGCGGATTCCAGTTGGGTCGCCCTCGGGGCCTAAAGGTCATTGGCGACCGGGTGCTGTTCATCCGAAGCAGCAGTGGGATTGACCCGGCGGGCAGTCTTTGGCAACTTGATCTGACGGCGCAGCCGCCGATTGAGGTTTGTTTGGTTGATGCAGCAACGCTGCTGACAACCGGTGATCTCCCCGCGGCTGAGCGCGCCCGCCGCGAGCGAATGCGCGAGGTGACCTCAGGTATCACCCATTTCACCGCCGACAAATCAGGCACGGCGCTCGCCTTCGCGATTTCCGGGATCCCTTATGTGAGTGTGCTCGACCCCGCAATTCGAACTCGAGAGCTGGCAGCACCCGGTTCGGTTACCGATCCACGAGTCAGCCCGGGCGGCCAGCATGTTGCCTATGTGGTCGATGGCTCGCTCTGGACTATCGATGCTCACGACCTAGATGCACAACCACAATTGCTTTGCGAGTCAACTAGTGATACCGAAACTTGGGGGTTGGCTGATTTCATCGCTGCCGAGGAGCTTGAAAGGTTACGCGGCTACTGGTGGCTGCCCGACGGGTCCGGGTTGATTGTTGAACGCTCGGATGACTCACCGGTTAGAGTCCGGTGGATAAGTGATCCAGCAAAGCCCACTAACGAGCCGGTTGCCCATCGTTATCCTGCAGCCGGTGAACCCAACCCGATTGTCGAGCTTTGGTTGGTTGCACTTGACGGCACCCGCACCCAACTGACCTGGGATCTCGTCAAATTCCCTTATTTAGCAACGGTTACCGTCACTGAGGCTGGCAGCGTGGTAAGTGTGCTATCGCGGGATCAAAGAACAGTAAGCATCAATCAGGTTGACCTGAAAGCCGGGGCCATGATCGAGCGCGCCGTGCGAACGGATCCGGCCTGGATTGATGTTCATGGCGAACTGCCGTTCCTCGACACCGATGGTGCACTAATTGACATCATTGTCGATGCAGAATCTGATACCAACCGAATCACCCGTGATGGCGTATTCATCTCACCGGTTGGATTGCAGATTAACGCAATTGTCGACTCATCGGCCGGCGGTGTTCTAGCAGTCGCCTCCCCAGAGCCGATGGAGCAGCATCTCTACCGAATTACCAACGACGGCACAACTACGACGCTCACCTCGGGCGCAAGCTGGAATAATGCCGTTGCTGATGGCGATACCTACGCATTGGCGAGCGCTAACTCAATTTCGCCACGGGTCGAGTTCACCGTCATGCATTCCTCGGGAGTACATTCAATTACTTCGCACGCGCAAACACCGAATGTGGCCATCAAGCCAAACTTCAGCACCGTTGGCGCAAGCGGATTGCGCACCTGCGTGTTCTGGCCAACCGGCCATGTCACGGGTTCACGAAAGCTCCCGGTGATCATGTCGCCTTATGGTGGTCCGCATGCCCAGATGGTCACCCATATTGCCGGCGGCCACGCATCCGATCAATGGTTGGCTGACCAAGGGTTTGCGGTGGTGGTCGTCGATGGACGCGGCACGCCGGGGCGTGGGCCCGCTTGGGAGCGCCTGATACAAGCTGACCTAGCCCTAGGCATCTTGGCCGATCAGGTCGCCGCCCTCGCAGCCCTCGGCGAGGAACTCTCAGACCTTGACCGCACCCGAGTCGGAATAGTCGGCTGGTCCTTCGGCGGCTACCTTGCCGCCCTAGCCGTTCTCGAGCGCCCAGATATCTTCCGTTGCGCGGTCGCCGGGGCGCCCGTCACCGAGTGGCGCCTCTACGACACCGCCTACACCGAGCGCTACCTCGGGGACCCAAACACCGCGCCGGAGGCCTACGACCAATCATCACTATTGACCAGGGCGCACAAACTCCAGCGCCCGTTACTGCTCATCCACGGCCTGGCCGACGACAATGTGCTCGCGGCGCACACCTTGCAGTTCTCCAGCGCACTGCTAGCGGCCGGCCGGACGCACTCGGTGCTGCCGTTAAGCGGGGTAACCCACATGACACCCCAGGAGATCGTCGCCGAAAACTTGCTGCGGGCCGAAGTCGATTTCTTTACCACTCATCTGCAGTGAGTTCATCGCCAAATGCTCGGGCCGGGGTCAATCGGGGTGTCCGGTCCGACCCCGTAGTCCGTGCCGATCTCGCGGATCAAATCATTCGACCCAGCAGCCGCACCAGTTAGCGAACCACCCGCCTGCGGTGTCAACCCCGGATCTGGCCCGAGGATCCCCTTGGTGCCCAAGAACTCCAAAATCGGGAAGTGGCACGCCACCTGGTGCCCAGTCGTGGGCTCGACAAGGGCTGGCTTCTCGACCGCGCAGATATCCTGTGCCTGGAAGCACCGGGTGTGAAAAACGCACCCGGTCGGTGGAGCCGCCGGGCTCGGTAGATCCCCGGACAACATGATGTGCTCACGCTGTTTTTGGGCACGCGGGTCCGGTACCGGGATCGCCGAGAGAAGCGCATGGGTGTAAGGGTGAAGTGGCCGCGCGTAGAGATCTTCCCGCGTTGCAAGTTCCATCACCTGACCCAAATACATCACGGCCACTCGATTAGAGATCTGGCGAACAACCGCAAGATCGTGCGCTACAAAGAGGTACGCGATCCCAAACTCATCTTGCAGGTCGCGCAGCAGATTGATTACTTGTGCTTGGATCGACACATCAAGGGCCGATACCGGCTCATCACAGACGATGAACTTAGGTCGCAGCGCCACCGCTCGGGCAATACCGATGCGCTGGCGCTGGCCCCCCGAGAATTCAGCCGGGTACCGGTTGTAGTGCTCCGGGTTCAGGCCGACGCGCTCCATGAGTTCTTGAACCGCGGCCTTGACTCCACCAGGAGGCTTGACTCCTTGAACGGCAAATGGTGCACTGATGATCGCGCCGACTGTGTGCCGCGGGTTCAGGGCGTTGTATGGGTCTTGGAAGATCATGGCCGCCTTTCGGCGAACAGGCACCATCTCCTTGCTGGACAGGCCCGTTACGTCAACCCCTTCAAACTCAATGCGCCCACTCGTTGGCTCAATCAGCCGCAGGACACTGCGCCCAGTTGTTGACTTGCCGCACCCACTCTCCCCGACTAGACCCAAAGTCTCACCTGGGAATACCTCGAAACTGAGCCCATCTACGGCTTTTACCTGGCCGATGGTCTTTGGGAACAAGCCTTTGGAGCGCACCGGGAAATAGGTCCGAAGATCACTTACCCTTAGTGCCGGCTCCCCAGCCGCCGGCTCCACCGACTGGCTCATGTGCTCGACCTCCCCAGCGCCGCTAAGGCCACCTCGGCCGCCGCTTGGCGCTTGGCAGCCGGCAGGTGGCATCGCACCTCATGCCCGGGCCCGACACTTTCCAGGTCGGGCCGCTGGGTGCGGCACAAGTCGCCGACAACTTCATCTTGATAAACGCATCGTGGATGAAATACGCAGCCGGTAGGTAATCGAAGTGGCGAGGGTGGATTACCCGGTATCGGGTCAAGTCGATCGTTACGCACCTGAGTCAGCCGCGGCACCGATGCCAATAGTCCGAGGGTGTACGGCATCTGCGGGTGATAAAAGATGTCGTCGACGCTACCGTGCTCGACGACGCGCGCGCCATACATCACCGCAACTTCATCTGCTACATCCGCCACGATCCCGAGATCGTGGGTGATCAGAATGACCGCGGTGTCAAACTCGCGCTGCAGCTGCGAAATAAGTTCAATTATCTGCGCCTGCACCGTGACATCTAGTGCAGTAGTTGGCTCATCGGCTATCAGCAAGGAGGGTGAGTTGATGAGCGCCATTGCGATCATCACCCGTTGCCGCATCCCACCAGAGAACTGGTGCGGATAATCATCGAACCGCTTTGCCGGTAACGGGATACCGACTTTGTGCAACATCTCAATTGCGCGGTCGCGGGCTTCAGTCTTCGACACCTTCTGGTGTGCATTGATGGCTTCGGTTAATTGATCGCCGATCCGATAAAACGGGTGCAGACTAGACATCGGATCCTGAAAGATCATCGACATTTTGTTGCCTCGCAACTTGCGCAAGTCTTCATCTGACATGGCCACTAGGTCTTCGCCGTCAAAGTTCGCCTGCCCGCTGACATCGGCATTGCGCTTATTGATCAAGCCCATCACCGCTTGGGCTGTCACACTCTTGCCGGAGCCGGACTCACCAACGATAGCCAGCGTCTGCCCGCGTTCGATGGAAAAGCTAACACCATCCACCGCGCGAACGATGCCGTCTTCTGTTGGGAACTGGACCGAAAGATCCGAAACCTCCAAGAAGGCGCGCCGCAAGTTCGAATGTTCGGTCATGAGACCAACCTGACCCGAGGGTCGATTACGGCATAAAGCAAATCGACAATGAGATTGGCCACGATAATGAAGGTTGCGGTCACCAAGGTGATGCCAACGATCACCGGCAGATCGGCATCATTTACCGAGTTGACTGCGAGAGAACCGAGCCCTGGCAGGCTGAAGATGCTCTCGGTTATGATCGCCCCACCGAGTAGGCCCGCAAGGTCAAGACCCGCTGCCGTAACGATCGGGGTCAAGCCAGCCCGCAAGGCGTGCTTTCGGATGACAATGCGCTCCGGCAGGCCTTTGGCCCGCGCCGTGCGGATGTAATCCTCGCCTAAAACTTCCAGCATCTGATTGCGCGTTAACCGCATGTAGAAGGCGGCGTAGAGGATCGCTAACACGATCCACGGCAATAGCATCGTCTGAAAGAACTGAATGGGATTCTCAAACGGCGACACATAGGACGGATAGGGCAAGAGTTGCAGCCGAATCACGATAAAGAAGATCGCCATCAACCCCAGGAAGAATGAGGGCAGGGAGTAGCCGGCCAAGGAGATGCCCATCACCGTTTTGTCCTGCCACCTACCCCGACGAAGGGCTGCGTAGACGCCAACCGAAATGCCGGCAGCCAACCACAAGATGAAGGCCCCAAGTGCCAACCAGATGGTGGCCGGCAGCCGATCCTTGATCAGTACGAGGACTTCTTCACCGCGCTTGAAGGAGTAGCCAAGGCACGGGGCGTTGCACACCACCGGGTCCGGTGAGTCGGCTGCGTAGATGCGGCCGACAAACAGCCCCTTCATGAACTCCCAATACTGCTGGATTACCGGTAAGTCCAACCCAAGCTTGTGCCTATTGGCCTCGAGCACGGCCGGGGTGCAGCCCTTACCGCAGGTCAGGCGTGCTGGGTCTGCCGGCAGCAGACTGAAAAGAATGAAAACCACAAGAGTCAGTAGCAGCAACAAGATGACCATGCTGATCACTCGTCGGACTACGTATGCACTCACTTGAGAATTGGCCTATCTGATCGGGACGCAGGATGGCATCGCGGGTGCCTGGGTCGCAGTTGCGGAGGGCGGGTGCCAGACACCCGCCCTCCGGCTTGATTACTGCTGAACCGCGTACATTTCGCCATACGGCCAGGAGCCGTAGGCGGGCCACAGGTACACGGGGCCAATCTGCTTGCCAACGATGCGCTGCTCACGGCCGAACCTGGTCGGCACGACAACGACATCCTTCATCGCCAAGGTGTTCAGGTCTTGCCACATCTTGGCTTGCTTTGCGCGGTCTGGTTCGATCTTCGCCGCTTCGACAGCAGCGTTGAACTCCGCGTTGTCATACTGCGATAGGTTGAATCCGCCCGTCGGCGTGAACAGTTCGGGGATGATGGTCGATGCGTTCGGCCAGTCAGGACCCCAACCTGCGTTGATTAATTCATGCGCCTGCTCCGGATCGAAGACCACACCGTAGTACTGTCCTGGCTCAATCGGGTTCGGCTTGGCCGTGATGCCAGCCTTGCCGAGTGAATCGACGACAATCGCTGCTGCCTTGTCCGCAGTTGGCGACTGCGGATAATCGAAAGTGATCGTCGGTGCGGCTTCACCGGATTCGGCGATCAGCTTCTTCGCCAACTCCGGGTCACCGGCATCTGGGATCTTGGCCCCGAGCAGGCTGTCCCACATGCCAGTAGGCGCATAGTCGACTCCCATATTGGGCTTGATCACGCCATCTGCGTAGTCACCGGCAAAATCGCCACCGGCATTCTTGCGCAGTGCATCACGGTCAAGGGCCACCGCAATTGCCTGGCGAATCTTTAAATTCGGCACCTTCTGCACGTTAATCGCGAGGTACCGCACATACGGATCCAGCTCACTGATAGCCCGACCCGCGAATTCCGGATTGGCTTCGGTAGCGCTCTTGTAGATAACACCCAATTGCTCCGGCTCCAGGCCGAGTGCGAGTGCGGTGGCGTCATTGCCCGAGCTGGTGATGAGGCGCTGGTCGATTACCTTGACGTCGAGGCCGTAGTCAACTTCCCAGATATCGGGGTAGGCCTTGCGGTAATCGTCACTGGCCGGATCCCACTTGTCGTTGCGAACTAGGATCATCTTGCCGCCCTTGCCGTTCTTATTCGACTCAATCTTGTAGGGGCCGGAGGAGACCGGCGCATCGCCGTACTTCTCACCGGTGTCTGAGGCCTTCGGAACCGGCGCAAACGCGGTGAGTGTCACCGCGTAGTTGAAGTCCGGCACCGGGCGACTGAGGTTGAATGTGATGGTCTTGCCATCGGCCGAGCAGGTGACCGCCTTATCGAACAGCTCCTGGCCTTCGCCGGTATACGGGCCCTTATAGGCCGATGAGCCATCCTCGAGGGTGGGGATGTCGAGCATCGAGATGGCGTAAGTCGGACCACCGGTGATGACGTCTGTTGCAAAGGTGCGCGAGGTGCCATAGGCAACGTCGGCGCAGGTAACCGGGGAGCCATCCTGGAAGGTAGCGCCATCACGGATGGTGAACTCCCAGGTCTTGCCGCCGTTTGTCGCAGTTCCGGTATCGGTTGCCAGGTCAGCAACGATTGAGGTGGCCTCTGCGGCATCCGGGGAGAACTTGTAGGCGGTGAGGGTGCGGTAGATCGTGCCATTAAAGAAGGCCAGATCTTCGCCCGTGTAGATGCGCTGCGGATCGATCTGATCGAACTGCTCCGCATTTGTTAGATAATAAAGGGTGCCACCCTTGGTTGGTTCGGCACCGCCGCCTGCATCACTTGAACCACTGCCCCCGCCGCAGGCAGCAAGTGCAAGTGCAACTACTGCACCGACCGCGGCTAAGCGCAGTCCCTTACTGGTCTTGTTCATTTTTCCTCCAAATAATCCGGGCCAAGTTACCTTCGCCCATGACATCGCGTCCCCGTTGCCTACCAGCAACGCAGTTACGGATATTGCTACTTTCCGAAAGCGTGGGCATGTCGCTCACACCCGTCCGGCTCGGGGGTCTAGGGCATCGCGGACTGCGTCTCCGACGAGGTTAAACGTCACGACCAACACAACTAGGACTGTGCCCGGAATAAATAGGTACGAGGGCACCACGCTGAAGTAACTAACCGAGTTGCCCAGCATGCCCCCGAATGAAGTATCCGGCGGCAGCACGCCGACCCCGAGGAACGACAGCGCCGCCTCGGTCCCGATATAGGTGGGCAGGGTCAAAGTCGCGTACACCAGGATCGGCGCCCACAGGTTAGGCAGGATCTCCTTGAATAGGATGCGGAATCGGCTCGCTCCCATTGCCACCGATGATTCAACGAACTCGCGTTCGCGAACGCTTAGCACTTGACCGCGCACAATCCTGGCCAGATACGGCCAGCCGAAAATACTCAAAACGATGATCAGGTAGAGAATCCGCGAAGGATTGCCGTCCGGGACTCCGAGTTGGGTGAGGCGCTGGGTCAGCACGCCCGACAGCGCCAAAATGATTAACAGGAACGGGAACGCAAGAATTAGATCCATGATCCGGCCGATGACGGCGTCAGTCTTGCCGCGCGCGTATCCAGAGACAATGCCAAGGACGGTGCCGAAGCAGACCGTGAGAATCGTCGCGGTGGTGGCAATAAGCAGTGAGATCCGCAGCCCGTAGAGCAGCTGGGCGAAAATGTCGCGCCCGGTGCCCCACTCCACCCCGAGTGGGTGCTCGGTGCTGATCCCGCCCCAGGGTCCAACCGGGCCGCCGCCGCTGTCGCTGATCGACTCCTTGTCGAATGAATATGGGTCAACGCCCAGCAGGTCACAGATAAGGGGCGCGAAAATCGCTAGCAGGTACAGAAAAATCAGGGTGAGCAAACAGATCATGGCCAACTTGTCGCGGCGCAGGCGCGCCCAGACAATTTGCCGCAGGGACCGGCTGGCCACCTCGTTCGCGACCGGCGTGGCAGGGCCATCGGCAACCGCTAGTTCAAGAGCCAACACTCTTCCCTTACTTTTGTCCCAACAGCAGGACTAGATCGATCCCCCGAGGTTACCCCTCGGTAACAACTCCGCACGCCACTTACGGAACACTCGGCTCGGATTGTGACCTCGCTGTGCCGAAAGTGGCGAGCCTAATTGGAGGTTTTCGGCTTTCGGCCGGCCTTGGCCCGGTCTGCGGCCGCCAGCAGCACCTTTCGGATCCGCACCGTCGCGGGGGTGACCTCGACGCACTCGTCCTCACGGCAGAACTCCAAGGCCTGTTCGAGGCTGAGCTGCTTGTGCGGGATCAGGGGTATCAAAATATCGCCGGAGGACTGGCGCATATTGGTGAGTTTCTTCTCCTTGGTCGGATTGACATCCATATCGTCTGGTCGCGAGTTCTCCCCGACGATCATGCCCTCATAGACATCGGTGCCCGGGCCCACGAACATGGTGCCTCGCTCTTGCAGGTTGGCTAGTGCAAACCCGGTCGTCGGGCCGGTTCGATCGGCGACAAGCGATCCGGTCGGGCGGGTGCGAAGCTCACCATGCCATGGCTCGTAACGATCAAAGACGTGGTGCAGCAGGCCGGTGCCGCGAGTCTCGGTGAGGAACTCGGTGCGAAAGCCGATCAGGCCACGGGCCGGCACGATGTAGTCCATGCGAACCCAGCCGGTGCCGTGGTTGACCATCTGCTCCATGCGGCCTTTTCGCAGTGCCATCAACTGGGTGACAACACCGAGGTAATCCTCGGGGATATCCACACTTAATCGCTCCATCGGCTCGTTGAGCCTGCCGTCGATGATGCGGGTAACAACCTGGGGCTTGCCAACGGTGAGCTCGAAGTTCTCCCGGCGCATCAGCTCGACGAGGATCGCGAGCTGCAACTCACCACGGCCCTGGATCTCCCAAGTATCTGGGCGTTCGGTCGGATTCATTCGAATAGAGACGTTGCCGACGAGTTCTTGCTCCAGTCGCGCCTTGACCATACTGGCGGTGAGTTTTTTGCCGCTTCGACCGGCAAGCGGCGCAGTATTTATCCCGAAAGTCATCGAGATCGATGGCTCATCGACGGTGATGACCGGTAGCGCCACCGGATTGTCGATATCCGCGAGGGTCTCACCGATTGTGATCTCCGGGATGCCGGCAACCGCGATGATGTCGCCCGGGCCCGCGCTTTCGGCTGGCACGCGAGTCAGCGCCTTGGTGATCAACAGTTCAACAACCTTGACGCGCTCGACGGTGCCATCGGCTTTCATCCAAGCAACCTGCTGGCCCTTATTGATGTAGCCCTGGTGCACCCGGCAAAGTGCCAGGCGACCGAGATACGGAGAGGCATCAAGGTTGGTGACGTGGGCTTGCAAGAGTTTGGCTTCGTCGTAGGTTGGTGCGGGCACCGCACTTAATAAGGTGGTGAACAAAGGTTCGAGGTTTTCCTCCTCCGGCATACCACCGTCCGTGGGTCGAGTAAGTGATGCGCGACCGGCCTTTGCGCTGGTGTAAACAATCGGGAAGTCAATTTGCTTCTCGTCGGCATCCAAATCCAAGAACAACTCGGAGGTCTCGTCGACCACCTCCCCGATGCGGGCAGCGGGGCGGTCGACCCTGTTGATGACGAGCACCACGGGCAGGTTCTTCTGCAGGGCCTTG
>SXGS01037947.1_pt1 | contig 35567 bp, 65 predicted proteins | sample 3174681 | NCBI WGS metagenome assembly SXGS01 (sample SAMN11356861, study PRJNA531348) | freshwater metagenome | isolation source: freshwater sample F1-80 | place: China: Fuxian Lake, Yuxi | collected 2017-12-25
AAGATTAAATAATGCTTCTAAAAATTTAATGGCAGCACAAAAAGCTACGCAAGAATTTGGACAACAAATACAGGAATTAAATGCAACAACCGGATCAAACGAAACTCCAATCGGAAGTTAGTAGATCAGAGAAAGCAAGATTAGGATTATCTAATCCAATTTTTGTAGAAGCGATTGAGAATTTAAAAAAATTGTACTCTCAAAGTCTGTTAAATACAGGCGTTAACGAAGAAAGTGCTAGAGAAAAATTATGGCTAGCATATCAAATCGTTAACAAAGTAGAACAACACTTTATTGAGATAATGGAAACTGGAAAACTTGCTAAGAAGCAATTAGAAGATTTCAGAAAATCCATTGAGGGTCAAAAATTCTAATAATAAAAATTAGAATAGGTCAACCGCACTATTGCGGAACTTCAACTAAAAGGAGACAATATGTCAGAGTTACAAGCTAACCCTGTGAAGGGAGCTGCGTCTGATGTGCAGATAGCTGCAAAATCAATTTCAGGACTGCTTAATCCGCAGACTGGAAAAGTAAGCGAAAAAAAAGCTGAGGTTAAACAACCAGAAGCTAAAAAAGAACCTGAGCAAAATGCTCAAGTTCAAGAACAAGAAGTCGTTACTGAAGAACCAATTAAACAGGAATCTGAAACAGATCAACCTGAGGTGCAAGCAGAAACGCAAACAGAAACAGAACAAGAGACTAGTGAAGTTTCTGAAACTGAAGTATCTGAGGAACAAACAGATAATATTCAGAAAGAACCTGATTCCACCTATACTGTAAAAGTATCTGGTCAAGAATTAAAGGTTACCTTAGATGAATTAAAAAGAGGTTATTCCAGAGATGCTGATTACCGTAGAAAGACTGAAGAATTGTCTTTTGAAAAAAAGCAATTGATGTCAGAAACGGATCAACAAAGGCAAGACTATTCCAAACGTATGGCGGAATTAAATCAACTCTATGCTTTTGCAAACCAACAATTGAATGAAGATGCAAGTAAAATTGATCTTAATAAATTGTATGAAGAAGATCCAGTTGAAGCTACAAAAGTAGAACGTCAACTTCGCTTGAAAAGAGAGAAGATGATAGAAGCTGCTCAGAAGTTACAACAGGAACAACAAAGACAACTTAGTTCATACGTACAAGAGCAACAAAAAATCTTGGCAGAAAAAATGCCAGAGTTTCAAGATGCTCAAAAAGCTAGTGCAACTAAAAATAATCTTAGAAATTTTTTAAATTCTTATGGATTTAAAGATAATGAGATTGGACAAATCTATGACCATAGAATTGTTATGTTAGTGAACGATGCTTTAAAGTACCGTAATATGAAAAATGTAAAACCTGTATCAGCTGCGCAAGCATCTAAGCCAGGTAAGTTTTTATCTTCAGGTGTGAAAAAAGATAGTGGTGATATTAACTTCCAAAAGCGTAAGGAAAAGTTAGGTCGTCTCAAAAAATCAGGCAATGTCAACGATGCAGCAAGCATCTTCTATGACATTATAACTAACAAAAACAAATAGGAGACTAAATAAATGGCTCAAGTATCAGGCACATTTAGTAAGTACGATGCAGTTGGACTTAGAGAAGATCTTACAGATATTATCTATAACATATCTCCAACTGATACGCCTTTCATGTCAAGCATCGCAAAAACGAAAGCGACTGCTGTAAATCATGAATGGCAACTAGACGCACTAGCAGCAGCTAGCGCAGTCAATGCTCAGATTGAAGGAGATGAAGTATCATTCTCTGCTCCGTCTAGCACAACAAGAAAAGGAAACGTTACTCAGATTTCAACAAAATCTGTTATCATTTCCGGAACGTTAGAAGCGGTTAACAAAGCTGGAAGAAATTCTGAGCTTGCATACCAAATCTCTAAAGCATCAAAAGAGCTTAAAAGAGATATGGAAACATCGCTTTGCGACAACAATGCTCAAGTTGCTGGGGATGACTCAACAGCTAGAGAATTCTCAGGACTAGGATCTTGGTTAAAAACTAACCAAAGTGCTGGATCTGGTGGATCTGCTCCATCAACATCTGGAACAAATGCTAGAACTGATGGTACTCAAAGAGCATTCACAGAGGATCAACTAAAAACTGTTATCAAATCAGTATGGGATAACGGTGGAGACCCTTCAATGGTTATGGTTGGTTCTTTCAACAAGCAAAAACTTTCTGGTTTTACAGGTGGATCAACAAGATTTGACCCAGCTGAAAACAAAAGATTAGTTGCTGCGGTTGATGTGTATGAATCTGATTTTGGTGCTTTACAAGTAACACCAAATAGATTTCAGAGAGCAAGAGATGCTTTCGTTGTAACTCCAGATTTATTTGCTGTAGCTTTCTTAAGAGATTTCTCTTTAGAAGATTTAGCAAAAACTGGTGATGCTATGAAACAATTCTTGTTAACTGAGTACACTCTTGAATCAAGAAACGAAGCTGGTTCAGGAATTGTTGCAGACTTAACAACATCATAATAAACCAAAATATAGGGGAGATTATTCTCCCCTATATCTTAACTTAACTTAGTTTGGTCTTTGAAGTCTAAAGACGGAACGAAGCAAACAAAGGAAAAAAAAATGAGAACATTAAACGACTACTTTTTAACTGCTACATTAGCTGACGTATCAGCTGCTAGTTCAGTTAATATTGCTGTACCTGATGATGGAAAAATTATTAAAATTATTTCTGTATTAGGTGGAGCAATCACAACAGCTAATTCTGCTGTAACAACTTCTGTAAATGGAACTGCTGTAACAGGCGGTGGATTTACAGTTGCTTTTTCAGGATCAGCTGCTGGAGATATTGATACTGCTGAACCAACGGCAGCTAACAATGTTTCTGAAGGTCAATTTATAACTATTACTTCAGATGGTGGATCTTCTACAAGTCAACCAATTGATATAACAGTTATCATTAGAAGATAATTATAGTGGGGATAGCAATATCCCCATTTAACTAGGAGAAAACAAATGGCTAAAAAGAAAAAAGAATTAAATTTAGATGAAAGAATTGATAGTATCATTGAATCTTTAGAAGATTTAAGATACGAACAATCTAACAAAAAGGAGTGTGAGAATTGTGAAGATGATGACCACACAAATATAAACGATGAAGATGAGGAGAATGAATAATGTCAGGTAAAGGCGTAGATGGTGCTTTTGCAGTAGTATCAAGTCAAGCAGTAGCATATACATCAACAGCAGCTGCTAGCACAGCATTTGCTGATGGAATACATCATATTAGAATATCTGCAACAACAGCTTGTCATTACAAATTAGCAGGCACACCAGTTGCAACAACTAGTGATACATATTTGCCAGCAAACGTAATTGAGATTATCAGAGTAAATCCAGGTCAGAAAATTTCTTTCATAAGAAATGCTACTGATGGATCTGCTTCTGTTAGTGAAATGTCTAAATAATATATTTATATAATTTATATTAGTTAGACTGTGAGCAAGATAGTTGAGAAAGATGGATTAATGACAACAACTTATCATGAAGATAAGGATAAAGTTGTTATTGAAAGAAACATAGATTACAAACCAATTGTTGAAAATAATAAAAAATTATATTCGCACAATAACGGTTATTCTAAATCTAAAGAACTAAAAAGAGTTGCATCTATTCCAACTTTAGTTTTAGAAATTTGGTCTAAAGAATACAATGGAGATTCAAATTGGTTCTCTTTACCATCTGATGTTCAGAAAAAAATATTAAAAAAAAAATTAAATAGTTCTGAATTTAGAATGTTTAGAACAGCACCAGGTAAATTATAATGGCTCTAACCACATATACACAATTAAAAACAACAATAGCTAATTGGTTAAACAGATCGGATTTAACATCTCAAATAGCAGATGATTTTATTGTTTTAACTGAGGCAGACTTTAATGCTAAATTAAGAATACGTCAGATGCATGATTTAGCAACGATTACTATTGATGATGAATTAGAAAATGTTCCTACAGGTTTTTTACAAGTTAGAGATTTTTTTATTCTAAGTGGTAGCCAAAAATTTCCAATGACTTTTATTTCACCACCACAAATGGATTCAATCAAAGCATCTTCAACAAACGGAGTTCCAAGTTCATTTACAATTTTAGGTACAACATTTAGATTTGCTCCTAAACCAGATAGCACCTATACAGCAAAATTAAATTTCTTTAAAAAGTTTGATGCTTTATCCTCTGCAAATCCAAGTAATTATATTTTATCAGATCACCCTGCTATTTATTTATATGGTAGTTTATTTCATGCTGCTAATTTTTTAGGTGGCTTTGATCCAAACCAAGTTCAACAATGGTCGCAAATGTATCAGACAGCTCTTGAAAGAGTTGAATTAAATGATAGAGAAGATTCTTTTTCTGGATCTCCATTACAAATTAGATCAGATGTTACTGTTGGTTCTCCATTTACAAGACGATACGTTACAACAATAACTTAATTACAACTATGCAAGTACCCTTTGGTGAATGGTTACCAGATCAACCGGAACACTTGAATCCAGGAGCAAACGTTGCTACAAATGTATATTATGCTTTACAAGGTTATAAACCATTTAAAAGTTTGGTGTCTTACAGTTCCAATACGGCTACAACAAATTCTAGGGGTGCTGGGTCATTCAGAGATAATACTAATACTGTTTTTAATTTTGTTGCAACTAAAGATACCATTTACGAATTAGAATCAGGTGCATTTACAGAAGTAGGTGCTAGAGGTTTATTATTAAACAATTCATTTGCAACTTGTACAATTACAGTTTCTGATTTTTCAAATATAACTGCTAACAAAACAATTACTTTAAGTAAAAATAATGGAACAACTGTAGTATTTACTTCTACTCTTGGATCTCCATCTGCACTACAATTTCAAGTGCAAACAAGTAATAACGTTACAGCTACAAATATACAAACCGTTATTGATGCTCATGCAGATTTCTCTGCAACAGTATCTGGCGCAGTAGTTACAGTTACAAGAGCTGCTGTAGGTAGAGATAACTTAACTAACGTATCAACTGATACTACAAGATTAACAACTACTAATTTTACTGGTGGCACTCCCTTAACTGGTGGTGATACAGACTTTGTTACATTTACTCAATTTGGTAATTACGTCATTGCAAGTAACGGAGTAGATGATCCACAATATTATTTAATGGGAACATCAACTGCTTTTAACAATTTATCTGGAATTGCTGTAGATGGTTCTCCACCATTATTTAGAGTATCAGGAGTCATAAGAGATTTTTTAGTAACAGGAAACATTTCTAGTGCAACAAATAGAATTCAATGGTCTGGTATAAATGATATTTCTACTTGGACACCAGGTTCTAAATCAGCAGACTTTCAAGACTTACCAGGTTCTGGCGGTAGAGTTGTTGCCATAACATCTGGTGAAGTGGGTTATGTATTTAGACAAAACCAAATTATTCGTTTAGACTTTGTAGGTGGCGCAACAGTATTTAGATTATCAGTTATATCACCAAACAGAGGTTCAGTTTATGGTAAGACAGTTTGTCAAGATAACAGAAGAGTATTCTTTTATGCTGATGACGGTTTCTTTCAAATAGACGGAGATAATATAGTAGCGATAGGTGCAGAAAAAGTTAATAGATTTTTTGACAATAATTTAAATAAAGCATTTACAGATAGAATAGTTGCAGCAGTAGATCCATTTAATCAGTTAGCATTATGGTTATATCCATCTGCAAACAATACAAATAACACAACTGGTATTTGTGATAGAATTTTAATTTATAATTATGCAACTCAAAAATGGTCATTAGCAGAAGCAAATGCTAGCCAAATATTTTCACAATTTGTTGGTGCTTACACAGTAGAGTTAATGGATATTATTTCTCAAAATTTAGAAAATATTAATATTGCATTAGACACAGATTTTTGGAATGGTGGACAATTATATTTAGGTGGTATTGATAGTGATTTTAAAGCTGCAATTTTTGCAGGTAATCAATTAGAAGCTGAAATAGAAACATCTGAATTAGAACTATTTCCAAATAGCAGAGCAAACATTAATGGCATTAGACCCATTGTAGATGCAACAGCTACAGTTACTATTAAGACAAGAGAAAGACTTGCTGATACAGAAACAGAATCTTCAAGTTCTACAATGACTGATAGTGGTATAAATCCAGTAAGACAATCTGGTAGATATATTAGAGCTAATGTTAAGATAGCTTCTGGAACTAACTGGAATCATGCACAAGGTGTAGATTTTGTTGCAAGTAGAGCAGGATATAGATAATGGTAGAAGTAGTTGAAAAAGATATAGACAATGTTAGATATTCTTTTGAGACACAAGAATTTTTTCAAAGGCAAATTGAAGAAGCTGTTAATACATACGTTAATAAATTTAACACAGAAAACGATAAAGTTTTCACATGGTTTATAGGTAATTAATATGGCAGGAATAAAAGATTATAGCTCAACAGCATCAACTAATACAACGATTGGTGGCATTAGTATTGCAGAAGGAATGTTACCTTCTAATATTAATAACGCATTTAGAGGATTAGCCGCTGATATAAGAGAATGGTATAACGATACTCAATGGGTTGTTTATGGAGATGGTGATAGTTCTTTTACTATTGCTTATGCTTCGGCAACTTCATTTACTGTAGCTGGTGTAGATGTAACAAGTTTTTACCATGTTGGTCGTAGAGTAAAAATTATAGCTACAACTCCTGGAACAATTTTTGGAACAATATCTGCAAGTACATTTTCAACTAATACAACTGTTACAGTTACTTTTGATAGTGGATCACTAGCTAATGAAGCAATAGAAGTTTATCTTGCAATACTTTCTAAAACAAACGATTCAATACCTGAATTAGTTATTACTAATGCTAAGGTTGCAACATCTGCCGCTATTGCTGCTACAAAAATTCATGATGGTTCAGTATCAAATACTGAATTTGGATTTTTAGATGGAGTTACATCTGCAATACAAACTCAATTAAATGCTAAACAAGCAACTATAACAGGAGCTGCTACAACTGTAGTAACTTCTGATTTAACTGCAAGTAGAGCTGCTATATCAAATTCATCTGGAAAGATTGCAGTATCATCAGTTACAGATACCGAACTAGGTTTTGTATCTGGAGTAACAAGTGCAATTCAAACGCAACTTGGAACTAAACTTACAGCTTCAAATAATTTATCTGATGTATCATCTACATCTACTGCAAGAACTAATTTAGGTGTAGCTATTGGTTCAGATGTACAAGCATTTGATGCGGAACTTTCTGCAATAGCTGGTTTAACATCTGCTGCTAATAAAGGTATTCAATTTACAGGTTCTGGAACTGCCGCAGTATTTGATTTAACAACTGCTGGTAAAGCATTACTTGATGATGCTGATGCAACAACACAAAGAACTACACTTGGTCTTGGAACTATTGCAACACAAAATGCTAACAACGTAGCTTTAACTGGTGGTTCAATTACAGGATTAGGTAGCCCCTCATCTTCTTCAGATGCAGCTACAAAAAATTATGTTGATGATGCAATTGCTGGACTTAGAACAAGAATAGTTTGTAGAGCTGCTTCAACAGCTAACGTAGTTATTGCTTCAGCTTTAGAAAATAATGATACCTTAGATGGTGTTACATTAGTTACAGGAAATAGAGTCTTATTAAAAAATCAAACTACAACTTCTGAAAATGGAATTTACATTGTAGTAGCAAGTGGTAGTGCATCAAGAGACCCTGAGTTTGATATTATTAGTGAACTTGCTGGTCAAATGGTTGTTATCCAAGAAGGAACAACTAATGCTGATTTATTTTTTTTATGTACTACTAATACTAGTGCTTCATTAGGAACTGATCCAATAACATTTACAACAGTTACTCCACAAAATGTAGGAACAGTAACATCAGTAGCAGTTGCAGATTCAGGTTCATCAGAATTTACAGTAACAGGAAGTCCAATAACTTCTTCTGGTACAATATCACTTGCAGTTAACTCAATAGCTGCAACTAAGATTGGTACAGGTACAGTAGATAATACAGAATTTGCTTTTTTGAATGGTGTAAGTTCAGCTATTCAAACGCAAATAGATAACAAAGCAAGTAATGGATTTGCGATTGCGATGGCAATTGCTTTATAATATAAACTAATATAGGAAAATAATAATGGCACAAAATTTTAGACGATACACAAATAACAACGTAGGCACAACCGCAGTTACATCATTTACTGCAAACTCATTTGATACAGTAGTTGGTATATCTGTTGCTAATATTACAGCAGCATCAGTCAACGCAGATGTATTTATTAATGATGGCACTAACGATATTTATTTAGTAAAAACTGTTCCAATCCCAGCAGGATCAGCACTACAAGTTTTAGATGGTGGAGCTAAATTTGTTCTTCAATCTGGGGATGCTTTAAAAATACAATCAGATACCGCTGCATCACTTGATGTATGGGTTTCTGCTGTAGATGATATAAGTTCTTAATAGGAAAACAACTATGCCTTTTATAGGAAACAAACCCTCAGCAGTACCTTTAAGTTCTGCTGACATAGCAGATGGTATTATTACTTCTGCAAAGATAGCAGATGGTACAATCGTTAATGCTGATATTAATGCTTCTTCAGCAATAGCAGTATCAAAACTTTCAGCAACTGGAACTTCATTACAAGTATTAAGAATGAATAGTGGTGCAACTGCATTAGAGTTTGCTACTATATCTACAGGTGCTACTGCTGGACAAGTTATTCAAGTTGTTACTGCTACTGATTCTACTGAAAGATCAACTACATCTACATCATTTGTAACTGGTTCAAATACTTTATCTGTTGCAATTACTCCATCAAGTGCATCAAATAAAATATTTGTTATAGTAAATACTGGTTGCAGAAGTCAAACTTATGGTGCTATTTATGCTTTATTTAGAGATGCTACAAATTTAGGAGATGCAACAGAAGGTAATTTGCACACTCCACCAGGAAAAAGTACTTGTAGTATTTCAATTCTTGACTCTCCAAGCACTACTTCTTCAACAACATACCAAGTATATATGTCAGCACCTTATGGAGATAACGCATACTTAAATTCTTATAATGGAAAAGGAAGTTTAACTGCATTTGAAATAAAAGGATAATTATGAAAATAGAAATTATAAATACAATTAAAGCAATAAATCCTAATGCAGTAGTTTCTGTATCTGGTGATGATGTTAATAGAATTGAATGGCATGATGGAAACCCAACAAACATTACTAATAAACAAATACTAGATAAACAAAAAGAACTACAAGCATTAGAAGATGTTTACGATAATAGACGCAAGGAATATGGTAATTGGGAATCTCAATTAGATGAGATTTATCATAATGGTTTAGATTCTTGGAAAGCCAGAATTTCTGCGATTAAATTAAAGTACCCTAAATAATATGGCATATATCGGCAATCAACCTACTGTTGGAAATTTTGTAAAGCTAGACGCAATAGTTACATCTGCAACAGATACATTTAACTTACTTAATGGTGGAGTGGCTTATTCCCCACAATCAGCTAATCATTGTCTTGTATCTTTAAATGGTGTTATTCAAGAACCTACATCAGCAAGTAATGCAGGTGGTTTTACTATATCAGGTTCAACGATTGTATTTACTTCAGCTTTAACATCTGGTGATGTTATAGACTTTATCCTAGTCTTAGGAGATGTATTAAACATAGGCACACCAAGTGATGCCACAGTAACATTCCCAAAAGTAACTTCTAATTTAATAACTGGTGCAACTAGCGAATCTACTATTGCTGGTGATGATTTAGTTTTAATCTATGATGATTCTGCCACAGCATTAAGGAAGATGACTAGAACTAATTTTGTTGCAGGTATTGGTGCTACTGCTGGACAAGTTATTCAGGTTGTTCAAGGAACATCAACAACTTCTATATCTACATCAAGTTCTACTTATGTAACAACTAATTTATCTGCTACCATAACTCCATCTGCATCAGCAAATAAAATTTTAGTTATTTGTAATTTTGGTGGAGTACAAGATACTGCTGGAAATTCAGCTAGATTTACTATTTTTAAAGGTGCTACTGATTTAGCAGGAACATCAGATGGATTTGCAAAATTAAGATCATCAGGTGGTTCTGTATTTGCTAATTGTCCAATGATTCATCTTGATTCACCATCAACAACAAGTGCAACAACTTATACTGCACATTTTAAAACTGCTTCAGGAACTGCTGAAGCTATGTCAGGTGGAAGTGATGGTAGAATGATTTTATTAGAAATTAAAGGTTAATTATGAAAATAAATATTATAAATTCAATACAAGCAATTAAATCAGATGCACAAGTTTCAGTATCAGGAGAAGATATTAATACTCTTGAATGGCATGATGGAAATCCAACAAAGATTACTAATCAACAAATATTAGATAAGCAAAAAGAATTACAAGCAATAGAAGATGTTATTAGTAAAAGAATTAAAGAATATGGTTCTATTGCAGAACAAATAGAATATATAACTGAAAATGGCTTAGATGCTTGGCAGTCAAAAGTTAATAGTATAAAAGCTAAATACCCAAAAAATTAAATGTCTATAACTAAATTAAATAACTTATCTTTATCTGCTGTTACATCTTTACCTGCTGGAGTAGGTGGTAAGGTTTTGCAGGTTGTTCAAACAACTAAAACAGATAGATTTTCAACATCATCTTCTTCTTTAGTAGATATAACTGGTTTATCTGTAACTATAACACCATCTTCTGCAAGTAGTAAAATTTTAATAATGTTTACTTTAGGTTCATTACAAAACAATGCAAATAGTAGTAGAGCATTTGCTTCTTTAATAAGAGGAAGTACAGCTATTATTATTGGAGATGCTGGTACTGGACATGAGCATACTATTGGAGTTTGTTTAAGAAGCAATAGTGGACAAGATACTCAATTAAGTCAATCTTTTCAATTTTTAGATTCACCTTCAACAACATCTGCAACAACTTATAAAATTCAAGCAACAGTTGGAAGTGATGGTGGTAATGCACAAATTAATGGTGCTTACAGTCAAACAGTAGAACAAGCTAATACAGCTTCAACAATTATAGCTATGGAAATAGGAGCATAAATGATTATAGAAGCAATTTTAAAAATAAATCCCACAGCACAAGTTTCAGTTAATGCAGATGACATTAATCAAATCACTTGGGAAAATGGCACACCACCAATACCTAAGGAACAGATACTAGCCATCATACCTCAGGTAGAATTGGATATGGCATTAAATAATCTAAGAGCCAAAAGAAATAAACTATTAGCTGAAACTGATTATCTTGTATTGCAGGATAGTACACTAACACCAACTAAGAAATCTGAATGGATGACATACAGAACAAATCTTAGAAACCTAACGCAAGGATTAACTACTGTTGAAAAAATTAACAATGTAGCTTATCCTCTCAAACCAAGTAAATAATATGTTTAATTTTAATCCCTTTAAACTACCTACTTATAAAGAAGTTAAAGAAGCTACTGAGAAAGCATATCAGGATTCTGTTGAGTTCTTTAAAGAGTGGGTGAAAGATATTGAAAAATATTTCAATAAAAAGTAAATGTCTAATACATATAAAAGTACGTTCTTTAGTTTAACGACTACAAGTCAAACGACTGTTTATACTGTACCCTCAGATGTTAAAGCGCTAATAAAAACTATACAATGCTCTAATCACACAGGTAATACTACTGTTGAAGTATTTGTAACCGATACTAGTGCTGCTACAACTACTGAAATTGCAGAAATAACAATGTCAGCTAGTACTACAGAAAACTTTGCTAAAGGTATAATTATTTTAGATGAAGGTGATATTCTAAAAATTACTGCTGGAACAGCAAATAGAATTACTGGTACAATTTCTGTTTTAGAGATTTCTTTCTAATGGATGTCGTTAGAGTCCCTACACAAAAAATAGAAGAAGTTTGGATTTTAGTAAAAGAGTATATTAGAAATGCTTTAATATATTCTGGTAGTCATCATCATGCTGACCATTACAAAGATTTATTAAAAGATAATAAATTACAGCTTTGGATTATATGGGATGAGAATAAAGATACTGTTGATGAACAATTTAATGGTGTTGTCTTATCTCAGATCATACAAAGAAGCATAAAGAAAGTCTTACATTTACCTATGGTAACAGGTAAGAATAGACAACAATGGCAAAATTTAATTGTAAAGATAGAAGATTTTGCTATAGATCAAGGATGCGATTGCATGGAATTAATTGCAAGACCAGGTTGGCAAAAGATTCTTGATAAACATAATTACTACAGAACTCATGTAGTGTTAGAAAAAAACTTAAAAAAAGAGGAAAAATAATATGTCATTTTTAGGCGGTGGTGGTGGTTCAGGAACTACAGTACAAACAGTAACTCCTTATGCTCCGGCTCAACCAGCATTAAATCAAATTTTAGCAAACGCAGGATATTTATATCAACAAGGTGTATCTCCTTATGTTGCACCATCAGAGCAAACACTAACTGGTTTAGGAATTCAAGAATCATTAGGAACAGCAGCAGCACAACAATTAGCTGGAACATTAGCTGGTCAATATACAAATCCATTCTTATCTCCAATCATTCAAAGAGCTGGACAAGAAGCATACGGTACAGTTGCACAACAATTTTCTGGAGCTGGTAGAACTCCTGGTTCTCCTATGTCTCAACAACAAGTTGCAGATATTGTAGCACAAAGAGCTTTACCTTTTGCGTTTCAAGAATATGGACAAGAGAGAGCAAGACAATTAGACATTGCTCAAAGAACTCCAAGTTTATTTACTACTGGTCAGCAATTAGAACAATTACAAAGAGAGTATCAACAAGCACCATTTCAAGCATTACAACAATATGCTGGTCTTGTTACTCCAATAGCTTCAGGATTGCCAACTACAATGAGAGATACACAAACTCAATCTAATCCATTAACTTTAGGATTAGGTGGTGCATTGGTTGGTTCAGCAGCTCTACCAAGTATATTTAGCGGATTGTCAGCTGGACAAGGTGCTTTATACGGTGGTTTGGGTGGATTAGGTTTAGGATTACTAGGATTATTATAATATGGGTGGAGTTGTTGATGCTATCGGTGATGTAGTCGGTGGCGTAGCAGATGTCGCTGGCGATGTAGTAGGTGGTGTTGCTGACGTTGTCGGTGATGTTGTTGAAACAGTTGTTGATAATCCAGAACTTGCAATAGCAGGTGGAGTATTTTTAGCACCTTATTTAGCGCCAGAATTATTTTATGGTAGTGCAGTCAATGCAGGCGGAGCTGGAATATTAGGAGCTGATATAGCAGGTATTGGTTCAATAGGTTATATACCTGGCGCAGAAGCCGCAGCATTGTATCAAAGTTCACCTTCTTTTGGTCAATATTTATTTGGAAGTATTCCAGAATTAAGTGCAGCTGCAATAGCTGAAGGCGCAGTACCAGTTGCTACACAAGGATTACTTGGAGTAGGTGGTAGCATAGCTCCATTATCAGGTTCTATTGCATCAAATGTTCAAGGATTATTTCCATCAACAGATTTCGTTAGCGCATTTATTCCAAAAACTCCTGCTGATATTGCAAAGACTTTAGGTACAACAGCTTTATTATCAAATATTGAAATGCCAAAACCACAAGTTCCTGGAGTTGATATGAATATTCCAAGCAGTAATGTTCCTCAATATGGAACAGGCAGAAGTATTTTTAATGCTTATAATGAAGCCAAAAATAATATAAGTAATATTTTAAATCCGCAAGGATTATTAACACCACCACAACCAAGCGCTGGTATTTATAGCCAGTTCTTACAAGAAAGAGGATTAATATAATGGAAGATTTACAAGAATTATTAAAAAAAATGTTTGGCACATCAACAACAGATACTACTGATGCGTCTTTATTATCTGATAATCAAACTAAAAAAACATTAAACCTTATGGGATTGCTTGGCAGTCCAGAAGCATTAACAGGTTTAGGTTTAATATCAGCTGGTATGAAGGGTCAAGGCATTGGTGAAGCTGCATTACCATCTTTTGTTGAAGGATTAAAAGTATCCTCTGCTGTAAAAACATTTACAAAAGAACAAGAACAACAAAAATCAATTGAAGAATTTGCTGATAAAGTTCCTGAACAATTTAAACCATTGTTTAAAGCGTTTCCAAAAGAAACAATGAAATTATTATTAACACCTAAAACTCCAACAATTAGTGGTTTAGGAATAGACGTTGCAAAGAAATTATTTGGTTTAAATAAAACTGAATTTGATAAAGTATTTCAAAGTCTTTCAAAAGTTGAACAAGATTTATACAATAGTCAAATTCTTGGCAAACAAGATGTTCTTTCTAAATTTGGTATTGATTTAAACCAACCTCAAACTACTGTTACGCAAGGAAAAAAAACAATGGGTAATATTCCTACGTTAGAGGAATATGTTTCAAAAAATAAAATTGCCAATCCTTCATTTAGTGAAGATGATATTATTAAAAAGTATAAAGAAAAATACAACATACAATAATGGCAGAAAAATTTATAGATATATTTGATGATAAAAAACAATCATCAAATTTTGTAGATGTTTTTGATAAGGAAAAATCTTTTATAGATGTTTTTGAAACAAAAGTTCCAGAACCTTCAAAGGGTTTAATAGAGTCTATGTTTAATCTTTATAAAAAGGCAGACGAAATTAAAGAACCAGAAATACCAAAAACAAAACCTGTTATTGATGTAACTTATAATCCATATAAAGATTACGATAAAAATTTTATTAAACAATTTAAAAATGTAACAGTTGGTGCAGCAAGAGATACTGCACAGGGTTCTATTGATGTATTAAATTTTTTATTACCAGGCGATCCTTTAAAAGATGTTCAACTTCCTAAAGTTGAAGAGCCATCCAATCTTGGATTATCTATTGCAAGAGATTTATTAGGATTTGCTGTTCCTTATGCTGGTCTTAGCAAATTACAAGCTATTACAAAGATACCACAAGCAACAACAAAGGTTGGTAAAATTGCTCAAGTTACTACTAAAGGTGGATTTGCAGAACAATTAGCATTTTCTCCTTATGAACAACGTTTATCAAATTTAGTTGAACAATATCCTTCATTAAAAAATCCAGTAACAGATTATTTAAAAGCAGAAAATGAAGATGATGAATTTACTGCTAGACAAAAAATGTTTATGGAAGGTGCTTTGCTTGGAATACCTTTTGAATTATTGGGAACAGCGTTAGGAAGAGGTAAGGTTAATAAATTTGTGGAACCTTCAAAAGATGCAGATACCGTTTCTAAATCTGTAATGAAAACAGAAGCTGATAATGTAAGTCCAAATACAATTTATTCTCAAAAAGAACAAATAGAAGGAATTGAAAAAATTGATGTACCACCAAAATCAAAAGAAGAATTATTAAATATTACAGCGCCAAAATTTGAAAAAACACAAGTTGATATTGAACAAGTATTAGGTGCAAAACCAAGAACTCTTGAAGGTGTAGAACTTCCTAAAGAAATTACTAGACCAGCTATAAAACAAGAAGTTAATCAAAATGTTTTAAATGCTGCTGAACAATTATTGGTTTCAGGTAATGTAAGAAGAAATCCTAATTTAAGATTAAATGAACAAATAGCAGATTTAATTGTTACAGGTAGAATTGAAGATAAAAATTTTACTAAAATTTTAAAAGATAACAAAATTCAACTTGATGAATTTGCAAGATACTTCGGTGCAGATAAATCTGACGCTGGTAGAACATTACAATCTCTTTCAGTTATTCAAGCAAAAATAAATAAATTAAATAAAGTTCCAAATGCAAATACAGCTTATGACCAAGCTGTTTCAGCTTCTGGAGCTGATGAATTTGTTCCTACAACTGGTCGCTGGAGAAGAGCAGATAACATTAGAAGAGGAGCATTAACTGGACAGTTAGCTACCGCAGTAAGAAACTTTCAAGCCGCTATTGGTAGAACAGGAGTTGATGTTTTAGAAAAAGGTTTAGATGTTGCGCTTAGATCTGCATATAGATCTATGAGTGGTGGTGCAATGCCAAAGAAATCTTTATCAAATCCAATGACTGCTTTTGAAGGATTTTTAAGCATATTTAGACAAATTAATCCTAAAAATTATAAATTAGTTAAAGAACAAACTAATAGTATTCTTTCTTCTTTTCCAAAAGAACAAGACAGATTATTTTTAAGATATAGTTCTGACGTAGTAGAAAAAATTGGTGGAAAAGATTTATTAGCTAAAGGTGAAAAAGCAGTTCATCTTGTTAATTTTTTTAACAGACTACAAGAATATGTTGTTAGAAGAGCTGTGTTTCAATCTTCTTTAGATGAATTAATAAGAAATAATCCTAAACATTATTCTAATAGAAAGTTAGCACAAATTATAGCTGATAATGATTTAAATGTTTTTAGAAAAGATGATATTGCGGCAGCTGTTGAAAAAGCACTAGAAGTTACTTTTGCTAAAAACTTTAATCAAGGCAAAGGTATTTATGAAGGAATTGCTGATTATTTTATCAAATTAATAAATAGACTTCCTTTCACAGCTTCGCTTGCAATACCATTCCCAAGATTCATAATGAACTCTTTAAAGTTTCATGCTGAATATAGTCCATTGGGTTTCTTTAGGTTTTTTTCTGATAGTGAAAGACAAGCATTTGCTAAAGGTAATACAGCTGGAATGAGCAAAGCTATTATTGGATCTGGAATGTTACTTGCTGCTTATAATTTAAGACATCAACCTTATGCTGGTGAAAAATGGTATGAATTTAAAATTGGAAATAGAACTATAGACTTTAGACCATTTAACCCATTTGCTGCTTATTTGTTTGTTGCTGATGCATATAAAAGAAAAAAAGAAGGAACATTATCTAATTTAGATTTAAAAGGTTTTGTTAACGTATTTACAGGAATTAGAGGTGGAACAGGATTATATTTAATTGATAGATTTATTGATGGAGTAACAGGAGTTAATCCAAATGTAGATTTTGCAAAAGAAATTAATAAAATTATAGGAGATACAATTGGCGGATTATTTGTTCCATTACAAACTGCTCAAGATGCTATTGGTCAATTCTATCCTGAAATGGCAATTGTTAAAGATGCAAGTGGCAACCCAATTAAAGATAATATACAAAAAAGACTACCATTAAATAATAATTTACCACCAATTGTATCTTCAACTTCAGTTGTATTTGATGAAAACGGAATACCAAGAGCAGCTCCAATTAGAAGGGAAGAACCTTTAGCAAGACAATTAACAGGAGTTGGAGTTATTTCTGCGAAAAACTCTGCTGAAAAAGAATTAGATAGACTTGGAATACCAGCAAGAAAAATATTTCAATCTACTGGAATACCAGAACTTGATGTTGCTTATAAAAATGCTTTAGCTCCACAAATAGCTATTGGTTTATCAAGAATTGTAGAAACTCAAGCATATCAACAACAGACTAATGCAAGAAAAATATTTATTGTAGAACAAGTTTTAAGTGAATTTAAAAGAAATTCTACAGAAGCTATTCAAAATAATGAGGGGTTAGCTCCATTTATTTTAAAATACGAAATAGAAAAAATACCTTTATCACAAAGAAGAATAATAGATGAAACTTTAGGTAAAGATTATTTAAAAGAACTTATTAGGAATTATGTAAAATAATATGAGTACGCAATCACAAAAAAACAACGAACAAATATTAATATTAAACGGTAAATTAAAGCTATTAGACCAAAAGATTGATCTATTAATGAATAATCACCTTAAACATATTGAAGATAAGATTAACACCATATATAAGGTGTTATGGTTTATAGTAACACTAAGTATAGGGGTAGCAACCGATATAATAGTAAGGTTATTAACCTAAGCAAAAGTGCTATTGGAACTATATCAGAATATGAAGCTATCTCATCTCTTGTCAAACAAGGTTATATGGTTGCAAAATCCATTGACCCACAATGTATCTTTGACTTGGTTGCAATCAAATCAGACGGCACAATAAGATTAATAGATGTTAAAACTAAATCATTTCGTAGAAAAAATAATCATAATATTCACCGGTCTCCCAATGAAAAGCAAAAACAACTTGGTGTTGAATTAATGATAATGGACACAAAAAAAATATTAGCAGATTTAAAACACAACCAAAAGTTATCTCAAGAAAATAAACTTACAATTGAACAAAATAAATATAAGAAAAAAAGAAAAGAACAAAAGTGTTACAAATCATTTAAAGATTTAATTGATGTCTTTAACAACAAAGATAAGATGGATAGCGTTAAATAAGTGCGTTAATTTTTTATACAACCCCATCGGTTGTGTCTTATTAAATAATTGTAAATGTATTATGGATTATACTGCTCTCAAAAATAGAATTAAAAAACATGAAGGTTTCAGAAATACTGTTTATTTAGATTCATTAGGCAAAGCTACCATTGGTTATGGGCATCTATTAACAGAAGAAGATGATTTTGAAGAAGGCATTCAATACGATAAATCATTATTAGAAAATTTATTTGATAAAGATTTTAATAGATCAGCTTATAATGCAGAACAATTATTAGAAGGCATTGATGTTTGTGATACCGCAAGAGAAGTTATTGTTGAAATGGTATTTCAATTAGGCATTGGTGGTGTTTCTAAATTTAAAAAAATGTTTGAAGCTCTTAGAAATAAAGACTACAACAAAGCTGCTGATGAAATGTTAAACTCAGCATGGTATAGACAAACACCAAGCAGATGCGAAGAGTTGTCAAACTTAATGAGAAAGTGTCAGGCATAAATGTTACAAATGTTAGGAGCAGTTGCACCTCTTGCTAAGATCTTATTTTCTACAATAGAAAAATCAGTACCTGATAAAGACTTACAAGCTAAATTAAAATCAGATTTACAAACACAATTATTACAATCAAGTACACAAGAGTTACAAGCTGCTGCTAAGATAGTTGAAGCTGAAGCTAAAGCTGGTTGGTTTGCAAGTTCTTGGAGACCATTATTAATGTACGTTTTAATATTTGTTCTTGTATTCAATTATATCTTTGCACCAATTATTAAAATGATAACTGGAGCTGTTATTGGATTTGAATTACCAGGTGATGTTTGGACATTATTACAAATAGGTTTAGGCGGTTATGTTGTTGGTAGATCCGGAGAAAGCATAGCTAGAACTTTAGCAAACAAAACAAAAGAATAATGAACGACTTAGGACAAAAAATAACAATAGCTATTATACCTATTTTATTTACTTGTGTTGTTTATTTAATGAACGCACTATCATCATTACAAACTAGTGTGAATACACTTCAAGCAAAAATGGCAATAGTTGTAAGTGCCGACAACAAGCAAGTTACAAATTTAGATTCTGCATTAGCAAGAGAAAAATTAAGACAAGACTTATTAGATGCTGTTCAAGAAATATATACTAGAGCATCTGGTAACAAATCAAGAATAGATGTGCTTGAAAGAAGATTAGATATTTTAGACAAACAATTAGACAAAGTCATAGAACCATCAATTAAAAAATAAATATGAATAATCAATGTACTTTTTTGTTATCTATCTTATCTTAAATATTAATGGTTATGACGTTCCTTATACTGTATTCAATAGTCAAGTAGAATTTCAAAATAAAGAAAGTTGTGAATTGTATGTTAAAAATAATTCAAATATTATTAAAAATGATATACATACAGAAGTGTTAACTACTCAATATAATTTAAAAGAAATATTAAATATATTGTGTTTAAAACTACCAATAAATGATGCATGATTACATATAGAGGTGAAAAATTTTCAGGTTATAATAAACCTAAACAAACTCCAGGACAAAGAAAAAAGTCAGCAGTTCTTGCAAAACAAAACAATCAAGTTAAACTAATTCGTTTTGGTGATCCTAATATGAAAATTAAAAAACATATAGCAGCAAGACGTAAATCTTTTAGAGCTAGACATAAGTGCGATACCGCTAAAGATAAATTAAGCGCTAGATATTGGTCTTGCACAAAATGGTAATTAATGGCTAAGAAAAAATTTAGATTACAAAGTGTTGGATTTTGTAAGTCTTGTAATATAGAAATTATTAATACTGATTCTTTTGTTATCTACGCAGATAGAAACTGTCAGCATACAATTTGTATGGAGAAAGAATATAACGATGGCGTTTCTAAATCACAACGTTCCAGTCTGGAAAGCAAATGTCAGACTAGAGTTTCTATATAATAAAGAAAAACATTTTGGCGAATCTGAAGAATGTATGATACATTCTATTACAACCCTTGAGGGACGCACACCTCTCTTTAACATTATTTTGCCAAACGGTGCTAACTATGCAAGACTTCCTATTCATGCTTTCTTTGCAGATGGATATAAAAGAAATCAAGTTAAAGATTTACAATTAAAAGATTTAGCTTATTGGGATTGCCTATCTTATTATGCAGGCATTGTTGAATATAATGCACTAGCTACTTCTCAATGTAAGTTCTTAGATAGAGAAAATAAATTTCATAAAGCTAACTACGAATTTTCAATAGATTATTGCCAACCAGATATTAATTTATTAAATACAACTTACTCAGAAATATCACCGGAACATAAGCATCATCATATATTAGAGATAGCCGAAGGTGATTCCTGGCAAGCAAACTTTGCGTTAATGCCCAATAACAGAATTTTATTTAATCTGCCTAATTTTACTGTTAAGGATAATATACCAGATTATAAAACTAATATGGATTATCCAAGCGTTGAAACTGACGGTTGGAAAACTACAGATGATGATAGTCAATTTTACAATACAAAGGAGTAACGATGCCACTTAGTAAAAAAGGAACAAAGATAATGAAAGAAATGCAAAAGAATTATGGTAAGAAGAGAGGAACTTCTATATTCTATGCTTCGTTTAACAAAGGTATAATCAAAGGAGTAAAAAAATAATGGCAATGGTAAATAGACCCACTAACCCAAAGTTATATGCTAGAATAAAAGCATTAACCAAAAGAAAATTTAAAGTATATCCTAGCGCTTACGCTAACGCTTATCTTGTAAAGACTTATAAGAAAAAAGGTGGCGGATATAGAACGGTAAAAAAATAATGAGAAAAGATTTTTTTGGTAAAAAAAATAAAAATAAGAAAAAAAAGAATGGCTTTCCAGATTTAAACAAAGATGGCAAAGTTACATTTAAAGATGTTCTTATTGGCAGAGGTGTAATTAAAAAGAAATAATGGCTACTGGTTTAACTAAATGGTTTCAACAGAACTGGGTAGATATTCGTTCTAAGAAGAACGGTGCTTACCAACCTTGCGGTAGGCAAAAAGGTTCTGGTAGAAAATATCCTAAGTGTGTTCCACAATCTTTACTTGCTGGTATGAGTGAATCTCAAAAACGTTCTGCTATTCAAAGAAAGATTATCGCTGAAAGAAAATCAAGAAGAAATAAGAAACCTAATTACGCAAAGACTTTTGCAAGATAATTAATATAGGGAGCTGTAACACTCCCTATACTTCTACGCTAGATAAAAACAAATATAGACACTTTCATAATTGACATAGTCAATATTCATTTGGCAGTCTATTTCTCCAAAAGAATTCATAAATTAATTAATCTTTTCATATAAAGTCTTAAAAACTCTACGCTTGAGTTTTGAATCGTAATATCCATAATATCCCACCACTTGTTTTCTTTTAGTCATGTCTCTCTCCTTAGTTATTTTACAACCTATAATACGCATACCAATTATTATTTAACTGGCTATATCTTCAAATTCTAAATCCTTCATTCCAAGTTCAAATGCAGCTTTCCTTTTCTTCTCTGCAACCTTTAGCGCTTCTTCCTCTAACTTCTTTTCTTTTTCCAATAGAGTATAATAACGCTTTTCTATTTTCACTTGTTGTTTAGGATCATGGCTTTTGTCCATCTTTTCCTTTTTCTTTTGCTTGTTTAATACTAGCTTTTAAAAAGCGTACACTTGTAACTTCCATACTTTTTAAATTGCTAGGTTTTTCTGACTTTGCAGCACTTTCCACATCATCAAAAATATCTTTAAACTTTGCATTGAATTCATAAAAATATATTTTTTCAAATTTCATTTACCGGATATATTTCATTAACTTTTAAGGAAGTTATTTTTGCTAGTTGTTGATGATTTATTTTAATCTTTCTCTGCGGATAGCGTTCATCTTTAGATAAGAGATTAGCTTTAGCTAAATCATTTACGATTGCATTGGATCTACTTCTAGTAAAGCCAAAGCGATTACCAATTTCTATTAGAGTAGGTGAATATTTTTTGTCTCTAACAAAATCAGCTATGTAAGTTAATACATCCGCCTTGACTTTACTTAAGAAGATATAGTCTTTACCATTCTTTCTATTCATTTTTTATCCTTTGGAAATAAACTATGAACGTTAGAATGTTTATAAGAGTCAGTGCCTGAACTCTTTATAGTATCTAGTTCTAATAATAATTGATCCAAAAACCATTTGCATTTTTTTGTATCTTCAATGGCTTTCTCTAAAGTAAAACCATTCTTACCACCAAAACGCATAATGTATTTCATTACAGAAGCTCTAAGATAACCTACCATTTCTCCCTCAGATAACTGAGAGCAGATAGCATGGATAGTCTCTATTGATTTATTCTTATAATGACTTGGATTAATATTATCGTTCATAGATTAAAACGGCATTTTGTCTTTTGTTGATTCTTTAAACGGATTTACTTTGATAGAAATATCCGGTGCTTTCTCATTCTTCTTAGCTGTGTTAATCCAACCAGAAATAGACCATTTCTTTCCATCAATCATTCCGCTGCCTGTGTATTGGGGGTCTTGTTTTCCCTCTCTACGCTTTGCATTTTTCCAAAGCGATAGTGTGTTGTCGTATTTATCTGCCATTGTTACTCCTTGTTCTTACTGTTTGCTCTGCTTTTTTTCTAGCTTGTAGTATCTTTCCGTAGAAGTCTTGATCCTCAACTTGCATAAACCCTAGCTTCTCAGAATATTGCGACCATATTTGTTGCAAGTTCTTTTCTAAAACGCCTGGTGTTGTTGAGAATTTTTCTGCATCTTGTATCTTAGTAATGATTTCATCTTTAGCCACATCAACTGGTTGTGATTTAGCTTGGACATAACCATTATTAAAATTAGGTGTTGACTTAATAAAATCATTCATCTCTTCAAAGGTTGCAAGTTCAGATCCAGCAAATCCTGCAATTCCTAAAGCTCTACCAATAGAGACTGATTCTATTTTCTCAAACTCTTTATCTTTCTTAACTGTCTGTTTAGAATGTCCAGTTCCAATTAACTTTCCATCTAAAAATATTTCTGTTTGAAACATTGCCAGACCATCTGGGTATGTTGTTGTTGTCTTAACGCATAGTCTTTCGCCAAACTTTTGTCTTACAAAGTTTAGTCTATCAACTACCTTTAGATATTTCCTACCTTGAATATTAATGAAACTATCTTTTGTATTTTCACTAAACTCTCTGATAGCATCTATGAGGTTTATATTTTCCATTTGCTCTCCTTTGTTATTGTTTGTTGATTTCATATCCCAAATAAATGTCTTATTGTTTCAATCGCAACTAATGCAAGCATAGCTATAATAAACATTTCAAATCTATCGTTTGTCATTGTTATAATAATTTAAAAATCTATTGATATATTCATCAGGTATATCGTTCCAAAAGAAATCTTGTTTCTTTCTTATGTCTGAAAAATCTGGTTTAATTAATCTAGCTAATACATAAGGATTGCCATTGGCTAACTTTAATTTTTGTTCCCATATTTGTTGGTAAGTAATTAATTCATCTAAATAATATTTTAAGTTCTCAGGTTTTAAATCTTCGCAATTGTTCTCAGTAAATACTTTATGTTCAAAATGATTAGCATAAATAAGAACAGGTTTCTTACCACCAGTTGCAAAGCTATAAGCTGCCATTTGCATACAATCAGAATGAAACGGTATTGAGGGTACAGCTCTCTTACTATATGAATAACCTTTTTTAGTTTTAATAACTGAACCAAATATATTTTTTAAATCTACAATGTAATCCTCTCCCTCTAAATCTATAAACATTTTAAAGTAAGTTCCTATCCCATCTATCCAGGTTGCATACTCAGTTTCAAAATTCCAATTTTGTTTTGGCAGACTCTCTATTGCTGTTTGAAATTGTTTTAATGTTAATTTAAAATTCTTAGCCATGTAATATCTTTTGGCTTTATCTTTTTCATCTATTGGTTTTTCAGCTTTTAAAGATTTGAATAATGATTTGTCTTTATTAAAGATAACATCTTTTAATGTTTCTTTTTTGCAAAGAATTTTTTGTACTGCGTTATGAACAATATTACCCATTGTGAAATGAGAACGCTTAGGCATTTTCATTCTTTCTTCAGCAGTTAGTACAATGTAATTAAAAAATCTTTTATCTTCTGATAATTTGTTTTGAGACACACTTGCATACTCTAAACCAAATGCCTTGTAAGCTGGATCTGTTATCCGCAAATCATTCATAACGAATCAATATAACTATTTACACTCTATTGCAATACTATAACCAAATGATTTATTTGTAATTTATTTTACATACAAATCAATTGCTTATATTAATTTAAATAACCTACAGTTGTAATTGTTGATAAATTATTGACATCAGATTCAAATCAAATTAGTCAAACGAATCAACAATGTTAGAAATCAAATTAGACGAATACGAAATACTTGCAGCTGGTAACACAGCTTTGCTACGTATTACTGAAAGCATGAGACAGAATATTGAGTGGGGTCATGGATATAAAGGAACTTTTAATAAGAAGATTGCAGACTCTATATCCGGTACGCTTGGAGAACTTGCTGTTGCTAAATGTTTAAAGACCAACTTTAATTATCATGTCAATAATTTTAAAGGCGCAGATTTATATTATAAGAATAGAAGATTACAAGTTAGAACCCAAGAACCTAAACCAGATAATTTTTTAATCATAAGACAAGATAGTTCAGTTAATGAAATATACATTTTAGTTATTGATCGTTGTCCATTGTTTAGAATTATAGGTTATATTAATTCCTCTGATGTGATTGGCAATGGGGAGTTTCTTACTGACTTTGGTTATAAGGATAGACCAAAAGTTTATGCAGTACCTTTTCAAAATTTATTTCCAATAGAGATGATATTCAATGAGTAATAAATTTAATTACGCAAGAGTTGAGATTGTTTGGTACGACATTTGCAATGCAGAAGGTGCATGGTTAACAGAAGAGGAAGTTCTAAATCATAAACTTGCAGAATGTACTTCAGTTGGTTTTTTATTTTCTAAAACTAAAAGTACAATTAAGTTATTTTCTTCTTGGTCATACAATAAAGATTTTTCAATAGACTATGCAGACGTAGTCGCAATACCCACAGCAACGGTTAAATCCATTACAGTAATATGACTGATACAAAAAAAATAATTCTATTTGCTTTTATAATTTCTGTTTGCTTAACTATGGCAATCTTTTTATAATTTTATGGACATTAATTATTATTATAAACAGCACCAAAAAATTATTAATGATTTTAATATGCAAAAAGAATTAGAAAAAAAACAACTAGCAGAAGATAAACGATTAAATAAAATAAGAGTTAGGTTTATATCCGTTGTCTTTGTATTAATTATAATCCTAATACTAATATGAAATTAGTTCTTACTATTCTGTTAATGAACGGTCATATTATTACCTTTGATTTTTATGATGAGAACTCTGTTTATCAATGCGATAGAATGTTTGATAAGTTAACTTATTCAAGGCAAATGAAAAATCATAAAGGCAAAAAACAAATAGGAACATTTTTTAGAAACCAAGAAGTATTATTATATACCTGTGATAAAAGAAAAGCCGTTTAAGATGACGCTGAATGAAGCATTAGATATGGCAAGGATTGATCCTGTTGCTACAAAAGCATTAAGAGAAAAATTAATTAAGTTAGATGTTTTTAAATTTAAACTAGATGAGTTAACTTTAATTCAACGATTAACTTTATATGATTTATTAGACACAGAAGAGTACAGAAAGATTATTAAATTATTATCCTCAGAATTTATTAGTGAGTATTTGAAATGATTGAAAGACCAATCCCTGCTGAATTACCATTATGTTCTGAGTGTGTGTTTCATGCAGAAGTAGAATTTGATGGCAAAGATTATTGTGTAAGATGTTTACACCAGGCTATTATTCGTATGCAAAGGCATAAGAACCAAGACTTTTACATGAAGAAAAAGAAATGAAAAAAGAAGCAGCTCTTAGATACGTTGGTTTTAATGTTAATGATGACAGAGAGAAAGATGACTTTTATCCAACGCCAATTGAAGCTACACAAGCTCTATTGGATAGAGAAAAATTTACTGGCAACATTTTAGAACCTGCTTGCGGAGACGGTGCTATGTCTAAAGTTTTAATTAATAATGGTTATCAAGTTATCTCATCAGATTTATTTGACAGAGGTTATGGAAAGACAGGTATTAATTTTTTATACACAACACAAATGTATGATAACATTATTACGAACCCACCTTTTAAATTAGCAACAGAATTTACAATTCATAGTTTTAAACTTGCAAGACATAAAGTTGTTATGCTTTCTAAGATAACTTATCTTGAAGGTATCAGACGTAAGAAATTAATATTTGACCAAAAGAAATTACAGAAAGTTTATATCTTTACTAAAAGGGTAGCTTTTAAAAAACCTGGAAGCGATAGTTTAGCCGGTGGACTTATGGCTTTTGGGTGGTTTGTTTATGATGTTAATTACTCCGGTCAACCAACAATAGAATGGATATAAACAATGAAGATGACACAACCAAGAATTTGGAAGCAAGAAATAAAAAATAAAATGCGAACAGGTATGTTTGAGAAACCTACAGAGACGGATAATATTTATTTTAGAAGTGGTTTTAAAACAGGTTATCGTTTGGCGTTGCAACACATCGGCAATTACAAGTCTATGGATTTTTCAAAAAAGAAAAACGTAAAGATTTCTAAAGTGAGTCCAATTGTAGATGAAATAATTAGTAGAACTGCAAATCATTTTAGTATTGAGAGGCAGCAATTGCTTTCTGAAAAAAGAGATAGGCATTTAGTTATTGCAAGATCGGTTGCTATAAATTTATTAAAAGAATTAACTCCATATAGTTTAGCTAATATTGGGGAGATATTGGCAGGCAGAGACCACACTACAATCATTCATCATATCAGCTGCAAAGCCCAAAAGAATGGACTTTGGTTTCCTTACTTTGAAATATGGAATAGCTTTAATAAACTTAAACTTGATTTAGAATCTGATTTTAAAATTGTAAAATGACAACAATTAAGTTTGAAAAAATTACAAAAGATATTTTAGATTCTTTTGTTCTTAATTCGCATGAGAAAATAATTTACGTTATTTTAAAATCATTTGAGAAAGCGCCAAGAGGTATTAGAGTTTCATTAAATTATTTAATGGATAGAACCGGTATTAAATCTAAGATGACTTTGATTAAGCACCTAGACAGATTACAGAGCTTAGGTTTAATTGTAAGGCACAAGCCAAGTTCAAATGAAACCTCAGTTTATTATTTAAGTAATTCTAATAGACAAAGTTTATTGACTAAGCAAAACAACTATAGAAAATCTTTGAAGAATAAAATGAAGCTGCGTTGGAATATTAAAAAGAATAACGTTGTAAATGTTGTTAGCATAAGCAGTAATAAATCTTCTACAGAATAGGGTTTAAACCTATTTAAAAGCGTTTCTAAGGGGTATCTATAGTAATTACACAAAGTCGGTAGGTAAGTATAATTAAAGTTGAAATAATCGTTTTAATTCAAATAAGCGTCTCTTAGTTTTAAGGGGGGGGGTCGGTATAAAATTTATACCTAGTCGGTATAAAATTTGTACCATATATAGACCTATATATATATACCTATATTATTCTTATAAGTATATTTAAGTATATATGCTTATATATGCTTATATGCTTAAATAAGCATAAGCCAACATGACTTATTCACAGCTTGCACTCCTGAGATTATTATTAATTTAATTAGAGGGGGAGCATACTGATTGACCCATTTGTATTTATAACAATTTATGGTAGTGCTTTGTAATGATAACACAAGGGAGAGGGTTGCGCCTTTAAATGATTCATACACCTATAACTATTAATGAATTTGATAACTATCTTGCTATTGCTAGCTTTGTTGAAAGACTCCTACCAGGCGTTAAAAACAATAGAGTTCCGTCTATGTTTAAAATAATAGGTACAATCTATTATGATTCTAAGGATTGGGGTTATCATGATAAACAAAACAAGCGTCTTAAAGCAACGCCTAAACAAATATCTATTTATGAATTAGTAATATTTACTTTACTAAAATTAGAACATGATACTAGAGAATTACTATCTTTAAGAAATTTTCCAGACAGAAAAACAATAAAAGATTTACATAAACTATATTCAGATATTACATATAATCAGCTAAAATATAGGTATAGACTTGCTTTATTTGATGCTTGCAATCTAGTGAACAGAATAGGTTATCAAAACTTGATAGCTAAAAGCAATTAATATTTATTTTTTATTGCTTTTATTTTAATATTAATAAAGCCAAGAAATTCAATACATAACAATATTTATTATTCATTGCTTGACATAAAGAACAAAATAGGTACTTGAATCTGATAGTGTTGGTATTTTTATATCTGACATAGTCTTAATTTAAATTTTAACTTTCATTTTTATCCCTTAAAAATAAATTGATTAGGATTTTAAGCGGAGTGTTGCTCTCCCTTACATTGTTATCCGATACTCCGCTTAATGAAATATAATTATTTGTTAAAAGAATTATTTAAAATTATTAATAACATTAATAATAAAAATAATAATAATACGTAAATCATTTTAATACGCTAGTAAATATAACCTAGATACTTACTTGCATAATAAAATAAATACATACTTGAATAGACAGCAGCTATCACACCGATGGCTAGCAAGCAGTCTTTGAGTTCTTTATTCATTTTTTTTTATAATGTTTAATTAGTTCTATAACCAGGTCTATTAATTCATTAACTAAAATATTAATCATCTAAGCTGCTACCTGGTTTTTATTATTTAATCTACTTTGTATTTCTACAATAGCCCACTTGGCTTGCTGTTTATCGTTGCTAGCATAATTGGTATTGTTAAAATGCTCATCAAGATAGTAAGCAAGTATTCTTAACAGCTCATCGTTGGATATAACTTTTATTTGTTTTTTATTCATTATTCAGACTCCATTATTTTAACAAGTTTATTTTTAAGATTATTTACATTTTTATTATCATAAACAATGTAATATGAATCGCTGAACGATAAAGCCGTAGTTGGTTCTTTTAAATTAACTAGATTAGATTTAAGTAAAGCATCGTATAATATAGCAGCTTCATTCTTAGAGATTGATTTATTAATAACCTCTAAATCAAAGTCTGACATAAATTTAGGAAATGTTTTAGTCATTATACTACCTCCATTATTGTTTTTTTATTTCTATTTATAAACCATTCGCTAACTTTGTAATGATGCTCTTTACAATCAAGACAATAAACATCCATTTCAGAATTTTTATCATTTAAAATTTCTATATTGTAAGACAAGCAATTATCACAAAGCCAAGTTTTGTTTTTATCAGTCATTAGTTTAGCTACGGTTGATTGTTAACTTTACCAAATAACACTCCAAGTCGTTTCATTAACGGCTTGTGTGATTTGATAATCTTGATTCCAAGTGGGCAGTAATCAAAATATTTTACTTTAAACTTTTTATCTCTAATCAAAGGCACTTTATTTTTAATAAATTGCTTATGAATAAATATTTTTTGTTTTATGGTGGCGTCTCTAAGAGAGTGCCTATAATCATAATGCCAAAAATAAGCCAAGCCAAAATATTTATGAGTACCAATATTTGATTTGTCTATTTTTTGGAGTTGATTAAAATTATCAAGATTAAGTGGGATTTGATAATTGTAATAATCAATCATGGCGTCATTAACATTTTTATAAAACTTAGAACGGAACTGAGTTTTAATCATAGACTTAACTCCTTGTAGTAAAGTTGATTTAATAATATTTGCCCAGCAGGTTTATTAAGATTGTAATAATCAAATATTTTACACACTTGATTAATAGTAAATCTTTTAATTTCTTTTAAACGCTTGCAAGCAATAGCTTTAACAAAATTATCATTTACAATTGATAAAGTTGCTGAAACGCCTTTATAAAAAGAACCATTTGAATAAGAATAACTTAACTCATATTCTACTGGGTCATTTTCTAAAGTCAGATAATAAACATAATTTTTAGTATCTGGTGAAATGTGTATTTTTTTATCTTTTATTTTTAACATTTATTTTATCTCTGGTTGATTAGTTTTTTTATAGGCCAGATAAGATTTTAAAATTTTAAGAGCAGATTTTTTATCTACTCCTAAATTTTTAGCTTGTTTCAAGTATTGATTTACTTTTTTAATCATTACTTTTTACCTTTGTTAAGTGTTGCAGGATTTAACTCATACATAATAAAACCATCTTCACTTGGTATTTTTTTAAAACCAATTTTTTCAAGTGTTGAAAGTTTATTGTTTTGAGCTGGTATGCTTTGGCCATAAGTTATATGGCCAAGATTTATTCTTTTATTTGTTTTAGTCATTTGTTTTTATCTCCTTAGTTGGTTGATTAAGCTGCCTTTACTTTAAAGTTATTAAAATTAAATTGATTAATTTCTTCCTGATCCAATTCCATCACTTTATTATTTGGAACATTGTATTCAGTTAAAAATTTACCAATGTGCTTGCTAGTAGTCACAGACCAAAATTTTTTAGTTTTAAAAAAACCTATTTCAGAATTATATCCTGCAACAGGAGTTTCATAACTAAAACATAAAGCAACATTGTTATTACTAACAACAGTTAAGTTATTATTTATTTTTTTTATTTTCATTTTATCTCCGTAGTTATTGTTTAAGTGATTCGGAGTATCGCATAACGTACATAGAACGTCAACACACTTAAACAAATATTATTAATTAATTAAACAACAGAACAAAATAGGAACATATATGGCGAATCGCAGTAAATATAATAAAGCAATAGTTGATCCAATACTTGAAGAGTTATCAGTTGGAAAAACGATTAGAGAGGTTCTAAGCATTCCAGGGCGTCCAGTCTGGAGTACTTTTAGAAGCTGGTTAAATAAATATCCGGATTTAAGAGAAAAATATAACCAAGCCAAGCAAGATGGATGTGAATATATTTTATGTAATGCTGAAGAGTATATTAATAAAAGTATTAGTAAATCTCAAAATGAAACAGATAAGAATTTGAGACCAGATTTAGCTCAGACTCATTTAATTAAAGCGTATTTAGATTTAGCTAAATGGAAGAGTGAGAGATTAGCAGCTAAAATATACGGTAAAAAAGACAGTTTAAGTCTCTCTGGAGATAAAAAAGACCCTATTATTATTAAATGGCAGGATTAATTATTAGTTGTTTTTTAATTAAAGATATTGAGTTGATTGGTTTATTTGTAGAAAAATACAAAGTTCACACACAAACGAACACTTGCAACTTATACGCTAGCAATCTCATTAGTATTGATAACCGATAAGTTATCACTAGCAACCTATAGTAGAATATCTGCGCTGTTGACAAGCTATTGTCAGAAAGTTCTGATAACTAATTACTTATCGGAAATATACTAATAGTTGTATTACGCCAATTACGCTAGCATTATTGGATTTATATAAGCAATTAGGGGGGGTTTTATTGCGACCCCACCACCAAACTAGATTAGGCGTCGTCAACACTACGTAGGGAAATACACACACATAAACTATGAAAACCCAAATGAAAAAACAAAAATACAAAGCACTAGTCATGGTTGATGATATTACGAACTCAGTAATAGTTATGTTTAATGGATTTGAAGATTACGATGATGCTTGGTGCTTTAGCCAACACATTACAAAAGAATTAGATTTAGACCAGATACAGCTTGATAAAAGTATGACTGTCCACTAGAGATAGGGGGGTTTTGTTTTAAAATGCCAGTATTTGAGATTCCATATAAGCCAAGAGAATTGCAAAAAATTTTGCATGAAAATATCTCTAAGCACCGATTTTCAGTTTTGGTCTTGCACCGAAGAGCTGGTAAGACGGTGATGTGTATTAATCACATGATTAGAGATGCAATGTATTCCAAGAAACCAAATTCTAGGTACGCATTTATATCACCTACTTTTAAACAAGGTAAGGCAACGGCTTGGGATTACATTAAGACTTTTGCTAGTAAAATTCCTGGTGTTAAGTTTAATGAATCAGAACTGAGAGCTGACTTTCCAAATGGTGCTAGGATTACTATTCTTGGTGCTGAGAATGACCAAGCATTGAGAGGTATATTTTTAGATGGTTGTGTTTTAGATGAAACACAAAGCATTGCGCCAAATCTATTTCCTGAAATCATAAGACCATCTTTGGCAGATAGAAAAGGTTGGTGTGTATTTATTGGAACGCCAAAAGGTAAAAATTATTTTTTTGAATTATACGAATACGCCAAAAAGACAGAGGGTTGGTATCATTCATTACACAAATCTTCTGAGACAAAGATATTAGATGACGATGAGTTAAAAGCTGCAAAGTCAATCATGTCTGATGATTTGTTTGAACAAGAATTTGAATGTTCTTTCCAAGCTGCCATAACAGGTTCTTACTATGGATCTATTCTTGAGGATGCTGAGAAGAATGGCAGAGTAGTAGATAATCTATACGACAAAGAAATGCCGGTTGAAACATGGTGGGATTTAGGTATGAATGATTCTACTGTCATTTGGTTTGCCCAACGACATAAAGGTAAAATTAGATTAATAGATTTCTACGAAAGTTCTGGAGAAGGATTAGACCATTACGCTAGTGTTATTGAAGGCAGAGGTTATGAATATTCAAGACATATTGCTCCTCATGATATTAAGGTTAGGGAGTTAGGCGCTTATGGTAAATCAAGATTGGAAACTGCTTTAGAATTAGGTATATCATTTGAGGTTGCTCCAAAACTATCTTTAGAAGATGGAATTGAAGCTGTAAGAAAAGTTTTACCAAACTGTTGGTTTGACAAAAACAAATGCTATTATGGTATTGAGTGTTTAAAATCCTATCAGAAAAAATGGGATGATATAAACCAATGTTTTAGAAATAGACCAACACACAATTTCGCAAGCCATGCTGCCGATGCTTTTAGAACAGGTATCGTAGGTTATGGAATTGAAATGACAAATTGGAAAAAAAAGATAGAAGTAAATACGAATTATATTATTTAATATGCCAAAATTATCAGACTCAGAATTAAGAGCTATTTTAAATTCAGAAATAAACGGAGCATTAGGTTATTTAGGTGGTCAGTTATCTGAACAGAGAAAAAAATCTTTAGAGTATTATTTAGGAGAAAAACTAGGAACAGAAATAGATGGTCGTTCTCAAGTCATATCTACAGATGTATCAGATACCATTGAAACAATACTTCCTAATCTTCTTAGAATTTTTACAGCATCTGACAGAACAGTTATTTGTGAACCAGTAAAAGCTGAAGATGTTGCACTTGCAGATCAAGCAACAAATTATATTAATTATATTTTTAACAAAGATAATCCAGGATTTACAATTTTATACAATTGGTTCAAAGATGCTCTTTTAGAAAAGAACGGTATCGTTAAAGTTTATTGGGAAGATACAGAAAAAGCTGAACATGAAACTTACGAAAATTTAAATGAAGATTCATATCAAGCAATCATTAATCAAAATGATGTAGAAGTTTTAGAACATGAAGAAGAAGAAGATGAATCACAAGACCAACAAATTAAAATATTAGAACAAGTTGCAAGTCAACAAGGTCAAGTTTTAAATTTACCAAGACCAAAACTTCATCATGTAAAACTAAAAAGATATTCAAACAAAGGTAAAGTTAAAATAGAAAACGTACCACCAGAAGAATTTTTAATACAAAGAAATGCTAAGACAATTAAAGATGCAAATTTTGTAGCACACAGAACAACAAAGACAAGAACAGAATTACTTGAAATGGGGTATGATACTGAAACAATATCATCACTACCACATTCACAAGAGATTATTTTTAACTCAGAAAAACTTACAAGATTTTCTGATATAGATGAATATCCTTTTGCAACATCACCAGATTCTTCTACCGATGTTATTGATATTTTTGAGTGTTATGTAAGATTAGATTTTGACGGAGATGGTATTGCAGAACTTAGAAAGATTACTGTCGTTGGTGATAATGCAAATGATATTTTAGAAAATGTTGAAGTAGATACAATTCCTTTCTGCTCATTAACTCCAATACCAATGCCACATAGATTTTATGGCAGATCGGTTTCTGAGTTGGTGCAAGATATTCAATTAGTTAAATCTACAGTTTTAAGACAGTTGTTAGACAATATGTATCTAACAAATAATAATCGTATTGCGATTATGGATGGAATGGTAAATCTTGATGATTTACTTACAGCAAGACCAGGCGGAGTTGTTAGAACAAAACAACCACCATCTCAAGTTATGTTGCCAATGCAAAACCAAACAATTTCGCAACAAGCATTTCCATTACTTGAATACTTAGACACCGTAAGAGAAACAAGAACTGGTGTTACAAGATATGCACAAGGATTAGATGCAGATAGTTTAAATAAAACTGCAACAGGAATTAATACTCTGATGACGCAAACGCAAATGCGTATGGAGTTAATTGCTAGAATATTTGCTGAGACTGGTGTTAAAGAATTATTTGAAAAGATTTTTGAATTAACAGTTAAGTATCAAGAAGTAGAAAGACTTGTTCAATTAAATAATATTTTTGTTCCTGTAAGACCAACAGAATGGAAAGATAAATATAATATTAATATTGTAGTTGGTTTAGGTTCTGGTTCAAAAGAACAACAATTAATTATTTTAAACAGTATTCTTGAAAAACAATTACAAGCATTTAACTTGCAAGGCGGTAAAGAATATCCAATGGTAACGTTAAAGAATATTTATAATACGTTATCTAAAATGATTGAAAATGCTGGTCTTAAAAATACAGAGAATTATTTTGTTAACCCAGATGTGGGTATGCAATATGTTCAACCACCTCAACCACCAGCTTTAACGCCTATTGAAAAGATTGAATTTACTAGAATAGATAGTGAAAACAAACGAAAACAAGCTGATTTAGAATTGCAGTTTAAAGAATTACAAATGGAAAATTCTAAAATGCAACTTGACTTTCAAACAAAAATGAAAGAATTAGAGTTAAAGTATAATACGCAAATTGATTCTGCTAAATTAAAAGCAGAAGCAGATTTAACTAAAGCAAGATTAAATAATGCTTCTAAAAATTTAATGGCAGCACAAAAAGCTACGCAAGAATTTGGACAACAAATACAGGAATTAAATGCAACAACCGGATCAAACGAAACTCCAATCGGAAGTTAGTAGATCAGAGAAAGCAAGAT
>SXGS01712811.1_pt1 | contig 35558 bp, 33 predicted proteins | sample 3174681 | NCBI WGS metagenome assembly SXGS01 (sample SAMN11356861, study PRJNA531348) | freshwater metagenome | isolation source: freshwater sample F1-80 | place: China: Fuxian Lake, Yuxi | collected 2017-12-25
CCATCTGCTCGACTGTTTTCGCTATGCCCCGGTGCGCGAGGAAGGACGACAGCGCCGCCGCTCACCGTCGTCCGCATAATGGCTACTTCTGCACTGATCTCTCTGGCCCGTTTGCGTCGCCTGACGCCGTTCGTCTCTCCGTTCTTTTCCCGCTTGGCGCTGGTGTTCGTACTCTCATTGTTTGGCGTGACGGTTGGATTGTTGTGGCCGCTCTTCACCAAGGTGCTGATCGACAACGTCCTGCTCGCCAAGAACACCCAACTGCTCTTGGTACTGTGCGGAGCGATGGTCGGGACGACCGTCGTGAGTTATGGCGTTGGTGCCGTGACTCGCTATTTCTATACTCAGGTGACGGCCCGTATTCTCTTCGCACTGCGCCAACACTTGTTTGCGCATCTTCAGAGCCTGTCGCTGCGCTTCCATGCCCGCGTCAAATTGGGTGATCTGTTATCGCGCCTCAACACCGATATCAGCGAAGTCCAAGCGGTGCTGACGGATACCGCTTTCGCGCTGGTCTCGAATCTCTTGGTCTTGCTGGTGACCGTCGGATTTTTGCTGTGGTTAGAGTGGCGACTTTTTCTGCTCAGTCTCGTGGCGGTGCCGTTCCAATTGTACGGCATTATGAAAATCCGTCCGCGCATGGTGGAGCAGACTCGCGAGGTGCGGGAGCTCAACGCGAGCATCGGGTCGTTTCTGGTCGAGTCACTCTCCTCAATAAAATTCGTCAAGCTCTTTGCCTTGGAGCGGACCCAATTACAACGACTGGGGACGTTGGGCGAGCGGTTTGTGCGAGTAGTGACGCGCTTTGAGATGCTGGGCTATTGGGGTGGCTCGGTTGCCAGCGCCACGACTTTTCTCGGTGGTGTGCTCACGACGTTGTACGGCGGATATCTCGTCATTGCTGACCAATTGAGCGTCGGTGCGCTGGTGGCGTTTTCTGCCTACCAATCGCGTGCTTTTAGTCCGTTACAAGCGCTTGCGGATTTGTATTTGCGTTTCGAGCGGGCTGGCGTGTCGCTGGATCGCATCTTTGAGTTTCTTGATGTTGCGGCAGGGAACAGCGAGACCGGGACTGGCAGTCGCCAGCTCGACTACGTGCGAGGGGAGATCGAATTTCGCAACGTTTCTTTCGCGTATGAAGCGGCAGAGCCGTTGTTACTGGACGTCAGCTTTCGGGTCCCGGCTGGCGGTCGTTTGGCGATTCTTGGTCCCAGTGGTGTGGGCAAGTCTACTGTTGTGGATCTTCTCGCTCGCTTGTACGAGCCGCACGGCGGCAGCATTTTGTTAGATGGGCAACCATTGGCGGAGTTTGATCTTGTCTGGCTTCGCAAGCAAATGACCGTGGTTGAACATGAGCCTGTCCTCTTTCATGCGTCGGTGATGGAGAACCTCCGCTATGCGAGTCCAGATGTGTCGGCGAGCGAAGTAGAAGCTATCGCGCGGCTGGTAGGGCTCCATGACTTCCTGAGCAGTTTGCCACAGGGGTATGACACGGTCGTAGGCGAGCGTGGTGCGCGTTTATCGACCGGGCAGCGGCAACGTATGGCGTTAGCGCGGGCGCTACTGCGGCGGCCACGCATTCTGGTTTTGGACGAAGCTTTATCTGGGCTTGACCTTGTGAGCGAGGCCGAAGTGCGCACGGCATTGGACACCTTGATGAAAGAGAAGACCGTGCTGCTGGTGACGCATCGGCATTCTTCCCTCCACCCTGATGATCGCGTGTTAGTGCTCGATCATGGACGAGCGATGTGGCAAGGCGTGTACCGTGCGCTGCCGACTACTGCTGGGACGCTGTATGACACCGTTGAGGAATGGGAGCGGCAGCTTTCTCCTCAGGGTGATGGAGCGCGTGTTCAGCCTTGATTCTCTCGTGCCGTGTAAGGGAGGCGAATGTTCTCTAAGAATTGGCCAGTCGTGCCGAGTGGAGGTAAGGTTTGGCCATCAAGCGTGAACGTGACGCCTCCGGCATTGCCGAGTGTCACAAGGAAGGTCGATTCCGAGGTCCAAGAGGCGGATTCTCCTGGCTTGAGAATCATATCGCTCGGAGCCTGACCAGCGATAATCACGCGAATCCACGTAGACTCTTGCGCTTGCGCACGCAGCAGATGCGGGGCATTGGCTGGACGCGGCTGGGATGCAGCAGGTGAAGTCGTCGGTGATGCTGGTGGCTGGGGAATCGCAGCAGCCGGGGGTTCTGTTCCTGACGGCTGCGTGACTGTTGTTGCCGGAAGTGCCGTGGCGTGAGGAACAGATTCGGGAGTGACCGGAACCGCAGGCGGTGAGGGTGGGACTGGTTGCGGAGCAGCTTCGCTTACCGTGTTCGGGGTTGGCTCCGTTTGCAAGTCGCTCAAACCGGGAATGCGTTCGTCCATATCGCTGTATTGCCCGATGAAGGCCAGGATTACTAACACCACCGCAAGAGTGATTGAGGCGGACAGGGTACGAGAGCGTTTAGATGGCGTCCGTAGCGGGGGAGTTTGCGGGGAATCGGTGAGGTCAAGGTTAATTTCTGGAGCTTTTTGGAATTCGTCGGTCAACTGAGCGACAATCTCGGCAGGATCGAGGCCCAGAAACGCTGCATAGTCCCGCAAATGCGGGACAAGATACACCGGATCGGGCAATGTCCGTGTGGCTTCTTTGCCAGGTGGCGTGTGTTCTTCCAGCATCTCCAGATAGGAAAGCGGAATACGCGAACGGCGCGCGGCTTCTTTGAGGGATAGCCCTTGGTTTTCCCTGGCTTGACGCAACAACAGGGCGATGTGTTCCATTGAGGACTCCTGCACTCCGAGGTGGCTCCTGCGTGAATAACGCGACGAGCGCCCCCTCTGCATACCGACCGACCGGAGATTTTTCTACGGGGGCGGGGTAGGCTACGGAGTGGGTGCATCCGGCGGCGCACTGCGAATAGCATTGGCCGTGAGTGGTACGAGGACGTTGTGCAGGAAGTCGCCTTGCCGCAGCTTAGCGATAAGCTTTTCCCAGTGTTGAGGCTCGTTGAACCCTTTAATCGAAGGTGTGAGAAACTGCTCCGTGTATTCATCCAACGCCCGGGCATAGAGATCCATGCCGGTGCGATAGCTCTGCATCCCTTGAGCGTAGAGCCGGAGCGCTTGGAGGTAATTTTCACGCACGCGGCAAAAGTCGTCCTGGGTAATCGTCTTTGCCTGTAAGGCGTTCTTGGCTTCCACCATCTGCGGGCTCAAGAGGCGATGGCCGCGTTCCCACTGCTGCCGGGACTCTTCGTGCTGAGCGCGAAGATTTTCCAGTGTACGCCACTTGGGTTCTATTTCTGAGAGCCGCAACGCCGTGAGTTGCCGGGCAAGCGCACGGTCATACTCTTCTGGCGGCGTTACGCGAATGTCTTGTAATTGCGCTTCCGCCGTGCGCATGCGTTCTTGGCTGGTACGAACGGCTTGTATTGTGGCACGAAGCGTTTGTTCCCCTGCCACTAACGTTTGGGTCATGGCCGGAAGCTCTTCCCCACAGGCCGCGAAGCTGGACGTTGGCGAGGTGGGGGCGAGGCAGGTCAGTGCTAAGGGCACGAGCCGTCGCGCCCAGTCGCTGAGGAACCCTCGAAAAAACCGAAGACTCATAATCGTGGTGCTTCCTTCATCTGAGTTCAGAGGTGCAATGGCCGCACCGCGTTGCTTTGATGGGGATCGTCGAAAGGCAATGCGGACAGTCTTTGGTGATCGGCGGGCCAGCCGGTGCCGGCTCGGGTGCCTTCTTGGCGCGGTTGAGCTGCTGGACCAGCATGAAGACCGCGAAGGCGACGAACACGAAATTGATGATCGTAGTCAGAAAGAGGCCGACATTGAGCGTGGGCGCACCAGCTTCCTTGGCTTTGGCGAGGCTTTCATACGCCGTTCCCGAGAGATTGATAAATAGGCTGGCGAAATCGACTTGGCCGAGGAGCATGCCGATGGGTGGCATAAGCATGTCTTCTACGAGCGACGACACGACTTTACCGAACGCACCGCCGATGATGATGCCGACCGCCATGTCGAGCACGTTGCCCTGGACTGCGAATTTTTTGAACTCTTGTAGTGATGCCATAGACACTTCTCCTTCCTTTCATGTCGAGGTTGCCGTCTGTTGAAGATATAACTGCGCTTCGTCCACACTCAAGCCAGGATGCTGCTCAACCCAGAGTGCCAGCACGGCGGCCAGATGAGCCGAGGCACAGCTATGGCCACGAAAATTACGTTCTTGCGGTAATCCCGGGATGGGGCGCGGTTGTGGATGGGCACGAAAGTGAATCGCATCCTCTTCGACATAACGGTGCTCGTGCCACCGACAGGTTGCGTCTGCCGCTACGCCAATCACTCCCGGCAGCGCTGCTGGCAAGACATCGCTTTGCCCAGCCGGTGCAGATGAGACGAGTAAGACGCCTGCTGCATTGGCCTGTGCCACCAGCGTTTGCAAGCGCGAACGATGGGCTGGGTTCGTGGTCCCCAGGCTGAGATTCACGACGTGCATCTTGTGGTCGATTGCCCAGCGCAGTCCGGCCTCTAAAGTGGGGAAAGCTGCGGTGAGCGGATCATTCGGCGTGAGCGGATCGCGGAAGATCTTCACGGCATAGAGTGCTGCCTGCGGTGCTTTGGCACGCACGATGCCTGCGAGCGCCGTGCCATGCCCGCGCCGGTCAATGTAATCCTCACTGTGGTGCAGTGTCCCGTCAGGTGCCAGGGAGAAGGCGACGCCGCTGGCCACTGTGCCGACGTGCGGGTGACGGGGATTGATACCGCTGTCGATCAGTGCGACGCGGACACCAGCGCCTGTAGGTGACGAGGGAGGTTGTAGCATGGGTAATCGCGGGGAATTTCAGTATCCGATCATAGCTGATGTCGCTTGCAGTGCGAGACCCAAAAGTTTGACTCGCCTATTTTTTATTTGACACACGCAGTCCCGGGTATAGAATGCCCTGCGGCCAATGGAAGGCGCTCATCAGGAGCACGGTGCCATCGGACAGACTGAACGCTTGACGAGATGAGAACATCAATGACCATGCGAGACGTGCGAAAATTCTGCTTCTTGGTCCTGGGGACTGCCTTGCTGAAGTGGCCGGACGCTGGATTCGCGGCGGACCTGTCGGGAGCAGCGCTGGTGCAAAGTCGCTGTGCGATGTGCCACGCGGCAGAAGCAGGTGGCAAGTTGGATGCGATTGAGTCCCAGCGCAAAACGCCGGAAGGTTGGGAGATGACGCTTGACCGCATGATGCGTACGCACGGAGTGCGCCTTCAGCCTGGAGAAGGCAGTGCGTTAGTCAAATACCTGAGCGACCATCATGGGCTGGCTCCGTCTGAAATCGGTGCATATCGCTACGCTTTGGAAAAGCGCACGAGTACCGTGGTTTCAAACGCCGAGCTTCCCAAGCCCGTGCAAGGTGCATGTTTGGTCTGCCACTCTTATGCTCGCATCGCGCTTCAGCGACGCACGCCAGAAGCGTGGCGGAGCATGGTCGATACCAAGCTTGCGCTGTTTACCAACACAGAAAACGTGACCGCGTCTTCTGGGATGCTGAACTCTTTTTGGTACGATGATGCCGTGAAAGAGGCCATTCCTTTCCTGGCTAAACAGTTTCCTTTCGTGACCGAGGCTTGGAAGAAATGGCAAGCTGCCGCCAAGCCGAACTATGCAGGAACGTGGAAAGTAGTCGGTCATGACGCCGGCAAGGGCGGCGATTATACCGGGCAGTTGGTGCTCAAAGCCTTGGGCGAAGATCGCTACGAAGGTGAGTTCACGCACACATTTGCCGACGGCTCCCAACGCGCAGGAAAAACCACGGCGATTCTCTACGCAGGCTTTCAGTGGCGCGGCCTTGCGCAAATGGAAGGTGGGCAGAAGCAAGCCGAAGTGTTTTTTGGGAGCGAGGATGGGATGACGTTAAGCGGACGACGCCTGTTGTCGCCCATCGGTGACCTTGGTACCGACGAGACCCTATACAAACAGAAAGATGTGGGGCGGTTGCTGACAGCACTCCCTGCTGCTGTGCAAACTGGTAGGCCGCAGCAGATCAAGCTCTTTGGCTTACGCTTCCCCGCCGGGGTTGCAGCCACTGCCGTACACTTCGGTGAAGGGATCAAAGTGCAGTCGCTCAAGCAAAGTGGAGACGACACGCTTGTCGTTGAGGTGACGCCCGAAAAAAACGCCAAGGTCGGTACGCGACAAATTAAGGTTGACGGCGTAGCCGGGGAAGTGGCGCTTCAGGTGTACCACACCATTGATTATATCCGGGTGTCTCCCGAGCACGGCTTCGCTCGCCCAGGCGGCATCAAAGCACGCAAGCTGTTAGAGCAGTTCGAGGCCATTGGTTACACGAACGGCAAGGACGGCGTCAAAGGGACAGCGGATGATGTGATGCTCGGGCGCGTCGCGCCGGTGCAGTGGAACGTGGAGGAAAATGTCACCCGTAACGACGATGACGATGTCCACTTTGTCGGGCAGGTGAACGAACAGGGCTTGTTCACTCCAGCAGACGACGGGCCGAACCCCAAACGCGAACGCTCTGAACACAACATCGGCGACATCTGGATCGAGGTTTGGTACACCCCAGACGGCGCGAAGCGACCACTTGGAGCCCGTGCCGCGATGCTGGTGATGCCGGAAAAATTTAGCTTCCAACCGATTGAGTAGTGACGATGGATCTCCAATTTCGCCCCGAGAACGCACATGTTATCCCTTCGGCACAAGGGCCGATCCTGGTTGCTGCGCGCAGTATGGCTCTTTTCGTGGTAGATCCGGCGGCGGAAGCGATCCTCGCCTACGCCCGGACGCAGCCGCGCTTCTCTCTCGCTCATCTCGCCGAAACGTTGGCTGACCGCTTCTCTTCGCAAGACGTGCTGGAAACCGTGCAGGAATTGCTGCGACTGCACGTGTTTGTCGAAGGCAACCGTCCGCTGTCACCGGTGCAGCCGGTCGTCGATGTTGCTCGCTTTCCGGTAGGCTCGCTGGTGTTGAACGTGGCCAACAAGTGTAATCTCCATTGTTCGTACTGCTACGAACCCGAGGCCGCGAAGTATGGTCCGGTGCCGGTGCAGATGGAATGGGAGACTGCACGCACGAGTGTGGACTTTCTCTTTCACAAGGCTGGCAGCAACCCGGAAGTGAACCTGATCTTTTTTGGTGGTGAGGCCCTGCTCAATTTCAAGCTGATGCAACAGGTGGTCGCCTACGCGCAAGAGAAAGGGCAAGCCGCAGGGAAACGCGTGGATTTTTCGTTGACTACCAACGGCACGCTCCTGACCGATGAAGTCATCGATTTCTTCCAAGAGCATCGCTTTGGCATCACCGTGAGCATGGATGGTCCGCAAGAGCTGCATGATCGTCGCCGCTTCTTTCTTACCGCCAAAGGCGAGCGGCGTGGTTCTTACGAGCAGATCGTGCCACGAGTCAAACGTTTGCTCGGGCGTTATACTGCACGCCCGGTAGTCGCCCGCGTGACCGTCACGAAAGGTACAATCGACATTGTCCGCATCTACGAGCATCTCACCGAGTTGGGATTCTTCGAGATTGGCTTTGCTCCAGTGACGGCGAAGAACGGCGAAGACTACGGCCTTGAACCCGCCAACCTGCGCCAAGTGCTCGATGGCTTCAAGGCACTCGGCGACGTATATGTCGAACGAGCGTTGCGCAACCAGTACACCGGTTTCTCTAATCTCAGCACCATGCTGACCGATTTGCACGCCGGGACCAATAAGCTTTTTCCTTGCGGTGCTGGCTTGGGACTGCTGGATGTCGATGGCAACGGCGATGTCTACCTGTGCCATCGTTTCCCAGGGACGGAAGAGCATCGTTACGGCAATGTCAAAGAAGGCATCGAGTACGACCGGCTCAACGACTTTATCAACGGTGCCCATGTCGGCAACAAGCCGGTTTGTCAGACCTGTTGGATTCGCGGGCTATGTGGTGGCGGTTGCTACCACGAAGCCTATACGCAGTTTGGTGATGGTGCGTTGCCCAATTTGCATTACTGCGATTTCCTGCGCGAGTGGACCGAGTACGGCGTTGGGGTGTACATGAAACTGCAAGCAGAAAACCCGGGATTCGTCGAGACCTACGTGATCCGTGGGCGCGGTGATGCACCGAAAGAGTTGACCTGAAAGTAGACAGTGGAAAGTAATGAGAAGGAGAGAAGTCAGAATCCAGGAGCCAGAAGAGCATGGTTCGATTCTGTATTCTGACTCCTGACTTCTGGATTCCGTTCTCTCGGAGAAGGAGCAAACTATGAAACATCTCAAAGCAGCAAATCAGAAAGCAGAAGCCGTTGAACAGGCGCAGGCCAAGCAGCCAACGACTCAGCAAGCTGTGCAAGAAGACGTCGTTGGCATGGCGATGCCGGGCGGCTGCACGACGGTGTTCAACCCAGGCTGGGAAGCCAATATGTGGGGTGGTACCAGCGGCATGTGCTCGCCGATGGAGGCTGACCTCTTGAGCTGCGCCAACATGTGCTGGTGGCCAGCGCAGGTGCCGGATAGCCTGCAATCGTCGCCAGAATGGGCCAAAGCGTGTTCTGGCTCGAATCAGGAAGATTGGAAGAATTTTGAAGTCATCTTTCCCAAGGTCAATTAAGATGTCGGCGAGGAGAACCATGACGCGCTCCACACGACTCTCACTGGTCATCGTCGGCGTAATGGGCGTGCTAGCGCTGGGTGCGCCGCGCACGGCAGGGGCGAAGTGGTATCTGCTCGCCTCCGCTAATCCCAATAACATAGTTGTCATCGACACCGAGACCGATACTGTCGTTAAAGACATTGCGTTAGAGGGCAAAGGCCCGGCGATGAACATCGCCACCAATCCTGCCCATCCTCAGTATGCCTACGTGGTTAACGACCTCGCGCGTTCTGTTGCCATGGTCGACCTCGACGAAGGCAAACAGGTGACGAGCTTTCCGCTGACGAGCGGGAACGAACTCGTGCGCACGATGGCCATCGACGTGAACGCGCAAGGGACGCATCTGTTCATCCACGAAATGCCGGTGAAGCAGGAGATCGGCAAATACGAGGCGCAAGAGAACCGCATCCGGGTGATTGATCTCAAGACCAACACGACGGTACGTACGTTTGCTGCGCCGCGTCAGGTCATGGCGCTGGCGTCGTCGCGGGACGGCAAGCGGCTCTACGCCTTTAGTGTCGGGCAAGACATTACCGTTTTTGATATCGAACAAGGCAAACTGATTGATACCATTCCCCTAGTGAATCGCAATATCACCGGCATTGCCAGAACCGACGGCCTGCCAGCGTTCAACCTCTATCAGGAATACGACCACGTCCTCTCGTTTGGTACGGTGACAGTCGATGCTTTCTCGGAGAAAATGCTGCTTGGCATCGCTTCGTTAGACCTCAAGCAAACCGACCCTCAATTGAAAGTCACGGAATTACAGCCGTTCACAGCAGAGAACTACGTGTTGACTGGCGCACTCGCGCCCAAGACCGGCAAAGCCTACTTCAGCTACAACGGCTTGTGGCGAGTCGATCCAAAAACACGCAAAGTGGAAAAATCGGTGCAACTGCCGAATACCATGTTTGCACCCTTCATGCATCCTGAAGGGACGAAGCTCTACTGTGGCAACAACTGGCACGAGATCTTTGTCTACGACCCCGAGTCGTTAGCATTGCAGAAGCGTATCCCCCTCGGGCATACGCAGAGCGGTAGCGGTGGTGGCATACGGTTCGTGAAGCGGTAGGGGACCGCGATAATGCCGACCACTATGGTTGCCTCTAACTCTGTTGGTATGACCCGCCGTCGCGTTTTGCAAAGTGCCGCTCTGTCGGCGTTGTGGCTCGAAGCCGCTGAGCGCTGGGCATTTGCTGCTGAACCTACCGCTCCTCCGCCGATAAGTTTTGCCGATGTCGTTCACCGTCGCGCGATGATTCGTTCCTACAAGAACGACCCTGTGCCTGACGATAAGCTTCAGCGCTTGTTCGAGTACGCGACCCGTGCGCCAAGTGGTGGCAACCTCCAGCCGTGGGAGTTCATCGCGGTGAAGAGTCCAGATGGACGCGCCAAACTGGCGGAGGCTACTGGTAAGCAAACTTCGGTCGTCACTGCGCCGGTGCTTATTGTGACCTGTGCCGACATCCAACGGGCAGGGAAATCTGGTGCGCGCGGCTCTTTCTTTAGTTTGGTGGATACGGCGTTCGCGTCGTTACTCATTCTGCTTGGTGCGGTCGAGCAAGGTTTAGGTGCGTGTTTTGTTGGCTCGTATGATCCCGAGGCCGTGGCGAAACAGCTCGGCTTGCCGGATTACATCCGTCCAGTCGGGCTGATTACTCTGGGCTTTCCCGCTGAACGTCCGCAAAAGCCTAAGACGGCGAAGCTGCCGCTGAGCAAAGTTGTGCATCAGGAAAAGTGGTCAAGATAATTGACAGAAAAAAGGAGAAACGAGTATGGCAGGATTGGTTGCAGGAAAAGTCGCCTTGGTGACTGGCGCAGGGTCGGGCATCGGCAGAGCCACGGCGCTCATCTTCGCCCGCGAAGGGGCAAAAGTGGTGGTGTCGGATGTCACGGTTGATGGTGGTGAAGAGACGGTCCGCTTGGTCAAGCAGGCTGGCGGCGAGGCCATCTTCGTGAAAGCCGATGTTGCACAGGCGTCAGAGGTGGAAGCGCTGGTGAGCAAAGCTGTGCAAACGTACGGACGGCTGGACTGTGCGCATAATAATGCCGGAGTGCCCGGCCCCAATAAGATGATTGTCGACATCACCGAGGAGAGATGGGACCAGGTCATTGCTGTCAACTTGACCGGAGTATGGCACTGTCTGAAATACGAAATCGCGCAGATGCTCAAACAAGGCGGCGGCGCGATTGTCAACACGTCTTCCGATGCTGGGTTGGTAGGCGTGCCACGCGTCGGGGCCTATGTAGCCAGCAAGCATGGCGTGATCGGCCTCATGAAAACTGCGGCACTCGAATATGCCAAGTCTGGTATTCGTGTAAACGCCGTCTGTCCTGGGCCGATTGATACGCCGATGCTGCGCGGTCCCGGTGGCGAGCGCGTGGACCGCCTTGTCGCTAAAATGGTCACTGCACAGCCGGGCGGGCGCTTGGGCCAACCCCAAGAAATTGCCGAAGCGGCATTGTGGCTGTGTTCCGATGCGGCCTCGTTTGTCACTGGCCACGCCATGTCGGTCGATGGCGGCTACATGGCGCAGTAGAACCTCTCTCTCGACCTCTCAAGATTGTCATTCCCCGCGCAGGCGGGAATCCAGTTTTCTGCTCTTGGATTCCGGGTCGCGGCCTATGGCCTTGCCCGGAATGACGGAGCCTACGAGCATCCGGCCCGAGTTGAATCACTGATCCACCCTTTCTCCTCTCTCACAGTCCTCCTTGAGAAACCGCGCTTAGTATGCTCTTGTGCCCCCGCCAGAACGAATGTTGGGGACTACAGACGTTCTGCCGGATTCGTTCGTCAAAGGAGTGTGCATGCGTCGATTCGTCCCGACCTGTTTTCTGCCCGTGCCTTTCCGTTCTCTGTTGCTGCTGGTGTTCGTTCTCTTTGTCGCTGGCCTCGGTGCGCCAAGAGTGTTGACGGCTGCCGAATCGCGAAGCTGGAAATACCTTAGCGAGTTGTCGGAAGCCGAGCGCCAGAATATCGACCTGCGTACCGAGACGCCGCGCGATACAACGCTGTCCTATCTCCCTGCTGAGCCATACCCGTTCACCCCTCCGTATACCGCTGAGGAGCTGGGTTTCCGCTCCATGGAATTTCCCCATATGGCCCGCTGGAATCACGTGCAGATCGAAGATTTTGGCTCGATCATGCCGACGGGTTACCTATCCACTGGGAAAATCATTGTGCTGGCCATCCACTCACATCCTGAAGGCTTGGAAAGTTATCTGCGCGCTAAGCCTGGAGAGATTTTTACCCGCTGGCTCTCGCAAGATACTGCACCGCCGGAGAACTTGGGCAATCAATTGCTGATGATCCATCACCGCACTGACCGAGAGGCGACCACGAAGACCGACATGTTCGGCTACTCACCGGTCTTACGGCGGGTACGACGGTTTCCCCAACCGCGTCGCCAAGATCGTTTTCCCGATCAACCCATCACTTTCGACGATTTCTTGGGGCGAGATGCGTGGGAGTCGACGTGGCGGGTGATTGGTACCGACGTGTTGACTGAGACGGTGCGCTTTCCGACAACGCGTCAGACCATCACGCTGATGTCCGGCGATGGCACGATGAAGGACGTATCAGCAAAAAGTCTGAAGCTGATGGGTGACGCCTATCCGTTCTACACGCCAGAGGGTGGGGTGCCTTGTTATGTGATCGAAGCGAAGGCAAAGCCCGAGTGGCTTACCGATTATTATGCTCCGCGCATTCTCTACTGGGTCGACCAGCATCATTTCTATCCACTGCGCACTGAAGCCTACGGGCCGCAGGGCGAACTAGTGTCCTTAGAGGATCGAATTGCGGAGATGTACAACCCAGAACTCAAAGAGCGCGGCTATCATAACTTGATTACTGTGTGGTGGAATGCCCAGCTCGATTTTCTCGCCTTTTCCGTACACGATGCCCATCGCCGGCAGGAATGGTCGGAGAAAGATCAGGAAGTGTACTTTAACCCTGACTTCATGCGGCGGGTGTGGTTTCCCATCCCGATGAAGACTCAGGCCACGGTGCGTCGGCCCGAGGAAGGGTTCCTACGACCCCATCTCTATCGCGATAAATTCCCCGAGGAACGCAAGCTCATCCTGGCTCCGGAGGTGGAAGCACGTATCCAGGCCCAGGACGCCGCCGGACGCCTCGTGTTTACCGAGGCTCCTAACGTTGCTCAGTAGATGCACGCATTGGGGCTACCTTCCTGAACGATGACCGTTCGCAGTCTCCTCGCGGACGGTTTTTCTTGGCAAGATGATGAAAGAGAGAATTCTCCGCATGCCCACGTTTTTGTTGACGAACACTCCCCTCAAAGGAATGCTCTTCCTCTTCGTATTTCTTCTCTATCCCGCTCGTGGTTACGCAGGCACGTTGAACGACACGTGGTCGAACATCGACCGCACGTTGTCGGTCTTCGACCCGGTCGGCGAAAATGTCAGCCAGCCATTGGAAAAAGCGGTCCCAGCTTTGACCTTCAAAGGGTTCTTCCGCCAGTGGTCGGATATCAACGTACACGGGAGCCAACAGGCTGGGTTTCGTGACAAGGATTTCCGCTTCCTCCAGCTCCAAAACCTATTGGAAGTCGAACTGCACTATCAGCTGACCGATAGTATTGAGATTACTAGCGTCAATCATTTTTTGTATGACGGTGCCTACAACTGGCAGGACTCACGCGGATTGTACGCCCCTCGCTTCAGTGAAACCGCACGGCATTACCATCAGCTTGAGCGCATCGTGCGTGAGTTCTTCGTCAGCTACCGTAGCCATAACTTTGATATCTCTGTCGGCAAGCAGCAAATCTCGTGGGGAAAAATGGATGGACGTTTCATCGACATGATTAACCCGATGGACGTCCGTGAGTCCGTGCAGTTGGAGGCGAGCGATTACGAGTATCGCCGTTTGCCGACGTGGATGGCCAACGCCACCTATTTTTGGGGTGCGAACTCGTTGCAATTGCTTTACATCCCTAACTTTGAGCAAGAACGACTCCCGGCTCTTGGCTCGCCGTGGTACCCGCCGTCAGTAGCTCCCAGCGATGCGATATTCAAGAAACGCAAACGTCCGAGCGCTGGCGATTTCGGCGATCACGAATATGGAGCGCGGCTAGACATCTCCATGGACCCGCTCACCTGGGGGCTGATCTACTTTTACGCGTGGAACGATAACCCGAATTTCTTCATCACCGGCGCGGACACCAGTGGCAGCGCACTTCGCCCTATTCTGACGCCACGGCATACACGACTCCACCATATTGGTGTGACTGGGGATTACGCTTCTTCTTGGTCCGGGGTGCCGCTGGTGGGCGATCTCCCCTTCGTGATGCGTATCGAAGGGCTGCTGAGTACCAACGTCAAGTTTGCCGATGCCCACCGACAACAGGCGGCACTGACAGGCGGCGATACCAACGGCTACGTTAACCGCGACACCTTGCGTGCGGCTGTCGCGCTCGAATTGGCATTGCCTGAAAACACCACCTTCATCCTCCAGCCGTCGTTGTTTACGACTTTTGGTTGGCGCAAAAACTTAGTCAGCAGTGGATTTGGTGGGGCGACTGCCGGGAACGAGTGGAACCTGTTGCCGGTGGTGCATCTGGAGCGACCGTTTCGCTTCACCCGCGATCGCCTGCGGGCGAGCCTCACCGTCTTTCCGTTTCTCGGCGGCCCAGGGGACAGTTACGAAGGGACGAAAAGCAAAATGGTCGTGTCGTACAAATTCTCGCGCTTTATCACAGGCCGCTTGATTTATACTTCCTATGACGGTGGCGGGCACCGCAGTTCTTTTGGGCAGTACGAGAAGTGGGACAATATCGGTTGGGAGCTGAGTTATGAATTCTAAAGCGATCACTATACGAACTTTCTTCCTGCTCCTGTGCTGCACGCTGGGGAGCTTCGCCCAGGCCGAGGACAAGGCCGGTGCTCCGCGCAGCGTCTTCTATCCCTACGCTGATGGGAAGCCGTCAGTTGAAGGATTGGCGGCTGGAACGCGTATCTCGCAAGAGTCCTGGCAAGCTGCCCAAGCGTATCTCCCAGCGGAAATTCTTGAACGCGTGAAAGCTGGAGAGTTCTCCTTTACCGTGCAAGAGACGACGAATTTGCCAGTGAGTGATGCCTATATCGAAGCGACGCAGCAGTTTGCTCACCAAGTGCGCATCGGTGCCGACGGCGAATTGGAAGGGTATGTGGCGGGCTTGCCTTTTCCCGAGATCAATACGTCTGACCCCCAAGCCGGAGTGAAAGCGGCATGGAACATCCGGCATCGCGATTTCGGCGACATGGTACAGATATGGAACACCTTTCGTCTCGTTCCAGAATCTGGCTCGGCTGATCGTGAAATCGAAAACTACTACGTTGTGGCTTACGGTATGCATCGTCCACCAGCAGGCAATGCCGATGTCAACCGGTGGGCGAGCGATGGCGTGCTGTTCAAAGAATTCTTCCACATACTGGCACCCTTCGACTTGAAGAACTCCATGAGTCTGAAGCTGCGTTATGCGCGAGATAGCTATAACGACGACAATTGGTTGTACAGCCCAGCCAGCCGCAAGATCCGCAAAATTATCCTCACGCAGGACGAAGCGTCCTACGACTCGGGGTTTCTCAACGAAGATTTCTTCGGCTATTGGGGCTACGTCCGCGCCTGCGAGTGGCAGTTGCTAGGGACGCGCCGACTGCTTGCGCCGATGGGAGCCAAGAAAGCGAATGCAACCTTCGGCGGACGCGGCAACTGGTACCCTGTCGATCCGTGGGAACTGCGCGAAATGGTGATGTTGCAATGCACGCCAACCGCCAATGGCCACCTGTATAGCAAGCGCGTGTTGTTTATTGACCAGCAAACGTTTACCCCCGTCTACGTGGTATTTTATGATCAAGCCGGGAAACATTGGAAGACGTTGTTCGAGCTGTACGGCGACCCGCAATACAACCCCGGCAACGAACATGTGCGTTCTCCAGTATGGATTGGCGAATCTATGATCGACTACGAGGAGCAGCTTGGCTCCATGACGATCATCTCGAAAACGCTCTATAATGTCCCGCTGCCGTCCGAGTTTTTCAACCCTGACCGGATCATGGCGAGAGGACAATAAGCAGTGCTGAGTACCGAGTGCTGAGGGAGGAAGATCGTAACATGGGGAAATGGAAACTTTGGTGGGCAGTTGTTGGGCTTTTCCTCTCTATCTCTATCGCTGCCGCCGACTTCACTCTTGGCCCGCTCTCCTTGTCCGGCAACGTGCAGACCCAGCAAATCCTCCGTCACCCCGAGCCTGACAAATGGTCGATTATTCAGCAGCGCAATGTCGCGCGCGTGCGGCTGGAGTACGACTGGATCAGTGAAGGGCAAGCCTTCGGTCGGCTCTCGCTGCCATGGATTCGCCGAGCGCATCTCGTGACGCTCTACCGTGGCGTGTACGACAGCGTCTACGACTTTCAGCCGGGGCCGCGACACGAGGTCTATCCGTATCGTGGGGCAACCCGACGCGACGGCAAGTTCTCCGATTTGCCGCGTGGCACTGCTGATGCGTTGCGTTTCGAGAGTGTGTTTCGTGAGGCGTATAGCGACATCGAATTCGCTGACATCCCACTGAGCTTACGGCTCGGGCGGCAGATGATTGTGTGGGGCGAGTCCGATAACTTGCGCATGCTCGACCGCACCAATGCTCTCGATGGCACTTGGCACGCTGGTGGATTAGGCGTGGAGACTTGGGACGATCTACGCATCCCCTACTGGACGGTCAAAGGGCTCTACAGTTTCGGCAGGATCGGGCCGCTCATCGACACTTTTCTGGAAACCTATTGGGTGCCTGGGCATTGGACCCCGACCAAAATTGCCTTTCTGCCGGGCCGCCCCTGGGGGTTTCCTGGCACCAATCCTTTTGCCGGCAGTCCGACTGGTGGCAACTTCAAGCTGCTCAACGATACGGTGCTGGGTCGGGTAGGGGATTACAGCAAGAGTCCTGGCGACAACAGCCAGGTCGGGGTACGGGTCGGTGCTACCACGCCACAAGGGCTGACCTTCACGCTAAATTATCTCTACCAACGCATCGCCCAAGACGACGGTATGAACACGACGAGTCTTCGCGGACGCAATCAATGCCGCCTGGGCAGCCCGACTTGCCTCACGTTGACCGATGTGGCGTCGCGCAATACGCAACTGATTGAGCGTGGTATTTTGCCAGCAGAAGCCTATTACCCGTATGTCCATACTTTGGGGGTGTCGGCTAGCTATGCTGACAGCAACTACAGCCAAGGTGTGTGGCGTATGGAAACGATTTACGAGTTCGGCAAGCCCTTCGCTGACAAGCGCAACCCGATTATGGTGCTTGATGCCGACGGTAAGCCGACCTCCAGCGGGCTGCTTGGGGTCAAGAAGAGCGATGCTTGGCAAGCCTTTGTGGGATTTGATCGCCCGACCTGGATTCGTCCGCTGAACCGCCGCACGACGTTCTTTCTCACCTCGCAGCTGTTTTGGCAATACATTCCCGAAGGGACCTCGCGCTTCCAAGGACAAATCTCTCCGCAAGATAAAGTGCGCAACTGGGAAGTGGTTGGTACCCTGGCGGCCAGCACCGTGTATCTCAAAGGCACCTTGCTGCCGTTGGCGTTCTTGGTGATTGACCCGATCAATCATTACAGTGCGCAGTTCGGTTGGGTGGCGGATTACTACGTGACCCCGCGCTTGATCGTGCGGCTCGCACAAAGCTACTTCTTCACCCCGGGCTTCAGCGGGCAAGTCGACGAAACCTGGGGCTTAGGTGGACTCTATCGCCGTCGGGACGAGACGGTGGTAAGGGTGACGTATCAGTTCTAGGGATATGGCAGAGTCAAACCGACCGCAAGCAAAAGAGAGAAGTCTTGAAACGAGTCGAGTGACTGCGTTGGATCCCCGTTACGTCAACCGCCAAGCCGTGTTGCCTTACGGATTGACGGTCAACGAAGTAGCGTCGGCAGTTGCGGAGACGTACCGTCTTTTTCACGGCTTGAACGATTACTTGTTGCAAAGTGGTTTTCGTCCACTAGAAGAGCTTCTTCTAGGAAATTCTCTTTCCGGTATTATCTCGGACTTTCTCGTTAAAAATCTTGCGCGGACCTCCACATCTCTCGAAGCCAATCTCAAGGTAGGTGGACATCCAGACCTCGTGCCCAAAGGCTATTATCCCTCCGATGGTGTATTGAAGGGTGAAGAAGGGATTGAGGTAAAATGTTCGATTCAGCGCGGAGGATGGCAGGGGCATAACCCGGAAGATTGTTGGTTAATGATTTTTCGTTACATGGTGGGCGAGCAGAAAGATAAGAGGCGAGTTTCGCTCACTTTCATCGAAATTCTCTGTGCGGCAATCACGAAGTCTGACTGGGCATCCTCGGGGAGAAGCGGGGCTTCACGGCGTACTCCAACGGCTTCGATTACCGAGAGTGGAGTAGACAAACTGCGCAGGAATTTTTTGTATCGTCTTCCCGGCGTCGGTATCGGGAAGCATCGTGCAATCTTTGCGGATAACTTTGGCGAGTTCCTAGAATAGACGCGGTTGCTGAGATGCTTCTCGCTGAGAGAAGAGCGGCGAAACGAGATTATTGCTTTCGTCGAGCGACAGCTCGGCAAGTCGAGGAATGGCTTGTGTCGCCATTTGGTAGTATTCCTGATCAGATTCGATTCCGATGCTTTGATACCCAACGGCGCACGCGGCAGCCACAGTAGAGCCTCCGCCCATGAAAGGGTCTAACACGATCCCCTCTCCCAACGGTAGTGCCGCGCGCACAACCTGCCGCATAAAAGCTTGAGGCTTTAACGAGGGATGCGGAGCGATTCCGCGTTCAATGCTGCGAGTCGGAGCGCTTTTGATGACATCGCAAAAGGGCTGGCCCTCAGAAATGCGCCGCAAGCCTCCCGTTTTCCATTTTCTGAGATTATCTTGCACACGCCCTTCGCAGGGTTTTCTGAAAAGGCCCCAAGGTTCCCAGCAGGATCTGGGCATGACACTCACATCAGGAAATTCCTCATGAGCGTTTTTGGGTCGATCTCCGCCTCGTAGCGTTTGGACTAAGCGGATGATCTCGCTGCGTTTCTCGAAGCCGGCTTCTTCTAAGGCTTGGTAAATCAGGTGGGATAATAACGGGGTCGCAGCAAGAAAGATGTGTCCTCCAGGAACGAGCACTCGAAAGATTTTCGTTGCCCATTGAGAAAAAAAACGCTGAAGCGCACTCTTGTCTTCTTTCGTGAGCACGGTAAATCGCGGGAGCGGACTGCGCATGCAGCCGTCAAAGCTAGGGGGAATACGCCACACACCTCCGCGCTTTTGGCGCAGTTTTTCTTTTTCGATAGAGGTGTACTCTTTGAGTCCATACGGAGGATCGGTCACGACGGCGTGAATGCTGTTGGCCTCTCGTTGCTCCAACCACAGAAAACAGTCGGCGTGGAAGGTTTCATAGAGTTTCTTTGGCGGAGAAATTTCCAGGCTCATGCCGACTCCTTTATCACGGTTTACTACATTGGTACACACTTTCCTTTGCCCATAAGGCCAGCTAGAAATCTGAATAAAAGGAACGCATGCGAAAGGTCTTCTCTCATTCCCAGGTCAGCCACCGAAAAGCGAAGGGTATCCATTACACGCCCGTTCTTCTGGCGCGGTTCTTGGCAAAGCGTCTCGTCGGCCATTTACCTCGTTCTTCCGCCGGTGCACCGTTACGCATACTCGATCCTGCATGCGGCGAAGGCGAGCTGCTGGAGGCTTTTCTCCATGTCTTGGCAGAGCGCGATGCCGATATCTGCGAGGTCGTCGGAGTGGACACCGATGCCGAGGCTTTGGCCATAGCGCGGACGCGACTCGAACGATTTTCGCAAATTCGTTTTTCTCTTGTGCATGGGGATTTTCTCGATCTCGCTTCTGGAGGGAAGGCCCAGCCAGATTTCTGGGCAGATAGTTCTCAGAGCGTTCCTGCGCTCGATCAACTATTTGACATTGTGGTTGCCAATCCTCCATATGTACGGACGCAGGTGCTTGGCGCGGAAAAGGCGCAACGGCTGGCCGAACGTTTTGGATTAACGGGGCGCGTCGACTTGTACCATGCCTTCCTCGTGGCCTCGACCGAGATGTTGCGGCCGTCCGGAGTCCTCAGCGTCATTACTTCGAATCGGTTTCTGACCACGCTCGGGGGAGCGACTATTCGCAGCTATTTGACTCGGCACTATGCCGTCTGCGAAGTCATTGACCTTGGAGATACGAAGCTCTTCGAAGCCGCCGTGTTGCCGGCGATCTTCATCGGCCGTCGCCTCCCAAGCGCCTCGCCAGGAAAGAGCAGCGAGCCTGCACGATTTCTCAAGATTTATGCCCAGAGTGAAGGCGATTCCCAACGATGCGAAGAGGCACTGGTCGTGAAGTCGAGCCTCTTCGATGCCCTGGAGAGCGGGTCAGGTTTCTACCAAGTTGCTAAAGGAGTGTTCAAAGTGACCTGTGGCGATTTGGTGCTTGACCGCAACCCAACGCGGGTGTGGGCTTTGACCACCACTCGTGAGACCGCATGGCTCGATGGCCTCCGCTCCTCGGCCGCAGGCGTCTTTGGCGATGTTGCGTCGATTCGTGTCGGTATTAAAACCACGGCGGACGAGGTCTTTATCCGCTCGCATTGGGAGGCCCTGGCTTCCGACATGCGACCCGAGTCGTCTCTGCTCCGCCCCTTATTACGGCATGAAGACGTGCGCCGATGGAGGCTTCCGCCTGGAAGCAGACCTGGGACCTCCATTCTTTATCCGCATGAAGTCGTTGCCGGACAACGAAGAGCCGTCGATCTTCGTAATTATCCTAGAACTCGTGCGTATTTGGAGTTGTATCGGGAACGTCTTCAGGGAAGAAAATACGTAAGAGACGCTGGAAGACGATGGTACGAGATTTGGGTGCCGCAGGACCCGAACGCTTGGGAAAGGCCAAAAATCGTGTTTCCCGACATTAGCGCCGAGCCGCTCTTCTATGTGGAGACTGAAGGGTGGCTCGTCGATGGCGATTGCTATTGGCTGACCCTTCGCCCCCAGGTGTGCGATGACATGCTCTATCTCCTGCTCGCCGTAGCGAATTCTTCTGTCATGGTGCGCTTTCACGACTTGGCCTTCAACAACAAGCTCTACTCGGGGCGTCGTCGCTACATTACTCAGTATGTTGCCCAATATCCTTATCCCGATCCCAACTCTTCGGTGTCTCGGAAAATCGTCGAGTTGGTGAAAAGAGGGCTTATCGAGAAGGGGACTATCGAAGAGAAGACGCACCACGCCCATTTTCATTTGCAACTGAACACACTCGTAGCCGAAGCTTTCGGTGTGAATCTTGATGAGGCTATGTGATGGCAGCACGGAACGAAACTCGCGAACAGGTAGCGAACAGCAAAAGAGACCGTATTCACGCTCTTGACTTGTCAGACGGAGATTCCCTGGCGAATGCTCCTGCCGATCCTACCCTGCTTTTTTCTCTTGAAGAGTTGGCGTTTCTCTTGCAACCACTCATGGGGCTGGATGCGCCACGGGACGAAAATAATCGTATCCTCGAAGTTCGACCGAAAGGACATTGGTTTGAGTTCGAGGTAGCAAAATGTCTTGGCTATCATTACCCTCCAGGTGCGGGGCTCTTTCCCGACCTTCGACATCAATTGTTGGAAGTGAAACACCATACCGGCAAGTCTGTAACCGTTGACTTCGGACATCATCACCCAGGATCAGAAGAAGTGCTGAGTGCAAGATGGAACGAAAAAATGCAAGCCCGAGTGCGAGACATTCGGTACCTCATTGCTTTGGCACCCCCTCCACAGTTTCGCGTTTCCGTTTTGGTATTGGCTACCGGTGCGGAAATAGATTCGCTCTTTGGCGTATCGCCAACCCAGACGATCAAGTACCAACTCGGCATCTCGAAGCAATGGCGCGACGAACATGCGGGAATGATTCTAGTTTCTGGTCAGCCGTTTGACGGTTAATCGTAACGACCTCTGTCTGATTGGGCAGCCGGTAACATGGCGTCCCCTTCGTTCTGTCCTAGTTGCGCCCTTCTCCTTGCCCGGGAGCGTCCGAAGGGGTAAAGGAAGCCCATGCACTGTCCAAACTGTGGGTTTGTGTTTTTGAGCGAGAAGACAAGCGGGTAACGACAATCAGAGGAGAAGATGGATGGCGACACTGGAACCTTCATTCGAAGAGGTATTAGACCTTGCAAAACGGCTTCCTCCGCGACAGAAGCTGCAATTGATCGAGGCGATCGTGCCCGATCTTGTCGCGCCCTTGGCAGCGGCGGAGGGAAAAGTCCAACCATTGCGGTCTCTCTATGGATTATGGAAAGACCTCGGTGTCGATCTGAGTGCAGAGGATATTGATGCCGTGCGCCGCGATATGTGGGGCACCTTTCCACGGGAAGATGTATGACCCCGAGCGCCGTCAGCGATGCCCATGCGGCGATCTGGTACTTGAACGCCGACCCGCGTCTGAGCCGGCGAGCAAAAGCGTTCATTGATGAAGCTGGCGGACAAGGGCAACCTGTACTCATTTCCGCGATCACGCTCGTCGAAGTGGTCTACCTACAAGAAAAAAGCAAGATTCCTCCTGGTACGCTTGCACGTTTGGAAGAGGCATTGCGTACGCAGGATTCCGTTTTACGTATTGCTGATCTGACACTGAGCATCACTCTAGCTGTCAGTCGCGTGCTGCGAGATGAGGTGCCAGATATGCCGGATCGCATTATTGCGGCAACTGCCTTGCACTTTGGCGTGCCGGTCATCAGCCGAGACGGCAAAATTCAGGCATCGGCAGTGCATACTATTTGGTAGGCACAAGGGACGAGCAAAGAAGGAGGAACATCTCATGCCTTACGATCTCTTACTCAAAGGTGGTGAAGTCATCGACCCAGGTTGGCCGTTTCGTGGGAAGGCCGACGTCGCTGTGCATAAAGGGAAAATTGCCGCAGTTGCACCGGATATCCAAGCGACCGAGGCGGTGCGAGTGCTCGACGTGAGCGGGAAGCTCGTCTGCCCCGGCCTCATTGATCTCCACGCGCACACCTTTATCAATGCGCATGACATGGGGCCGGAGACCGACCAACGCTGTGCGGCCAGTGGCGTCACAACGCTGGTTGATGCTGGGAGTTCCGGGTCGGCGACGTTTCCTGGGCTGCGGCAATATGTGGCCGACCAGTGTCAGGTGCGTCTGCGCTGCTTCATTCATCTCTCGGCGTTGGGTTTGATCCATCTTCAGGTGGGCGAATTGATGCACTTGGCCTATGCCGACCCGGAAGGTTGTGCGCGGACCATCCAGAATAACCGCGATCTCGCCATCGGCGTGAAACTGCGCTTCAGTAATAACGTCGTGCCTGACGCGGCTGGCACCGAGCCACTCCGTCTTGCCCGGCAAGCGGCGGACATGGCCGACGTGCCGCTGATGGTACACATCACAGATGCCCTCTTGCCGGTGCCGAAGATTCTCGAGTTCATGAGGCCCGGTGATATCGTCACCCACTGCTTTCATCGTTATCTCTACGGCATCATGGGACCAGAGAAGAAAGAGATCCTCCGCGAAGTGCAGGACGCGCAGAAAGCCGGGGTCATTTTCGATTGCGCCCATGGACGGATGCACTTCACTTTTCCCTTCGTGCGCATGGCCTTGGAAAAAGGCTTCATGCCGGACACGATTGCCACCGACCTGTCGATTCCCAGTGCCACTAATGGACCGGTCTTCGACTTGCCGACGACGATGTCGAAGCTGCTCAATCTCGGCATGGGGCTAGAAGACGTGATCCTCCGCGCAACAGCGAACCCAGCACGTGCCATCGGCGAAGCTGGCACGCTTGGGACGCTCAAGCCGGGTGCGGTGGCCGACGTGGCAGTCATGAGTTTGGAACGTGGGCAGTTCGATTTCGTCGATACCGATCAGGACCATATGATCGGCGAACAGCGGCTGGTGACGCAACTGACGCTCAAGGATGGGCGGGTGTGGTATCGGGCTCCGAGAGCTTGAAGCGGTTCGCGCTAGCGAGGCTCGGACGGAAGTGATAAGCACTCCTCCACCAGTAGGCGTGACGAAGACGCCACTGTAGGAGGAGTCTCATGGCCGGAAAGTATTTCGACGAATTGGAAGTTGGTCAGGTCTACAAACATCAGCCGGGACGTACCGTCACCGAGACCGATAATCTGCTGTTTTCCACCCTTACGCTCAATATGCAGCCGCTGCATCTCGACTCCGAGTTCTCTAAGAACGCCGAGTTTGGACAACGGCTGGTGAATAGCATCTTTACCCTTGGCCTTGCGGTCGGCGTGTCGGTAGCCGATACCACGCTGGGCACGACCGTTGGCAACCTTGGCTTCGAGAAAGTCGAGTTCCCCAAGCCGGTGTTTATCGGCGACACTATCTACGCGGAAACCGAAGTGGTCGAGAAACGCGAGTCGAAATCCAACCCGCAGCGGGGCATCGTGATCTTCGAGCATCGCGCGACCAATCAACGCGGCGAAGTGGTTATGCGCTGTCGGCGGGCAGGGATGATGCGGCGGAAAAGTGAAAAGTAATGAGTGATGAGTGGAAAGTGATGAGTGCGAAGTCTGATTTTACTTTGCACTTTCTCCTTTAGGCTTTCCACTGTTCCCTTTGGAGGTTTGCATGTCACGTTTACGCCGCGCCGTCCATTTTGTGCCGGGCGCGAATGAAAAAATGTTGCAGAAGTCGCTGGCGTTGCCGGCGGATAGTTTGGTGCTTGATCTTGAAGACGCCGTCACGCCGGAAAACAAAGACTCGGCACGAGTGACGGTGACCCGCTGGCTCAAAGAGGTCGATTTCGGTCGCCAAGAGCGCATGGTACGCATGAACCCGCTCGATACGCCGTGGGGTGTTAAAGACCTGGAAGTGACGATGCAAGGCAAGCCGGATTCGTATCTGGTGCCCAAAGTGCGCACGAAGGACGATCTCCTCAGGATCGACACGATTATCAGCCGCATGGAGCGCGAATATGGCCACCCGCCTGGAGAGGTGAAGCTCGTGGTGTTGTCTACCGAGACGCCGCAGGGATTGCTCAATATCCGAGACTTCGGTGCCTGCCCGCGTGTGGACTCCTTGTCGTGGGGGGCCGAGGACCTCTCAGCGTCGATTGGTGCGCGGCGCAATCGCGACGAGCATGGGCAATTCCTCGAAGTCTTTCGTTATGCCCGCATCATGACATTGCTGGCGGCAACAGCAGCGGATGTCCAGCCGCTGGATACCGTCTTTGTTGATATCAAAGATACCGAGGGGCTACGCCGCGATTGTCTGGAAGGCGCATGGATGGGCTTTACGGGAAAGATCACGATCCATCCCAGCCAGATTGAAATCGTGAACGAAATTTTCACGCCCTCGGCTGAGGAGATTGCCGAGAGCAAAGAGCTGCTCGCCGCGTTCGAGGAGAATCAAAAAGCTGGCAAGATGGCTTTCAGCTTCAAAGGACAAATGGTGGATGTGCCGCATTTGACGCGAGCACGAACGATCTTGGAGCGTGCGCGGCTGGCCGGGATCGCTTAGCAAGGCGGAAACGGAGAAACGGAGACGAGGCGAATCGGAGAAGGAGCCTTTATTTTTCTCCCCGATTCCCCGATTCCCTGGTTCCCCCAATCTCCGTTTCTGGTTTCTTGTACTGAGCGCTATTTGTTACAAGTCTTTATGAGGAGAGCAGCATTGTGATCGGCATTATCAGTTGTGGGTATCATGTGCCTTTTTGTCGTCTTGAGCGTGAGAAGATCGCTCAAGCGTGGGCGCGGCGGGCGGGGAAGGGTGAACGAGCGGCAGTGTATTTCGATGAAGACTCTCTGACTCTGGCTTTGGAAGCTGCCTCTCGTTGCCTTGAGGAGCAGGGCAAAGTTGGCGTCGAGGGTCTGTATTTTGCCTCGACCTCAGCGCCATTTTGGCAACGCTCTTCGGCGAGCTTTATGGCGGCAGCGTGTGACTTGCCACAAGAATGTGAGACCACTGACTTTGCCGGGAACGTACGATCGGCGACTTCGGCCCTGCGTGCTGGTGTGGATGCCCTTGCTAGTGGACGCCTTGCCCGTGTGCTGATTGCCGCTGGTGACGTGCGCGACGGGCAGCCGGATGAGGGCGAGGAAGAATGGTTCGGCGATGCTGGGAGCGCGGTGATGATCGGGCGGGAAGGGGTGATTGCTGAGATTCTTGGAACTGCCTCTCGGTCCGACGATTTTCTCGATGAGTGGCGGCGTGATACCGACGGGTTTATCCAAACCCAGGCGTCGCGCTTCGCGACTGAACGCGGCTATCAAGCCAGCGTGGTTGCGGTTGGCAATGCCTTGTTGCAGAAGCATAACCTGAAGGCGCAGGACCTCGCAAAAGTGATCCTCCCGTCGCCTGATGGTCGGGCGCATACCAATGCAGCAAAGAAGCTCGGCTTTCAGGATGTACAGATTCAGAATCCGCTCTTTCAAGACATTGGCGCGTGTGGCAGCGCTGCACCATTCCTTTTACTCGCGGCGGCGTTGGAAACCGCTCAGCCCGGGGATCGTCTGCTGCTCTTGGCGTATGGCGACGGGGCTGATGGCGTGTTGCTGCAAGTCACCGAGGCGATCAAACAGCGTCGGTTGTCGCGTTCGCTCTCCGAGCATTTGAGCGAGAAACGCCTCTATCCCTCGTACCAAATCTTCAAAAAGATGCGGGAGTATTGCGGAGAGAACGAGGACGGCCCGGAGTTGTCGAACGTGTTTCTCGCGAAAGAAGAGAAGCAGAATATCCGGCTTTATGGCACCCATTGCTTGCGCTGTGGGACGCGACAGTATCCCATCGCTCGCGTGTGCCTCGCTTGTCAGAATCACGACTCATTGCAAGAAGTGCCGCTCGAACGCGCGGGACAGGTCTTCACCTTCACTCGCGATCATCTCTATGTGGCGGCGGACTCGCCAACTATCATGAGTGTGGTCGATGTGCAAAACGGCGGACGGCTCTACATCCAGATGACTGATGTGGACCCTGAGGATGTGCGGGTCGGTGACGAAGTCGTGCTGACGCTGCGCCGTCGTAAAGAAGGACCGACGATGCATCATTATTATTGGAAGTGCCGCCCGTTGCGCTGATGCCCAGCGCGTCTGAGGTGTAGTCAATCCAACTTGACTGCCAAATTGATTTGACAAGCTGCGTGACTAAGGCAGGGGAAGCCGTATGGTGATTTTCCTGCCTTTTTCTTTTCATCCGCCGGTCATCTGCCGTTCACGTGCGTTGGCTACAATCTTGCTCATACCTTAGCGGACGGAGGAACGAGACATGAGCAGACCAGTAGTACTTCTCGCGGAACGCAATCTTGAGCTACGACGACAGTTGTTTGCTCAGCTCCTCTGCCAAGGGTACGAAGTGATTGACTCGCCTCATACCGTCGATGTGTTACGCACGTTGCGTGGTCGGCGCGGCGTCGATCTGTTCATTTTGAGTGCGTCTTTGGACCAGCCCGGCGATGGTGTAGAACTAATGCAGCTCCTGCGTCACTGCGAGCACATGCCGCACGTTATTCTCACCGAAGAGCGCGACGCTCAAGAAGGGGCATTGGCCGCATACGAAGCCGGTGCTGCCGCCTACCTGACTCAGCCCTTTTCTTGGCAGGATGTCATCACGAGCGTGCAGCAACTGTGCTGAACGCTGCCCTTCCTTACTTTGCCTGCCTTTATCTCATCCTTGAAGAGCGAGACCTTCCGCTGGCCTAGCGATGGGTCGAGCCTGTCTTGAGACGGTAGCGCACGGCCTGTGCGTGCGCCTCAAGCCCTTCCATGGTTGCGAGCTGGACGATGTGTGGTCCGAGGGCAGTCATGGCCTGGGACGAAGCTTCGATGATGTTCGTGCGCTTGAGAAAATCGTAGACCCCTAGCGGTGAGGAAAACCGTGCCGTGCCGCCGGTAGGAAGCACGTGATTAGGGCCAGCGATGTAATCACCAAATGGTTCGGTAGAGAGATGCCCGAGAAAGATGGCACCGGCGTGGTGGAGATGCGGGAGCCAAGAGCGGGGCTTTTTGACGGCGAGTTCGAGATGTTCCGGGGCAATGGCATTGGCGAGCGTGATGACTTCGTTGCGATCTCGCGCCACGATCACCGCGCCTTGGCGTCGCATCGACGTTGCGGCAATCTGCGCTCGCTGTAATGTTTTCAATTGTTCGGTAATGGCTTCAATGATGGCTTGCGCCAACGACTCGGAGGTCGTGAGACAGAGCGGGGCCGCGAGTTCGTCGTGTTCTGCTTGCGACAACATGTCGGCGGCGACGTCGCGGGGCGAAGCGCTGTCGTCGGCAATGACCAACACTTCACTCGGACCAGCGATCATGTCGATATCCACCTGACCAAAGACGAGGCGTTTGGCCGTTGCAACATAGATGTTGCCGGGGCCGACGATCTTATCAACTTGCGGGATGGTTTTCGTGCCGTAGGCGAGGGCAGCGACAGCTTGCGCACCACCAATCCGGAAGAATGCGTGTGCTCCAGCGAGGTGCGCCGCTGCGAGGATGCCAGGATGATATCCCTGCGGTGAAGGTGGCGAGACCACGACGATTTCTTTCACCCCGGCGACTTTGGCCGGGATGACGTTCATGAGCACGGACGACGGGTATGCCGCTTTTCCTCCAGGTACGTAGACGCCAACGCGATGCAACGGAGCAATGCGTTGGCCTAATGTGACGCCTAACGCGTCGCGATACGACCAGCTCGCCTGACGCTGTTTGCGATGAAAGGCGGTAATACGCTGCGCAGCGACCTGCAGAGCACGGCGCTCGACAGGAGGGAGCGAGTCGAAAGCCGCATGCAACTCTGCTGGTGGGACTGCCAAAGTCTGAGGCGTAAGCCGGACATGGTCGAAAGTGTGGGTGTAGGTACACACTGCTTGATCGCCGCGCCGTTTCACAACGGCGATGATGTCACGTACACTTTTCTCTACGTGTTCACTGGCGTTCTCTCCGCGTGCAAGCAGTTTGCGCAAGTGGCGTTGGCAAGTGGGGTCAGCAGTGTTGAGTAGGGCAACCGTGGGAGATTTTTGTGCTGGCATGAGTCTCGTTTAGTCAGCTTTCGCGCGATGAATGTCGGCACCGATCCGTGACAGTTTCTCTTCAATGCGTTCGTAGCCACGATCCAAGTGGTATACCCGAGCCACTTCCGTCTCGCCTTGTGCGGCAAGTCCGGCGAGGAGCAACGAGACGCTCGCGCGTAAATCTGTGGCCATCACCTGGGCTCCGCTGAGGTAGGCGACGCCGTTAATGGTGGCCGTGTTGCCGTGCACTTGGATGTCGGCACCAAGGCGCACCAGCTCTTGGGCGTGCATAAAGCGGTTCTCGAAAATTGTCTCGGTAATGATGCTTTGCCCTTGGCCGAGTGCGAGCAACGCCATCATCTGTGCCTGCAAGTCGGTGGGAAATCCGGGGTAAGGAAGGGTGGTCAAAGGAATGCCTCTTGGGCGACTGTTGCCGATGACGCGGATGCCGTCTTCGTGGATGGCGAACTGAATGCCAGCGTCTGCAAAGGCAGCGAGGAACGCATCAAGATGATCGGCGCGGGCTCCATGCACGAACACATCGCCTGAAGTAATCGCTCCAGCGGCGAGGAAGGTGCCAGCTTCGACACGATCAGGAATCACTACATGCTCAGCGCCATGAAGCGATGCGACGCCTTCGATGGTGATTGTGCTGGTCCCGGCCCCGCGAATGTGAGCACCCATAGCGTTGAGCAGTAAGGCAAGATCGACAATCTCTGGTTCGCGTGCAGCATTGTCGATGATGGTCTCACCTTCAGCGAGAGTGGCGGCCATCAGCAAATTCTCTGTGGCTCCGACCGAGGGAAATTCGAGGGGAAGGTGGGCACCGCGCAATCTTTTCGCTTCAGCTTCGACGTAGCCTTGATAGAGGTGGATGGTGGCTCCCAAGCGTTGCATGCCGTCCAAGTGGATATTGACTGGGCGTGCGCCGATGGCGCAACCTCCCGGCGTAGATACCCGCGCACGGCCAAAGCGGGCGAGCAGAGGGCCGAGGGTGAGAAACGAAGCACGCATGGTTTTCACCAAGTCGTACGAGGCTTCGAGGTTTTGCACCCCGCTGGCAGACAGCGCGACTTCCTGGTCACCGACCCAATCGTATTCGACACCGAGATCACGCAACAACCGCAGCGTGGTATGAATATCGACTAGCCGGGGCACCCGGCTGAGACGACACTCGTCTTCAGTGAGTAAGGTTGCAAACAAAAGCGGCAAGGCCGCATTCTTTGCGCCGCTCACTACGATGTCCCCTCGCAACGGCGCTCCTCCCCGCACCACGATTGTCTCCATCTTTCCTCTCTGCCTCCGATCCTTTCCCACTGTGTTCTGCTGTTACCGCTGGTGGAAGTGTCTTTCTTATTATGTGAAATTATCTAGCGTACGCAACTACGACACGATCATGACCGGCATAATCTTGGAGACAAGATGAATTTGCGAAGGTAGCGTGGTGGCGAAAAAGGTCCAGCACGGAGGCGGCTTGGCTGGTGCCGATTTCCATGAGTAGCCGTCCACCGGAACGCACATAGCGTGGACTGTCAGTCAGTAAGCGACGATAAAAGTCCAGGCCATCAGTCCCGCCAACGAGAGCTAAGTGGGGCTCCCAATCTCGGACCTCGGGCTGCAAGGTCGCGATCTCGCCGCAAGCGATGTACGGCGGATTAGCGACGAGAAGATCGAATCTGAGTTCTGTTTGGCTGAAGGCGGAGAAAAGATCACTGTGAAGAAAGTGTGTGCGTGCGGCGACGCCGAGCCGCTGCGCGTTGTCCTGAGCCACGGCCAGCGCGGCAAGGGAGAGATCCACCGCCCACACTTCGGCTCTTGGCAGTTCTTTCGCGAGAGCAATGGCCAAGCAGCCGCTGCCTGTGCCGATATCCAAGAGCCGTAGTGGCGACGTAAGAAGCTGGGCCTCCGCGAGGATGCGCAACGAAGTTTCCACAAGCAGCTCGGTCTCGGGGCGTGGGATGAGGACCGCAGGCGTGATGTGAAATGCGAGCGACCAAAACTCGCGCACTCCAATGATATAGGCGAGTGGCTCGCGGCGGGCACGTCGCTGCACGAGCTTGAGAAAGATCCCATGAGCCTCGGTCGTGATACCGTCGCGGAGGCGAGCGAAGAGTTGGGCTCTATCGAGGGTCAACGCGTGGGCAAGTAAGGCTTCGGCATCAAGACGTGCCGTGTCAATACCGACGGCACTGAAGCGGGCTTCCGCACCAGCCAGCAGCGTATGCACTGTCTCTGCACAACGAGAAAAATCCTGCGCCATGGAAGAATCGAGGCAATTATTCTCCCGAGCCTGAGAGAACCTCGGACTGCGATTTTAGCGCTTCGGCTTGGTGGAAAGAATTGAGTGCATCCACGATGGCGTCGATCTCACCGTCAAGTGCGCGGTCCAACGTGTACACCGTCAGGTTGATGCGATGGTCAGTGAGGCGCGACTGGGGAAAATTGTACGTGCGGATGCGCTCGGAGCGGTCACCCGACCCGACCATGCTGCGGCGCGAGGCGCTAATCGCGGCTTGTTGTTCGTCGCGGGCGCGTTCAAGCAAGCGGGCACGTAAAATCTTGAGGCCCTTGGCTTTGTTCTTGTGCTGCGACTTTTCGTCTTGGCACGACACCACGAGGTTTGTCGGCAAGTGAGTGATACGCACGGCAGAGTCGGTGGTGTTGACGCTTTGGCCGCCAGGACCTGAGGAGCGGAAAACGTCGATGCGCAAATCTTTCTCGTCGATATGGACATCCACTTCATCAGCTTCAGGTAAGACCGCGACGGTAACGGCTGAGGTGTGAATCCGTCCTGACGCTTCAGTCGCCGGGACGCGCTGCACACGATGCACGCCGCCCTCAAATTTGAGGCGGCTGTAGGCACCTTTGCCTTCGATCAAACTGATGACTTCCTTGAAACCGCCGAGGCCGGTGGGGCTGGCACTCATGGTTTCGAGACGCCAGCCGTGAGTCTCAGCATAACGGGTGTACATACGGTACAAGTCCGCTACGAATAGGCTGGCTTCGTCTCCCCCTGTACCTGCGCGAATTTCCAAGAGTACGTTCTTGTCGTCCAGGGGATCTTTGGGAACGAGGAGGCGTTGGAGTTCACTTTCGAGGCGGGTGTAGTTGGCTTCGAGCGTGTCTTGTTCTTCCCTGGCCATTTCGCGTACGGCCGGGTCGCTATCTTCGAGCAAGGGTTTGTTGTTGGCAATTTCGTCTTTGGTTTTGCGCCACGCACGGAAACAGGTGACGAGTTCTTCTAGAGAGGAGCGTTCCTTGGCCAGCTTGGCGTATTCCTTGGGATTGCTCAGAGACTCAGCGCGGCCGAGGGCAGCTTCCAGCTCTTGAAACCGAAATTCGACCTCGGTGAGTTTGTCGAGAAAGGTGTCGCTCATAGAATGTGTGTACCTGTCGCAGGGTGGTGGCGAGAAAAAATAAGGGCGGTCCGAAAACCGCCCTTACGCGAGCGTGTGTATGGTGTGCCGTACTGAGCGGCAAAGGCGCTGACGTGGCTACGATTGCGCAGCTTCGCCCACTTTCGCGTAACGTCGCCGAAAGCGCTCGACACGTCCGGCAGTATCTACCAAGCGTTGCTTCCCAGTGTAAAAGGGGTGGCACTGCGAGCACAGATCGAGATGGAGTGTCGGGACGGTTGATCGCGTTTCAAATGTGTTCCCGCACGCGCAGACGACAGTGCAGGTCTGGTACTTCGGGTGGATGCCTTCTTTCATTCTGAACCTCCGCCCGTTAGTATTACCACCTCGCTTCCAGCGTCGCAACCAACATGAAGGGGGGAACTCGTGCAGCGGCAACGTCTACAAGACATTCAGGAGGCACTGAATCGGGAAGGGGTCGATGGGTGGTTATTCTGTGATTTTCGCGGCAGCGACCCGCTTGCGTCCCGCATTCTCGGACTCGATCCTGGACAGATTTCCACCCGCCGTTGGTATTATTACATTCCTGCGCATGGCGCTCCGGCTGGCATCGTGTCCAGCGTCGAGCCACGCCGTCTTGATGCCTTGCCCGGCGAGAAGCGCGTGTTTCTGTCCTGGCAGCAGTTGCACGCGGCGCTTGCCGACACCTTGCTCGGCGTGAGTACGCTGGCGATGCAGTATTCTCCTGGTAACGCCATTCCCTACGTGTCGCGTGTGGATGCTGGAACCATTGAACTTGTGCGGCAACTTGGCATCGAAGTGGTGTCTTCGGCTGATCTCGTCCAGCGTTTCGAGGCCGTGTGGTCGGCTGAGCAATGGCAGAGCCATCTCCGGGCCGCGACCGGGGTGCGCGAGACGGTGGATGAGACATTTGCCTATATTCGCCAGCACGTGCCAGTGTCCGAGTATGATGCTCAGCAGTTTATCTTGCGGCAGTTTGCTGCACGCGGTTTGGTGACGAATCATCCGCCTATCGTAGCGATCAACGCGCATAGTGCCGACCCGCATTTTGAGCCGACTCCAGACTCTGGCATCATCCGTCCCGGGGATTTTGTCTTGATCGACCTGTGGGCCAAGGAGCCAGAAGGAGTGTATGCCGACTACACCTGGACTGGATTCATGGGCGGGACCGTGCCCGAGCGCTACCAAGAAATCTTTGCTCTCGTCCGCTCGGCGCGTGATGCCGCCATCGCCTTCATCCAAGAACGGGTGCGTCGAGAACAATCCTTCTTTGGCTATGAAGTCGATGCTGCCGCCCGGAAAGTGATCGTCGACGCCGGGTATGGTGAACATTTCGTTCATCGTACCGGGCACTCGATTGGTGAAGAAGTGCATGGCAACGGTGCCAACATGGACGGATTAGAGACTCGCGACGAGCGTCGGGTGTTGCCGGGGAGCTGTTTTTCTATTGAGCCAGGTATTTATTTAGCCGGCGAGTTCGGCGTGCGCAGCGAAGTCAACGTCTACGTGACCGAGCGTGAAGCGATTGTCACTGGCACGCCGATGCAAACGGAACTGGTGCGGATACTGGAGTGAGATGAGTTACGCAAGACGTGTTGCGTGAGTGTATGCTCGGCTTGAAAACACGCATGAGGCAGCACGCTTCACGTTTCGCATCGAATCAGATAAGGAAGATGACACTTTAGATTCAACAGGCAAAGGCAGAGGTTTATGGCAAAAGTGTGGTTTGTCCGACGGCAGAACCGCCTCATTGTGCTTGGCGGGAAGCCTGTCTATGAGGGGAACTTAGAAGCATTAATTTGGCCGCTTGATCTCGGCCTCCATCGCTATTTCACGGAGCAGGCACCGGTAGTTGAGGACGAACCGCTGCCCGAGGAGTTTGCCCCGAGCGATATGGTCCTCGTCGAAGTGACGAAGGATGATGTGGTGGCTGGGACGAACTACCGTGTGGGCTTCTATTCGTCCCCATACTCCCCCAAAGCTGTGACGCAACGTCTCAAGCTCGGGTCCTAAGCCTCAGTCGAGGCCAGCGCTGTGGCGACCGCCCGGCGCTGAATCTTGCCAGTGGCCGTGCGTGGAATCTGGGCAACCAGATGCACTTTCTTTGGTACCTTGAAGGTGGCCAGCCGCTCGCGGCAGTACGCGATGAGTCCAGCTTCGGTCACGTCACCGCGTAAGACAACTGCGGCGGAGACTTCCTCACCATATTTGGCATCGGGAACACCGAAGCAGACGGCTTCGGCAACGGCGGGGTGGGTCAGCAACACTTCGTCGATTTCTCGTGGCGAAATCTTTTCGCCGCCGCGATTGATCAGTTCCTTCAAGCGACCCACTAACGTGAGATACCCGTTGGCGTCCATAATTCCTTGATCGCCGGTGCGAAACCACCCGTGCGTAAACGCGGTAGCGTTCGCTTCTGGGTTGTTGTGATAGCCACGAGTGACGTTCGGTCCTTGAATGACTACTTCTCCTTGCCCGCCTGGGGGAAGAAGATTCCCGGCCTCGTCCATGATGGCGACGCGCACACCGGTACCGCAACCGACCGAACCCGCGCGGCGTTCTCCTGGCGGCAGCGGATTCGAGGCCATCTGATGTGCGGCCTCGGTCATGCCGTAGGCTTCCAATACCGGCACCCCGAAACGCGCCTCCAATTCGCTCATGGTCGCCGGTGCCAGAGACGAACTGCACGAGCGAATCAGACGGAGTCCACTCGTCCCCGCTGCTGGGGCTTGGTCTTCTTCGGCTCGCGCCAGCAGCACTTGGTGGATAGTGGGCACGGCGGTATACCACGTCACTTGATGAGTTTTGACCGTGGGCCAGAACGCACCTGCGCTGAAACGTGGGGGAATCACGAGAGTACCTCCGCTATGCAGCGTGGCAAAAGTCGAGGCTACTAATCCATGTACATGGAACAATGGCATCACACAGAGCGAGACATCGTCTGCCGTGAGAGCGTAGGTGGCAGCAACATTGCCTGCCGAGGCAAGCAGATTGGCGTGGGAAAGCGGCACACCTTTCGGGCGGCTGGTGGTGCCGCTGGTGTGAAGAAATAACGCGATGTCGTCGGGAGCGGCAGTATCGTGCGCAGGTGGCAGTGAGGATGGACGCACCACGGCCAAGGAGACTTCACCAGCGGCATTGCTTGCTGCTTCGATAGTCAGCGTTCCGGTTGGTGCTGCTGCACGTGCCTGCTCACCGCCGCCGGGAGGAACGATCAGCGCCTTGGCCTCGATATCTTCCAAATAGAAGCGAAACTCGTCTGTCGTGTAGGCAGGATTGAGCGGAGCCGCTGTTGCCGCAGCGGCGGTCGTGGCGAAAAATAAGATGATGACTTCGATGCCGTTGGGAAGCGCCATTGCCACACGGTCCCCACGTCCGATACCGAGTGATTGGAGGGTGACAGCCAAGCGCTCCACTTGGCGTTGCAGTACGTCGTAAGAGACTGTTGGCCCGCCTTCGGGGACGATAAGGGCAGGATGGTGAGAATTGCCGGAGGTGAGTAAGGCGGGGAGGGTCAGATCCTTCATGTTTTGCTCTTCTTGCAGTTATGCTGCTTTTTCTTCTTGGACGTGCGCGATAAGCCACATTCTGATCAGCGTGC
>SXGS01107585.1_pt1 | contig 35491 bp, 24 predicted proteins | sample 3174681 | NCBI WGS metagenome assembly SXGS01 (sample SAMN11356861, study PRJNA531348) | freshwater metagenome | isolation source: freshwater sample F1-80 | place: China: Fuxian Lake, Yuxi | collected 2017-12-25
AGCGCATAGTCCTGGAACATGGTCGTGGTGGGCCGTTTTGCCGGCTCAACGTGCGTCATGTCCTTACCGCCGATGCAGATTGCGCCGGAGCTTGGCTCGATAAAGCCACCGAGAATGGACAGCAAGGTCGTCTTGCCGCAGCCAGAGGGGCCGAGAAGGACGATGAATTCGCCGGCGGCAATCTCCAGCGAGACATCGTCGAGCGCGCGGAAGGCACCGAAGACTTTCGTGGCGTTTCGGATCGAGACGTCTGCGGTCATTGGGATTTCCCGGATTTTCTGAAGACGGCGAGTTCCATGACGATGAGGAACGCGACGGAGATGAGGAAGACGACGCTGCCGATCGCGTTGGTCTTCGGGTCGAGGCCGGAGCGCAGCATGCTCCAGATTTCGACCGGCAGCGTCACGTCGAAGCGCGACAGCAGGAATGCGATGATGAACTCGTCCCAGCTGAAGGTCACCGACAGGAAGAAGGCGGCGAGGATGGAGGGCATCAGCATTGGCGCGGTGACAAGCGTCATGACCTGCCAGTCCTTCGCGCCGAGATCCCGTGCTGCGCGTTCGATATTGACCTGATGGCCGCCCATGGAGGCGTAGATGATTGCAAAGCAGAGCGGCAGGTTGATCACGACATGACCGATGCCGATGGTCCATAGCGACAGCGTGACGTTGAGGCTGGACAGCAGCGACAGCAGGCCGAGCCCAATGATCAGCGTGCTGACCGTCATCGGCGCGACGATCAGGGCGCGCTGCAGGCCGGATGCGGGAAGCTTGTAGCGGGCAAAGGCATAGGCTGCGAGGAAGCCGAGCAGGCAGGAGATTGCAGACGATACGATGGCAACGACGAGCGAGTTAAAGAGCGCTGCCATCAGCTTTTTATCGGCGAAGATCTCGCCATACCACTTCCAGGTCAGGCCATGCAGGGGTGGCACGGGTAGCGTCCCGTCCTGGAAGGAGAAGATCACGAGAACGGCGACCGGCAGGAAGATGAAGAGATAGAGCCCGCCGGCATAGAGGATCGCAAGTGCCGTGTTGAGATGCCGCATGGTCAGGTCCTCTCCATCTTCAACCATCGGGCGCAGGCGAGATAGGCGATCGTCACCACCACCATCAGCACCAGCGACAGGGCTGCAGCCATGGGGAAATCAGCCCGACGGCCGAGCTGCAGCATGATGAGCTGCGGCAGGACGAGCTCGTTGTTGCCGCCGAGGATCTGCGGGGTGATGTAGTCGCCGATGCACAGCACGAAGGTGAGAAAGGCACCAACCATGATGCCTGGCAGGGTCAGCGGCAGGATCACATGCCAGAAGGTCTGGAAGCCGTTTGCACCAAGATCGGCGGCTGCACGGCGGTAGTTCGGCGAGAGCTGAACAAGATTGGCATAGATGGTCAGCGTCAGCAGCATGACGAAGAAATGCACGAAGCCGATCACCGTGCCGATCCGGTTTGCAGACAGTTCGAGCGGCTCGGCGATCAGGCCCGTCCACATCAGGGCCTGGTTGACGACGCCGCCCTTGGACAGGACCAGCAACCAGGAATAGGAGCGAACCACATAGGAGGTCCAGAACGGCAGAATTGCCATGATCAGAGCAAAGCGTTGCCAGCGACGCGGCACGCGCTCGGCGATAATCCAGGCCAGCGGATAGGCAAGCAGGATCGAGATGATCGTGACGGTGAGTGTCACTTCGAGCGAATTGAAGAGTGCCTTGAGAAGATGTGGCTTGCCGAAGAATGCGGCGTAGTTGTCGAGGGACCAGGTCGCGATAATCTCGCGCCCCTGTCGCTTCCAGAAGCTGAGCGCCGCCATGTAGAGGAAGGGCACGAGGAAGAAGGCCACGGTCCACAGCATCGCCGGCAGCGCAAATCCTAAAGCCTTGCGGCGTTCTCTGCGCTCTTGCGCGGTGGCAGTCATTGACGGGTTGCTCCGTTCATCTGGCTAAAGCGGCTGGGCTGACAGGAATTTATGGTGGCCGATCATCAAGGCGGCCACAGATCTTCAAGACCGCCTGTTCTGTTGAATGCGCGCAGTTGCTCCCCGCAGCATATGACCCATCGGGGCCGCGATGCGCGCGATGAAGCAATTGTTTGAGAGCAAGCTTGGGGCGCGGACGGACTGTGCCTGCCGCGCCCCCTAAGGGCCGCGCTTATTGCTGCAGCATTTCCGTCCAGACATCCTGCATGGCCGCATCGAGATCGGCATTGGCCACCGGATAGAGCTGGGTGTTCTTCAGGTATTCGGGCTGCTTGTCCCAGCGCAGCGCCGTCTTCTGCTCGCCCGTGAGCTGCTCACCGGCCTTGGAATTTGCCGGCATGCCCCAATAGCAGGACGAGGTGGCAAGGCGAGCCTGGCCTTCTGGGCTCAGAATGTACTGCACGAACTTGACGGCCAGATCCTGCTTGGTCGAATCCTTGAACACGCCGATCGACTGCGCCCAGCGCAGGGCGCCCTGCTTCGGCACGGTCCAGTCGAGGTCTGGCCTCTCGGCCGTGAGACCGGCGGTGACCCACTCGCCGCCGCCGAGGATGATGTCGACTTCGCCGCTGACAAGTGCGGTCTGCGAGGCAACAACATCGCTGACCTGGCGCGAGACCTTCTTCATCTCGAAGAGCTTTTCCCTGATCGCCGGGAGATCGGCTTCGGTCAGGTCGGCGGTGTTCTTGCCGATGGCAAGGCCGGTCAGGCCGATCATCGGCAGGTAGTAGTCATAAAGGGCGATGCGGCCCTTGTATTTCTCAGACCAGAAGATCGACAGGTCTTCCATGTCCTTCGGATCGACCTTGCTCTTGTCATAGGAAATCGTGTTGTAGCCGAACTTTTCCGTCACGGCGTAGATCTTGCCGTCCTTGGTGTTGTTGGCTTCCATGCGGACTTCCGGGAAGATGTCGGCCATCGGCAGTTTGTCGGCCGGAATTTCGGCGAGAAGATCCATTTCGACGGCACGCGGCACGTCGACACCGTCGATCACGAAGACGTCCCAGTCGCCCGGGCGCGACTGCTCGACGATCGAGAGACCGGCGCCGGTTCCCTCATATTCCTTGAGATTGACCTTGACGTTGTTGGCCTTTTCGAAGGGTTCGATCAGCGCCGGGTCGGTGTGGTCGCACCAGACGAGGGCATTCAGCTCCTCCTGGGCATGAGCCCCTCCGGACAAGGCGGAGATGGCAACGGTCGCAAGAAGCAGGCGGCGGGAGAGCCCGCCGGTTACGGTCTTTTCCATAAGTTCACCCTCTTGTCGAAGGCCCGGGGCGGACCCTCGCGTTGATCAGAATAGCGCTCGTTCCGGCGCCTTGAGAAAAAGATTGAGTGAATTCATTTTTTAAGTCAATCTCAAATTTGAGGAGATTCCAACGGAGCTAGCCATGACCGGATTGCGCGCCCGACAGAAGGCCGACAGGAACCGTCGCATCCTGGAATCGGCAACGACCCTGTTCCGGGAGCAGGGCTATGACAGTGCGCGCATCGAAGATATCGCCGAGATGGCAGAGGTCTCGGTCGGCACGCTCTACAACTACTATCAGAACAAGGGAGACATCCTCGTCGCGACCGTTTCGATGGAGGTGACCGAGGTGCTCGAGGCCGGTGAATTGATTGTCGCCAATCCGCCGCTCAACGTGAGCGATGCGCTTGGCGCGCTGATCAACCAGTATTACGATCACTCGCTCGTCTATCTCAGCAAGGAGATGTGGCGCACGGCGATGGCGTCCTCGATCCACCAGCCAGAAACGCCGCTGTCCAAGCGTTACACTGAGCTCGATACGCGTCTCTGTGCCCAGGTCGTGCAGCTCATCGAGACCTTGCAGCGGCGCGGTGTGATTGTCGCCGGCGTCGATGCACGGGCGCTGGGTGAGGTCTTCTTCAACAACCTCAACATGATGTTCATCGAGTTCTGCAAGAAAGAAAGCATGCCGCTTGAAGAGCTCAAGGCCCGTGTCGCCGAGCAGAACCGCCCGATCGCCGAGTTGATCAGCAGCGTCAAGCGCCTCTGACGCCACCGAAATCCCGAAGAAATGACAGAGATGACAGATCATACGACCGCAGTGCTTTCCGCAGCCGATGCCCTGGTGGCAGCCTTCGGTCGCCACGACACAAGGGCCTATTTCGATGCCTTTGCGCCGTCGGCGATCTTCATCTTCCACAATCTGGATCGGGTGCTTGCCGATCGCGCGGCCTATCAGGCTGAATGGGCACTTTGGGAGAGCCGTGACGGCTTCCGCGTCAAGGCATGTCGCTCGACGGACCGTCACGTGCAGTTTGTCGGTGAAATCGCAATCTTCACGCATTCCGTCGCGACGGATCTGACGATCGCCGGCGAGGATCTGACGAACCACGAGCGCGAAACCATCGTGTTCGCCCGGCAGCCTGATGGCCGATGGTTGGCCGTGCACGAGCATCTCTCGCAGCTTCCCCAGTCGTGACGGGGTTTCCACTCAGCCTGGCTCGACCCGAATGCCAGCTTCAAATCGGCGAGCCTGTCACCGCAATATGAAGACCGAAGTGCTCGAGCCTGAGCCCCGCGCTCCTTCCGCTGTCGGCGCATTCTTGGTCAGTCCGCGGAAAAACACCGCTTACGCTGGAGCGCAATAGGGCACGCGTCATCGCCTTTCTTACGCCATGGCCCCGTCCTCAACGACAAAGTCGAGATAGGTCATCGCCAGATTCTTGGAAATACTGGCGAATTGGATTGCGTCCAGACCACCAGCACCGTCTGCGTCATACAGCAATGCGCCGGCTGCACGGTCGTAGATGATGTGGTCATCCGCGTCGATGGCCTGAGACCCGACGACGAAGCTCTCCGCCGCTAGCTGGCCAGCAGACAGTGCTGTAAAGATCGCCCGGTCGAGGACAATGGTATCATCCACGACCTTGAAATCCTTGATGACGTCGATGTTTGAGGGCGAAAGGGCCGTCGAGAAGACAAAGCTGTCCTTGCCATTGCCTCCGGTCAGCGAATCCTTTCCAAGACCACCATCCAGCCGGTCATCGCCATTGTTGCCACTCAGCGTGTTGTTTGCCGCATTGCCAATCAGGCTGTTGGCCAGTTCATTGCCCTTCAGCGTCACGGCAGAAGTGCCGATTGCCTGGACTACCTCGACTTCCGAGCCGCTCTGAATGGTAAACGACGAGGTCGTGATCACCCGATCATAGCCACCTCCGATCGCCTCAATGACCTTGTCGCCGGAACTATCGACGTAATAGGTGTCGTTGCCGGCATAGCCATACATCGTGTCAGAGCCTTTCAGCCCATCTATAACATCATTGCCAGCACTGCCATGCAGTGTATTGGCGGAATTCGTGCCGGTCACAGTCAATCCTGTAGATGGGGACACGACGATGGTGAATGTCTGTGCCGCGCTCTCGGCCCCCAAGGCGTCGACCACCTTATAGGTAAAGGTGAAGTCGCCACTTACGCCGGATGGCGGTACAAAGGAAAAGCTGCCATTGGGCGCAAGACTGAGACTGGCAGGCCCGTTGACAAGGGCGTAGCTGAGGCTGTCATTCTCCACGTCAGAACCTGCCGGCAAGGTACCGGAGATGGTCGTGTTGGCGAGACCAGTGGCTGAATTTCCGGCCGTTGCCGCTGTTGGTGCATCATTGACCGGTGAAAGCGCCAGCGTGAAGTTTCGTGGCGCGCTCTGCATGCCCTGGTCATCGATCGCGGCATACTGGAATGTAAAGCTTCCAGACGCGTTGGCCGGTGGCGTGAACGAGTAGCTCCCGTCGGCCGCAAAGCTGAGGCCAGGCAAGCCGGCGACCAGCACATAGCTTATGGACGCGCTATCGATATCGCTTGCGGCCGGTACCCTGCCGTTGAGCATCGTGTCTTCGATGCCGAACGCCTCGTTGCCGCTGGAGGCGGTCTGCGGTGCGTCATTGACAGGCGAAACGGTGATCGTGAATTGTCTCGGCGCACTCGTGGCGCCGAGGCTATCGATCGCGACATAGTCGAAGGAGAAAGGGCCACTCGCATTTGCCGGAGGCTGGTAGGCAAAACTGCCATCTGCATTGAAACTCAGGCCCAAAAGACCCTGAACCACCTGATAGCTGATCGCTTGGCCTTCGGCGTCTGCCGCTTGTGGTACTGCCCCGGTGATCAGTGTGTCCTCGTCACCGAAGGCCTCATTGCCGATCCCCGCTGTTACAGGAGCCGTGTTGATCGGAGGGGCGGCAAGACCGTCGAAACTGTAGTCTTGGGCGACGAGGGCCGCCTCGCCAGCAGGCACCTTGATCCGGAAGGTTTCAGAGTAGCTCCCATCCTGGACCATCCAGTTGCCGCCGCCAAGATCGACCAGCGCGGCTGAGCTGGAAAAGCCAGTAAACAGGATCTGATCTCCTAAGCCCGCGCCATTTCCGGTAAAGTCCTCGATAACATCACCTTCAAACTCGCCCTTGCGAAGCACGAAAGTGTCATTGCCCGCATCGCCATAGAGCTGATCGAGGCCCAATCCACCTTCGATGATATCGTCGCCATCCATGCCATGGATCTTGTTGGCTCCTGCATTGCCTTTGATGACGTTGGAGAGCTCGTTGCCGGTCGCGTCTCGATCAAGCGAACCGGTCAGTATCAGGTTTTCGACATTTGCGCTCAAGGTATAGCTCAGCTCGCTCAAAACCGTGTCGATGCCCTCATTTGCCAATTCCATGACAAGGTCGCCGGTGTGATCGACCACATAGGTGTCATTGCCCTTGCCGCCTGCCATCTCGTCGGCGCCGGCCATGCCATCGAGCCGGTTGTTGCCGTCATTGCCGATCAAGATATTGGCTCCACTGTTGCCAGTCGCATCGAGCCCCTCGGTTCCCATGAGCACGAGTTTCTCGACCTGAGATGCCAGCACGTGACTGACAGTGGAAAATACGGTGTCGAAGCCGCCGGCCCCAAGATTATCCTTCTCGACGATCACGTCACCGAGATTGTCGACGAAATAGATGTCGTCACCGTCTCCGCCCTGCATGATGTCGGCGCCAAGGCCGCCATCCAGGATGTCAGCGCCGCCCATACCTTCGAGCTCGTTGGCAAGCGCATTGCCAATAATCTCGTTGTCGAGATTGTTTCCGGTTCCGCGTATTGCAGTGCCGGTCAGATAGAGGTTTTCGACATTGGCCCCAAGGCTATGATTCAATGAGGCAATGACGGTATCATTGCCCTTGTTGACGCCTTCGGAGACGGTGTCGCCGGAGTGATTGACGATATAAATGTCGTCCCCGCCAAGACCGGCAAAGGCGTCGGCGCTCGCCGTGCCGTAGAAAATGTCAGGTCCTTCGGTCGCCGAGTGCGGCGGAATGAAGATATCGCCACTTCGAGAACCATTGACCATATTGTCATAGACGGTGGTTCCGGAAGGATTGTCCGCCGTCGAATTGGTCAATTCCTCGCGGATCCCGTAACGGCTGCGGACAGCTCCGTCCGCATAGATCGTATTGCCAAAGATTTCGGTCCCTTCGGAATAATAGATGCGGGCAGGACTGACGGTGTCGTCTATCCGAAGACGGATATTGATCTCGTCATAAACCCCATTGCCGGCTTGCGAGTTGTTGAAGATCGTATTGCCGGTGATCGTCGTGTTGGTTGCGCCTTCGATGCGTATGCCCTGACGGTCGTTGTCGTAGACCAATGCGCCGGTCACGGTCACACTGTCCGACAGCTTGATCAAAATGCCTTCGCGGGCATTGCTGTGATACTCTCCGCCAACAACGGTGATGCGCGTCGGCCAGGCTATGTTGTCTTGGCCATCGGGGAAAATGTCGGCACGCTGGGTGACGAGACCAGCTCCCGTATTGTCATAGGCCTCGTTATTCTCAAGCAGGATGTCGTTGCTGCTCGTCGTGATGTTGAAGCCATGACGATCATTGTTGTAGGCGATGTTGTTGCGATAGACGCCGCCCTCGACATAGTCAGCGACGAAACCGTCAATGCCATTGCCGTGGGAGATGCAATCCTCGACGACAAGATTATAGGTGATTTCGTGCGGATTGATGCCATAGGCATTGCAGTTCATCACCTCCACATTGCTGATGGTGATGTTCTGGTGGATGCGACCGTTATCGTTTTCCTTGACGCCCGTGATGATACCGGCCTGATGCTCGATATTGTTGGCCCGGTTTCCATCGATCGTCAGATGGCTGATAACGATGTTATCAGCACTCTCGTTGACGGGGGTGCGCACGATGCCGTTGATACGGGCATCAAAATCGTCAACCAGCTTGAGCACAGTTTCGCCCATGCCGGCCCCGGTCAGGGTCACGTTCGAACGGACCTCGATACACCCTTTCGAAGGATTGGACGGATTGCCGCTGACATAGAAGGTGCCGGATGGGATGACGACTGTTCCACCGCCAGCCGCATAGGCAGCATTGATCGCTGCCTGGATTGCTGCGCTGTCATCTGTGGCGTCATCCGGCGTTGCACCGAAATCCAGAACATTGAACGTCGCCATGGTTTCCTCGATCCGCCTTTATGGCTCTCCCCTTGATGCCTTGAAGTGTAGGGAGAGTGGGATCGAAAGGATATAAACGCAGATCAACGAGGGCCTGATTTCGCTGGCCGGAAACGTCGAGCCGGAATACGACCGGCCTCAGATCGGATCAAGTGCCGACGTGGTTCCGAGATCACCTGGCGTCGGCGGTGGCATGAATGCGGCGGCGAGTTGACGGCGCGAGGGATGGCGCTGCGCAAGGCCGGTTCGTTTTTCAAAAGCTGCCCTGCTACCTGCGCCGTCGGCCACGAGCGTGTAAAGCAGGCCGAGCCGATCCGAGCATTCGAGATCTCGATGAGCATGGCCTGCAACCTGGCGGGCTAGACGGTTAAGCGCACTATATGCATGCAGATGATATTCATAAGCTCGGTCGGCTCGCGCAAGTTCGAGGGGAAGGAAACCCTCATCGTCGATCTGGCAGGCGCCAAGCGAAAAGCTCGTCTTGGCCCAGGCCCGCATTTTTTCATCGCTCAAGATCGCGCCGAGATCGGCAATGGCTGTTGCCGCCCAGTAGCGATGGTTGTTGCGGCGCGATATCGGGCCTGCCTTGACGTCGTAATAGACCATGGTTTGACTGGCGAGTGTGTGAAGCCAGCTGCGGATCTCGTCTTCCCCGTTCAAGCTTATGCCCCGCGCCTGGATGGTCAGAACAATCGCTGCGATCTCGCCCGTAAAACTGTCTCGGCTCAGATTGGCATCCGAGGTTGCCATGTCCGTCAGCGCCTTGCTCGCAGCCCAGGACCTCAAACCCTGAAGCGCACACATGGCCGCTTTGCCACCGTCCGTTCTTGCAAGTGCCGAGACCTGTCGAATGGCCACCTGGATTGGCGCGAGCTGCAAGGCGCGATCCTGTCGCGCGGCCTCATTGAGCACCGATTTCGAGCGGATCGACTGATCGTATTTGGATGTCGTCGCCACTCGACGTGGCAGACTCGGCAGGTTTTTGCAGGCACTGTCCTGGTGCAAGCTTGGCTTCACCATGGCCAAAAGCGTGTCACTGGCCGCAGAACTTGCAGCTGTCATCAAAAGCGCCGCCAGGGTCGTGGCGACGATGATGGCCTTCGACATGCTTGTCTGTGAGACTTTTGCCAACATGAAACTCCGAGACGGATTTCATGTGGGTCTAGTCTAAAAGGCCTAAGGTCAGTTTAACTGGAAGCAGAAAAGACGGCGCTCTTCACGGAGAAGTCCCGTGCCTTGCTCAATTCTCGGCTGCAAGAGCAATGAGACGCGCATCGGCAAGCGTGATTTCTCCAAACTGCTTGGCCGCTTTTGCAGCTTGCTCATTGCCGCCTGCCGCCGACAATGCCAGATAGGCACGGGCAAGCTGATGCTTGTCGGCATGTTCAACGTCTCCCAGCAAGATCATCGCCAGCCGGTACTGGGTATCGGGATCTCCCGCACGCGCTGCAGCTTTAAGATAGCGAAGTCCCTTCTCCCGGTCTTGGGGTGAGCCATCGGGATTGAAGAGCAAGTGGGTCGCCAGTGCCACGGCAGCCGACACGACGCCATCATCCGCCTGGCCCTCAAGTCCGGACTTGATCTTGTCTGACAAGGGGGCAGGTGCAATCGCGAGCAGACGGCCAAGGGCGGCATAGGCATCCGGCGCGTTGCTTTGTGCAGCTTTCACGTAGAGGTCTGCTGCCGCAACAAGGTCCTCACCACTGCCGCTGGTCTCCAGATTTTGTGCCAGAAGCAGGATGGCCCGGACATTGCCCTTTTCGGCAAGCGGCTCCAACCAGTCGACCAGCACGTCTCGACCCTCAGGCATACTGTCTGCCAGGTCCTCATAGACGCCTGCTGCGTTCAGGCGGCCTTGCGGATCAAGTGCAACGGCGCGGTCGAGCCAGTAAAGAGCCTGGTCAGGCTCTTCACGACCTGGCTGCATCATCGCTTTGGCGATCTCCAGCATCTTGCGACTGCGCTGGTCGACCGGCACTTGGGCAAGCAACTGATTGGCGCGTTTGGTGTCGCGGCGCACGCCCCAACCGAGCGCATAGGCAAGCGCTCCATTCTTGGAGGCACCGACATTGCCGTCGGCGCCGCCTCTGGCGTACCAGCTTGCGGCTTCCTTCGCCAGTTTCGGCCCGCCGATGCCATATTGCAGCATGATGCCATAGGCATTGGCCGCCGCACTGGAGCCGCGCAGGGCCTCTGCCCGGATCAAGGGGCGCAACTGCGTTGCAGACCGGTACTGTCGCGGGCCGAGCTTGACGATCGCTTTGGCGACTTCTCTGACGGCGATCCGGTCTCCGCGCAAAGCGCTTGGAAGGAACTGTCGCATGTTTGCTTCAGGACCAGCCGCCAAGGCGGGCATAGGCGTGATGGTCGGTCCAAGGCATAAGCCGAGCATGACAGAGAAGGCGAGGCTCGATAGGCGCATGCGCGACAAGAGGCCAGACAGGGACGAGGTGACTGGCTGCGCGGTGATCGCGGATTTATTCGACATAGCCATTTTGCAACGCCTTCTTGTGCCAGGTTTTTGCGGATTGCGGATCCGGATCCACGCCAAAGCCGAGGTCGAGTGCGATTGCATATTGGAACATGGCTTCCGGGTCGCCCTGTTCTGCAGCGAGGCGTGTCCAGCTGATGCTCTTTGCTGCCGATACTTCGCCGTCGATGCCGGCTGCATGGAAACGGGCAAGGATCTTCATTGCTGCGACATCCTTCTTGGCTGCCGCATCTTCGAGAAGCCTGATGCCTTCGCTTCTGCTGTCTTGTCCACGTGCAGCAAGCAGCATGCCGAAACTGCGAAGCGCGGATGGATCGCCAGCCTCTGCGACACGCTTCAAGGCATCCATGGCATCCTTGGCGCCACCGCCTTCTGAAAGGCGGGTCAGTTCGGCAATTGCCGCTTGCTCGCCCGTCAATGCTGCTTTGCTATACCATTTGATCGCGGCGTCGCGCTGGTGTCCGAGACGGTCGCCCTCCTGCAGACGGGCCAACACGAAGGCAGCCTTGCCACTGCCGCCATCGGCGGCACCCTCTAGCAGGCGTGCTGCACGTGCTGCGTCGTCATTGGCACTAGGAGAGAGTGAGAGGATCGCTTCAGCAAGAACAAGACGCAAGCGAGGAGAGTGTCTGACAATCGCTTCGCCGTTCGACAGTGCTTTCGCCGCATTCAGGGGCTCACCGAGAATGCGCTGCAGCCTTGCCTTTTCAACAAGTGCCCTCGGATCGCATAGAAGGACGTCGTCCAGAGCTTTTGCCACAGGCGCAAGGCGGGCTGTATCGCTGCCAAGCTCGGCCAGGGCCTCAGGGTCGCCGCGTTCGGCAGCTCGCAGCAACCAGGCATCAGCTTCAACGGAAGACCCGCCATCGAGCGTCAATTGTCGTGCCAGAAGCTGCATCGCCTCCACATGGCCGGCCACCGCTGCACGCTCCAGATGTCGCTGTGCGTCCTCATTGAATGTCCCTTCCTCCATGGAAATACGAGCCAGTTCGAAATCCGCAGCAGGGTCCAGGCTTGCACGGAGCCCGTCCAAAAGGGCAGCGCTTACCCCGAGGTCTTCACCGAGCTTGCCCTCCCGATAGGCGCCAACCAGGGCGAGCCGTCCTGAAACAACACCTTCTCCAGCTGCACCCGCTTGGGCGATGAGCAGCTTTGAGCGCTTTGTCGGGCCGCCGGCTTCAGCGATCAGAGCTGCAGCACGCTCGACCATGGAAATACGGTCTCCCTGCTCTGCAGCTTGCTCGAAAAGCACCTGCGCCTTGGCCTTGTCACCCGTTTCAAGGGCGCGCCGCGCCAGTTTGCGGATGGCAAGCGCATTGCCATCCGCTGCAACCGCTTGCAGCCACTGATCTGGATCGAGTTGTGAACTTGGTCGGCAAAGCGAAAGGTCCACGAGACTGGCACGGGCAAGATCGGATCCGGCAGCGGTCGCCTGGCGCAAAACGGCTTCGGCCTCGCGCAGTCCACGGCCCCACTTGAGGAGGTAGCGACCGTAAAGTGCTTGTGCATCCGGCGTGCCATGGGCGTTGATGCGCTGATAGAGCGCCTCGGCTCTTGCAGGATCAGGCGCCACTCCTTGTCCGGTCAGGTAACTATTGGCCAGAATGTCGAGCGCAAAGACAGAGGTCTCCGGTCTTTCAGCTGCGGGTTGCAAGACCGCCTGCATGCGATCGAAATCAGCGGATCCGGTAAAGTCGCCTCTGAAATAACGAGCTGCAAGCAGGACGGCACTGGGGTCACCATTCTCGACGCCAGTCGAAAGAAGTGCCTCTATCTGGACCGGATCATCACCCCTGACGAGCGCCAGATCTGCCAGAGCCGCATAACCGGCGACGGATCCAGCCGTGACTGCCAGCTCCCAGAGCTCGCCCGCCCGGTTGCGGTCCAGAGTGACGCCAATGCCATTGTGATGGGCCTTTGCCAGCTTTTCGAGGCCGGCGCGATGGCCAGCGTTTGCGGCGATTGTAAACCAGGCAACCGCTTGCCGCTCCGCATCTGGATATCCGCGATCAATCAGGAATTGGCCAATTTCAATCGCGAGGTCGCAGTCCCCCTGGGCGAGCGCCGTCTGGAGATTGAGGGTCGCCAGATTGGCAAAGTGGCGGGCCGCGCCGTCAAATGGTGGAGCAAGCGTTTCATCCGCATAAAGGGCCGCCAGCTCGACGGCTGCCATGGGTTCTCCAAAGCCCGCCGCGACCCCTAGATAACGCGAGGCATCGTCAAGTGGCAGGACTGGCAATTCGCCACGTGCAATCAGCCTGCCCAGTGTCAAAGCCGCATCTGTTTCCTGTGCAGCTGTCGCCTCGATCAACAGGCGTGCTGCCCGCTCACGGTCCACGGTGCCTGCTCGTTCATCCAGCAAGAGCTGAGCCAGACGTCGCTTGGCACCAAGGCCGGTTGCGCGTCTTTCCTCCACGATCACTTCCAGCAGCCGACGCGCAAGCGGCAGATCACGCACCACGCCTGCGCCGCCGTCGATCAGGCGATTGGCATCGGCGAGGATCTCGTTTGCTGGTTGTTGCGGACGCTCTCCCGACCAGGTCTGCCAGTCGAACGAAAGCGGGGCGGGGCTTTGCGCTTTCCGGCAGATCTTCGCAAAATTGAGCTCGGGTGGCGAGATTGGCAAAGGCAGGCTCATGAGCGCGTCTGCCGAAACGGTCTCGGCGAACACAGATTGTGGCGCAGCCGTGAGTGAGACCAGCGTCGCAATCATCATGGCGGCACTTTGAGTGTGCGATCGTTTCATGCGTGTTCCTCCTACCATGTCACATCACCCTCTTCGTCGCGTCCTCGTGCCAATGGCTGTCGAAGCCTCAATCGGAGGTGTTGGAAATTGTCGAAAGCGTTTCAGCCCCTTTGCCAGTGCGCACCGCTTTGAGCGTGCGTGCCGCAAGCAGGTTGCCCGACTGGGCCGACCTTTCGAACCATTTTGCGGCCAGCTGGACATCCCTTCCCACCCAATCTCCCGAGAGATAGGCAAGACCCAGTTGGTAAGCGGCGTTGGGGTGGCTGCGTTCGGCCGCCTTTTGCAGCCAGATCACCGCTTGTTGCGGATCGCCATCAGGTCCCTGTTTCAAGGACAGGATCCGTGACAGTTCGTACATCGCAGCAGTGTTGCCGGCATTGGCAGCCCGCGTCAGCCAATCGATGCCTTTCTGACGAGACTGGTTGAGACCATAACCGTTGAGCAGCATATGCCCAAGCGCTGCCATGGCCTCCTTGTCTCCGCCAAGAGCGGCACGGTGCATCAGAACTGCCGCTGCATCCGGGCGGATCGCGGCACCGAACCCGTTCAGGGCATATTCTCCCAAAGCTCGATAAGCGGCCGATGAGCCTCGCGCGGCCTGGGACCGAAGCAGGGCTTCTGCCCCTTGCGGGTCGTGGCCAGCAGCAGAAAAGGCCATCCAGTCTGCCTCCAGCAAGCTCGCTTTGGGTAGCTTGAAGCCACTTTCGGCACGAACCTGAGCAATCAGCGCCTCGGCTTTCGCTGCATTCTTGTCGACGCCGAGGCCCATCATATAGGCTCTTGCCAAGATCAGCCGGGCTTCCGGATCGTTTGGATTGTCCGTCAAGACCTCCTGCAACATCGCGATCGCCTGCTTGGCTTCCTCGCGGTAGGAGACCGAAGACAGGTAGGTGGCCGCAAGTGCGGTCTTTGCAACCGGAGCCCCAGATGCAGCCGCTTGTTTGAGGAGATCAACCGCCACACCTGCTTCGGCCAGATTGGTGGCCATGACTGCGCGCAAACGTCCAAGCGAGACCAGGTCAGTTGACGTCATCTTGCCGGTATCGAGCGTCTTCAAGAGCGCTCCTGCCTTGGCCATGTGGTCCTGGCGGCCTGTCGAGAAGAGCATGGAGGCAAGCGCGATCTGGTCAGTGGGCAGGACGAGGACGGATCTGGTGCGCTCAAGGCTCACACCATCCAGTTCATCAAAGCGCAAGAGAAGCGCGACCAAGGCAAGCCCTGCACGCGGGTCGCCGGCCTCGATCTCGCGCCGGTAGAAATCCTCAGCTGCCTGGCGCTCCTGGCGGTCAGGCGAATAGGCCTGCATGTCCGCCAGTTCCCAATAGGCACGCTCGACAGCACGCGCCTGAGCCTTCAAGAACCACCGCCGGGCAAAACTATCGCTGCGGGCCAACTGATCGCCTTGTCGGTAAAGCTGACCCAAGCGAAGCATCGCTTGGCCAACATCGGCATCGGCTGCCTTGAAGAGAAGGCGAAGGGCCTGGTTTTGCGTCAGGACGCTTTCCGGGATCCTTCCATTCAAAGCCAGGTTCGCAACCGTGAAGTTGGAGAAGCCGACACTGACCAGAGGCGTCTTTCTCAAGCTATCGAGCATTGCGCGTGCCACCATGTCGGGCAGGGGCCGGCCATTTGCCTCAAGCCAGGCATCAAGCGCCAGGGCCGCCGTGCTGCTACCCTCAAGTGCAAGCCGTTCCAGCATGGGCATGAGGACCGGTCCGATCAGCTCTGATTTCGCAGTGCGCCAGTGCTGGCTGGCGAGGTCTGATAAAGCTTCGGGGTCGGCGGCAATAGGCGCCAGCGCCGCTTCAATGAGCCGCGCCTGTTCGCGTTTGTCGCCGACGAAATCCAGCGCAAGCTTCAGATCGAGATTGGACAGGAGAACAGCAGCGCTACGAATGCCGGCTTCGCTTGCCCTTTGCAGCCATATACGGGCTTCAGCATCAGAAACTGGCATGCCAGATGCTGAAACTCCTGCATTGCCAAGCGCAAGTGCTGCCACGCGGCTCCCGGATTCAGCGGCCTCTCGGAAGAGTGCCGCAGCACGCACGGGGTCGGCGCTGATATGCTGACCCGTGACCAGTTCATGGGCCAGGTGTTCAACGGCCTCAAGGTCTCCCGTATCCGCCGCTTGCTGCAGCCAGGTCATGGCCAGTTGAGGCTCGGCTTCGACCAGGATGTCGTCGCTATGGATCTTGAAAAGTGACAATGCGGCCGACGCACTTCCCTGATTTGCTCTGTCTGACAGCCGCGCAATGAGATTGTCGGTGAGCGTTTGACCCACTTTCCGGCCGGAGGCGGCAAGGTCCTTGATGGCACTGACGCTGCCGAGCACGGCCGCTGCCTCAAGGCGCGGTACAAGGTCATCGAAAGACTGCTTCCGGTTCTCCAACGCATCTGTGGCCATGAGATAAAGAGCGTCGCCATTGCCCTCCAGCGCTAGGCGCTCCAATTCCGGTGCGATGCTTTGAAACGACAGACCAGCCTCTCGGCGCAACAAGAGGCGTGCGAGCGGTATGATGGTTGACTGGGAGCGATCACCAAGCTCGATGGCGCGGCGATAGGCTGTAATGGCTGCATCCCTGTCCGCTTTGCGGATCGGGTTGGTCGCGCTGAGAATCAGGCCGTCACGGTAAAATTCGGCCAGTTGGCGCTGGTCCTCTGGCGCTTGGCTCTCTGCCAGCTGCGCTACAAGCGCCTGTTCTGCCGCAAAGCGGCGGGACAAATCGGATTCCTCAGCGATCGCGCCCTGGGAGAGGATGAGGCCAAGCAAGCAAACCAGTGTTAAACTGCGCAAAAGAACCATCATGGCTGCCCCCAGAAACAGGTAGAATTTCCACCGATGAACTCGTCGACCAAGGGACGCTCAGCCCGGATTTGTCGCTGAAACAGCGCTTCGAGCCGGTCGAATGCGAGGCCTTTTCCGCCCAGGATCGCAGCTTCAGACCAAGCCATGTAGTGGCGGCCATGACCGCGGGTGTCGAGGAAGCCAAGCTCCAGCTTGCGATAATCCTTCTCAGGACCAGGAATATGGTTTTCCGCTGCGTAGACAGCGACAAGGACAGGAGAGCTTATGCCGTTGATCAATGCCCCAAGCAGTGCGGCATAGGATTGGCCTGATGGTGTGAGCATATTGTAAAGGTCTGCCCCTTGACCGCGCGCCACTTCCGCAAGAACGGTGAGGCTTGAAAGGGTCTGGCGCTGATACCAAAGTGCGCGAGCGCCCCGGCGTGCTTCTAGCTCAAGCGTGCCATCCATCCGGGCTTCGGAAAGCACGGTCTGGAACCGGGAAAGTCCCTTTTCCATCATCGCATGATCGCCGATTGTTGCGCCCCATACGGCCATCACGCTGTCGGCGAGTATCCGGTGGTTGTTGCGATCGACATCGCCGTCGAAGTGGTGATCAATCTTGCGGACAAGGCCATCGATCCAGTGCCTGAGCCGCGATGCCTGATCCGGATCGAGCTTGGGCTCGAGGATCGCATAGGCAATGGAGAGCGGCAGCAGCTGGCGCTTCAGCGCATAATAGGCGTCATGAACCTCTTCGGTCTCGGTAAAGCCGCCCGCTTCAGCCCAGGCTGTGAGCAGGTTTTCCAGCGTCATACGTGCCTTGGCGTCACCCGCCAGTGCACGTCCCGAAAGGACCATGACCGCCCAGGAAAAATCCTCTGCCGATTGATCCGAACCATAGCCTTCTGTGGCGCTCAATTTGCGGATCGGTTCGAGCTTTGCCCATTCGGGGTCGGCCTCGAGTGATAGGCAGAGCTGACGGATAGTGCCATATGGAGCGCTTGCAAGCAGACCTGAGCGGGTCTCGACATCAAAAAGACCCTGCCAGCCGGCGGCTGCAACAGGCGCAGTCGTGAGCAGGACTGAAAGAACCGCTCCGGCCGTCAGCCTGATTGCCCGGAATTTTGACGCGCTCTTAGCCATCATGCGCGCTCCCTGCTGTTTGAGCAGCGGGCTGCCTGATCAGCTGGCCTGTACAGACAGGACTGGTGCGTGGCGGATGTGGCCAGCCGCCGAGATCACAGGCCTTGATTGCAGCTTCCGCCTCGCAGTGCTCGCGGGTCAAGATGGCCGCAGTGTCACCCAGGCGAAGCAGGAAAGGGGAGAGCTGCTTCAAGTCCCCGCCGTAAATCCGATTGCTTTGACGCAGGAACTGATTGTCTTCGAGAAGGAGCTGCGCTGCCCCGGTAGCGTTGATCGCATCTCCATTGTCTGTGAAGGCGTTGCCGCTGAGAACGGCCGTGACGATGGCCTGGAAGGGGTCCAGCTCGAAGTTGCGTGTCTGTCCCTCGGGCGACTGTCTGAGATCCGAGACATAGACGTCAGCGCCGCTTGCACCATTGCCCTCCATCCGGTTGTCATACATGCCGACATCCGTGGAATTGCGGATCTTGACCCCGGCGCGCAGATTGCGACTGAGGTCATTGGCTGCGGCTATGTTGCAGCCGCTTTCGTAAAAGGTCAGACCGTCACCTTCATTGGCAACCGCGGTGTTTGCATAGACGATGTTCCGGATACTGGTGCGATCCAGCATGATGCCCGATCCCTTGTTATGCAGGGACAGATTGCCGACGATGAAGCTGTCGTCCACTTCACGCGAGATAATGATGCCGTGTTTCTTCTGGGAGCCGTAGGCCGTGTTCAAGGCGATCAGCAGACGGCGGGAGCGGTCATGCGGATCGATGCCGTAGATGATGTTGTCCCGATATTCGTTTCCAACGATGCGAACATCGTCAACCTCGTAGCTGTAATAGCCGTAGCGCAGGTTCTCGAAGCTGTTGTCGATGAGATTGCCGGTCGGCCTGTTTTCCTTCACAGCGTAAAGCGATTGGACCGCAGCACCGCTCGATTGCGTCAGACCGAAGGCCTTGCTGGAATCATAACCAAGCATGGCCAGGCGACTTGCGGCAATCTGCAGATCGCTTCCGCCCCACGCCGTGATGAAGGGACGAAAGCGGTTTCCATTGGCCTCAGTGGCAAAGGCCAGCCTGTCCTCAACTTCGTCCCAGCCGACGATCTCGGTATCCTGGACGATCATCTGTCCCGCAACGGCAATAAATGCGCCTGATTGCGCACCAAGACGGTACTGGTTGAACTCGGTTCCGGACATCAGCAATGTGGCGCCCGGCAAAACGATGATGGGAACGCGGATCAGGAGGTCATCCTTTTCCGCGACCAGCAGGCGACGGGTCGTTGCTTCGGGTAGATCACGCAGCAGGCTGCCAAGCGTTACAACGCCTTTTTCGACCGCGATGTATCGAGGCCAGGTCATCTGCTGAGAGATCTGGACCTGATGAACGGCGACCTCGCCACCATCACCAAGCTTGAAGGCTTCAAGGCTGAAGGGGCTGAAGCCGAGAATGGCAAGATGGCCGACGGGATCGGCAGGTGCCGGCACCCGAGCACGCATCTTTTTGGCATCAAGCTCGAAGATGTCTGGCATGCTGACCTGGCCGAGTTCACGGGTCGGAAGTGCCGGCGCCTGAATGCGATGACCAGCTACGGAGAAATCGGCGGCTTGGTGAAGGGATTGGCTGTCCTCGGCTTCCTTGCCAGCTGTCGTCACCGAGGCTGACAGCGGATCGACATCAGGGTCACTCAGCCATCCCCGCAGGTCGAGTTTTCGTGCGCGCTCCTCTGCAATACGGCGAAAGGCCGGGATTCGGACTTGCCATGGCAGTTCCGCCACCGTCTTGACGAAGCCCTCGACATCGCCATCCACCTCGTAAGTGGCTCGCGCAAGCTCTCCGATGATCCTTCCGGCATCCAGCTCGTTCAGACTTGCAAGGCGCGGATCCTGAGGAGCGAGCGCTCCCTGCTTGACGAGAACTTCGGCAATCTCACGCTTCACCTCCTGGCGAGCCTTGGCATCCTCGATCGAACTGACGAGTGCATCGGCGCGCGAGACATTGCCAATGCGGGCAAAGGCAACCGCGATCTCGGCCAGGCTTTCGTCGCTGTCGCGAGCGCTGGCAATGAGTTTAACGGCTTCCTCAAGAAGGGTGCTCGCATCCGCATGGCCGTTGCGATCGGAGACGAGGGCCATGGAGATCAGGATGCGACAACGCGCGGCTTCACTTTGCGCCTTCGACAGGAGAATCCGGGCTTTATCTACGTCTCCTGTCTTCAAGGCATGGCTGGAAAGGGCCTCGACAACCCGGTCATGTTCGGGTCCTGCATCGATGTCGCCAAGAAGGGCTTCACCTTCTGTGATCCTGTCGGCTTTGATGAGCGCTTTGGCAATGCCCGCGCGAGCAAAGCCCAAGTCTTCACGCTCAGATACTTCACCCAAAAGCCTTTCGGCTTCGTCGAGCTTGCCGTCATCAGCGAGAGCCTTGATCAGGCGCGAATAAGCATGGGAGCGCGCCTCACCGGCTGCCAGCTGCTCAGCGAGCTTAGCTGCTGACTGAAATTCGGATAGGTCGGCAAGTGCTGCAACCAGATTGGCGATCGCATTGGGGTCGTCAATCGGTTGGTCGATGTTCTGCAACAGGATCTGCCTGGACGCATCTCCATAGCCCTGCCGATCCAGATCTTTGGCAATCGCGATATCGGCGTCGATTCTTGCCTTGTCCTTCAGGAATAGTGGGACGATCTCGCGCGCACGAAGCGCCTTTTCGCGGTCGATGCGCGCATCAACGATCAATCGAAGTGCTCTGTCCTGGTCGCGATCGCGAGACATCGATTTTGCTGCGCGCAGAGCAAGCGCGTCATCGCCGTCTTTCAGGGCGGCTGCGATCAGATTTTGCAGGAGCTCGCTTCGAACCTTTTCATCGCGGTCAAGTGCTTGAGAGAAGAAAAGCGCGCGGGCAAGATTGCCGTCCTGAAGCGCACGATACGCGCCATCTGACAGGGCTCGCTGAGAGGCCTTGGTGATGCCTTCTTCGGAAAGCCTGCTCAAAGCACTGGTCTGATAGAACTCGGCCCGGGTGCGGGCCAGCGCAACAGAGTTTGTCGCAAGCTCCAGCAGTGTCTCTGGCAGGGTGGTTGAGGGAAAGGTTAGTATCGCCGCACGCAGCGCTCCATCGCGGGTGGCATCACGTGGTATGGTGCGCGCCTCTTCGATCGCAAGAGTGGCCAGCCGTTCGGCCTCCTCGGTCTCGCCGACGCGCAAATGTCCGACCGCAAGCGTTGACCAAGCCGCAGAGCGGTAGGCTGGGTCATGCAGCAACTGGACGATCGCCTTGGCCTCCAGATCTCTTTGAAGACCGGCCTCTCCCTTGTCCAAGAGGCTCGCCAGAGCCTCGATCAGGCTGAGACGAAGGACATCCGGCGTGATAGCTTGGCCCGCCAGATCGGCCAGCGCATTGCGCGCCTCGTCAATCCCGGCACTTTCTCCACCAAGGCCTTCCAGAACAGCAATTGCATCGACGGCCTCCCGGAGCCAGTGGAGCCTCTTGTCTGGGACGGTTTCTGCATCCAGCTTGACGATGGCCTCTGAAACAACAGTGTGGGCCACGGTGACCTCGTCATCGACCGCAGCAAATCCGGGCGACGCGGAAATCAGGTAAAGGCCCAGGAACAAGCCGGGTAGACCGATCGGTGAGCGTGTTCTTCCACGAGAGGTCATCAACCAGCCTTTCTGATGTCCAGAGTGCTTGGGCTCCTGCTGGCGAAATCCTGTTGTGAACCGGCGGCCAGGCTTGTCGCGCCATGCGCCATGCTCAAGATGATGGTTGCGGTTTCAAGCGTCGGATTGAGAATTGTCGTTGTGAGGCTCGATCCCAGTTCCAGACAGGCACCTTGGTGAAGGGCGATCTGTCGATCTGGGGAATCCAGCACCACCTCTCCTGCAACAAGGGTCAGCATGCGCCGCTGGCCTGTCTCCGTCATGCCAAGCGACATTGCAGCGCCCGGCACAACCTCGATACGCTCAACCACATAGTGTTCACCCTCATCGATGATCCGGCGGCGGCCGGTCAGGTCTTGACGCGTGACATGGCGATCTGCCGCCGGGTGTGCAGCCTTCGCCAAATGCTGGGCGACATATTTGACATCTTGCGACTGCGTTCGCGTCGTGACCAGCAATACGTCGTCGGTATCGACCACGACGACATCGTTGAGGCCGATCACCGAGACGAGCCGTTGAGCCCCATGGATGTAGCTGTTTTGCACGCCGCGCAGCAGGACATTGCCTTTGACGACATTGTTGTCCTGATCCCGCGTGCCAACCTCCCATAGAGCCTCGAAGGACCCAAGGTCATTCCAGTCCGGCGATACGGGGATGACACCGAGACGGGAAGAATGCTCCATGACCGCATGATCCACGGAAATTTCGGGGCTGTCTGCAAAGCGTGGCGACAGGTAGAAACTGTTGCCGTCATGCCGGCCCTCTCGGATGCTTTCAGTCACCGTTTCAAGTAAAGCGGGCGCACGGTGCGAAAGCTCACTGAGAATGGTCAGTGCGCGGAACATGAATATTCCACTGTTCCAGGTATGACGCCCGCCCGCCACCAGCTCGCAGGCAACATCGAGTGTCGGCTTTTCGACGAAACTGATGACGTCATGGACAGCACCCTCAGTCGCCACGTCTGCCTCGATATAGCCGAAGCCTGTCTCGGGCGTGCTCGGGCGAATACCAAAAAGCGCGATCCCTCCGTTTTCCACGAAGGGAAGGGCGGCACGATAGGCCTCGACGAGGCGGTCATGCCGGCCGATGCGATGGTCACTGGGAACCACCAGCATGACGGCATCAGGATCCTCTGCAATTAGGGCAAGGGCTGCTGCTGCGATTGCCGGTGCCGTGGATCGCATGGCAGGCTCGACGAGCACCCTTGGCAATCCTGCAGCATGGTCCATTTCCATGAGGTCGAACAGCACGCGTGGTTCCTGCAAGCTGTTGACGAGCACGGTGGCGCGGCCAAATTCGGCCCCGTCGAAGCGCGCAAGCGTCTCTTGAAACAGGGAGCGATCGCTGTTCAGTTTCTGGAACTGCTTCGGCTCAAGCCGTCGCGAAAGGGGCCAAAGCCGCGTCCCAGAACCACCACAAAGGACGACGGGGCGGATGATGCTCATGGCTTCACCTCATCCGTGAACAAGGCGGTCGATTGCGCCATAGCCGTTGTCGTGTTCTTGGTCGCGCTTGCAAGCAGGCGACCGATCATGCTGTCTGGAAAGAGGTCGAACTCGACCTGCACCGGCTGGCCGATCATATCGGGGGACAGGGCTTTTTTCGGCTGAACGAGCACCGTCAAGGCCTCTCTGGGCAGATCGGCCTGGGTGCCGCCTTGGCCCGGCAACCAGAGAATTTCCGCCTCGCCGACCGAGGTGCCGTCCGAGTAGACCAGCGAGGCTGTCTCGACGCCATAGAGGCTCATCAGCTCCTTGTCTGCGACGACGGCTGAAACCACGATGGGCGCATCTGCGCGCATCAGCCGGACCACGGGATCGCCGGTCTTGACGAAATCACCATTGGCGAAACGCTGGTCGACCTGAACGCAATCGCAAGGGGATTCGACCGTGATCGGATTGCCGACGGCCGGATTGACGGTCATCAGTGGCTCCCCGAAGGAGACCTGTTTCTTCTCGTTGATGAATGTGATCCGCCCGACCGAGGGGGCTGCGACATTGACGGTCTTGGCGGATATCGCTGCACTTTCCGGGCGAACGACATAAAGCTCGTCATAGACATTGGCGGACAAGAAGGCGACGAGGGCAGCACCAATTGCAGCCACGCCGGTGGTTGCCGCGACCCGACGTCCCAGCTGAGCGAAACGCGCGCTTGTCGAGAGGCGCGGCGGCGGAGGGACCTGCTTCGACTTCACCATGTCTGTGCGGCGCGCGACATCCAAGACATCGCCGGCCCGCACCACTTCGCCCGACAAGATTGCATCCGTCACATATTGAAGCAGGCTGACCTGCCCGTCTTCCAGATTGAGAAAGATGAAGCTGGTACGGCCCATCGGATCGGTCGAATAGAGCACTTCTGCCGGCACTTCCGTCAGGCTGAACTCGTAACTGCTGAAGGGGATGGTCAGGTGGGCGATGACTTTCTTGCCGGGCGTGAAACCTCGTGCTTCGATCGCAAAGCCGTTCATCGACCAGTCATGGACCTGGTAGATCCTGCCATCGATCGTGGCGCGCATCGGCAAGCGATAGCGGGGATGCTGACGCTGCAGTTCAGCTTCGTAGGACATGGCTCCCATGATCGAGGCTCCAATTCTTCGTGTTACAGACGGGTTGTGGCGGTGAGGCCGATCATCAAGCTGCAGGCCGTAATCAGGGCCAGCACGCTGACAGACTGGTAGAGTTTGGATTCGTACTGCCGATAAGTGATGAGCAAGCTTCGCTCACCCCTGGCGAGCGTCGTGTTCTGGCGCGTCCACTTCTGGCGATCGAGGTGGAAGAAGATGAAGACCTTCATGGCCGAGCCGAAGATTTGATTGAAATACAACAGCAAGGGCGCGACGACCGAAATCTCCCGGCGGGCCGAGTAAAGCGAAAGGGTGATCGCGTAGCGCGAAGCAAGGATCCAAACGCCATAGACAAGGATGGTGAAGGGCGAGATCATCAAGGTTGCAAGGATCGCGCTGGTTACGCCGACCAGGCAGGTCCACATCGACATTCTTTGGTCCAGGATCGCCCACCAGACAAAGAACCCGATCCGGCGGGGACCAAGCGCCAGCGCTCGCCCATTTGTTCGAAGCATGTTGCCATACCAACGGACCATCAGCATGGCTGCGGAGCGGAAGAAGCTTTCGCTTGGCGGGTCTTCTATGGTCTTTATGACGACATCAGGCAGATAAAGCATCTGGTAGCCATTGCGCAGCAACCAGAACCAGCTCGACTTGTCGTCTCCGGTCAGGAACTTGAAACGACCAAGCCTTGGATGATCGATGAAGTCCACCTCGACCTGGGCCACGAAGTCGGGATTGCAGATGATGGACGCACGGAACATCGACATACGCCCTGTCAGGGTCAGAACCCGTCGTGACAGGCCCATCGATGACATCAGGATATGACGCTGGGCGAACCTCAGCGCATACCATTGCTGGAAGATCCACTTGCCGCGAACTTCGGCATATTCGTCTGTCGTCAGGGCTCCTACTTTCGAATCATGGAAAAAAGGAGCGCATTTCTTGACGAGATCCTCCGGCACAATGCTGTCGCCATCGATCACGGCGACCATGGCATCGGGCGCTGGATAAAGTCGCGCAATCGCACGGAAGCCAGACGCAAGCGCATCGCGCTTTCCGGTGCCGTCGATCCGCACGATCACCAGATCGACCGGGTCGGCCTCGGTGACCATGGCCGCATAAAGCTTTTTGATGATCCTCTGGTCCGACAGGTCGACGATCGAGGCGACGACGGTGGCCGGACCCGGCGCGTTCAAGGCTGCGGCAAATGCCGCACGATAAACGTCGATCGTCGTTTCCGTGGGGATCCGGAAGCTTGTTACGAGCAGGTAGGAATGAAAGCCTTCGCGTGTCCTGGCCGCGGCTGCACGCTGCATGCGCGGATAGACGATGCTGCGGTAGATGATGCCGCGCAAGAAATGCAAGATCCCCCAACCATAGCGCCAGGCGCCGATCAGGCCGATTGCCAGTCCGGTTTTGCTGTCGATGATGGCATAGGCCTGGCTCGGCAATGACGTTGCTGCCACCGCAATGCCGAGCACCATCAAGACATGCGCCGCCGGACTGGCCGAAAAGTCACCAGCAGATGCCATGATAATTGCCTTCGCTACGAAGTGACTTGTCGACGCGAACCAGGTCGACGATCTGGGTATCGGGCTTGACCCTCGACATCGAGCCGTTCATCTCGGCACGATTGCCGACAACAATGACGTCGGAATCCGCAAGTATGGTTTCGATATCTTCGTTCAGCAGCTCTGCAAGATGGGGCAGACGCGCGCGAACAAAGCTCTCATTGGCACCGGTCAGTCTGTTGAGGCGGATATTGGGATCGAAGATCTTGATCTGATAGCCGCGGCCATAAAGGCGTTCTGCGAGTTCCACCAGCGGGCTTTCCCGCAAGTCATCGGTATCGGGCTTGAAGCTCAGGCCAACGATGCCGACCTTGCGAGCGCCCCGATTGGCAATCAGGCTGTAGGCGCGGTTGATCTGGACCTCATTGGCAGACAGTGTCGCTTCGAGCAGGGGAGCCGGGGTTCCCTGGCGTCGCGACATGCTGATCAATGCGCGCAGGTCCTTCGGCAGGCACGAGCCGCCAAACGCAAAGCCAGGCGTCAGATAGGCCTTCGAGATATTCAAGCGGTCATCGGCGCAAAGGATTTCGAGCGCGACGTGGCTATCGATGCCCGCCTTGCTCAAAATATTGCCGATCTCGTTGGAGAAGCTGATCTTGAGGGCGTGCCAGGCATTATTGGTATATTTGATGCCCTCAGCCGTTTTGATGTCGACGACAAATTTGGGGCGCTTCAGGGGTGCGTGAATCTCTTCGAGGCGATCAAGCGTGAACTTGTCCGATGCGCCAAACACGATCACACCGGGGTCGTAATAGTCCTTGATCGCGGTGCTTTCCCGCAGGAACTCAGGAAGATAGGCGATGCCGAAATCTTCCGCAGCTTTCATGCCGGAGGCGGCCTCAAGGGCTGGCACGACGACACTGTCAGTGGTGCCGGGCAGGCAGGTGGAGCGGACGACGACAGAGTGGAAGGTATTCTTCAGCTTCAAGGCCGCGCCGATATCGTCAGCAACCCGTTTCAGATATTCGGTGTTCAGGTTGCCATCGGGGAGCGATGGCGTTCCCACACAAATCAGCGAGAGATCTGTCGCCAAGATCGCAGCCGTTGCATCCGAGGTCGCCGTCAGCCTGCCGGATGATACACCCTCGCGGATGAAATCTTCTAGGCCTGGTTCGATGATCGGAGATTTGCCGGCCATCAAGGGGCCGATCTTGTTGGGGTCCGGATCGACCGCCACCACGTGATGGCCTTCCTTGACGAGGCATGCTGCAGACACCGCGCCAACATAGCCGGCACCGAAAATACTGATCTTCATGGTCAGCTCCTTTGTAGGGAGCTTCAGTCAAGCAAATAAAGAATGGGCTCACATCAACATCGGTTAATGAAATATTAAAAATGCATAAGTTTAGTTCCTGAATATGGATATAAAAAAGGCCGGCAGATATGCTGCCGGCCTTGGTTTCGGGTCCGAGGTGTTCCGTGTATTTTGGTTATTCGGTAATCTAGATTGGTGGTGGATGGGAAGATATCTGTTCAGGCGGCGACTATGAGGTCATCACGGAGTTTTTCAAGGTTGGAAATACTGTTGACCATAATGCCGCCACGGCTCGTGGCGATGGCGCCTCGTTTGACCATGTCGCCGATAATGCGATTGAAGTGGATGTGAGTAAGGCCGATTGCGTCGGCCAGGAGGGTCTGTGTCACCGGGATGAAGACCGGGCTCGGCTTAGGGTCCTCATAGGACGAAAGACGCGTGGCCAGTTCCTTGAGCAGCATCAAGACGCGTGCTTTGGCGTCGCTTCGGCCAAGACTGGTGATGTGATCACGCATGATGGCGTTTTGCTCTTCTGCCAGAGTCCAGAGCGCCTGGTTCAAGCCGACCACTGTGTTGGTGAGGCCAATCAGGCTCTCACATTCGAAGCGGTCGATGCGCACCTGCGTGACGGCTGCAATTCCGTGATCCATGACCGTCGGATAGATATGTGGATTGCAGATGTCGCCGGCGGTCAGGAACATGATGACCTGACGGCTGCCATCCGGTAAAAGCCGATACCGCATGGCAAGTCCATGGCCGATCGTTACCACCTGCTTGACGCGTGCGCCGGTACCAAGGATCTCGTCTCCCTTGTCGAGGCAAGTGGAGCGGAAATTGATGCTGTCCAAAACAGGGCTTGAGCGTCCAGATGACGGTAGCAATTGTGCAACCCGTCGCATGAAGGGCGATACATGATGCATGTGACTGTCCCCAACACTGACCTACTAAAAATCTCTACTTACTTCCCTCATACCGCCTCATCGCGCTGATCAAGGCGCGATAGATCGGGCAAGGCCTGCCAGAACCGATGTCTGACAATTCCTGCCTCCCTGGCAAAATTCCCTAGGATCTTGTGTTGCAGTGCGGGCGTGCCGTCGCTGCTTGGATTATTAACTGTGGCTTTCGCAGATTGGCACTTGCAATCGCCGCATTTCCATTTGTCCGGATGATACGTAGAATCGGGTTCAGAACAAGTGTTTAAATTTAGAACTATCGAATTGTTTTTCAGTTTTGATTAACCCACGTAAACGACGAGACGATTGATTGCTTGATACCGATAAGCTCCTTCCGACGGCGGTGGAGTGTTGGCATGCGTATTCGTGCGGTCACAGACAATTTTGCAGTAGAACTAAACAGCGATATTGGGTTTGGTCTTGAAGATGTGGCCCAGGTGTTCCGGCGCATTTTGTTCGAAGATATATTGCCGCTCTGGTCCACTGTCGGCATTGACCGGGTCAGGGGCGGTTTCTGTGAGAGCATCTCGCGCGAAGGACGCATTCCATCCTCGTCTCGACGTGTCCGGGTGACGGCAAGGCAGATCTATAGCTTTTGCGAGGCTGCCCGATTGGGATGGAATCCGACAGCCGCCACTGCCTGTATCCGGCACGGCTATCGTTTTTTGCTCAGTCACAGCGGTCCTGATGGCCTGTTGTTCCACAGTTTGAGCGACGACGACACGTTGCTCGATCAGGACCATCACCTCTATGATCAGGCCTTCCTTCTGTTCGCCTATGCCCATAGTTTCGCGCATCTCCAGGATGAAGATTACCGCCGCCGGGCCGTGAGCCTTCTAGAAAGCTTACGGCTGAGGCTTGGCCACGAGGCAGGGGGGTTCAAGGACCATAGCCGTACTCCGTATCCATTGCGGTCGAATCCGCATATGCATCTCCTGGAGGCGGCACTTGCCTGGATGGCTGTGGATGCCAATCCGGTCTGGCGTGTGCTAGCCGATGAGATCGTCTCTCTGTTCAAGAGCCGGTTCTTCGATCCAGATCGCGGCGTAGTCCGGGAGTATTTCAATGCAGATTGGGATGTGCTTGAGGAAGGTGGACGCTGGCGCATAGAGCCTGGCCACAATTATGAATGGGCATGGCTTGTCCTGCGCTGGGCTCAGGCGACAGGCGGCAAGATCGGCGATCGCGCCGAGCGCATGATCGCGTTTGCTGAAAGCCACGGGGTTGATCCGTCACGCAGAGTTGCGATCAACGAGGTCTGGTCCGATGGGGCGATCGCTGATGGCCAGGCGAGGCTTTGGCCCCAGACCGAAAGGCTCAAGGCTTGGCTTGCTCTCGCAGAGACGCTGGACGGCGAGAGAAAGTGGATTGCAGAACAAAATGCTCGCGAGGCAAGCTTGGCATTATTGTCTTACCTGACGCCGGGTCCACGGGGAATCTGGCATGATGTCATGCTTGAGGATGGGAGCTTCAAATCCGGTGTTGCACCGGCGAGTTCGCTCTATCACATCATTTGCGCGCTCGGAGAATTGCTGCGCTATGTCGAACGCAGCCATCCCGAACAGACCATGAAGGGCAGGGCGCTTGCACGCGGCCAGGATGCGACAATCCCCCCCGGCATTCTCATGGGGATGGCGTGATGTCGGTCACTTCTTCCGCAGCTGTCACGCCTTATCCTGCAGCGCCCTTGCCCATAGCTGCGGCGTCAGACCAGAATAGCCTGAAATTTGGCACTTCCGGTCTGCGTGGGCTGGTCACTGACCTGGTCGGCTTGCCGGCTCGTGCCTATAGCCTCGCCTTCGTCCATCATGTGCTCGACCTCGAGCCGAAGACGACAGAGGTGCTTGTCGGGCAGGACTTGCGCTCAAGCAGTCCAGAGATTGCTAAAGACTGCATGGCGGCCATCAGACAGGCCGGCCTGCAGGCTGTCGATTGCGGTGCCTTGCCGACCCCGGCATTGGCGCTTGAGGCCCAAAGGCGCAAATGTGCAGCAATCATGGTGACGGGCAGCCATATTCCTGACGACCGCAACGGCTTGAAGTTCTATTTGGGCGAGGGTGAGATTACCAAGGCCGATGAAGCGGCGATCTTGAGCAAGCATGCCGAGCTCGATCAGGAAACCTTGGCGTCGCTTTCAAAGAGCAGCGGGGCGGTTACATCGTCCGCCCCAGACGCCATCCTGCGTTACATCGATCGATATGTTGCGTTCTTTGGCGCCGATTGCCTTGCTGGGCGGCGTATCGCGATTTACGAGCATAGCTCGGTCGCGAGAGATGTCCTTGCTCATCTCTTGCGGTCTTTAGGCGCAGATGTTGCCACTGTCGGGCGCGCGGATCGCTTCATTCCCGTCGATACCGAAGCGCACGAGCCCGAACAGATCGCCTATATCGAAAGCATCGCCCGTTCAGGACCTTTTGATGCGATCGTCTCGACAGACGGCGATGCCGACCGGCCGCTGGTTGCCGATGAGCGCGGAAAAATCCTGCGCGGGGACGTTCTGGGACTGCTCTCAGCCGAATTGCTCGGAATGCGGACGATTGTCACGCCGGTCACATCTGGAAGTGTCATTGAGCGTTCCGGCTTTGGCGAACGGGTCATCCGCACCCGTGTCGGCTCACCTTATGTGATCGCGGCCATGGACGAGGCGTCGAAGGCGGGGTTTAGCGACATCATCGGGTTTGAGGCCAATGGCGGCACTTTGCTTTTCTCGAGCGCTATCGGCCATGATGCCCGCCGGCTTGAGGCTTTGCCGACACGCGATGCGGTCCTGCCGATCCTGGCCAGTCTTATCGCGGTTGTCCGGTCAGGACTGCCCCTGTCTTTGCTTGTTGATCAGCTGAAAGTCGGTCATGCACTGGCCGACAGGCTTAAAGACGTCCCATCTTCGCAATCCTCTGTGTTTCTGCAGGAACTCGCAGGGCAGGGTGATTTTGCCGCTCGATATTTCGCCGAAGTCGGACAGATTTCGACAATGAGCGACCTGGATGGCCTGCGAGTGGAATTCATGGACGGAGCGGTCATTCATTACCGGGCCTCCGGAAACGCGCCAGAGCTTCGATGTTATGTGGAAGCTCAGGAGGAAAGCCGTGCCTTTGATCTCCTCAACTGGGGTCTTGACGCTGCACGCCACGAGCTGGCCCGAAAGGGACATATGCCGATTTAACGCTAATCCCGGGGCGGCACATCGCCGTGCGACAATGCAAAGAGATCCATTGACGGAAGCGTTTCTCGATGGGGAAACGCATGATATGCCTGCTGAACACGCTGTGGCTTTGACAGTCAATCTGGTGCGGGCCTATGTCGCCAATCACATCGTGCCACCATCGCAATTAGCGACTTTGCTTGAGCAGACCCATAGGACAGTGCTCAATCTTTCGACTTTGAAGCCCGATCAGCCGGAAGAAGCTGGTGCCCCCGCAGAGATCGGCAGCGAACGGATCACCTGCCTGGAATGCGGCAAGGCTTTTCGCTCGCTCAAGCGCCATCTGTTTTCGCAACACCACCTGACGCCAGATCAGTATCGGATGCGCTGGAGTCTTCCCTCCGACTATCCGATGACAGCGCCAGATTATGCGGCGCAACGGTCCGAAATGGCGCGGGCTCGGGGGCTTGGGAAACGGCCACGCATCAATTCTCCCAATCACGAAGGGCAAAGTGAGGGGGATGAGGCGTGACGGTCCGAGCTGCTTACAAGGAAGCGCCCCTTCTTCAAACGGCGATCTCGCGTTGCCGTTCGGCGCTTTTTGGCGTGGCACTGGTCAGTGCCATCATCAATCTTCTGTTTCTCGCCGGTCCGCTCTTCATGCTCGAGGTTTATGATCGCGTGCTTCCGAGCCGGAGTGTTCCCACTCTGGTATCGTTATTGCTGATCCTTCTCTTCCTCTACGGCTGCCAAGGCGCCCTTGACGTGATCCGCAACCGGATCTTGGCACGCGTTGGTGCCTATTTGGATCGGGTCGCGAGTGAGACCTGCTTCCAACAGGTGGCATCACTGTCTGCAAAGTCACGCTCGAATGAAGGGCTGCTCGCGCTCAAGGATCTGGATCAGGTTCGCGCCTTTTTCGGCAGCGCCGGACCCGGTGCACTTTTTGATTTGCCCTGGATCCCGCTTTACATGCTTGTCTGCTTCACATTCCACCCATGGATCGGCCTGGCGGCGGTCCTCGGTGCGCTTGTGCTTCTCGCAATGACGCTGACGACCGATCTTACCTCGCGAGCCCCGAGCCAGGACGCGACATTGTGGTCGCTCCAGAAGTCGAGCCTTGCCGAAGCTGTTGCTCGAAACGGCGAGGCCGTTCGGGTCTTGGGCATGGGACCGCAACTGGCGCGTCGCTGGTCCGATCTCGATGGTCGGTATATCGACAACCAGTTGCGGCTAAGCGATATCGGTGCAGGCTTCGGAGCTCTTTCGAAGTCGTTTCGCATGTTTTTGCAGTCAGCGATTCTGGCGCTAAGCGCCTATCTCTTCATCCTCGGTGAGGTGACCTCCGGGATGATCGTGGCAAGCGGTATCCTGGTTTCGCGCGCTTTGGCACCGGTGGAATTGTCCATAGCCCATTGGAAGACATTTGTTGCAGCCAGCCAGAGCTGGAAAAGGCTCAAGAAAACCTTCAGCGCCCGCGGACCACAAGAACGACTGGCTCTGCCCGGGCCCACGACACGGCTCGATGTGGAGGGGTTGTTCGTGGCGGCCCCGGGGTCTCATGCCCCCTTGCTCAGCCATGTGACCTTTTCGGTCACGGCCGGTTCGGCACTCGCGATCATTGGCCCAAGCGCTGCTGGGAAATCGACGCTTGCGCGCGCATTGGTCGGGGCCTGGCCTTGCATGCGAGGTGAGATCAGGCTCGACGGCACGCTGATTGATCATTGGGACACTGACGTTTTTGCAAGCCATGTCGGCTATTTGCCCCAGGACCTTGAACTCTTTGCAGGAACCGTTGCAGAAAATATCGCGCGTTTTGATCCCGGGGCCTCCGCGGATGCCATCATCGCTGCGGCAAAGACAGCGGGCGTGCATGACATGATCCTGAAACTTCCCGAGGGATACGAGACCGAAATCGGCGAGGCTGGCGTTGTTCTTTCCACCGGACAACGCCAGCGCTTGGGACTTGCGCGCGCGCTGTTCAATCAACCGTTTCTCGTGGTTCTCGATGAGCCTAATTCGAGCCTGGACCAAGTCGGCGAGGCGGCTTTGACCGCCGCCATTCGCGCGGTCAGAGATAGGGGCGGCATTGTGATCGTCGTCGCGCATCGCGCAAGCGCCTTGGAGGCCTGCGACCAAATCATGCTCGTCAGTGACGGCCGGGCGCAAATGCTCGAGCGCAAGCGGGATGTCATTCGCAGCGTCCCCGCTGCCTCAGACATGACCGGCAAAGGACGCCGGGTGAGCGCAGGCGTCGCACAAGCGGCAGGCGATCTGCCCCAGTTGATCGGGGAGCATCCATGAGTGAGATGTCACCAGAGCGTCTCGTTCGATCCATCCGGTTGAACATAGGTCTCTCCTTGACCGTGTCTGGACTTCTTATCGCTGGCGGCGGCTTGGCGGCCACCGTTGAAATCGCTGGCGCTGTGATTGCCACCGGCAATGTGGTGGTCAATTCTGAAGTGAAGAAGGTGCAACATCCCGTTGGCGGCACCATCTCAGAAATTCGTGTCGCCAATGGCCAGCGCGTGCAGGCTGGAGAGCTCTTGGCACGGCTAGACCCAACGCTTGCGCGTGCCAATTTTGCGATCATCAGTGCAGCCCTTGACGAAGTTCTCGCAAAAAAGGCTCGACTGCTCGCTGAACGAGACGGCCTGGCTGAAATTGTCTTTGATTCAGAGCTTGTTGCGCGAGATCGAGATCAGAACACCAACGACGTGCTCAATACTGAATTGCGCGCATTCAATCTTCGCCATGAAGCCCGTCAGGGAGAAAAAGCACAGCTTGAAGAGCGCATCGTCCAACTTGACGAACAGGTAAAGGGGCTGGAACAGCAAGCTGAAGCAATGGAAACCCAAGTCAGCCTGGCGAGCCGAGACCTCGAACTGGCACAAAAGATGTTCAAGCAACAGCTCGTGCAGTATACCCGTCTCAACAGTGCCGAGCGTGAGAAGGCCGATCTGGATGGAGAGCTTGCGGGTATCCGGGCCAGCATCGCGCAAACGCGGGCGCGCATTTCCGAGACCAAGCTCGAAATATTCCAGATCGATCAAAAGCTGCGCGGTGAAGTGGCCCGCGAGCTGACCGAGGTGAGCGCTTCGATTTCCGAATTGCGGGAGCGAAAGCTCTCCGCAGAAGACCAGTTGCGTCGGCTTGATATTCGCGCGCCGCAGGATGGTACAATTCACCAGCTGGCCGTTCACACCATTGGTGGTGTGGTAACACCACAGGAAATCCTCATGCTGATCGTGCCGCAGTCCGATCTGCTCGTGGCCGATGTGCGGATCGCACCCGCAGACATCGATCAGGTGACTGTCGGACAGGGTGCCTTCCTGCGCTTCCCGGCGTTCAATCAAAGGCTCACTCCAGAGCTGAACGGGACAGTGGAGCGGCTTTCACCGGATCTGATCACGGATACGCAGACCCGGACATCCTATTACGAAGCGCGCGTGACGCTTGACGCTGATGGTCAGCATCTTGCCCTGAAACCAGGAATGCCTGTGGAAGCCTTTCTCAGGACGTCAGATCGCACCGTCGGATCGTATTTGACGAAACCGATGACCGACTTCTTCACGCGAGCATTCCGCTCCGAGTAGATTCAGGACTAAAGCTTGCATTTTCGCGATCGCCGAGGCCGGTCGCTGTCGCATGTTTGCTTCCCGCGCGCATGCTTGTTAGTTCCATAAGATAGATTACGCGATCTTTGTATGTAGCCGGGTACATTCTATTTCCAAGTGCGACATCTCTGCCCCATAGCGAGCTGCGCATAGCAGCCCTGCACAATAATTGTTTTCAAGTGGCCGAAAGTCAGGCACGTTGCCTATAGCTGATGCATCCGACGGCTTTCTCCCAGGGCCGTCATATCAGCTGTTCCCCTCTGGAGGTATTGACCTTCACAACTCACGGGCCGCGGTGTTCACCGACGGCCCTTCTTTTTTGTCCGCCTCTGATGGCGCTGATCGGCTGTACTGGTCACGGCTCATGGTCTCTTGGGAACGGCGCAGCACAAGGCGTTCCCGTTCTCTTTGCTCAACGGCTGAGAAATAGCGTTTGCTCATGTCGCGCATCGGGATCTCGCCACTGATCCATTCATCCAGGAGCGCCATGAAATCGAGGTCGTCTTCGAGAGCAACCCCTTGATCTCTTGCACGGGCAAGAGCGCGCTGCGCAATCCCTCGTCTCGTCTCTTGATCCGTGGCCATTTTGGGGAGCCCCCTATTTCAGCATGCTATGTTGGGGGACTGCGGCCAATGGGATCGCTGCAAAATGCAAGAGGTCTTCGTTTGGTCTCGTCTCTGAGATCCGCGCTTTCAAGCGAATGACCGTATCGCGCCTCTAGTTGCGTCCGTGCTTCTGCTGCGGTTCAGGTCTAGGTGCGGTCATCTGCTTCCCTGCCGGAAGGATGATCCTCATCCTGCTGGTCTTTGAGGCCTTTGGCGATGTCCGACCCCAGCCTTCCCCAGATCGAAGGTCTCTGTTCCTCGGTCTTGAGCTTGCGGGACGGCTTGCGTTCGACAATGTACGGCTTGGCTTGCTGACGCATTGATCCTCCAGGCTGCGATTCGCCGAGGCAACGATAGTGCACGTGACGTGCTGAGCAAGTGGCCAAATGTGAGGATGGCTCCCAGAGCGCCTGTGGTTTGGCTGCAAGGGGCTGATGGGCGATTGCTCGCTATGCGCATCGTCTCGGCCAGGTCCTGCACCGCCAGCATTCTATCCATCTTTAGACGTTTGTGGCCGGCCATCTGCGGGCTCGATG
>SXGS01066728.1_pt1 | contig 35488 bp, 24 predicted proteins | sample 3174681 | NCBI WGS metagenome assembly SXGS01 (sample SAMN11356861, study PRJNA531348) | freshwater metagenome | isolation source: freshwater sample F1-80 | place: China: Fuxian Lake, Yuxi | collected 2017-12-25
ACGGCCCCATCGCGCTGATCGACGAATCGGTGCCGGTCATCGTCATCGCGCCGTCGGGGCCCTTGTTCGAAAAGACCGTATCGAACATGCAAGAGGTGCAGGCGCGCGGCGGCAAGGTCGTGCTGATCTCCGATTATGACGGGATCGAAGCGGCGGGCGAGGGCTGCATCGCCACGATCACCATGCCCAAGGTCCATCCGCTGATTGCGCCGATCGTCTATGCGGTGCCGGTCCAGCTGCTCGCCTATCATGTCGCGGTGGCCAAGGGCACCGACGTCGATCAACCGCGCAACCTGGCAAAGAGTGTAACCGTCGAATAACTGTCCATTTACGTCAGATTAAACGTCTATGGTTACCATCGCTTTCGTAAAGTAGCGTGAGAGTGATGGTAACCGGATGCGTATTCTGATCGTCGACGACGAAGCGGCCGTTCATGCCAGCTATGACCGTTGCTTCTCGCCTGTTCCGCAGCCCGCCGACACAGGGCATCGCGCGGCCGAAGCCGATACGATCGAGGACATCCGTCACTGCTTCCAAGGCGAGGAGGCGGTGGCCGAGGTCGCCCACGCGCTGGCGACGGATCGGCCCTTCGCGGTCGCCTTCATCGACATTCGCATGCCGCCGGGGATCGACGGCCGCGAGACGGCGCGTCGTATCCGCCAGCTCGATCCCGACATCCATCTGGTGATCGTCACCGGTTATACCGACTTCACCCCCGCCGAGATCAGCCAAGTCGCGGGCCCGGCCGACAAGATCTTCTACATCGCCAAGCCCTTCGCGCCTGCCGAGGTGTCGCAGACCGCGATCGCGCTGTGCCGGCGCTGGCAGAACGACCGCGAACTGGCCGAGGCGCGCGCGCAACTGGCCGCGCAGGTCGTCGCGCTCGAGGAGAAATCGGCCGAGCTTCGCGCCAATGAGAGTCGCGCGATGCACATCGCGATGCATGACGCGCTGACCGATGCCCCCAACCGCTCGGCCTTTCTACGCGGTCTCGCCGAGCGCGGGCGCATGCCCGGCCGCTTCGTCACCGCGATGCTCGATCTCGACCGGTTCAAGCTGGTCAACGATACGCTTGGTCATCTGGCGGGTGACGAACTGATCCGGGAGGTTTTTGCGACCCTTCAGCACGCCGCCCCCGAAGGCGCGCTGGTGGCGCGGCTTGGCGGCGACGAGTTCGGGATCATCTTCGACATGGCCGACGAAAGCATCGCGATCGCCGCTTGCGAACGCATCGTCACCGCCTGCGCCAAGACCTTCAGCATCCTTGGCCACTCGGTCCGCTGCGGCGCGTCCTGCGGACTGGTGATGAGCGACGAGGCGGGCGAGCGTGATCCGACTGATCTCGTGCGCCGCGCGGACATGGCGCTCAACGATGCCAAGCGCTCCGGCCGGGGTATCGTCCGGCTGTTTGACGAACAGATGGACGAGGGCATTCGCGTTCGTCGTCTGGTGGAGGCCGGCCTGACCCAGGCCATCGCGCGTAACGAGCTGACCCTGGTCTTTCAGCCGATCGTCGGGCGCGGCGACCTGAGCATCGCGGGGTTCGAGGCGCTGGTCCGCTGGCACAGTCCGGAACATGGCGCGGTCAGCCCGGCGATCTTCATCCCGATCGCCGAGGAGAGCAACCTGATCCACCAGCTGGGCGACTGGGTGCTCGACGAAGCGCTGGCGCAGGTGCGGCATTGGCCGGATCAATATGTCTCGGTCAATTTCAGCCCGGTCCAGTTCCGTCGGTCGCACTTTGTCGGCCATATCCTCGACAGCGTCCGCCGCGCTGGCGTCGATCCCGCCCGGGTCCAGATCGAGATCACCGAAACCGCGATTTTCGACGATGCCGAACGCGCCGCGCAGACCCTGTGCGAATTGCGCAAGCTGGGCTTCCGCATCGCACTCGATGACTTCGGGACGGGCTATTCCAGCCTCTACAATATCCGCAAGTTCGCGCTCGATTGCCTGACGATCGATCGCAGCTTCATCGACGGCATGGGGCGTGAGCGCGAGTCGGCGGCCATCGTCCATTCGATCATCCATCTCGGCCGCGCGCTGGGCCTGGGGGTCGTGGCGGAAGGCGTCGAGACCGAGGCGCAGGCCCAGGCGTTGCGGGTCGCGGGCGCCAGCCATTTGCAAGGGTTCCTGTTCTCCCGCCCCGTCGCGCCATGCGAAGCTCGTGAGCTGGCCGTACGACGCGCCTTGCCGATGTTGCCGGTGACATCGGACGGAACGCTGGCCGTCAGCGTTCTCGCCTGACATGCGGTCCACCCGTCACAACGGCAATTCGGGTTGGACCGGAATGCGGGCGGCGTCGCCCTCCTCGGCATGGGACACGCTGAGACCCGACAGCGTCAGGCCCAGCAGGCGGACGCCGCCGTCGATCGGCAGTTGCTGGTCGAGCAGCGCCATGCCCATCGCCAGGAACTCCGCGCGATCGGTGATGCCCTGCGCCGAGGATCGCGCGCGGGTGATCGTCCGAAAGTCGCTATAGCGTAGTTTCAGGGTCACCGTCCGCCCGGTCGCGCCGCTGCGCTCGATACGGGTCCAGGCCGCCTCCACGACCCTTTCCAGCGCGGCGTGAAGGGCCGCGCGCGCCGACAGGTCGGTTTCGAAGGTGCGCTCCGCGCCGACCGACTTGGCGATGCGATGCGCGCGAACGGGGCGATGATCGATGCCGCGCGCCGCGCCGTACAAATAATCGGCATAGCTGCCGAAATGGCGTTGCAGGAAGGCGAGCGACTGGTCGCGCAAATCGGCTCCGGTCAGGATGCCCAGCGCTTCCATCTTGCGCGCGGTGACGGGGCCGACGCCGTGGAACCGCTTGACCGGCAGGGCGGCGACGAAGGCGGCGCCATGGTGTGGCGGGATGACGCAGATGCCGTTGGGCTTGTTCTGATCCGACGCCAGCTTGGCGATGAACTTGTTATAGCTGACCCCGGCGGACGCCGTCAGCCCGGTTTCCGCCAGGATCGCGGCGCGGATCGCTTCGGCGATCGCGGTTGCCGACCCCAGACCGTTGCGATCCTCGGTTACGTCCAGATAGGCCTCGTCGAGTGACAGCGGCTCGATCAGATCGGTGTGGCAGGCGAAGATGGCCCGGATCTGCTGGGATATGGCGCGATAGACGTCGAAGCGCGGGGGCACGAAGACCAGATCGGGGCATCGCCGCAACGCGGTGACGGACGGCATCGCCGACCGCACGCCAAAGCCCCGCGCTTCATAGCTCGCCGCCGCGACCACCCCTCGCGCCCGCGACCCGCCGACGGCGACCGGACGACCGCGCAGTGCCGGATCATCCCGTTGCTCGACCGACGCATAGAAGGCGTCCTGATCGACGTGGATTATCTTGCGGATGGGTGGAGGCTTATCGTCTTGGCTGCTCAATGACTTAGCCCTTTCGGGAGTCTGCCCACGTTCGCCCCCAATAGCCACGGTCTAATTCGTGGAGATTACCCGGCGATTGCCCAGAACACCAGCGGATATTGGAACATGGCAAGAACGGACGCCGGAGACGGGTGACATACGGCAGTGCCAGCGACAGACGGTAGATGGCCCTTCTGAAGCGCATGGCAAGGCATGATGGATCGCTCGGCGCCGACAGGCTGATGTGCTTGGCCTCCATGGGGCGCGACCAGGATCGAGAGCGGCGACAGTGACTCCGACCAATGGAAGGAGCATCGACCTTGCCGCGAGAACGCCGCACCCTCACCAAGGACACCATCAAGTCGATCCCACCGTCCGCGCCCGGCCGGAAGGAGTTCGTCTGGGACGACCGCCTGCTCGGCTTCGGCGCCTACCGTCGACCCGATGGCATCGTCGTGTTCGTCTACCAGTACCGCCTGCCCATGCGGCCCGCCCGCCGCATCACGATCGGCAGGCTCGGCGACGTCACGCCGGCGCAGGCGCGCGAGATCGCGCAGGAGCACGCCTTCCAGAAGAGCCGGGGCGTGGATCCGGTCGACAAGCGCCGCGCCGAGGCGAGGGAGGCGGACGCCTCCAAGTCGCTCGTCATCAAGACCTACGTCGCCGACTACATCGAACGCCGCAAGATCGAGCGCAAGCCGCTCACCCTGCAGCACGAACGCATCCTCACCCGCGACGTCGCGGGACTGATGCCCGACAAGCGCATAGACCGGCTCACGTCGGCGGACATCGACGCCTTCCTCAAGGAACTGGCGCTCCGATCGATCTCGGCGCGAACCTGGGGGCTGATCTACCTGAAGGTGATCCTGAACGACGCCAGGAAGCGCGGCACGATCGCCAAGTCTCCCGCCGACGCCTTCGATGTGCCGGCACAGGTCGTAAGGGAGCGCGTACTGCGCCAGGCGGAGATCCAGCGCCTGCTGGAAGCCTTCCGCGACAACGGCACGACCCACGGCCTCGTCTACGAGTGCATCATGCGCACCCTCAAGCGCAAGGAGGAGGTCGCCGCGATGCGTTGGGAGGAGATCGACCAGGCCACCTGGCTTTGGACGATCCCCGCGTCGCGGATGAAGACCAAGGAGATCCACGTGATGGACCTGCCCCGTCAGGTGGTCGCGATCCTGGAACGGCTCCATCCCGATCCCAGGAAGCGGCGCGGCTTCGTATTCAGCTTCGACGGGTCGAAATCGATCAAGGTCTCCACGCAGGACAAGGCCAACATCGATGCACACGTCCAGCGCCGCATCGACCTCGCCGACGCGGAGGGCATCGCAATGGCCGAGTTCGAGCACTGGGTGCCTCACGACTTCCGCACCACGGGCGTCACGATCATGGCGGACGAGCCGTTCAACCTACCCGGCGACGACCTCGAATTCGCAATCGCTCACAAGGTGCCGCGCAGCAAGTACAACCGCGCCCAGCGCCGTGCGGCCGTCCGCCGGGCCGTCGACGCGTGGAACACGCACCTCGACGCCCTCATGGAGAGGCCCGACGCCTGGCCGGGTGGGAAGGATCTCGCCCCTCTCGGCAGGTTCGAGATCAAGCCGATGTGGCAGAAGCTCCGGTCCTCGTGGCCGCAGCGGAAGTACGACGACGCGAGGGTCAAGAAGGCGAAGGAGGGCAAGGTCAAATAGGGCATGTCGTAAGCCGTTCGAGCCCGCCATCGCGATGGACACCACCGTATGTCCGTCTATCATCCGATGGAGGGCCGAGGGAGGAAATGCTCCGTCGTCCATGTCAAGGCGATGGAGCATGATGGAAGACGAAGTCGAACAGGACCGCATCTCTTCCGTTGACTGGACCGAATGGTATTCCGACCCTTCAACTTGGCCGACCAGTCGACATGTATTCCTCGCCGAGGCGGCGATCCGTCTCGGGCGTGCGATGATCGATCCTTGGGAGGACCATCTCCTATCGCACGCTGGTGACCACAATCTGCCGCTCCCCCGTGGGCTGGACTGGTCCGCCCCCGATCGCCGAGTATTCGATGATGGGTCCGGCTCAGTCACGGAGGAGCTCTCGATCGACGAAGGCATGAGTCGCCCGGTCGGATGGACGGATGAGGACGAGGTCCGGCTCTTTGAAACGGATACGCACAACAGCATTCGTCACGATGCCCGGTTGGCGGCCAAGGCCATAGCCGGTGCGATCGCGAAGCTGGCCGCCAGGGGATCGATCCGCACCTATGCGCGCCCGATCGGGGGAGGTCGGCTGGAGGACATCGATCCATCCGACTGGGAGATCGACGATCCCGTGGGGCGACTTGCCTCCTGCCGCATGACGCCGGGTTCTCCATCGGCGGCGGCTACGGGCACGCATCTGATCTTCCTGGAGACGGAAGGTCTCACCAAGAAGCTGACGGCGTACGCGCGGGAGAAGCCGCTGGCCCTCAACAGCGGTCGAGCGCTGCCGGCCGATCGCTGGATCGGCGATATGACCGTAAAGGAACGGCTGATCGGCCAGTGCGAGGATGCCATGCGCACCTACCTGCGCACGGGGCCATCGGACTGGAGAAAGAAAACACTCGAAAACGTCGTCACAGAGACGATCAAACGTCCCTTCTCGGATGCGGTATTCAATCAGGCCAGAGAGAGGATGAAGAAGGAATTTCCACACCTCGCCAATGGTGGAAGGACGAAAGGCTCTTGAAGAGGGCATGAAGATCCAAGGTGGAAACACCATCGCAGGATGAAAATATGACAACGCGGCCGATCCCGGGACCATTCCCCTTCATCGTCGAACAGCGCTGCGATCTGGATCGACGGGTCCGGCTCGACCAGTTCCTCGACTTCATCACGCCCATCGACGGAACCGACGGCAGGGCCATGGCTCGGGCGTGCGGCCTGCACCAGGACACTCCCATCAACGCCAGCCAGCGCCAAGCGCTGCTCGACGTGGTGAGGAGCAACGTCGTGCGCTTTCCGCTCAATTCGATCTGCATCGTCTGGTCTCCGTCCGAATGCACCTACGTATCCACGAACGGACCGGATGTGCCAGGTGACAAGGTGCCCGACTACGATGTGGACGATCCGCGCGACTGGGACGATCACCCGTTCCATCTGGTCGACTGTCGGGTCATCCCTCTCGACGACGAGGAGGGAAGCGTCTCCCACATCTCCCTGCGACTGATCGGCTCGGACTACGTGGAGGTCTCCACCGCCAGTCCATGCCGCGTCGCCAGCCTCGAGGACGAGGGGCCGTTCGGGTCGCCCCACCCCTACGACAGGTTCTGTGACGCGGACGGCACATTCCATGTTCCGGCCCGTTTCCGCGGCGTCGAGATCACCGGGTACAACGAGACGTTCCCGACGCTGTACGGTCCGGTGCAGCCGGACGGCTCGGACGTTCGGGTCGTGCCGCGGTGGCCGAGCCACGTCTGGCAGGCATGTCGTGAGATCTCAGGCGATACGCTCACGGAGCGGCAGCTGAAGGCGGCATGGGCCGCGGTCGCACCGACGTCCGACGACACCAATCAGGTCGGGATACTCCTCGCAGCCTGAGGCGCCGTCAGTCCCGCTTCCGATCACGGAAGTCGATGTACCATCCACCATCGATCGGTGCCGATCTCCATCCCTCTTCGCGTTCAGCCTTCCGCTGCCCGCAGGGGGATGGACGACCTTCGACCTGAGGAAGACGATCGGATCGCGTCTGGTACTTGCCGGGATCGTTCCTGATTCTGGGCATCAGGTGTCTCCGAGGAATGTCCGCACCTGCCTATCGGTCATGCCGTCGGTGCAACCCGGCGTGACCCTTCTCCGTGCTCCAGTCGAAGAGACGCGGTAGCAGGTGGTGCCGCCCGCGTCGGACAACTCGAACTCGTACTTCGTTCCCTCTACGTTCTTTTCCCACCTCTGGCAACCCGGCGGCTTGGAATACACCCAGTCCAGGTGGGCGCCCTCGACCAGCCCCAATGCGTTCATGGCATCCAGGGCCGAACCGAACCGCGCTGCCGGATCCGTCTCCAAGCACTTCCGGACCACGCTGCGCATGCGTTCCGGGATGTGCGCGGGGAACGTCCGCTTGTCGGGGAACTGGCCATTCACCACGGCGACCCGGAAGGCGTTCCGATCGAACCGATCGCCCGCAGCGGTGCTCGTCACGAAGCGGTCGAACTGATGGTCGAACTCCTCGTTTCCGCAGCACATCCGGTAGAGCAGGACGCCGACTTGATAGATGTCGAACGTCCTTGGGAACTCGTATCCCGAGAACCCCTCGGGCGGCAGTATCCGGATATAAGGGACATCGAGCTCGGCAAAGCCTCGCGGCCCGATCGGACTCGCGAGGCCGAAGTCCGACAGCAGCGCCTCGCCCCGATCGGACAGCAGCACGTTGTCGGGCTTGATGTCGAAGTGGACCAGTCGGTTGGAATGGACGTGCTGCAGGCCCGCCAGAACCTGACAGCCCAGCGTGACGATCTCCCGTACGCTGAGGAAGCGCTGCGACAGGACGTCCTTCAACGAACCGCGTCGATAGAACGGCATCGCCACATAGATGCTGTCATCGTCCTCGCAGGCATAGTGGACCTGGACCACGTTCGAGTGGGCGCTCGCATACAGCGCCTGCGCTTCCGCGAAGAAGCGGCCGACATCGAGACGTGCCTTCGCGATCTCCTTGATGACGATCTCGGCGTTGAGCTGAGCGTCGTGGGCGACGTAGGTCCGACTGTTCTGGCCGTCGTGACCGATCTCACGGAGGAAGCGGAGATTGAGCTCCGCGCGACGGTGTGGCCTAAGCATTCACGGCTCCGATGGCACAGAGGACAGCTTCCCGTCTGGCCTCCGACAATTGATCCCAACCCTCGACGTCCAAGTCGTTCCGCGCCTGCTTGATCATCGGAAGCACTGCCGTACGCGCCATCCCGAGCTTCGCCGCCATGACGGAGATGGGGCCGGCGAAATAGGCTTCGAGCGTGCTGCTGGCGAACGCCTCCTGCAAGACGCCTTCGATCTGCATGCGATCGACCGAGGGACGCTGCGCCACCGGCTCACTGGTTCTGACCCCTGCACGCACCACGCCGTACTCGCGCATGATGTCGAGCACGTTGCCTCTGACGTACTTCAGCGCTTGAGGCCATTCGAAGGCGGCCGGAACGACGATGTCCTCGACGTTGAGCACGTTCTGCTCCGTCGAATCGTAGATCGCGAACGTCACGATCTTGGGAGCGGCCCGTAGGCCCATGGTGATCAATTCATCGCTCCCCATCGGCATCGCGGCCACGTCAGCCGCGGCGATATCTTGGGATTACCTCTCCAACAATGTCCACCCCCCGCCGGGGATGTTTGCCGACGATCACGTCGATTGCCGTGCATACAAGAAGTGCTCCGCCGCCTGATCCCAAGGCGGCATACGAGGAGCAAGTCGAATGCAGACCCACGTCACCAGCCCTGCACCCGCCACGCCGCACGGCCGCCGCCCCCTGCTGACCACCACCGAGGCCGCGACGTACTGCGGACTGGCCAAGAACACGTTGGAGAAGATGCGGCTCTACGGCCGCAAGGGCGACAACTCGCCCCGCTTCATCAAGCTGGGGGCGGCGGTGAGGTACCATCCGGACGATCTCGACGCCTGGATCGACCGCAACCGCGCCATCACGACCAGCGAATACGACCCCACCAACTGATCCGCCCGCCTGCGCTGGCCCACGGCTTCCGCCGTGGGTCCGCGTCCCGACGCGACGTCGGCAGAACGCAGCCCATCAGCAGCAACCGGGGTCGCCACGCGGCCCGGCGACACCAAGGACATCGTCATGGACAACGTACATCGCCTTCCGCCCAAGGGCGGAAACCTCTCGCCCGATCAGATCGCGCTGATCCACCGCGCATCGAAGACCAGCTCCGAACCGCCCGCACTGCTGATGCGTATCGTCACCCTCCTGGGATGCTCGGCCTCCAGCATCGCGGCGGCTCCGATCGAAATGATCGATCGGCAGCAGGGTCTCCTGAAGCTGCCCGATCCGTCCGGCAGGATGACCGAGGTCGCGGTGGGCTATGCCGCTGCGGCGGCGGTGGTCGCCGCAGCAGGGACGAGGACCAGGGGGCCGCTCGTCGTCGACACGTACGGCAAGGTGTTGGCCTGCGACGAGGACACCGAGGACTACGCGAAGGAGATTCTGGCGGCGAACGTGCCTGCAACCAGCACCTTCGACTGGAGCCTGGCGCTCATCCGGGACTCCATCTTCGGCCAGCTCGTCGACTTCGGAACACCGATGCTGGTGGCGGCGGCGCAGGCGGGCATCGGCCCGAAGTGGCCCGAAGGCACGAAGCGCGAGGACATGCTGCTCAACCAGCGGGCGGCCGCCGACTGGTGGACGTACCGCATGGGACTGCGTCCCCCGTCGCCGTTCGTGCTGGCCCATGCCGTCACCCGGATCAGCCTGGGCGATCATGGTGGTTCGATCGACCTGCATTCCCGCCGCTCGAGCTGAGTTCGGGAAGGTGCCGGGCGCCAACGGCGCCCGGATCGGGATGGTTGCGCCCGCGCGCGAACGCGCGGGCGGATCTCCGATGAAAGTGACTGCGGCGCGGAGGCGCCGGCCGGCTTGAGCCGGGCGGTGGAGGCAGGGGCCGAAGGAAAGAGGCCCCAGACCACCGCGAGCGTGGCGATTGACCAGCGAAGGAGCATGCACATGGACAGCATCGGCCTCCCGGCCAGATACATGGACGCTAAGGGGCGCATCGACGTCGCCCGCATCAAGGCGGAGACCTCGATCGCCAGGGTCGCGGCGGAAGCGACCGACCTGAGGAAGAGCGGCGACGAACTGAAGGGGCTGTGTCCCTTCCACCCGGAGGATACCGCCAGCTTCTTCGTCAACGAGGGCAAGCAGGTCTTCCACTGCCACGGCTGCGAAGCGGGCGGCGACGTGATCGAACTCCATCGGCGTCTCCATCACGTCGACTTCCGGCAGGCCTGTCTCGATCTCGTCGGCACCGCGACCGTCGTGCCGCCGAAGCTCGAGAACCCGGTCCTCGTCGCGATGCGTCGCGCGGAGTCGGTGAGGCGGGCGCGTCAGGTCTGGCACGAGGCGACGCCGATCGGCTGGTCGCTGAGCGAGACGTACCTCACGAACCGGGGCATCGGCCACGCCGTACCCGGATCGATCCGCCACTCGCACGTCGCGCGCTGGTGGGATGCGGACGGTCGCGAGGGTCGACGCGAGCCGGCGATGATCGCGGCGCTGCAGGACCGCGAAGGCCGGCTCGCGGGCATCCAGCGCACCTTCCTCGACCAAGAGGGGCGCAAGTCGACCCGTGGCACGCCGAGGCTGTCGCTCGGCCGGGTGCGCGGCTGCGCAGTCCGCTTCGGTCCCGTCGCGGAGACGGTGATGCTGGCGGCCAGCGTCGAGGACGGACTGGCGGTGAGGCTCATGTTCCCCGGCGCCAGCGTGTGGGCGGCGGTGGGCGACGGCAACCTGCCGCACGTCCGCTTTCCCGCCGATGTCCGGCACGTGATCGTCTGCGGCGACGCGGATGCATCAGGCAGGGCCGCCGCAGCGGCGGCGATGGCCGCGTATGCCGCTGCCGGTCTCGCCGTAGAGGACCTCGTTCCCCGTGCCGGCAAGGACTTCAACGAGGAGTGGCTGCTCCTCCACGCCTGAGCAGCGGACAAAGAACATCGTCGATCACCACCACCGATCCGCCGCGTCGGCGGACTCCATCCGAGGATAACGAAATGCCCAGGAAGAAGCCCTCCACCAACTCGCTGCCCGTCGTGGGGAACACCGCAACCGACCTGCACCGTCCGTGGAAGGACGGTGGCGGCCTCGTCCACGTCGATGCCGTCTATCACGTGCCGGACGTGCACCCCTCGAACGATGGACCGTGGGCGACGGAAGCCGACAAGATCGCATGGACCGATCCGATGTCGGGATACGGATGCATCATCCGTCGCAACCCGGAGGGCGGACACCTCCAGGGATACGTCTCCGTCCCGCCCGGCCATCCGCTCTTCGGCCGCGAGAGCGGAACCCTCACGGGAATCACGATCGGCGTGCACGGCGGTCTCGACTATTCCGCCGCCTGCGAGGACTGGGAAGATGAGGATCGCAGCGTGTGCCACCCCAACGGCGTCCCTCCGGGGTTCCAGCAGGGCGTCCATCGGAACGAAGCCGCGGACGACGACGCCTGGTGGTTCGGCTTCAGCTGCAATCAGCGGACCGACCTCCTGCCGGAGGACGCCCGCCGCCCGCGGGGGTCCCGGACGCCAGCGTTCGGCGTCGACGACCCCACCTACAAGACCGAGGCCTTCGTCTACGGCGAGTGCGTGCGTCTCGCAGCACAGCTGAAGGCGATCGAGGAGGGCCGCGATCCGCGATCCGCCGACCCGGGTTCCACCATCATCGCTCCCTCCGACACGGAGTACGGGCGTTGACCGCGCGCGTCTTCGATCCCGATCTGCCCTGGGGCAACTGGCTGAGGGGCGAGCACGTCGATGGCGAGACGGTCTTCGTCGACGAGGAGACCGGCGAACGCTGGGCCTCACTGCGCGAGGCCTTCTGGAACGGTCGGCTGGGAATGTCGAACTACAACCGCGAACCGCCTCACGAACTGCTGGAGACCATGCACGCCGTTCTCGTTGCAACCGTGCGGCGCAAGCCGACCTTCTACGAGCAGGCGCACGATCTGTTCGAGTCCAGCAGGCTGTACCTCTGTCTGTTCCACCTGTGGCTCGCCAAGGAGGGCCTGATCGAATTGGCGGAGAACGGGCACGGTGCCAAGGCCGTGACGGCGGAGGGGATGGCGGTGATCCACATGCTGCTCGCCACGCGACCGTACGACGTGCGGAGGCAGCGGCCGTCCGCCGCGACCATCGCCCAGCTCTTCGAGCTGGGCCTCGGACCCGAAATGCGCGAGGACAGGCTGGTACGCGTCGAACAGGCGGCGGCGCGCTGGGACGTCGCCTTCCTCCGCCGGCACGAGGCCGGGCGTCCGTCGATCATCCTGTCGAAGCGAGGAGAGGGCGTGGTGCCGATCTTCGAGACGGTGTGGACCCTGGGGCTGGGGTCCGACGAACATCGCGACCGCTTCTACGAATGGCTGTGCATCCGGATGGATCGTTGGCCGACGTGGGGGGAGATGGCGACCAGCTACGGGTCGGACCGGCTGACCCATCATCTGCTGGAGGTCGCGGCGGCCGCACTAGCCGAGAGGGACGATGTGATGCAGGCGATCGCGTAGGCGACTTACAGCAGTTCTCAGATCATATCCTCGACGGCGTGGCTCGGATCTCGACCACGCCGTCCTCGTGCGTATCGACGTCAGGATTAAAGAACCAAATCGGATTAGATTGGTCGCTTCGACGCACGGCATAGCCCTTTGTTAAGACTTCAAAAATGTTTGCGGAAATCTCAGAATTTCCTATAAAAAGGAAATGGAGGAAGGGGGAAACGATCTGCTCAGGCTCGTCGGAGAGGCGTTGTACGGTCCGCAGTGGCAGACCCCTCTCTCGCGAGATCTGAAGGTGACGGATCGTACCGTCAGGAACTGGGCGGCCGGTTCAGCTCGGCCGAACGATCTATCGGATCGCCTTCTTTCGGTGCTTCGCCATCGGGCGGAGCATCTCAGGGAACTCATATCGCTCGTCGAGCGAAGCAAGAACGGGGCTTGTTGAATGCTGCAGACCATCCGCGACGCCTGCAAATTCCGGCAGGACGCCATCGACTTCGCCCTGACCAAGCAGATCGAGGATCTCACGGACCTCGTCGGCCACGATCAGGCCGCGGCTGAAGCCTTCTTCGAGAAGACCTTCATCACCGAGGGCATGGCATTCCTGCTTCGCGCAGCGCTCCAGCGGCTGGCGGGTCAGAACGCTCAGGCCGCCTTCGAGCTGCGTCAAGCAATGGGCGGCGGCAAGACCCATTCCATGCTCGCTCTGGGCTACCTAGCCGCTCATCCCGAGATCGCCGCCGAGATCGATCCGAAGATCGTGCAGGGCTTCATGCCCTCCGTCGCAAAGGTGGTCGTCGTCTCAGGCCGGAACATCCCGCACGACGTGCTGCTCTGGGGCAGCGTCGCGCGACAGCTTGGCAAGGAGCATCAGTTCTCCCGCTTCTGGGTCAACGGCCCACGGGCGCCCAACGAGGATGACTGGCGAGAACTCATCGGCGACGAGCCGGTCCTGATCCTGTTCGACGAACTACCGCCGTACCTGGAGAACGCCGTCACCATATCCGTCGGTGCCGGCCATCTGGGCGACGTGACGTCGGCCGCGATCTCGAATCTGCTTTCCGCGGCAACCAAGCTGCCCCGGCTGTGCATCGTTATGTCGACGCTGGTCGGCCAATACCGCGCGAGCGGCGATCTCTCGAAGATCATCTCGCAGATCTCGAACGAGGCGCAACGGCAGACGAAGCCGATAACTCCGGTCGATCTGAGCTCCGACGACATCTACAAGATCCTTCGGAAGCGGCTGCTGGAGGAGGAGCCGAACCCGGCGACCGTGGAGGCCGTGGCATCGGCCTACGGTCAGCTGCTGGCGGATGCAGCCAAGGCGAAGATCGTCGAGCGGTCCGCCGAGCGCATGTCGGAGGAGGTCGCCGCGACCTATCCGTTCCATCCCAGTCTCAAGACGATCGTTGCCACCTTCAAGGACAACGAGAGCTTCCGCCAGACGCGCGGTCTCATGACAATCGCCGCCCTGATGGTGAAGTCCGCCCAGCGACGTCCGTTCAACGACGTCTATCTCCTCGGTCCGCAGCACCTCGACCTCGCCGATCGCGAAACCCGCGACTTCGTCAACAACATCTACAACCTCGATGCCGCCATCACGCAGGACATCGTCGACACCGGTTCGAGCGACGCCCATGCGGAGGCGATCGACGCTGCGGCTCAGAACGATGCGGCCAGCCAGGCCGCGCGCCTAATCCTGATGGCCTCGCTCGCCGAGTCCACCGACGCGGTGAAGGGCCTGCTCGAGGCCGACGTCCTGGCGTATCTCATCTCGCCGGGACGCGAGGAGCGTGAGTTCGTCCAGGCCTTCGCCGATCTGCGGCAGGCCTCCTGGTATCTCCACAAGCGCGACAACGGCGCCTTCTTCTTCTCGAAGAACGAGAACCTCACCAAGAAGATCGAGAACCTCGCGAAGATCACGCCCCAGCCCAAGGTCGATGAGGACCTCGCGCGTCGTCTGCTCGACATCTTCGCCACCAAGCGGCGTTCCGCCTACGGCAAGGTGCTGGCGCTCCCCAGGATCGAGGATATCGACACCAAGGGCGACCGACTGCTCCTCGTCCTCTCGCCGGACGCACGCGTCCCGCCGGAGACCGCCGAACGCCTGTTCAAGGAGACGACCGAGAAGAACAACTTCGCGATCGTCAGCGGTGACGGGCACAGCCTCGCTTCGGTCGAGGAGCGCATCCGGCTCGCCTATGCGATCGCATCGGTCCTTCGGCAGGAAGGCCCCGGCAGCCAAAACCTCGCCGAGCTCGAAAAACGCCAGTCTGAGGCGGAGATGGACGTCTACACGACCATCGCCGCGACGTTGAACAAGCTCTGGGTTCCCATGAGGGTCCCGGGCGAAGGCGATGGTCTCGTCGCGACGGCGCTGAAACTCGACTCCCACCGGCGTTCGGAGGGGGCGGGCTTCGATGGCGAGACCGCGGTCGAGAAGGCTCTGACGGACATGGGATCCAGGAAGCTGATCCTGTCCGTCGAGGAGAGCTACGCGATGCTGCGCGCCCGCGCGGAGGACATGCTGTGGCCCGCCAACGACAGGAAGGTCCGCTGGGCCGACGTCGTCGATCGTGCCGCATCGGCCGTCCGTTGGATCTGGCTGCCCCGTACCGGGCTCGACGAGCTGAAGAAGCTCGCCATGTCCCGAGGCGACTGGCGCGACAGCGGCACCGGTTGGATCGAGAAGGGTCCGTTCGAGAAGGAAAGGACCTCCGTCTCGGTGGACGTGACCGGCTTCGACGAGAAGACCGGTGAAGCGACACTCTTCGTGAGCCCGAGGAACGCTGGTTCGAACCCCGTCATCCACTGGGCCAACGACCCGAACGTCACCAAGGACTCGGCGATCCTGGAGGACACCACCGTCCGTACCACCGACATGAAGCGCTGGTTCCTCGCGGTCGACCCGGACGGTGGGCACGAGCCCGGCAAGCCGGTCGAGTGGATCAACCGTCTGCATCTCACCCATGAACCGACGCCCGTCGGCAGCGGCTACGAGGTCGAGATCACCGTCAAGCCGACGGGGACGATCCGTTGGAACACCGACGGCACGAACTCCAGCGAAGGACAGGTCTACGAGGGGCCGATCAAGCTCGATGGCAGCACCGACGTGACCATCTTCGCGTACGCCGAGGCGGACGGCGTGAGCGTGAAGAGGGAATTCAAAGTCAACCGGCGCGAAGGAGCCGGACAGGCCATCGATCACGAACGACCGGCATCCATCAACAAGCCCATCAATCTCGGCTCCACCGAGAAGGTGTACGCCGCGATCGCGAAGGCGAAGGAAGCCGGGTTCATCTTCCGCACGGTGCTCGTCGTGGTCGGTTCGGGAACTAACAACATCAGCACCTCCTTCGGTGCCGACGTCGGTGTGGATGCCGCGACCATCGAGGAAGCGGCGAAGTTCGCCCGGACCCGGCTCGGTGACGAGATGGCCGATGTGAAGGTCTCCTGGCGGAGCGCGTCCGTCGATCGCGCCGCCGAGATCGATCCGTTCATGAGCGCGATCGGCGAGACGGTGTCGGGCACTCAGATCGAACAGCAGTGATCCATCGAGCAGTCGGTGGTTCACGGAAGGAAAGCGCCTTGGCGAGCAAGAGCATAGCCACGATCGGGTACGGCGTACCCACGTCCGAGATGGATCCGCAGCGTTTCGTGGTTCAGATACCGCAGAACGCCCGCGAACCCGTCGTGCTGGTCGAGGACTTCGGCCTTGCCGGACCTCAGTACGATGCGAACACCAACACGCGGTCCGACCGGGTCGTGCGTTGCCGGCTTGACCAGAAGCGGTGGCGCCAGATCGCGACGCCACTGAAGACGGCCTTCAATGAGCGCTTGCGCAGTCGAAAGATGACGTCTGGAAAATGGACCACGGGCGACAATCCCGTTCATCGTCTGCTTGGTCGTGAGATGTGCGTCCTGGCATGGGCCATCGAGAGCTGTGAGGCCGATCTCGTCTCATCGGCGATTGACGCTTGGATCGGTCTCCGTCCCGAGGAGCGCTGGTGGCTCTACTCGATGGCAGTCCACGCGACGGGTCGTGCAGAGGACATCGACAAGGGCTGGCGGAAGGCGATCCGCATCGGTCTGACCGAGGGCGCCGGCGCAGTCGACGCAGACAACAAACGACAAATCAGTTTCGAGGATCTCTGATGGCTACCACAACCGAACAAGCGGCGCGGGCCGTCACCCCCTTCTCACTGAAGGATGCGCCGTCACTCATCGAGCGGTTGTGGCCCGCTCAGAAGATCTCGGTCGAGGCACAGAAGGAGCGGAAGGCCAATCTTGGACAGACGCTCACCGCACTTGGATCCTACTGGAAGGGCCGCAAGCCACTCGTTCTGGTCCGAGCGTGTGTCCTCGGCGCACTGCTTCCAGCGACCGACAACGAAGCCGAAGACGTCGCGATCTTCGAAGTCTTGATGCAGATCGACGACGCCGCCTTCGCCCGTCGCGACGTCACAACGAAAGCCGCGGAGATTGCCACCATCGCGATCGATAACAGGTTGGTCGGCAAGGCCGACCTGTCGCGCTACTTCAACATTAAAGGACGACGCGATTCCGATCCGGTGTCGGAGACCGAATTGGATGTAGCGCTTGCGGCCGGAAGATTCGTCTGGCGCAAGGATCTGCCAGAGCAGGACCGCCTCTCTCTGATATCGGAGGCACTCTCCTTTCTACCTTACGCCGAACGAGTGCGCCGGTCGCTGCGCCCGGAAGAACTCGGAGATAAGGCCCTCGTCTCGGAATGGGGTCGCATCAATAGGCATCTAGGCACGAGCGCCAAATCCATTTCCGAACTCGTCCATCAGCTCGGCGTGATGCGCTACGGACGGACGCCGAGAGTGGCGGACACATTCGCCGGCGGCGGATCGATCCCGTTCGAAGCGGCGCGCATCGGTTGCGACGTCTACGCCTCGGATCTAAATCCGGTCGCCTGCATGCTCACCTGGGGCGCTCTGAACGTCGTCGGAGCGCCACTCACGAAGCGTCGCGATCTAGAAGGTGAGCAGACGCATGTTGCCGAGGCAGTCGACCGCCAAGTGACGGAGCTCGGTATCGAGCATGACGAGGACGGAAACCGAGCCAAGGCCTATCTATACTGCCTGGAAACCCGTTGCCCCTCGTCCGGTTGGATGGTTCCAATGATGCCGAGCTTCGTCGTGTCAAAGACGCGCAACGTCGTTGCTAGACTCGTGCCAAATCCCGCTGCCAAGCGCTACGACTTCGCAATCGACAGCGGTGTCGATGCCGCGACACTTAAAAAAGCAGAACTCGGTACCGTCCGCGAAGGTTACCTTGTCCATATAGTCGATGGCGCCGAGCATCGCACTTCCATCAAGGCGATCCGCGGCGATCAGCGATCGACTGACGGCACGTCGACCAACAACCTACGACGTTGGGAACGCAGCGACTTTGTGCCTCGTGCAGACGACATCCTTCAGGAGCGGCTCCTTTGCATCCACTGGATGACAGCCGACACACTCCAAGCCGCTCGTCAAAACACCTATTTCGCGGCCCCAACAGATGCAGATCTGTCAAGAGAACGGCGCGTTATCGAACTCGTCGGCGAACGATTGGCGGACTGGCAGAAGCGCGGCCTAGTTCCCGACATGATGATTGAGCCGGGAGACAAAACCGACGAGCCGATTCGTACGCGTGGCTGGACGTATTGGCATCACCTATTCAACGCTCGCCAACTGTTGCTGCATGCGCTCTACGGTGAGTATCGCGATCCACTTTCAATACTCCTCAACATGAAGGCTCTCGATTGGCAGAGTCGGCTTTGTCGTTGGCAAAATATCTGGGAGAAGCCAGAGCAAGTATTCTACAATCAAGCGTTGAATACGAACATCCTGTACGGATGTCGTGCATGGACCATGCACGAACGGTCTCGGTCACAAACAGTCGCTTCTCAACCACTTTCTTCAGCAATAGATATCGTGAACGCAGCCGCGAAAGATATCGCGGTGTCGAACGACATTTATGTGACTGATCCTCCATACGCCGATGCCGTCAACTATCACGAAATAACCGAATTTTTCATCGCTTGGCTGAAGAAAGATCAGCCCAATGCATTCTCCAGCTGGACCTGGGATTCTCGGCGACCTCTGGCTATCAAAGGCGATGGCGAGGAGTTCCGTCGCGATATGGTCAACGCCTACGGGGCTATGACTGAGCAGATGAGCGACGATGGCTTACAGATCGTCATGTTCACTCATCAGTCCGGATCTGTTTGGGCTGATATGGCCCAGATTTTCTGGGGTGCCGGCCTCCAAGTGCAAGCCGCCTGGTATATCGCTACCGAGACGACCACCGAATTGAAAAAGGGCGGCTATGTCCAAGGCACCGTGATCCTCGTGCTTCGCAAGCGCGGCGGTGACGAGAGCGGTTATGAGGACGAGATCGCGCAAGAGGTCCGTTCCGAGGTGGCCCGTCAGATTGATACGCTCGTAGGCCTAAACCAGCAGCTCAAAGGGGCGGGGCGCGTCGAGAATCTCTTTGAGGATGCCGATCTGCAGATGGCAGGTTATGCAGCCGCCCTTCGTGTCCTGACCGGATATACGCGCATCGACGGGCGCGACATGACGGTCGAAGCTAGCCGCCCGCGCAAAAAAGGCGAGCAAGGATTCGTCGAGCGGATCATCGACTACGCCGTCCAGGTTGCCAACGAGCACATGGTGCCAATCGGGCTTACCCCTCGTCTTTGGCAGGGCCTGAGCGGGGCGGAGCGCTTCTACCTCAAGATGGTGGACCTGGAAGCGGCAGGGTTGAGCAAGCTCGACAATTACCAGAACTTCGCCCGGGCGTTCCGCGTGCCCGACTATGGTGTCCTGATGGCCGACCTGCGGCCGAACGCCGCGCGGGTCAAAGGCGCGGCCGACTTCAAGCGGCGGACGGGCTTCGAAATCCCGAACTTCGGCGAGGGGCTCGTTCGGGCGGTGCTATACGGCGTCTGGGAGCTATCGGCCGAAACCGATGCCGACGTGATCATGCAGCAGCTCCACGAGATGGTCGATGGCTACTATCGCCGCCGCGAGGATCTGATCGAGATCGCCGAATACATCGCCAGTCAGCGCGGTCGCGAGGATCAAAAGGAGGGTCGCTACGCGGCGCTTCTCGCGAACATCATCCGCAACGAGAAGCTCTGACGTGACAGGCGCGGGAACGCCCCCCACTAGCACGACGCCGTTCGCCGACGGTGGGGGGCTGTCCCGCTTCTCCTCCCGCCATGGACGGCTGAGCCAGGTCTATCTGGCAGACCGCCTGCGATCCGCGAAGAGCTACGACCGGATCGCCGGCTACTTCCGGTCATCCATATTCGAACTCGTCGGTGAGGAGATCGAGGCGATCGGAACGGTCCGCATCGTAGCGAACGCCGACCTGGACATCCTCGACATCCAGGCCGCGCAGAAGGTGCGGGACGCGAAGCTGTTCCGGAAGTTCGTGGAGGACGACTCCATCATCGACGCGGCCCTTCACGGCGATCGCTACGCGAAGCTGTACGAGCTGCTTTCTTCGGGGAAGGTGCAGGTAAAGGTCGTCCCGCGTTCCATCGCGCCCTTCCTTCACGGCAAGGCCGGCGTGATCCACAGCGATGGCGGAGCTCTGGCGTTCATGGGGTCGATCAACGAGACCCGGGCCGCCTGGGCGCACAACTACGAACTCGTGTGGGAGGACAGCTCGAAGGAAGGCGTCGATTGGGTCCAGGCGGAATTCGATGCGCTCTGGGACCGCGGCGTACCGCTGCCCGACGTCATCATCAAGGAGATCGGCCGGCTCGCGGATCGTCGAGAGGTATCGGTCGAAGGGTTAGCGCCCGACGAAGTGCCGCAGGCCGCACTCGTCGAGACCCCGATCTACCGTGACGGCGAGTCCCTGCAGCCGTGGCAGCGCGCGTTCGTCAGCATCTTCCTCGACCATAGATCGGTGTATCAGCGGACTAGGCTCCTCCTGGCCGACGAAGTGGGCGTCGGGAAGACCCTGTCGCTTGCTGCATCGGCCCTGGTCTCGGTCATCCTGAACGACGGTCCGGTCCTGATCCTCGTCCCATCGACGCTCACCGAGCAGTGGCAGATCGAACTGAAGGATCGGTTGGCCATGCCGACCGCACGCTGGAACTCGACGAAGAAGTGCTGGATCGACCCCGATGGCCGCGTCATCAAGGGGCAAGGAGCGCCAGACGTCGCCCGCTGCCCATACGCCATCGGCATCGTCTCCACAGGGCTGATCGTCCATGGGATCGATGAACACGGGCGTCCCAAGGAGGGCACGGAGGCGCAGCATCTGCTCCAGCGTCGGTTTGGCATGGTCATCCTCGACGAGGCCCACAAGGCGCGCGGATCGCAGCCGATGGGGCAGGACGAGCGGACGCCGAACAACCTCCTGAAGTTCATCGTGCGGATAGCCGAACGATCCAAGCACCTGCTGCTGTCGACGGCCACCCCCATCCAGACCCACATAGACGACCTGTGGGATCTGCTGAAGGCGCTGAACCAGTCCACCGAGTTCGTCCTCGGGAACGCGTTCTCTCCCTGGTACAAGTCCGAGAACGCCATGCCGGTGCTCACGGGCGAGCGCCGCTTCGAGTCGATCCGCGAGGGTTGGGACTATCTCGTCAATCCGATGCCGCCGGCGCGCGACGACGACATCATCGCCGACCTCCGCGTCGAGTTCGACATGTGCAGCGACGACTGGGTACTGACGAAGCTGGCGGCCGACATCACCAACCCGGTCCTGGAGATGAAGGCGGACAACGCGATGGTGACGGAGGAGGACGGGCTGGCCTACTTCCAGCGCGGAAGCCACAACCCGCTGCTTCGACACGTCGTTCTCCGGAAACGCCGCGACCTCGAGGACATGGGCCTCATTCCGAAGCTCCCCGTCGATACGCACCCCAACAGGGACGTGGCCCTTCCTTCCCACATCTTCGATGGCCTGAGCATCGGCACTTCGGACGCGTTCGACAGCGCGTACAAGGCGGCGGAGGCATTCACCGCCGCCTATCGCAAGCGGTCGAAGGCCGCCGGTTTCATGAAGACGCTGCTCCTCCAGCGGATCTGCTCGAGCCATGCGGCCGGTATCGCCACCGCAGAGGCGCTGCTGGGAAAGCGGGAACTCGACGAGGAGGCTCAGGAGGAACTCGGCGCCGCCTCGTTCTCCGGCCTCGCGGCCGAGCGCAAGCACCTTCAGGATCTGATCGAAGCTCTCACGGGCGCGTCGGACCCGAAGCTCCGGGCGGTGCGCTACTTCCTGGACGAACACCCTTCGGGCAGCCGGACCTGGCGCGAACTCGGTGCCATCGTCTTCAGCCAGTACTACGACACTGCGGCCTGGATCGCGGAGGCGCTCAGCGAGGCCTATCCGGAACAGCCGGTCGCTCTGTACGCCGGGGCGGGCAAGTCCCGGATCATCAAGGGCGGCGTTTCCACGAACGTGCTGCGGCCGAAGATCAAGCAGCTGGTGGCGGATCGGGAGATATCGCTGGTCGTCGCCACAGACGCCGCCTGCGAGGGCCTCAACTTGCAGACGCTCGGCACACTCATAAACGTGGACCTGCCCTGGAATCCGTCTCGGCTCGAGCAGCGCATCGGTCGGATCAAGCGCTTCGGGCAGACGCGCGATCGCGTCGACATGGCGAACCTCACCTACGCAGGAACGGTCGACGAGAAGGTGTACCGCGTCCTCTCGGAACGTCTGCGCGTCAGCAGCGACGTGTTCGGCACGATGCCGGAGACCATCGACGCCGATTGGATCGACGATCTCGAAGCGCTCGAGGAGCGTCTGCGCGAATTTACCAAGCCGAAGGAACGACCCGACCCGTTCAGGTCGCGATACGCCAACGGTCTGGTCGACGCCGGCGCACAATGGAGCGAGGCCACCCGAGTGCTCGCGAGAGAGGACATCGCGGGCCGACTGTCGATCGGCTGGGCCGATCAGAAGAGATCGACGGCGATCTAGCCATGCCACCGTCACTCAAAAACCACAGTGGCACTATCGCGATGCATAGCGGAGGCGGGTGGTTGATCGATGGCCATGCGGAGTCCACCGTTTCGCTGGACGTCTAAATATCGGGGGCAGAATGGTTTTCGGAAGTCTGTTCGGAAGTGGAAGGACCAGGATCACCCTCCCGCACGTCGGCCAGGTCGACAGGCCCTCGGCGCCAGGAGAGTTCCAGGCCGTCGCAGCCAAGGTCGCCAGCGCTCTACCGGCTCTCCTTCCGACCGAACAGGACAACTGGTGGTTCCTGGCCGAGCAGTACGACCGACTGATCGATGCGGCAGGCACAGCAGCGAGCGCAGCCAGGCTTTCGCCCTTGCGTCTGCACCAGATCGAATACGAGGGTCGTCGCTCGGAGGATTCCTACGTCAAGTCACCTAATCCCGGCGTGTCCTTCCTGAAGGACGTCAAGGCGGAGATGGATCGGCACGTCTCGCCGAGCCTGACCGACCTGATGCTCGCCAACGTGTTCGTCATGTACACGACCGGCTTCAAGGACGCCTTGAACGGCATACGGCGCAAGTACGCTCAGCACTTCCACGACAACTGCATCGCTCAAGGCAGCGTCGTGATGGCCGGCCGCTGGCAGGCAGTGCTGGCCGATCTGGGCGTGAAGCCCGCGCCTGCCCCCGCACCGACGGGAAGCGGGCGAGCCGAAGGGGAACGCCTGTTCAAGCTCGGCATGGAGGCAGCCGTCGCGTTCCGATCGAACGAGGCCATTGACCTCTACACCCGGTCCATCGCAGCGTGGCCCAATCCCTCGCCGTACATGAACCGCGCAAACCTCCTCATGAAGCGCGTCCGCTGCCGTGAGGCGCTCCTCGACCTTCGGGAAGCGAAGAGGATCGACGATCGCGAAGGTCGCGAGTTCGGCCCGGTCCTGTCCCGCGAGATCCAGTGGGCGTCGATGCTCGCCAGCAACTACGAGAACGGCACCCGAGAAAAGCTGGTCGCCGATCTGAAGGTCACCGGGCGCGACCATGTCGCCGAACGCATCATCTGCGTCTCCTTCGACATCCATCAGGCCCAATGGGACTGGAACTCGTTCGATCGCACACTGCTCGAATACCATCTGTTCAACGATCTCGACGACATCAGGAAGTTCGACGACCTCGCCCTGTATCCTGAGGCGCGGGAACTCCTGGATCTCTACGATGGCGAATTCATCGACATGAAGGTGGCTCAGTCCCCGTCAGGGGACGCATATGCCGACGGGCAGGCGAAGATGCACAACTTCCTGTGTTCGTACGACATGCCGGACATGCTCCAGCTGCGGCGGTACATGCTGTACCGCATCCACGACCGTCTCCTGAGCATGGACTTCGGGCCCATGCACAACGCGCTCGATTCCGACTGCGAAGGCATCATCGCGGAAGCGGAGCGGTTCGTCTCGGCCAGGGTCGGAGGTCGACGGTGAGCCCGAGTGCCTGCCGATGAAGGGCAGTCGCCCATCAAGGACGAGGAAGGATCCGGCGCGCCTTCGGATGGTCGAGGCAGCGATCAGGCACGCCGAACAGGTCGTACGGACTTCGGGGCAGGCCGGACCGGTACTGTTCCATCCCACGACGACCGCCAGGAAGCCGCACGCGACGGCAGCCTCCGGCGGCGCTTCCGATGCATCGCCCATAAATCCCGCCATGGGCATGGCGGTACGCGACGCCCTTGGCATGCCCAAGCCTGACACTCCCGCGAAGTCCGATGCCGCCAGGGCCGCTCACCCGAAGGCAGCGATCGATCCTCGCGCTCAAGCCCGAACGGGCCCGAGCAGAGTCCAGAGGCCCAAGACGCCGACGGACGCCGGCACCACGCCGGCCCAGCCGACCAAGAAGCGGAAGGCGCCCAAGAAGAGGGCAGGTCCGATCGGGCAACCAACGGTCTCGAAGAGGAGCAAGGCACACAAGATCAGGAGGGCACCGATCGCCGTCCCTCCCGCCCCCTCCGAAACCGCAAGCGTCCGACGGAAGGGTGCCGCCTCGAATGCGGCATCCCGACTGGCGATCAACGCACGGATGAGGACGGCGGCCATCGCCGAAGCGCCGCAGGCCGTTTCACCGTTCCCCGAGCTGCAACGTCGCTGGCAGGCGGCCTTCAGCTATCTCCAGCGGTTCGCCGAAGCCAACCCGGATGCGGCCGACGTCGTGGAGGCGAGGCGCCGGATGGCAGAGGTGGAGCGGGAATGGGAGCGTCTCCAGGCTCTCGATCCGAACAGCCCCGACTGCTTCCCGTGGCCCTCGACCGATGCTCCCGCCGGTGATGGTGATGGCCATGCGGCCACCGGCGCCTGGCAGGAGATCGGCATGCTGGCCTATCTCGGCTACCATGTCGGTCTATCCAGCACGTTGTCCGCGGCACAGCGGCTCCGGCTTCTCGGGCACGTCTTCGTCATGCGCCTGCCGCCGCTCAACGGCATCGCCTACATGCGACAGTGGGGCGCGCCCGATACGGGCACGCGCCTCAGGAAGATCGCCGAAGGTCTCGCCTCGTTCGCGCGGAACGCGAAGCGCCGCAGGAACCCGAACCTCGCCGAGGCGGTTCGCCAGTGGGAGGACGATCTGGAGGGCCTCAGGCGCGTCCACTACGTGGGCCGCTTCGACTTTCCCTGGCCCGCTCCATGATCGAGTGGCTCGTCCTGGGCGCCTTGGCTCTCGCCGGGGGCGCTTCGAGTTCCGGAAGCCGCTCGTCGTCCTCAGGCAGTCGATCGCCGGCCCCATTCGACACCGGCGAGTATCGGCGCAAGAAGGCAGCCGACGAAGCGGCCTGGCGGGCAGGCTGGGAGCACGAGGTCGACCGGACCCGGTGGATTCCCCAAAGCGTCGCACACCGCATCATCGAGACGTACCCGCTACCGGGCGCCGACCGAACCTACTTCACGACCTCGATCGAGAAGCCGGCCAGACTGAAGGAGCTGCTCGCCGAGTTCGCCGCCCACAACCTCCAGCATCTCGCCGAGCGGAAGGCGGCGCTGAAGCCGTTCTTCGACAGCGTCGAGAAGAACCCGCTCACCGACGAGCAGATGGACGCCTGCATCTGCTTCGACGACGCCGTGCAGATAGTCGCTGCGGCAGGATCCGGCAAGACGTCGACGATGGTCGCCAAGACCGGCTACGTCCTTCACAATGAACTTGCTGCTCCCGAACAGATCCTTTTGCTCGCTTTCAACAAGGACGCGGCGGCCGAGTTGCGGCAGCGCATTCGCGATCGCTTGATCAGCTTCGATGGCATCGGCCGCATCACCGTCTCCACCTTCCATAAGTTCGGCCAGGACGTGATCTCCAGCATCGGAGGCAAGCCGAGCGTCGCGGACTGGCTCGGCGGCGGCGCGGAGAAGGAGAACGAGTTCATCGTCTCCATCGCCACCCACCTTCGACAGCAGGATCCATCCTTCGGAGAGGATTGGGACCTGTTCCGTACCATCTATGGCAGGGAAGCCGAACAGCCGGCGAGCACAAAACCCCTTTCTGACGATGATCGCCGGGACATCCGAACGGCTGCCGGGAACTGGGTGAAGAGCGAAGAGGAGCGGATGATCGCCGACTGGCTCTTCTTCCACCACGTCCGATACGAGTACGAGCGGCCTTACGGGCAGGACACCCGGACGCGAGAGAAGCGCCAATACAAACCCGACTTCTTCTACCCCGACGCCCAGCTCTACCACGAGCACTTCGCGATCAATGAGAAGGGGCAGGCTCCAGCCCACTTCGGGGATTATCTCGCAGGAGTACGATGGAAGCGCCAATGCCACGAGGCGCATGGCACCCACCTGATAGAGACGACGTCGTACGGCATCAGGCGGGAGGCCGGCCTCGCAGCCCTCAACGACCGACTGAGGGAGCACGGGATCGAGCCCCGTTTCGACCCCTCGCGACCGCCCAAGGGCAGAGCCCCGGTGACGGACCTCGAGCTCGCCGGCCTCATCCGGTCGTTCCAACAGCATGTGAAGGGCGGCTTCCAAACAACCGAAGAAATCCGGCGGCGGCTGATTGAGGACCAGAGCGAGAAGATCCACGAGGCGCGGGCCTTCCGCTTCCTGCATCTCTACGACCGCATCGCGGCCGAATGGGAGCGCCGCCTTCAGGCTACGAGATCGATCGACTTCGACGATATGCTGATCCAGGCGGCCGAGCACATCGAGAACGACCGATACGAGAGCCGATACACGATGATCTTCGCCGACGAGTTTCAGGACAGCTCGCGCGCCAGGCTTCGGCTGCTGAAGGCGCTGCTCGCGAAGACCGACCAGCGGGGACATCTCTGCGTCGTCGGCGACGACTGGCAGAGCATCAATCGCTTCGCCGGTGCCGACCTGACGGTCATGACCGAGTTCAAGAAGTCCTTTCCACATTCGTCACGCCTGGATCTCGGCACGACGTTCCGCTGCCCGGCCGGCCTCTGTGAGGCGTCCAGCGCCTTCGTGAAGGCCAACCCGCATCAGCTCGACAAGTCCGTCCAGACGACGAACACGCACGAAGGGCCTGCGCTCGCCGCCTTCGCCTCCGGCACCACAGAGGAAGCGGAGCAACTGCTGTTTCGACACCTCACCAAACTGTACCAGCAGATCGACGTCGAAGCCGGCGCATCGCCTACCACGGTCCTGCTTCTCGGCCGCTACAACCATAACAAGCCGAGACGCCTCGACCACTGGCTCCGTGAGTTCCGCGACCGCCTTCGCATCGACTTCAGGACAGTCCACCGCTCGAAAGGGCTGGAAGCCGACTACGTCATGATCCTAGGCATGACCGACGGGGATCATGGCTTCCCCAGCCGGATCGCGGACGATGCACTCCTCACGCTGGCAATGCCCGACGCCGAGAAATTCCCGCATGCAGAGGAACGTCGCGTCTTCTACGTCGCGCTCACCCGCGCCAAGCGACAGGTCCGCATTTACACATCTTCCTCTAGTCCTTCCCGCTTCCTCATGGAGATGGTCAAGGAGCGGCATATCTCGATCCGGCAGGACAGCGGGCGTCCGCTGGAGTTCTGCCCGAAGTGTAGTCGAGGCGTCCTCAACCGCCGCGAAGGCGGATATGGCACCTTCGATGGCTGCGGCTCCTGCGACTTCACCCGATCCGTCGATCAACGATCAAACGCTACATCGTCTTCCAACCGCGTTTCGCTGCGCACGCCAATGGCGCCGGGCAGTGTCTGTCCCACGTGCGGGACCGGTAGGATGATGGAAAGGGCGAAAGCACGTTACCGACCCATGGTCGGTTGTTCCGGCTACCCTGCCTGCAAGACCACCGCGCCTCTTATTGTGCAACCCGCGAATTGAAGGAACACTATGCGCTTCAACCCGACGATACTGCTTCTCGCTCTCGCCGCCTGTTCTGCTTCTGAACGGGTTGGCTCGACCGCGAACGACAGCTCAGCGATCGCATCGAACCCCGTGGTGGACGAGGGAGGATCTTCCTCCACGATTGATACACCGGCCGGTCGATACCGTGTGGATAGAGCCACCGGTGTCGACGCCTCCACATTGCCGCAGAATGCGGATCTCAAGATGGCCGATGGTGACGCAGCGCGATATGCCACGAAGCTGTGCGGCCTGGACTTCGCCAACAAGCTCCGACCGGACCGATGCGATCTGTTCGTCCAGTCGGACAGGAGCGGACTGCTGGTCGGCTATGCCGTGCTCACCCAGGGATCGAAACCAAGCATTGAGACGGCGGTCGAAACCGACAGCAGCCGCGGCGGGCTCGGCTGCGGCATCTCGGGAAACCTGGAAAACACGGATTTCGAACATCCTGATGCGAAACTCAACATCGGGCGCGACTTCGAAAGTCGTATGTCGTACTCCGCATGGGAGAAGGAACCCGGCAACTGGATGGTTGCCCCGGTTTCCGACGAGGTCGACCAGGAGGGGGCGATCGGCGTCTGGTATATCAAACGCGCCAACGACAAGCTGCGCATCACGCAGGAGCGCTGGAGCTACTGCTATGGCGACCGCAGAGCCTACGTTGACGAGGTGTTCAGGCGTGTTCTGACCTTGGTGCGAGCTGAGTAGATGAACTCCTTGTCGAAAGCTCGAACAAGGCGGGATCGGAATTTTGCGATTCCTATCGGCGCGATCCGGGTCGACTGACGAGCATGATTGCCTGATGATTGCTCGGCTTCGAGCGTATTCGAGGCTCGACCGAAAGCCAAGCCTCGATCCATGGAAATCAGCCGTTTCCGCCCCTCGAAAGACACTGCACCACCGGCCGACGCATAGAAGGCGTCCATGTCGACATGGATGATCTTGCGGGTGGTCGAAGGCGTATCGTGTTCGTCGCTCAAAGGGGGCCGCGCTGTTTCGCTCTTCCGCCGCGTCAGGGGAAAACGTCTTTCTGTTGCGGTATGATAGCCTGCACGAAGACCGAGGACCACCCAAAACCGGAACAAAAGAAAAACGCGCCTCGATGTTACCGGTCTCAGGCATTAACCCACTTTTATGCATCAGGCTGCTATGACGTGTCTCGGGATGACGGCATGACGTTATTGAGATCCGTGGGCGCGGCCGCCCTGCTTCTGATCATGGCGACGATGCCTTGGGCGAGTGCCGGGGCTGCCGAACCATGGGCGGCGTGGCGTTCGGCCTCCTTTACCAATCTTGGCGATGCGATGGGCCTGCCGCATGTCACCACGACTGCGATCGTCCGCGCCAAGGACGGGACGATGTGGATCGGCACACGTGGCGGCCTGACCCGCTATGACGGCCAGCGTGTCCGTACCTTCAAACAGGTCGCGACCGACCGTCGGAGCCTGCCCGACAATTATGTCCGGGCACTGCTGGCGCTCGACGATGGCGGTATTCTGATCGGTACGAATGTCGGTGGCGTCGCGCGGTTCGATCCCGCCACGGGGCGTTTCGTCCGGCTGAGCCCGACGTCCGGGCATATCGGTGGCCGCATCTCCAGCCTCGCGCCCGACGGAGCGGGGGGTGCCTTCATCGCATCGGATGAGGGCGTTCATCATTATGTGCGGTCGAAAGACATGATCGACCCCATGACCGCCAGCGCGATCCCGCTGGAGGGGAGCAGTCGCCGGCAGGGCGCGTTCGCCGTGCATCGCGACCCGGACGGCACCTTGTGGGCGGGCTGCGAGCAGGGGCTTTGGGCCATGCGGCCGGGGACGCGGCGGTTCGAGCGGATGTTCGTCAATGCGACGCATTCGGTGGGCGACGTCTGGTCGATCCTGCGCGACCGGAAGGGGCGGCTGTGGGTCGGCACCGGGTCGAAGGGCGTCTATGTGTCGACCACGCGGGGGCCGCGCCCACAATTCACCCAGCTGGCGTCGCTGGCGGAGTCCGCGCCGCTGATCGCGCATCGCACCATTCGCGCGCTGATGGAGGACGATCATGGGCGTATCTGGATCGGAACCGATGGCGCGGGGATCGTGCTGGTCGATCCGGCGCGCAACTTCTCCGCCAGCGCGCTTCGCCGGGTGGCGGCCAATCCCACATCGTTGGCGGGCGATACGGTGCGCGCGCTGGCGCTCGACGGCAATGGCGGCATCTGGGCGGCGACCGAACTGGGTGCCTCGCGGACAAGGGGGCAGAACGACAATATCCTGCGGATCGGATCGGCCATGCCCCGACCCGAGATGGCGCTGGCCGACGACAATGTCCGCAGCATCCTGGTCGATCGCCGGGACCGGCTCTGGCTGGGCTTGAGCGATGGTTCGGTCGATCAGCTCGACCGGCAGGGGGAGCGGGTTCGTCACATCAAGCTGCACGGACATCATGCCGGGCAGGACATCAAGGCGCTGCTCGACGCACGTGATGGCACGATCCTGATCGGCGCGCGCGGCGTCATCGCGATCGATCCGCAAACGCTGGCGCAGCGCGACGTTCCCACCGCGCTGATCGAGGATCTGCCGGTCATTTCGCTGGGCGAGACGGCCACCGATCTGCTGATCGGTACCTATAAGGGGCTGTTCCTCCGCAATCGGGCCACGGGCGCGGTCCGACAGCTCCAGCATGAGGCGACGAACCCCGACAGCCTGCCCAATAACGAGATCATCAACATCGTGCCCTTGTCGGACGACGATGTCTTGCTGGCGACCCCGGCGGGCATGGCCCGGCTGGACCTGCGAACGGGACGGGTGGTGACCTATGCGAACAATGTTCGCGACCCCTTCAGCCTGCCGCAAAACTATGTCGGTTCGATCATCCCGGACGGCCGGAACATCTGGGCCGCGACCTATGGCGGCGTGGCCTTTGGCCGGTCCCATGGAACGGGCTGGAATTTCCGCGCACTGGCCGAGACGCAAGGCCTGGCCGGGGACAATGTCGCGTCGCTGGCGCTCGACGATCGCAGGCGGCTATGGGCCGCCGGGGCCGGGGGCATCTCGGTCATCGATCCCCGTCAGCGCTCGATCCACGTCATGAGCCGGCGCGACGGGCTGACCATCAACGCCTTCAACCAGCGTGCGGCGGCGCGCACCGCCGATGGTTCGCTGCTCTTCGGGTCGCCCGACGGGCTGATCATCCTGAACCCGGATGCCTTGCTCGCACGGCGTCATGACGCGGAAGCCGGGCGGTTGATCGTCAGCGAAGCCGAGATCGATGGGCAGGCCATGCCGATCGACTCGGCCGCGCGGCAGCCGGTACTCGACCTGGGGCGCGAAGGGCGCACCCTGCGGCTTGGTTTCTCGCTGACCGATTATGACGCGCCCGAGGAAATCCGGTACAGCTATTGGCTGGAAGGGTTCGACCGGGGATGGATGATCGTGCCGGCGGGAACCCCGGCCAGCGCGACCTATACGAATTTGCCGGCGGGTGAATATTGGCTGCGGCTGCGCGCGCAGGTGCCGGGCCTTGCGGCGCAGACGGTGACCCACCGGGTGCGCATCATGGTCGCGCCCCAATGGTACGAGACCTGGCCCGCGCGAATCCTGGGGGCGTTGCTGGCGGCGCTGGCGCTGGGCGGTGCCTTCTGGCTGGTCACTGCCGTCGTCCGGCGGCGTGCGCGCGTGCTGGAGGCGATGGTCGAGCGGCGGACCAGCGAGTTGCGCGACGCCAATGCGCAGCTCGATCGGCTGGCCAGCACCGATCCGCTGACAAGCCTCGACAACCGCCGGACCTTGATGGCGACGATCGACGCGGCCGTCATGCGGGCGCGGGATAGGGGCGAGGCGTTCGTCTTCGCGCTGCTCGACGTCGATCATTTCAAGCGGGTCAACGACGATTATGGTCATGGTGCCGGCGACGCGGTGCTGGTCGCGATCGCCGCCGCCATCCGCGCCGGGGTCCGCTCGCAGGATGTCGTGGCCCGCTATGGCGGCGAGGAGATCGCGATCCTGTTTCCCCGCACGACGAAGGCCGAGGCGCTGGGGATCGTCGAACGCGTTCGCCAGATGATCGCATCGTCCCCGATCATGGCGGACGGCCAGTCGATCGCGGTGACGCTGAGCGCGGGCGTCGCGGCCTGGCGATCGGATGAAGAGGTCGCGCGGATGATCCGGCGCGCGGACGAGGCGTTGTACCGGGCGAAGCGCAACGGCCGGAACCAGGTGGAGCCGGCTCATGGTGATTGAGCGGTGGAACCCCGGCGCGATGCGTGCCGTTGCCTAGGCATGACCGACTGTCCGCCCGAGCCGATGACGCCCTTGACCTTTACGGGGCGGCTGATCCGCCGCGACGGGGCCTTCGTCCTACAGCGGGATGAGGGCGGAACGGTCGAATTGCGACTGCCGCGCGTGCCGGTCGATCATGTCGGCAAATCCGTTGCGGTGACCGGGCGCATGATCGCGCCCGATCTGTTCGAGGCCGATGGCGTGCGGGGCGTTTGATTGCGGCTCAATGCGCCGCCTTGCGCCCCGGCAGGACATGGAAGACGCCGACGATCACCGCCCCGATGATCAGCCCGACGATCGCCGCGCCGATCGCCCCGACAATCCAGTTCACGGCACCGGCGGCGAAGGGCAGCGCCTCGGCCGCGTGATGCGCGGTGTCGTGGATCAGATGGGGCAGGGTGCTCAGCCCGAACTCTTCCAGGCCGTGCACGATGATGCCGCCGCCGACCCAGACCATCGCGGCGGTGCCGACGACCGCCAGGACGCGCAGCAGGACCGGCATGGCCTTGACCAGCCCGCGCCCGACTGCCTGGGCGACGCTGTTGTCGCGCTGCGCCAGATGAAGGCCGATATCGTCCATCTTCACGATCGCTGCGACCAGTCCATAGACACCCACCGTGATCGCGATGCCGACCAGCGCCAGCGCGATCGCTTGGGTCCAGATCGACATATCGGGCAGCTCGGACAGCGCGATCGCCATGATCTCGGCCGACAGGATCAGGTCGGTCCGGATCGCGCCCGATACCTGCCGGTCCTCCAGCGTCTTGGGATCGGTGACGGCGGTTTCCTCTTCCGCCCCGTGGCCGCCGGTGAGCGTCTCGACGATCTTCTCGCTCGCCTCATAGCACAGGAAGGCGCCGCCCAGCATCAGGATCGGCGTGATCGCCCAGGGCGCGAAGGCGCTGAGCAGCAGCGCGGCCGGTAGGAGGAACAGCAGCTTGTTGCGGAGCGACCCGAGCGCGATCTTGCCGATGATCGGCAATTCGCGTTGCGGCGCGAGGCCGACGACATAGCGCGGCGTGACGGCGGTATCGTCGATGAAGACGCCCGCCGCCTTCGCACCGGCCCGGGCCGAGGCCCCCGCGACATCGTCGAGCGACGCCGCCGCCAGCTTGGCGATCGCCGCCACATCGTCCAGCAACGCAACCAAACCCCCTGCCATTCGAATGCCCTGCTATTTCTGTTGAACTCAAGCCTGCCTAGAAGCTGTCGCCCATGGATGCACGGAAAAATGACGGACCCGTCATGTCATCCAGGCCGCATCCCTCCATGCCTCGGCCAGATGCGCGATGAGCGCCGGGACGGCGGCCGGCGCGCGGACGGGGGCGTGAAGCCCGATGATGCCGACCGCCACCGACCCCTCATAGCGCGGTAGCACCCGCACCAGCCGGCCATCCGCCAGCGCATCGGCGACGTCCCACAGCGACCGCAGCGCGATGCCGGCGCCGGCCAGCGCCATTTCCCGCACCACCTCGCTGGAATTGGTCTCGACCAGACTTTCCCCGGTTACCGTCGCGCCGGTCAACCGCCACGGCAACTGGCCCTTCGCCGCGAGCAGCCGGTGATCGGCGAGTGCCGCGATGCTGTCCGGCGTACCGGCCTTGCCGAGATAGGCCGGACTGGCGCACAACACGCGGCGATTGTTCGCGAACCGATGTGCCGCCAGCCCGCCCGGCGGCGCGGCGGTGATCCGGATCGCCAGGTCGACCCGTTCGCCCATGACGTCGACGAAGTCATCGGTCAGGTCCAGCGACAAGCGAACGGCCGGATAGCGTTCCAGAAAGCTGGGAAGATGGGGCGCGACCCACATCCGCCCGAATGACGTCGGCACGGTCACGCGAAACGGACCCGCCGGTCCAGCGGCGATCGGCGACACCCGCGCCTCCGCCGCCCGCAGGCCGGCGATCAGCGGCGCGACCTCGGTATGAAAGGCCGCCCCCGCCTCGGTCATGGTCAGCCGTCTGGTGGTGCGGTGAAGAAGCCGGACACCCAGCCGCGCCTCCAGCCGCGCCATCCGCTTTGATACCATGGCAGGCGACAGCCGCCAGAGCCTGGCCCCGCCGGCCAGACTGCCCGCCTGTACCACATCGACGAACAACGCGAGATCGGGGTCCATTCGTTCCTCCGGCGATCGACAGGTGTGCGATTATGCCATCTACCGATGCGACTGGCGATGCCCTATCCCGTCGTGAGGAGAATGGGAGAGTGGATATGATCGACCGTCACGGCCTGTCCGTTGCGCCTGCGCTGGTCCGTTTCCTGGAGGAGCGCGCCCTGCCGGGCAGCGGCGTGGACACCGATCGCTTCTGGGCGGGCATGGCCGATGTCTTGGCGCGTTTCGCTCCTGAAAATGCGGGGCTGCTCGCCCGACGCGATGCGCTGCAGGCGCGGATCGACGACTGGTATCGTGCAGGCGGTGCGCAGGACGGTACGGCGCAGCGGGCGTTCCTGACCGAGATCGGTTATCTGACGCCCGAGCCGGCACCCTTCACCATCGCGCCCGGATCGGTCGATGACGAAGTCGCGCGGCTGGCCGGGCCGCAGCTCGTCGTGCCCATGCTCAACGCCCGTTTCCTGCTGAACGCGGCCAATGCGCGCTGGGGCAGTCTGTACGATGCGCTCTACGGCACCGACGCGATCCTGCCGCCCGGGGATACGCGCGGCTATGACATGGAGCGCGGCGAGGCCGTCATCCGCTGGGCGCGCGATTTCCTCGACGATGCGCTACCCATCGCCGGTACGTGGCATGACGTGACCGATGTCGCGGCGGCGGTCGCGACCTTGCGCGATCCCGATGCGTTTCTGGGGCGCAGCGAGACCGGCCTGTCGTTCCGTCACCATGGTCTGCATATCGAGATCGTCGTCGACCGCAGCCATCCCATCGGTCGGACCGATGGGGCGGGCATCGCCGACATATTGCTCGAGTCCGCGTTGACCACCATCTGCGACCTGGAGGACTCGGTCGCGGCTGTGGATGCGGAGGACAAGGTCGCGGGCTATGCCAATTGGCTGGGCCTGATCGACGGCACCCTGGCCGCCAGCTTCGACAAGGGGGGGCGGACGCAGACCCGCACGCTGGCCCGGGATCGCCACTATACCGCACCGGATGGCACGGCCTTCACCTTGCCCGGTCGCAGCCTGTTGTTCGTCCGCAATGTCGGTCATCTGATGACCACTCCGGCCATCCGCATGCCGGATGGCCGCGAGGCGCCCGAGGGGATCGTCGACGCCATCGTCACCAGCCTGATCGCTCAGCGCGACGGACGGGACGGTGGACCGATGCGCAACGGCCGCACCGGGTCGATCTATATCGTCAAGCCCAAGCTGCATGGGCCGGAGGAAGCCGATTTCGCCAATCG
>SXGS01289076.1_pt1 | contig 35474 bp, 28 predicted proteins | sample 3174681 | NCBI WGS metagenome assembly SXGS01 (sample SAMN11356861, study PRJNA531348) | freshwater metagenome | isolation source: freshwater sample F1-80 | place: China: Fuxian Lake, Yuxi | collected 2017-12-25
ACAATCCGGATTACAACATCATCACGGTGGAAGACCCCGTGGAGTTCCAAATCCCGGGCATCAACCAGGTGCCAGTCAAAAAGGACATTGGACTCACGTTCGCAGCGGTTCTTCGATCCATCCTCCGGCAAGACCCCGATATCATCATGATCGGGGAAATCCGCGACGAGGAGACCGCTGAAATTGCCGTGGAGGCCGCGCTCACCGGGCACCAAGTGTTGAGCACCATGCACTGCAACGACGCCCCCGGCGCGATCTCCCGGCTCGACGACATGGGAATCGCTCCGTTTCTTATTTCTTCATCCGTCATCCTCGCGTGCGCCCAGCGGCTGATGCGCCGTATCTGCCCCGCCTGCAAGGAGCCCATCACCTACCCGGCCAAGATGTTTGAAGACCTCGCGCTCCCTGTTTCCATGTTCGAAGGAACCCAGCTTTATAAGGGCCGGGGCTGCGACCGTTGCAAAAACACGGGCTACTCGGGTCGGTGCGCCATCATTGAAGTCATGTCTGTGAGCGACGAGATCAGGAAACTTGTCATCGAAAGGGCTAGCGCGATGGAGGTCGGCAAGGTCGCTTTGGAGCAGGGGATGAAAAACCTTCGCATGGTCGCTGTCGACAAAGTGCGCGAAGGCATCTCGACGCTCGAACAAGTCTTGGTGCTGACGATGAGCCACTGATCGTTCGCGTTCAGGATCCGTGGTGACTTTCGTCGCACACCGTCGATGTCGACACTTTCAGCGAGCCCGCCGCGCATGACACGGAGCCGGGGAAAAGGCCAGGGAGCGGTGAGCCCGGATGGGATCAGCGGGCGGTTCGCGGCCGGGTCACGATGAATTGGACGAGACCCGACGAGATCTTAACTCCAAATGCCCTCGCCCAGGCGACATACCGATAACACCGAACGCGGATGAAGCGGGTCTTATTTGTCGACCATGTCGACCTCATTCTCGGGGGCGCGGAAATCAACCTGATCGAACTTCTCTCTGTTCCCGAGGCCTCGGGACGTTGGGAAGTGGGCTGCGCCTGCGCCCCGTCTGGCCCCCTGCGCGACGCTCTCGGAAAATGTCCCCGCGTTCAATTGTTTCGATACACCGCGTCGGTGGAGTTCAATCGCTTCAGATTGGTGGGCTGCCGTGGCAGTCTCTCGAAGATTTGGAGCGGGTGGAGATCCGTCCGCAGGGCGGCGGCCGAGCTGGAGGACATCCGCGCGGCGTTCCGTCCGGACGCCCTCGTCTCGTGCGCTAATAAAGACCACTTCGCGTCCGCGTTCCTGCGATCTAGCGAATCCACAAGGGCCTTTTGGTGGGTGAACGATCTTCTCACGCCGGATTTCTTTTCTTGGCCCGCCCGGCGCCTCTTCTCGTTGATGGCAACTCGGCGCGCGACCGGGCTTGTCGCGGTTTCGCGCGCGGTGGCTCAGGCTTTAGTGGACGCGGGAGTGCCGTCGCGAAACGTCCGCACGATTCCCAACGGGATCCCGGTGGAGAGTTATTCCAGGCCCGCGTCCGGGAGGCTGCGCTCCAAAATCGGCGCCGGCAATCCGCTGGTCGGTGTGCTGGGAAGATTCACGCCTTGGAAAGGACAACACGTCGCGCTGGATATCGTCCGTCAATGCGTGTCCCGCGGACAGGCCGTCCATTTCGTTTTCGTCGGCCGCGCCTTCAACGAGGATCAAGAGTACGAGGCAGAGCTGCACAAGTTCGTGGCGCGGCACAACCTGTCGTCGAGCGTGACTTTCATGCCCTTTCAGTCGGATGTGGCCTCGGTGCTCGCCGACCTCGACATCGTGCTCCACACCTCCGTCAAGCCCGAGCCTTTTGGCCGTGTCATCATTGAGGCCATGGCCGCGGGAGCCATCGTGATCGCCGCGGCGGCCGGCGGTGTGAAGGAGATCATCGAGAGCGGCTCCACTGGTTTCCTGGTCGATCCCGGTGATGTGCCGGCCTACGTGGACGCGATCCAGCAAGCGTTGGGCAACCCCGCCCGTCGCCGGGCGATGATTGCCGCCGCCAAGCTCGCGGTGAAGAGCCAGTTCTCGGTCGAGCGCGTCTTCGAGCAGTTCGACGAACTGATCACGAGCCTCAAACCCTGATGCACATGCGATTCGTGTTCCTCACGCTCGGATACCATCCCGATAAGCCGGGCGGCGCCTACCGTTACGTCGCGGAAGTCGCCGGGAAGCTGGTGCGCGCGGGCGCGGAGGTTTATGCGGTCTACCCCGGCGAGGCGCCGCGCGACGAAGACGAGGATCGAGAGGGGGTGAAACTCAGGCGCTTTGCGGATGCCAAAGGTTTCTTCGCCGCGAATTGGATCGTGGAGAATGCGAGAGCGGAGGCCAGGGTTCGCGAGATTGCCGCGGATCCCAAGCCGACGCTCTGGGTCGTGACCCATGCCTTCTTCGGCCGTTGTTCCGCCCGTTTGGGGAAGCCCTATGTCTCGCTATTCACGGGGCCATGGGCGCAGGAGTATCTTTTCTCGCGCGCCGGCCGCCAAGCGGGCCTATTCGATCGTCTGTTGCAGCAGGTCGTCGCCATCGGGATGCGGCGCGTCGAGAGGAGAACGCTCCAACGAAGCGCGCGCGTGCTCACCATTAGCGATTACTACGTCAGCCAGCTCCCTTCCTGGCATCCGGGCTTCTCCCGTCCTGTGCGCATGATCTCGGGAGGAGTGGACCTCGAGCGATTCAGCCCCCCGGCCGAGCGGCACGCGCTGCGAACGCGATGGGGGCTGGCTTCTAACGAAAAGCTCCTGCTTTCCGTGCGCAGACTCGATCCCCGCATGGGTCTCGCGATGCTCGTCCGGGCTTTTCGCTCCGTCCCGGACCACGCCGACGCGCGATTGTGGATCGCCGGAATGGGATCGCAAAAAGAGGCCTTGGCCGCGCTCATTCGAGAAACGCGGCAGGAGCACCGCATCAAGCTCCTTGGTTTTGTCCCGGAGGAAGACCTCGCCGGCCTTTATGGCGCGGCCGATTGCACGATCGCGCCCAGCCTGGCGCTGGAGGGTTTTGGGCTGGTGCTCGTCGAGTCGCTCGCCTGCGGGACGCCTGTTCTGGGAGCGGATTCCGGGGCTATTTCCGAGATTCTAAAGCCCCTCGATCCTTCGCTGCTGTTCCCCTCGGGTTCGGAAGCGCAGCTGGGGTCTCTCTTGGCGGAGTTACTTCAGAATCCACTGAAACTTCCCGGGCGTGAACGATGCCGCGAATACTGCGCCCGTCATTTCTCTTGGGACAGACCTGCGCGCGGATTCCAAACCGCCTTCAATGAGCTTGTCCTGGCATGAGAATCCTCGAACTTGGAAAATTCTACGCTCCCCATCATGGCGGGATCGAAACCCTTCTGAAATCTTGGTGCGAGGGGTTCACGAAAAAGGGGGCACGGGTGGATTGTGTGGTGGCGAATGATCAGGCTCGCTCGCTAACGGAGTCCCTGAACGGAGTCTTGGTGCATCGTTGCGCCAGTCTTGGCGCTGTTTTCTCGACCTCTCTTTCACCTCGTTATCTGTTTGAGGCTCGCAGAATCCAGGCGGACATCTGGCATTTGCACGCACCCAACCCGCTTGCTGATTTGGCTGCATCCTTGTTTCTTGGCGATCGAAAGCTGGTCATCTCTTACCACAGCGATGTGGTCAACCAGGCTCGCGCACTCCGGTTTTACGGTCCGCTCCTGCGCCATGTCCTCGGCAGGGCAAACCGAATCATCGTCGCCACGCCGAAGCACTTGGAGCATTCTTCCTGGCTTGCCGAACACAAGGATCGAGTTCGTTGCATCCCGTTCGGGATCGATCTCGGCCGCTTCGAGGCTGGTTGCCGCGACGAGGCGAGAATCGCGGAGTTTCGCGAACTTGCCAGAGGCCGACGGATCGTCTTAAATATCGGCCGACTGGTAGGATATAAGGGGCAACGCTTCCTGATCGAGGCTTGCCGCGAGTTGGACGTGGAGCTGTGGCTGGTGGGAACGGGACCGCTTGAATCAGAGTTGCGACACCTCGCCAGGACGCTGGGGATGGAGAGCAGGACCCGGTTCTGGGGATCGCTGCAGGATGCGCGGCTCCCTGCGGTGTTGCATGCATGCGATGTGTTCGCGCTGCCTTCCATCACTCCCAATGAGGCGTTCGGGCTTGTGCAAGTGGAGGCCATGGCCTGCGGAAAGCCGGTTATTTGTTGTGATTTGAAATCAGGCGTTCCATTCGTGAATCAACATGGACACACCGGGCTGGTCGTGCCACCGGAGAATCCGCAAGCCCTTGCGCGGGCCATTGGGCAGCTTTTGTCGGACAAGGCCATGGCAGACCGAATGGGAGCCGCCGGAAAGGCACGGGCTCGCTCAGAGTTCTCACTTCAGGTCATGATTGACCGTTATTGGAATTGTTTCAGGGAGCTGGCGACCGAAAACGATTGAGCATGTTCGGCCATTACAAGACTTACCTTTCCCTCTTCGTCCTCTCCGCGCTCACGTCGTGGATCCTCACGCCCCTGGTCAGAAAACTGGCGTTTCGAGTAGGCGCGATTGATTTCCCCAACGAGCGCAAAGTGCACAAGGATCCCATGCCGCGGCTCGGAGGTCTCGCCATTTTCATCGGAATGTGCCTTCCATGGATCGGTCTGTATATCATCGAAAACTTCATCACCATTACATTTCAAAATTACGAGAAACTCTGGCTCAAGCTCATCGCCAGCTCGATTTCGATCCTCCTTCTCGGCGCCTACGACGATATCAAAGGCGCCAACGCGACTCAGAAATTCACGGTCCAGTTCGCCGTGGCTTTTTTCCTCTACTCAAGCGGGCTCCAGATTACCCAGCTCAGCAACCCTTTCGGGGAACCCATCCCCCTGGAGTGGCTCTCCATGCCCGTCACCGTCCTCTGGCTCGTCGGCATCACGAACGCCATCAACTTGCTCGACGGAATCGACGGCCTCGCGACCGGTGTCACGGGCTGCATCGCCCTTTCCCTGGCCGTGATCAACATCGCCAATGGCAATGTCATCGTCGCCCTCCTCACGCTTTCGCTGGCCGGGGCCTGCTTCGGCTTTCTGCCGCACAATTTTTCCCCGACGAGCATCTTCCTCGGCGATACGGGAAGTCTCTTCATGGGATTCATGCTCGCGGGAATTGGAGTCCTCTCTCTGTTCAAAACCACCACGCTCAGTTTTATCGCGGTGCCGTTTCTCGTTTTCGCCGTTCCGTTTTACGATACTATCACGGTGATCATCCGGCGGGCGCGGGCGGGAAATCCTATTTTCGCGGCGGATCGATCGCATTTGCACCATCGCCTCCTCGCCTTGGGATGGGGCCAGCGCGGAGCGTCGCTGTTTCTCTGCGGGATCTCCGTTTGCATGGGCGGGGTGGCCGTTTTCCTGACACTCAACCAAGCGCGTGACCTCACTCTCTTCGCCTGGGGTTTCGTGCTTGCCGTCCTGGGCGGGGTCGGACTCTTGAGCCGTCGCGCGTTAAATCGCAGATCATGATCCCTCTTGAGCAGGCCCTGGAAATGGTCCTGAAGGAGATCCACCCTCTGGAGTCGGAGGGCGTTGGGCTTTGGGACGCCGAGGCTCGTGTCGCCTCCGATTCAATACTGGCTCCCATCGACCTGCCTCCGTTCGACAATTCCGCCATGGACGGCTACGCCGTGCGCGCCGCGGATGTGCGGACCGCCTCCAGAGATCGTCCAGTCACCCTGGCTGTCCTTGGTGAAATCGCGGCTGGATCCGGATTCAGCGGCCGCGTTCGAAGTTTGGAGGCGGTTCGGGTTTTCACCGGCGCCCTTCTCCCAGCCGGGGCGGACGCCGTCGTCATGCAGGAGGACACAGGCCAATCCGCTGACGCCGCCCGCATTCAGGTTTTTGAGTCGGTGAAACCCTTCGAAAATGTGAGATTTCGAGGCGGGGACATCAAGAGGTCCTCTCTCTTGGTTTCCAGGGGGCAGACGATCGGGTTCGCGCAGCTGGCGATCCTCGCCGCCGCTGGCGTCGGCAGCATTCGAGCCTTCGCGCGCCCAAAAATCGCCTTGCTCGCCACTGGCACCGAACTGTGCGAACCCGGCCAGCCTCTCGGCCCGGGGCAAATCTACGAGTCCAACCGGATCGCCCTGCGCGCGTTGCTCCGTCATTCCGGAGCGGAAACCATGGTCTTTCCGGTGGTGGCAGACTCTCTCGCGGCCACAAAAGCCGCGCTCCTGGAAGCGTTCGAGTCTTGCGACGCCGTCCTGTCAACCGGAGGTGTTTCCGTGGGGGATCACGATTACGTCAAACAGGCGTTCTCCGAGTTGGACGGGCGAATCGAGTTTTGGAAATTGGCGCTCAAACCGGGCAAACCGTTCGTTTTCGGTCAGCGAAAACAGGCGCCATTTTTTGGCCTTCCCGGAAATCCCGTTTCCGCCCTCGTCACCTTTCAACTAATCGTCCGGCCCGCCATCCAGAAGATGAAAGGAGTGATTTCGTGGCGCCAATCGGTCTCCATAGGAACGCTCCTGGAACCGATCAAGAACTCCGGAGATAGAAGGCAGTTTCTGCGCGTGAAAATGGATGTTGATGGTGGCGTGCGATTGGCGGGAGGCCAAGGATCGCACATCCTCAGCTCCTTGGCCGATTCGGATGGGTTGCTTGACATGCCCCCAGGTGAGATGCGCTCGAAGGGGGACCCTGTCTCCGTGATCAATTGGAACGGAGACTAGAATTTTCTGCTGGGAAATTCCAGCACGCCGGGACGGGGAGAAATGCTCTGGGGCTGCACCGAGGGAACAAAGTTGCCGCCCGAGCCGAAATTCAAAAAGCGCGAACCGCCAGGATCGATCGTGCCAAACGACACAGAACTCCGCCCTTTGATCGCCTGTTGAAAGGGTGAGAGCAGTTCCTCTTTGCGTTGGACCAGATCGTCAACACCCCTCGAATTCGGCGACAACGGCTTGGCTGATCCTATTTCTTTCCGCACCAAGTCCAAAGCAAAAGCGGCGACCGGTTCGATGGACGACGCCTCGCCAGGGGCCGTCATGAGGGGATTCAGCCCCCGCATTTCTTTTTGAGTCGTTTCCGCATGCGGATCCAGCAATCGCGCGAAATCGTCGCGGCTCTTCTGGGATTTCTCCCGTTCCTTCGCGGTTTTCGTGATCGAAAACGGGCTCGCCGTCATGGTGCCACCAAAAAGATCGGGCTGTTCCACTTGGGGACCGACCGGCTTCTTCTCCCGGTTGAAAGACAACTGCCCAAAGGAACCAACTTGCGACCGTCCCAAATCGAACCCCAACTGGCCGCCACCCCCCACAGCCTCCAACAACGCGCCCCCTTCATTCTTCTTCCCGGCAGGAACGTCCTCCCCGGCTATGAATCTCTCAAAAGAACTGCGCGGTCTCTGCTGCGCCGGATCAGAAACCCAATCCTCCTCTCGGACTCCCAAAGCGCTCTCGGGTGTCAAAAACTGGCTTCCTGCCTCCTCCGGCTTGTTCAACAAAAAATTCCTCTGCCGCTCGAGTTGCTCGATCTGCTTCTTCGAACGAGGCATCAAAGTGAAAGGTATCTCAGGAACGCCAACGACACCGCTGACCGAACTTTTCTTGTCCAGCTGGTCGAATTTTTCGAAACCCAGCCCCTTGCGGGCGTCCGCATCGGGCAAGTCCGATTTTTTCACCGATTCATCGTAAATAATTTTCTCGCCCGCGAGACCGGCGGAAAGAACGGAGACCGCAGCGCACACCGCAGCCGTCCTCCATAAGGAAGCCAGACTTGAACTGAATTCGATGCGCCGCATTAGAACTTTACAATACACCCACGGGAGCCCTCGTCAAAACAATCCGCTGTGTTTTCGATCACGCATAAAGCGACAAAAACTCCCGCCTCAGTTCAGCCTCCTGGAGTTTGGAAGGTCCTTGAAGCCTCCCCAGATCGATGGCGCCGTGCTGGAAACGGCGCTTTGCAAACACCGGCATTTCAAATCCCGTCAGTGCCTTCACGCCACGACTCACGATCTCGCCCTTCAAATCGTAAAGCCGACCCGTGTCGTAGCGGGTCAACTCCAAAAACGGGATCCCTTCGGCCACTTCAACCACCGCCCCGCGCGTGAAGGGGCTGAAGCCTTCGAATCCAAGTGACGCGGATGGAGCATAAGTTCTTGTATAAGAACGACTCAGGCCTCCAGAATAAGTGAGCGAATGCTTGATTTTGCCAACCCCCCAACCCTCCTGGTAAAGCATCCTGTTGTGGATCACGCTGCGTATGGTCAATTCTGGATTTTCTTCGATTGGATAATCCTTCAGATTTTCATCGCCTCCGTCTCCGTCCATCAAGTATTTCCAGTCCGGATACCGTCTCCGAATTTCCTCGCAAAGCGCCAGCCCCATCGCGGCGGCCTCGATGTCCAGCGGCTTGTAGTCCTCCACCACGCGGATGGTCTTCTTGATGTCTATATCCGAAGCGGAGAGTTCCACCGGCTCCAGAAAAAGCCCCAATCCCAGCCGGTCCAAAAACTCTTTCGCTTGCCGTGAATCCGGCGCGTCCCCGATCTTCAAAGTGAACGCTTTTAACCGGGACGGGTTCAAACCCAGTTTCAGGAACAGATGATAGGTTACTAGAAACACCGCGCCGCTATCCACGCCTCCAGAAAACAGCACGCCCACCGGCGAGCCGTCTGGCAAACGGCGAAGCCAATTCGCGATCACATCCGACAACGCGCCCACGTACCGCCTTCCCAGGATCTCCGGATCAGGCGGCAGCGCGTTCATCGGCGGATCGAAAAACCGGGTGTGGACCGGATCCGGATCGGGACACCCCACCAGTTGAATCTCGGTCACGTGGTGCGCCGGCACCATGCGTGTGTAGCTCGGATGAAACTGATCCGCCAGCCCTTCGCCCTTCAGCCACTCAAGAATCGAGTCTATGCGCTGTGCGACCACCAGGGCGGGCCCCTCAGAGCGCTTGGCTAAAAAGTACCGCATCGGACGATCCAAAGATCGCGCCATCCGCACCGTCTTCCCGCTCTTCGCCACGATCGCAAAAGACCCTTCAATCCTCCGCACCGCCTCCGGTTCGCCGGAAAGAATGATCGCCCGCGCTTCCTCCAGTTCGATTCCCTCCAAACGTTGAGCGCTCGGATCGATCAAATCCACGACTCTTTCCACATGCTGGTTCATAGTGTTTTAAAGAAGTTTCGGACGGCCACCCCGAGAATCTGCCCCACGTCGTTCAAAAACTCAATTCTTTCGAAGCCACGCGGCAGCGACAAACCGCGCCCTGGGCAGGACGCCGCCGGAACCGCCGCCTCACCGGCCAAGGTGTTCGAACGGCAGATTCAAAATGCGATACTGTTTCCAGTCTTTGTAGTCAAAATGCCACCACTCGGCGGAGTAGACCGTGAACCCTTCGGCTTCCATCGCCCTCCGCAGCATATCGCGAAACGCCCTGGATTCCGGCGCCCCCCCCTCATAGGTGGGAAAGGCCCGCTCCGAAAACTCGTCATACTCGCTCGGCATTCTCACCGTCATTCCAGTCTTTAGATCGATCAGGCTTAAGTCCACCGCGCATCCGCGGTTATGCCGCGAGCCTTTGCGCGGGTTCGCCACAAACTCGATTCTCCTCTCCTCGTCGGACGCCGAATCCCAGAAAATCTTCGTCACCGACCACGGCCGGTAGCCATCAAACACCACCAGCCCGTAACCTCTTGCGTTGAGGGAGCGCTGGGCGCGGGACAGCGCCTCGGCCGCCGGCCGTTGCAGGAAAGCCCGAGCCTGCGCATACACGGGGCGCCCGAGAAAATTATTCGTGGTGGCATACCGGATATCCAGACGGATCGTGGGATCGATCTCCGCGATTTCCACGAGATCCGCTTCCTTGAACTCCCCCCGTTCTGGAGGCGGCCCGTGCTGGCATCCCGCGACGAGCGCGCAGAGGAGCAGAGCGAGGCAATTCTGAGGTCTGAGGTTTGACGAAGAGCGAGGCATATCGTTTATGGATCTGGTGAGTGATTTGGAAAAAATTTACCACCAGGATCTTGCGAAGATTCGCCAGGGGCAACTGCCGTTTTAAGGTGATGGTTTATGGTTTACGGCTCGGATCTTCGTTCAATCTTCAACGTCGCAAACGCAGCCCCGGGAGGATCACATTCTCGATCGCATGGTGTGAGATCATGTGGCTCGGCGCGACCTCATCGATCACGACTTGGAACGATCCCTGGCCCGTCCGGCGGAGCGCCTGCTGAACCCGCCCCTCGTATTCCCTCATCGACTGTTCATAATCCAAACCGGCGGTCTTCTCACTGTGCTGCGCCTGCCCAAAGCAACAATCATCCCGGCGGACCAAGATCTGGACTTGCTGCCGCCCTCGTCCATGAGCGCCCAGCAGATACAGGTCGGGATAACCGGCGATGGAGTAAAAGGACGGTTCAAATTGCTCCAGATCACCGACGGATCCACCTTGCCTCAGGTAGAGTGGAATGCTCCCGGCGACCGGGAAGCTGCGGCGTATGGCTGTATCTACCGCCGCGTAGACGGTCGTCGTCCAGCCTCCTCCGGAGAGTCCCGTCATGTGAAAAGAGCGGTACTTTGGAAAATTGCCCGCCTGGCTGCGCATTCTCAGATGGTTCAGGCAGACCGCGATCGGATCCAAAAAATACTTCATCGGGCTTCCCTCGCGCACAGCAGACCGCATCAACGCGTCATGACCACCCGTGCAATCTCCCGGGCTCATGTGCGGCATGAAAACGCCCAGAACTCCATAGCCCTCCCGCAACAGGGCGTTGATCGTGCGCTGCAATCCGTAGCCAACCTCCCGCGGGGACGGATCGTCGTCCAGCGTGCAGGCGTGCCCGTGATGCACCACCACCAGCTCGCGATTCGGCCGCGCGGGAATGAAATGATAGGCGAGCCCTTGCAACCCTGGCGATTGGTCCACTCGAAACTCATCCACTCGGGCCAGGTGGCTCAGGCCTTTCACGGGGCTCGGCACATTGGTCACGACGATGTCCGGAAGCCGTCGCTTGGGAAATCCCCCGGCTCCCCAAATGTAACGGACGAGCTCGTTTCGCTTTTTGGTCACGTCGCCAGACTTGTGAATCGTGACGGCACGATCGTCCAGCAGTGGCGGCGGGGCGCCATGGCCGGTTTCCCAAAGGCCGCTCAAAATGAGGAGTATGGGCAGGAGGGTGGAAGGTTTCGCGGTTGATCTCATGGCACGGTCGATCACGACGAGCACTGTTCAATAGGGATGCTCGGTGGAATTCGATGGTCGACGATTGACGCTCCATGCCCGGCGGGTCAAGAAAAACTGACCATCGAAGGCGGCTCCAAAGCCTCCACTCTCCCTCGATTCTTTTTCACAAATGGCCTGAGAAAATCCGAGGTCTGAACCTACTCCTTCGCTCTTGAATCCATCGGGATGGTGACGGGTCCTTCGTTCACCAGACTCACCATCATCTGGGCGCCGAACACGCCCGTGGCGACGGGTCTCCCCAAAAGCGCCGCCGATTGAGCCACGAAATCTTCGTAGAGTGGGATCGCGATCTCGGGCCTCGACGAACGCGCGTAGGAAGGGCGATTTCCTTTCTTCGTGCTCGCATAAAGCGTGAACTGGCTAACAATAAGGAGGTCGCCTTGCACATCCGCGACGCAGAGGTTCATGATTCCCGCCGCGTCGTCGAAAACGCGCAGCCGGAAAATCTTGCCAGCGAGCCAGCCAGCGTCCTCGGTTGTGTCCCGGTCCTCCACCGCGACGAGAACCAATAGCCCGTGCCCAATCCGCGCGTGGATCGCCCCGTGAATGGCGACCGACGCCGACGAAACCCGCTGAATGATCGCGCGCATGCGTTGGACGTCGAAAGGAAGGGCGGGCAGGCTCAGCCGAAAGAGCCGGCCTCCAGTTGTTTGAGCACCTCGGGATCCCGCACATCCACCCATCGCCCTTGGATGCGGCACCCAGCGACCGTATGCTTCGCGTCCACGAGAGCAGCGATCGCGTCGGTGAGTTCATACTCCCCTCGAGGGGACTTTTGCAGCCGCGCCGTGAACTCGAAGACCACGGGCCTGAAGATGTAGATGCCGGCGTTGTACCATGCCGGATCGCCGGGCTTCAACCATCCTTGCGCCCGCAGCTCGTCGAGCTGGGCGGGGGAAGGTTTTTCCACAATTTTCTTGAGGCAAAATCTCTCGTCGAAGAAATTGATCCCTCCCTTGGTCACATCCTCCCCTTTCGTCACGGTGAGGAGTCCGGAAAAGGAACCCTGCTCGAACCGGGCGATCATATCGGCGTAGGTTTGGGGCGGCACCAGAATGTCCCCATAAGTGAGAAGGAAACAGTCGGCTCCCACGAAATCCCTGGCTAGCTCGGGAGCTTTTCCGGTTCCATCCTGGACGCGTTGTTCGGCGTATTCCAGGCGCATGCCCAGCTTCGAGCCGTCGCCAAAGTGGCTTGTGATCGCCTCTGATTTCCAACCGACGACGATGCACGCTTGAAGGATGCCCACGCTCTTGAGCCCGGTCAATATGTGCTCGAGGATGGGTTTTCCCTGGACCCTGAGCATGGGCTTGGGCAATTCGTCCGTGAGGCCGCGCATGCGGGTGCCTTTGCCTGCCGCGAGAATGACTGATTTCATGTGATGAGAGAGGGAAGTCCGAGCTGATTTTTGTGGAAGTAGAGGCGTGGAATCGATCCTTCCGAGGACGGATCCCACGCGCGTTTGCCCAGGTGCTCAGGCCCCGAACTTGTCGAACATTCGCGCGTGGGCCTGCATGTGGCGCATCAAAAACTTGGCCTCGAACAAGCCGAGCGAGCCCAGGTTTGCTCCCGTTTCTGAGAACCGCTCCAACTTATCCGATCCGGAGCAGGCGGAGTGCAGAAGCACGGGTTGCGGATGCCATGAATGGCTCTTCATGAAACACGGAGTCGAATGATCCCCAGTGATCGCGAGCACATCTGGTTTCTTCCGCAACAAAATGGGGAGCGCGGCGTCAAAGTCCTCGATCGCCCGCTTCTTGGCCTCGAAGTTTCCATCCTCCCCATGCATGTCTGTATATTTGTAATGGATGAAGAAGAAGTCGTAATTGCCGTGCTCCGAAAGGTACTTCTCGAACTGCTGCCCGATGGTTTCTGGTCCTTCGATCTTGGTCATGCCGACCAATTGAGCCAGTCCCTTGTACATGGGGTAAACGGCGAGGCACGCCGGTTTCAGTCCATAGCGTTGCTCGAACAACGGAATTTCCGGCTGGTGCGCGATGCCCCTCATCAGGAATCCGTTCGCGGGCGCCTTCTTAGCCAGCAACGGAAGCGCTTTGGAGTAGAACTCAGCAGCCAACTTCGCCGTTTTCTTCGCTTTCGCGGAAGCGGCATCGACCGGTTGTATGGCGGGTATAGGCAAGCCTTCGCGATGCGGATCGGCGTCGGTCAGTGGTCCCTCCAATCCTTTGCCGCGGAAAACGACGACAAAACGATGACCCTTGCCCGCCTTGATCAACACCTCCGTGTCGCCAAGTTTCTTGATCTTTTTGGAGAGGAGAGCGCACAACTCCTCACAGACGGGCGTTTCGATGCGGCCCGCCCTGCGGTCCGTCACAATGCCCCGCGCCCCGAGCGTGCAAAAATTGGCCCGCGCGGCCACGTCTCCCGCTCCCAGTTCGATTCCCAACCCAAGGGCCTCTATAACCCCTCGGCCAACCTGCGTCTCGATGGGATCGTAGCCGAAAAGCGCGAGGTGTCCCGGGCCACTGCCAGGAGTGATACCGGGCGCGACGGGAGTCATGCGTCCCTGCGCGCACCCTTGCCGGACCAAAGCATCCAGGTTGGGCGTGGCAGCCGCTTCGAGCGGGGTCATTTCATTCTGTGCCGTGGTCGCGATGTCACCCACGCCGTCAAGAACGACGAGGACAAGTTTGGCGCCCGTTTTCAAGGTCAGTTCCGAATAGAGATCGTCAAGTTTCATGGTTGGAATCGAACGTTCGGCCCCAGGTCAGGGCGGGTTGTAGCGAGACGCCCTTGTCCGTCATGCCGGACGCATACTGTGGGGATCCCTAATGAGCGTCAAGACCCAGATTGGGGCTCCCCGCTGCCTCTGTTGGAACGTCTCAACGCCACTTCAGGCGGCCTCCCAACTGGCCGGGCCGCCATTTTTACAGCTTGCGAGTGGAGGCCTAGGAGGGTCCAATTTACTACCGATGAGAATACTGGCTATCGATCACGGAACCAAGCGGATGGGCATCGCCGTCTCCGACGAGCTCAAGATGATCGCGCACCCGCTCGAGTTTATTCCAGCGGACCCGTTCGCTGGCTTTTTGGCTCGGCTCAAAACCTTGCTTCAAGAAAAAGAAGTCGAATTGATTCTCGTGGGGATGCCCCGCAACATGGACGGCAGTTACGGTGAGGCGGCGATTAAGGTGCGCGAATTCGTCAACACCATCCGCGAAGCCGTTACGGTGCCCATCCGCACTTGGGATGAGCGTTTGACGTCTGCTCAAGCAAACCGGCTGCTGATCCAAACGAACGTGCGGCGGGGAGATCGAAAGGCGCGCGTTGACAAAACCGCGGCTGCGATCCTGCTTCAGAGCTTTTTGGACGGCCTTCCCTCTTCCTGACGACGTCATGGCACTCGAAACCGTTAGGGTGAAATTGACAATCGCCTACGATGGTCGAGCCTATTCCGGCTGGCAGATTCAGAAGACCGGCTTGGGTGTTCAGCAACGGGTCGAGGAGGCTTTCGGCAAAGTGTTTTCTGCCCCGGTTCGCATCCATAGCTCCAGCAGGACCGACGCTGGAGTGCACGCCCTGGGCATGGTCGCGCACGCGGACCTCGATGCCGGGCTGTTTCGAATGAGCCCTTCAAAGCTGGCCCTCGCCCTGAACGCGCACCTGCCCCAGGATATTCGCATCGTCTCCGCCCGGCGATGTTCAGGCCGGTTTCACGCGCGGTTTGATGCCGAACGGAAGCAATACCGCTATCTCGTCTGGAATCACGCGGCGCATAATCCATTGCTCCGCGAGCTTTGCTGGCACATTCCGCAAAAGCTCAACGTGAGCGTCATGAGGCAGTGCGCGCCGTTATTCCTCGGCAAGCGCGATTTTAAGTCCTTCGCCGGAACTCGCCCTTACGAGATGGATTCCACGGTGCGCACCCTATTTCGTTGCGACGTGCGGAAGCAGGGCTCTCTGTTGACTTTCATCATCGAAGGCGATGGGTTTCTTTATAAAATGTGCCGCGGGATCGTGGGAACACTCGTGCAAGTGGGTCAGGGAAAAATCTTGCCGGAGGCCGTGCCGGGGATGCTGGCATCCCGGGACAGGCGCTCGGGAGGCATGAGCGCGCCTGCGCAAGGCCTGATCTTATGGAAAGTGCGCTACCCCTCAACCGCCGCAGAATCATCCGGTTCAGCCTTTGAGAAAGAGGGCGCCGCCCCCCCCGTCGAGGAAGCGGCGCAGAAGACCAGAACCTCATGACATCAATCCATGAACATCGTTCTCGTGGAACCTGAAATAGCCCCGAACGTCGGCAACGTCGCCAGGCTGTGCGCCGCCACACGAACGACCCTTCATCTGATCGAGCCATTCGGATTTCAACTGGACGACGCCAGACTCAGAAGAGCCGGCATGGACTATTGGACACACGTCCAGTGGAGGCGCTGGCAATCGTGGCAGGATTGCCTGGCCTCCAAGGAACGCGGCGCGCGGGTTTGGTTTGTCGAGTCCAACGGCCCCCAGCACTACGCGGAACCGCGATACGACTCCCTGGATTACCTCGTCTTCGGCCGCGAGAGCGCCGGATTGCCTTTGGCATGGCTGGAGGCGAATCCAGCATCCTGGTTGCGCATACCCCTCTTCCACCGCGAATGCAGATCTTTGAATCTGGCCAACTGCGCGGCGCTGGTTCTTTATGAGGCGTTGCGCCAGCAAGATTTTCGCGGCGAGCTCGCTCGCTGAGGTGCCGAGGTATCTCCCCTGAGCGGCGCGCCAGGGGAGACAATACTGATGTGCCTCTACTTCTTCTTGGCAGGCGCCTTTTTGGCCGGTGCCGCGGCCGCTTTCTTTTTGTCCGCGCTGCTGGCTTTGGCTTGTTTTTGTGTTGACTTCTTCTGGTTGGATTTTGGGGATTTGTCGCCCATGGTCGTGGTTGTTTAATTTATGGGTTCACTCTCCTCCGATATGTCAGTTTCTCCGGAGGAAGTCCACATCATGCCCGCTCGTAGTTACTTTGTAAATGATGGACACAAATTGATCAGCGGATTGTGCGAGCCAATCGCGTTTTTCCTGCGTCCTTGAACGGTCCTTTTTCGTTTTGCGTTTTGCAGCGTGACACCGCACGATGAACGTTAGGCTCTGGGTTCGGCCTCTCCGCATCCGCTACGATGCCTGTCTCGTCGAACAATCCAGCGCCGTTATCGGCATGCCCTTGCTCGCGCAATCCCATTTCTGGAGCCTTCTCTTTTCAGCCCTCCTGTTGGTCGGATTGCCCATCGCGTTTTGGCGATGGGCGCGGGGCACCGAAGAAGGACCGGTCAAGTTGTCGATGAAGGCCGTCCTCACCCTGTTTTGGATATCTTCCATCGTCTTCTTGGCCGCCAAGGAAGCCGTTGGACTGGCGTTGGCAACCGCTCTGATCGGCGGTCTGGCGGTGTCGCTTGTGTGGGCGCCCACGTTAGGCGGAATGCTTTCCGACGGCATCGGCGGTGTCTACACCGGAGGCTCCACGGAAATCGAAACCAAGCCCCTGTATTCCTACGCAAAGGCCAAACTGAACCGCGGGGACGTGACCGGCGCGATCGTTGAAGTGAGGAAGCAATTGGCGCAGTTTCCTGAAGATTTCGAAGGTCTGATGTGCCTGGCACGAATTTTCGTGGAACGACAGAACAACCTGTCTGACGCCGACGAAATTCTCGAGCGGATCAGCGTCGACCCGCGTTACAGCTCCGGCGAACAGGTGGCGGCCCTCAATCAACTCGCCGATTGGCGCCTCAAGTACGGCCTGGACAGCAACGGCGCGCGCGAGGCGTTGGAGGGCATCGTCCGACGATTCCCAGACACCGAGGCCGGCTATGTGGCCTCGCAGAGGCTAGCGCATCTCACCCCCCAGGAAATGCTCGACGAACGAACGCACCCGAAACCCATCGAAGTCGTGGAACATTTGGAAAAAGTCGGTCTGGAACCTCGCTTGAACCCGCATGCCGAAGTCTCTCCCGACACCGCCGGCCTGCGGGCCCAGCAACTCGTGGATCACCTCGCCAGCCACCCTCAGGACTTCGAGGCGCGCCTGGAGCTGGCCACGGTATACAACGACCATTTTGCCAGGCCGGAACTGGCCATTGATCAACTGGAACAACTCGCCGACCTGCCCAACCAACCCGCGAAAAACGTGGTCCATTGCCTCCACCAGATCGCTGATATCCAGGTTGAAAAAATGCGCGATCCCGCGGGCGCGAAGAAAACGTTGCAAAGAATAGTCGAACTTTTTCCTCAAAGCGCCGCCGCTGAAAAAGCCCTCACGCGGATGAATTACCTCACCCTCCAGAGCAAGGGACAGCGTCCGGGAGGCCTCGTGAAGATGGGATCTTACCCTCAAAACATCGGTCTGAGATCAACTCACCGCCGGCACGAGGACCCTGGCTGAGCCAGGGATGGCCGCAGCCGCCTCGGCCAGGCGTTGCGGGCTCGCCGACGCCGACGGCCAGCGGGGTCAATGCGGCACCTTCCTCCGAGAAAGTGGCAGCCGCTTCAACGCAGCCGCAAAGCAATTTGCTTGTCGATCTCACTCGCCAGATCGACATCCGACCCGCCTCCCTTGTTCCGCGCTTGGACCAGGACCCGGGAGAGGTTGACATCCACTTCCTCCACCTTCACCCACACGGTGCGATTGTCAATTCGCGCCTCCAAAACATGCGTCACGGTGTTGTCGCTCGTCAACTTTCCATTGAACGTCAGGACTTCTCGGGCAGCGGCCACAATCTTGTCGACGGGACGCTCGTAGCGGCTTTCAATCTTATCCTTGGCAAAAGGGATGCCCATCCGGTTGCGGCCATCCGGGGTGCTGTAACAGCCAGTTAGATGTGACACAATCACGGCCAAAGCCAGCAAGCCAACGGTTTTAGATTTCATGGAAGACTATGCAAGCACAACGACCTGACTCGTCAAGCCCTATCCCGCGTTCGCTCCAGGGGTTCAAGCTTTAACCTCGTCGATCAGAGCGTTCGCCGGCTTTCCGCGGTGCCCATGCTTCAGCTCGGGCAGTAAAATCATCGTCGCGCCGACGATCAGCAGCGCGTTCATGATGCCAAGCGCGCCGAAGGACAACGAGGCAATGGCATGGAAACCCACGATCGGAGCCAGGACTCCTCGGATGCCCGTGAAGAAGGTGTGCACCGACATGTAGTCCGCAACACGGCCTTCCGGGGCGAACCTCGTGACCCATAAACTCCAGGCCACGTCGCCCCCGGCGTTGGCGATCCCGTGAATGACCGCCCCCAGAAAAAGCCCCCATAGATCCGTGCTCGTGAAGAAAGCAAGAATGCCCAAGGCGAACCCGACGTTGAGCGCCATCCTCAACGCGAAAAAGTTTGCGTGGTCAAACAACCATCCCCAAACGGGGGTCAGCAACAATCGAGCGCAATTGGGGATCACGCCCGTCAACAGCGCAATTTGACTCACCGTCAAAGACAAATTGTATTTGGGATTCGCCAGGTATTCGACCCTCATCGGCAGCATCATCAAATTGGCAAAGCCCATGAGCATCCAGCAAATCAGCGTTTGACGAAAAACCCGGTCCGAAGCCACAAAACGGAGGCCACGGAAAGGATGGGAGACACCCGTGCTCGCCAACCGGCCTGACGGACATCGCCCCAGACAGATCGAGGCCAAGGCGAACGCCGCCGCAAACACCACCAGGAGCCAGGTAAAATGGCGCAAGTCTTGGGTCAGCACCCTTCCCGCGAACTCGCTAAAGAAGATCGTCGCTCCAATCCGGATCATCATGGTTTGGGAGAACAAGCGCCCCCGGGAGTGGGCGGGATAGTTCTCCTGATAGATGTGGGTCAGCAACGGTATCATCGCGGAAGAGGCCGCCATCGCCACGATCCCTCCGGCCGTGAAGACGACGATATTCTGAAAAATCGCCATGAGAAGGAAACAGGCGGCCCCGATTCCGGCCACCCAAGACGCCGCCGAAGCGGTCTTCCACCTCCTGCTTTCGACCACGAACACCACCAGCGGCGAAAGGAGCAGGCCGACGCTACCGCCGCACGCGATCAATGCTTTGACGGTGGCGCCCGCCTGAAACCAGCGGACCGCGATCAACAGCAGAAACGTGGTCCCCGCCGTCTCGATTATCCCGCTGGCAAGGGCGCGGACGCGTTCGCATGCGAAAGTGCGCTGGGTGGCCTCGGCCGATGTCACGGAGGCATTAGCTCAGAGATGCGGGGAATTTGAAAAACAAGTTTTCACGAGCCCCCCGGCCGCGACCGGGAAAACCAGCCGCCCTCAAGCCGCCGCGGGCGCAGGCTCGTCCCGCAAATCTGGAAGCAGCAGCGCCACAAGCATCGCCGGGATGAAAAGAAAACTCACATAGAGAAGCGTGGTTCGCAGATCTCCAACCGGCGAGAGCAAGCCAAACACGACCGTGCCCGCCGCCGCGAAAATACGCCCAATATTGTAGCAAAACCCAGCGCCGGTGGTCCGCAGCAAGATGGGAAACAGCGGAGGCAGGTACATCGTGAAAAGCCCGAACACTCCGGAAAAGAACCCCACGCAGGGGATCAGCCGGAGCAACGCTCCGGAGTCGCGGGGGACCGAGTAGGTGAATGTCATGGCCACGAAGAATCCCAGGCACATCAGGGCGATGGAGCGCCTATACCCGACCCGCCGCGCCAGCCACGCGGCGAAGAAATTGCCCACAATCGACGCTCCTATGACAATGGCGAAGGCCTTGCTCGCCAGTTGATTGATCTCCTTGGGGGCCCAACCGCTGATGTCAGGCAAGCTGCGCAGATGCTGCAAGTGCCAAAACATGAACGCCCACCAGGCCGTGAGCGAGGTGGCGCAGACCAGGATCACTAAAATCGTCGTCCGTCTGACGGACCCTCTGAAAAGATCACTGATTCCAGGCATGTCCCTTCCAGCCTTGGCTTTTGCGGACGCCCATTCCTCCGGTTCCGGAACATGCCGCCGAATCCAAAAAACCAGCAGCGCCGGAAGGATGCCCACCAGAAAGACATAACGCTCCCCCATCCCCGCCATCAGATACGTCGTTAAGGTGGCCAGCAACACGCCCATGTTCACTCCGGTCTGGAGCACCGCGGCAATCCACGCCCTCCAATGCTTGGGCCAGGTCTCCGACAGCAGCGAAGAACCCACCGCCCATTCGCCTCCAATGCCCAGCGCCGCCAGGAACCGGAATATCAGCAACTGCCACCAGGTCTGTGCCACGGCCGAGAGCCCTGTGAACAACGCATATGTCAAAATCGTCAGGCACAACGCGCGGCTCCGGCCCAGTTTATCCCCAAGGCGTCCAAAGAACCCGCCTCCCAGTGCCCATCCAATGAGGAACGCGGCTTGGATCCATGAACTCTTCTCCTTCACCATCGCGTCTGTGGGGGACGAAGCCTGAATCAGCGTGGCGATGAACGGCGCGGCGACAATAGTGTAAAGATGCATGTCCAGCCCGTCGAACAACCATCCCAGCCACGCGGCGATTCCCGATTTCCACTGATAAGAGGTGAGTTGGGTTCGGCCCTTGGCAGGCGATCCGGCCGCTGGCGGCTCTTGGCGCTCGGGAGACTGAGGCATGCGGAGAGATGGTATCGAGTCGCCTCGGCACCGGCAATGAGACTTTTTAACCTAAAAACGGCAGTTGAAGATCACGCAGATTTTCAAAAGCCTGGGTGAGAAAAGCTTGACGAAGAAGGAGGCATACCCCTTGTCGATCTTGCGAAGATTCGCCTTGGGCAACTGCCGTTTTAAGGTTTAAGCCTCGGTTTTCGTGGTGGCCTTGCCGCTGGAAAGAACGAGGCCTCAGCCCGGAGAGGCGCCGGGAGGGAAACCCGGCTTCAAGCCACCGGGCGCCGAAGGGTTGTCCTTAGGGGCCGCAGGGGGGGATCGATGAAAAAATCCTGTGGCGCCGTCGATCACCCCGGCTGGCACCGGCTTGCGCACTTGATGGAAAATCAGGCGGAAAGGGCCTATGTCGATCCGCGCCCCATCCCGAAGCAGGGCCGGCTGGTCAAGAGCTTCTTCGTTGACGAAGGTGCCGTTGCTGCTGTTGAGGTCCCTGATTTCGTATTCTCCGGCAGCTCTCATTTGGATCTGGGCATGCCGCCGGGAAACCTTGTCATCGAGCAGGATCACGTCATTCAAAGCGGTTCGCCCGATGAAGCAGTTGTTTTTCAGCCGAACTTTCTCCCCGCCCGGTTTTTCAAGCTCACCAAACGGCAGGTGAGTCGCCGTCCAGGCATCATCGAAAACTTCGTGATAGATCCGGTTGCGCACATAAAGTTCGCCAAACTCCGATCGAACGATCCCTGACAGACGCAACTGTCCGATGACTTCGTCGTCGTCGTTGTCCCGGACCGATTTGCCGCCACGAATCTGCTCGTAAAGACAGAGTCTTTCAATGGGATCCCCTTCTCCCCTCAACATTCGCTCCCTCACGAAGAGCAGGTTGTCGTCGAGCTCCCGGGCTCGGGGGCTCAGGAAAGTTTGCTCGCAGAGCATGTCGATCAAGCTATTCGACGGCATGTCCGCCGAGAGCGGCAACACATCGACAGCCGCCAGGCACAGGCGCTGGGTCAGATAGGGATGCCCGTTCGTCCAAAGCAAAATGCGGTCGAAAAGCTCCAAACTTCTGGCGGGATTCGAGACATAGGACGGCATGGCCTGCTCCAGCCCCTGAATCAGGGGCGCCGCTTCCTCGGGCGTAAAATCCGTGACCTCGATGCGGCGCCCGATATGAAACGGCGTGGTTCTCACGTCCCGAATGAGTTCCGCAGGCGACGCGGCGCCCAGCAAGCAGAACGTGACTCGTTCGAGGTCGGGTTCAATCGGTCGGCGATTGTAAAACCCGCGAATCGCCGCGAAAAACTCGTCCGTCGAAAAGGGAAGGCTTCTGACGAGGTCTATTTCATCGACGAAAATCACGAGACGCGGCTGGTTCTCATGGGTCCCAACGGCGGTGGGGGCAGGAGGAACGTCGCTCGCGACCAGGGGACCGGGGTAACGGCTCAGATTTGGCAGGATCACATGCTGGATCGCGGCCAGGGTGCGCTGCAATCCTCCCATCCGCTCGTTGAGATTCCAGAACGATTCGACCAGGTCCTCCATCCCCAACTGCCGACCCATGTGGAGCATCAGGCCGTCATACCACTGTTCGATCGTGAGATTTTGGCCAATGGCGGTGAGGTCCAGCGTGACGACTCGGACGCCGGACGCTTTCAGCCGCGCCGCAGCCCGGCTCATCAGGGAGGATTTTCCCATTTGACGAGCCGTCAGGAGGTAGCAGAACTCGCCCTGCAGCAATCCGTGGATCAACTCGTGGTCCGCCCGGCGCTCGATGTAGCAAGAGGCTTCCGGGCGCAGAGTGCCGCCGGTCACGAAAAAACTAGGTAAGTGCGGGTTCATTCTCTGCTTTCACCGGCCTCGCCTCGGGGTCGAAAAACGAGAACAGGTCCATTTGGGGCGATGGAGCGAGGCGTTTCAACTTCTCTCTTTCCGCGCGATTCCGCGCGATCGCACGCGGCTGCCCCTCCGGCGTGAGCTCGGCCTCCTCCAGGTTGCGCAGAATCTCCTTGGCCCGATCCAGGACCGGCCGCGGCACCCCCGCCAAGCGCGCGACTTGAATGCCATAGCTCTTGTCAGCGCCGCCCTGCACAATCTTCCGCAGGAAGATGATTTGATCGTTCCACTCGCGAACCGCCACATTATAATTATGGATCCTCGGAAGGCGTCCCGCCAGCTCGGTCAGCTCGTGGTAATGGGTCGCGAACAGGGTCTTGGCCCCCACCTGGTTGTGCAAATGTTCCACGATCGACCACGCGAGGCTTAACCCGTCGAACGTGCTGGTGCCGCGCCCCACTTCATCCAGAATCACCAGGCTCCTGGGAGTCGCGCTGTTGAGGATATTGGCCGCTTCGCTCATCTCCACCATGAAGGTTGACTGTCCGCGCGAGACGTCGTCGCTGGCGCCAATTCGTGTGAACACCCTATCCACGAGATCGATCCTCGCCGAGGTCGCGGGCACGAAGCTTCCCGTGTGCGCCAGGAGCGCGAGCAGAGCGACTTGCCTGATGAAAGTGCTCTTCCCCGCCATGTTGGGGCCGGTGATGATGGCGATTTGACGGCTCGAACGGTCGAGCCGCGAATCGTTGGGAACAAATTTTTCTTCCAGGAGCGATTGATCCAGGACGGGGTGCCGGCCCTCGCAAATCTCCAGCACGGATTCGTCGCCCACTTGGGGCCGGCAATAATTGTAAAGACGCGCCGTTTGCGCGAACGACGCCAACACGTCCAGTTGCGCCAGCGCCGAGGCGGTTTGTTGCGCGCGCGGGACCTCGGCCAGCACCGATTCCCGAATCTTCTGAAACAGTTCGTACTCGAGCTTGATCGATCGCTCCTCCGCGCCCAGGATCTTGCCTTCCATCTCCTTCAGCTCAGGGGTGATGAATCGCTCGCCATTGGCCACGGTCTGTTTGCGTAGGTAGTGCGAAGGCGCCTTGTCGAGGTTGGATTTCGTCACCTCGATATAGTAGCCAAACACGGAGTTGAACCGGATCTTGAGCGAGGCAATGCCCGTGGTCTCGATCTCCTTCTGCTGCAGCCGCGCAATCCATTCCTTGCCTTCGCTGCCCGCGCGACGCAACTCGTCGAGCTGGGCATCGAAACCCTCGCGAATGAGGCCCCCTTCCTTCACTGCGAGAGGGGGCGCGTCGACGATGCCTCGCTGGATCAGGTCCACGAGCCCAGGGGATTCGGCGATTTGCTCCAACAGCTCGAGGAGCAGCCGCGGTGGCGATGGATCCGCCACAGGATCTCCGTTTGAATGGCGAACGGCATCCTCCATGGCCGCGCTCAAAAAGGGGAGGGCTGCCCGCTTCGGCGGGGTCTGAAGGATCTGCTTCAAAACGGCTCGCAGCGGCGGCAATTGTTCGAGCGCAACGCGCAGAGCGACCAGATCCCGTCCGTTGCCCGAACCGATGCTCAGCCGGCTCACAGTACGTTCCAAGTCCCGCACCTCGCCAAGACACGCCTGAAGTTTTTCCAGAGACGGGCCGCTTTCATTGAGGCATGCCACCGATTCCTGGCGTTCGTGGATCGCTTCGAGGCGGGCCAGCGGCCTCAGAAGCCAGTCCCGCAACCGGCGCGCTCCCATGGGCGTGCAAGTCCGGTTTAAAGAGCCAAATAGTGAGGAGTCCCGGGCCGCGTCCTTGCGAAGAGGTTCGATCAACTCGAGATTTCTCACGGTCACAGTGTCCAGCACGAGATGGTCGGAAGAAAGATAGAACTGGAACCGCGTCAGATGGGACACATCGCGCCGGAGATGGTGGGTCAGGTACTGCAGCACCCCTCCGGCCGCCCCTGCCGCCAGGCTTCTCCCTCGCAAACCGAGTCCGTCCAGGGTTCCCACCTTGAAATGCTCGCGAAGCGCGAACTGAGCGGTGTCGGGACCAAACACCCAGCCTTCGTGGGGCGTGATTGATCTCAGCCGCGGCCCCAAAAAAGCGCGCAGCGCGGTCGATTCGGACGGATAAACCACCTCGGCGGGAGCAAGGCGATCGAGCTCCATGGCCAGCGCCTGCTCGCCCTCGATCTCGGTGGCTTTGAACTCGCCTGTCGTGAGCTCCACGACCGCCAGCCCGTAGCGGGTGTCCGCTGCGCACACGGCGGCGAGATAGTTGCTCTGCGAGGCATTCAGGAGGCGCTCGTCGAAATGTGTCCCCGGGCTCAGCACCTGGGTCACTTCGCGTTTGACCAGCTTGCCGGGGCGCGCGTCCTCGGTTTGGTCGCAGATGGCGACCTTGCGCCCTGCCTTCAGGACACGGGAAATATAACTTCCCGCCGCATGGTAAGGAATGCCGCACATGGGAACGGCGCCCCGTTTCGTGAGCGCCACGTTCAATATCTGGCTTCCCTCCAGGGCGTCCTCGAAGAATAACTCATAAAAGTCGCCGAGGCGAAACAACAGCAGGGCGTCTTTCGGCAGCTCGCTTTTGATTCGGCGATACTGCACCATCATCGGTGTCGATTGCGGTTCCTCTGCCATGCTGTCTCGGCGCGCGCGCCCAAAGCGCCTCCACTCTCAACTCAACTTAACTCAACGAAAGGTTAGCGTCGAGGGACGCGGTGTGGAGGACAAAATGAAACTCATTCACACCTCCCAGACTCCCCGGCGCCTGAAGGCTCCTCCCACAATTTACTGCGGCCGCGTGGCCGGCGGCACGTACGTCTTGTTCCATTGAAATTCCCAGAGGGATTCCAGTTTCGCCAGCTCCACATGGCCGTCCATGCAAGCCATGTTGATCGAGCCTGGCAGCCGGCTTCCCATCGGAACGGATCGCGGCGCGGACTTGGCGCTGGTGCCGCCGTGGCGGGCGATGGTGTAGCGTGAAATGCCCCCTGCGGGCCCGTCCCCGAGATAGAGATTCCGTGCGGGTTTGTCAGTTGCTTCCGGCCACGCATCCACCCACATGGCGTCCCCAAAGCTCGGCGTCTTGGCGGGGTTGTCGATGCCGCCTTCGGTCAGGAACAACTTCGTTTGATTAAAGCCGTCCAAGTTTGAATAGAGCCAGCCGTTAAAAGAATAACTCCCTTGATACCCCAGCGCCCCGTTGGTCGGCCAAATCCAGGTTTCGTCCGCCGTCCCGTAGTTCGCGTTCAACGGATGCCGGGCGATCCGCTTGAGCGGCTTCGGCGCAGAAGGACATTCGCGAATCTGGTGCACCTGCGCCTGGTTGCGGATGAGGATGGCCATCCAGAGATCGCGCTCCTGGGTATAGGGGAGAGCCTTGGACTGGTCGTTGACATACATAAAAAGAGCCAGGCCCATCTGTTTGAGATTGCTGGTGCATTTGATCTGCTGCGCCTTGGCTTTCGCGCGAGTCAGGGCCGGCAGCAGCATGCCCGCGAGGATGGCGATAATGGCCACAACCACGAGCAACTCGATCAGGGTGAATGCGGCTGAAGATCCTCGGGGTCGATGCGTCCATGAGGAGCGGGGCCACGCCGAGAACCTTTTAGAAGGTTGCATGGTGCTTGTTGTGACACGGAAGCGGCACGCTCACAAGCCCGTTCTCGTCCCCCGCGTTCCTAGAGGTCCTCCCGGCGGCCGCGGCTTGATTGGTGCGCACGTGGTACATCCTTGCATCGTCCGCAGGAATCTGATAGGCATCGCCCCAGCACCGGAAACGCCCCTTTTGCCACGCTTGATCGTTGATCGCATTCATCCCCCACAGCCTCGGCACCGCCCCACCCACACCCATGCACACCGACACCCCATCCCGCGCGCCGCACGCATTCACGCTCATTGAGTTGCTGGTCGTGATCGCGATCATCGCGATTCTGGCGGGCATGCTTCTTCCCGCGCTCGGCAAAGCCAAAACAAAAGCGCAAGGGATCATGTGCATGAACAACACGAAGCAATTGATGCTTGGCTGGATCATGTACGCGGGCGATTCAAACGACCAGATTTGCAGATCGGGCGGGCTGGACACCCTCATCGACACTCATCGGCCGGCCAAAAACTACGGAGCGAACCAGCAGTGGTGCATGGGAACCATGCACGCGGCCCCGAGCTGGACGAACACGATCTTGATTCAAGATTCCTTGCTCTATCCCTACGTGAACAGCCTGTCAGTTTACAAGTGTCCAGCGGACCGGGCCACCACGAAAAACAACTACGGCAAAGGGGGGGGCATTCCCAAGGTTCGCAGCCTCGCCATGTCTTGCTGGATGAACCCCATCGTCGCTTGGGCAGGCGGCAGGGTGTATCGAAAGATCGACGACATCATCGACCCCTCCCCGGCCAATTGCTGGGTCACGATCGACGAAAACCCGGACAGCATTAATGACGGATGGTTCGTGGTGAACCCAGACCCGAGCCGGGATTGGATTGATTACCCGGCTTCATACCACAACAAAGCGGGCGGCATTTCGTTCGCGGACGGACACTCGGAGATCCGAAAGTGGCGCGACAAAGCCGTCGTCAACTTCCCCAGGAACAGTGGCGCCTCCGATCCCAAGGTGGACGACTTCCGCTGGATCCAGGAGCGCAGCACGCGCAAGTTGTAACCAGCCCATCGCGATTTGGTCGCCGAGCCGCCGGCGGCGAATCGGCCAGCCCCCCGGACGGGAGCGGACGGCGGGCTCGGCCCGCCATTTCGGAACGTCGCTTGGCGCGCCAAGAGGCGGCCCCTCCATTTTGTCGGCTTTGTTGTTGAGTCGAGCCGTTTCCCCTGCTTTTCTCCTCGCGACCGTTCCAAAATCGAAACTGGTTCGCTTGAAGCCAAACCCAGATCGAAGCAAATCGAATATGTGCCGATATCTCCTGACCCTCCTGGCGGGATTCGCCTGTTGCCTCTGCGCTCATTCCACAACCGCTCAAACTTGGCAGCGCATCACGCCCAATGTCCCAGGAGCTCTCGGTAGCGGCAATATCGGCCCGATGGCCACCGATGGCACGCGGCTGTACGTGCTGGGCGCCCGGGGAGTGTTTGTCTCGAACAACGGCGGCGACACTTTCCAGGCGATCAACTCGGTGCCTGGAGCCTCGTACGGACTGGAGAAATACGGGCACCGATTCGTAGGCGTCGCGAATGGATTCGTTTGGGTGGGTTCGGACCCGGGAAGCGCTGCGATCAACGATGCCGCCGCCACCCTTCACAGGCTCATCCCGGGGCAGACGACATGGACCAAAAGCGCCGCCGGCTTTCCGATCGGCACTGTTGGCAATCAAGCCGATGACATCGCTTACGATGCGGCAACGGGAACTTATTACGTCGCGGCGGCGATCGGAGGCGCGTTCGTTTCCACCGATGGCGTCAACTGGGAAGCACGCAACAACGGCAACGGCGGCGTCGGTTTGCCAGCCACCGTGGAGACGATTGATGGCGCCGCGTTCATGGTGCGGCCGCTCGGCGGCATCAACAAGACGACGGATCGCGGGCTGACATGGTCGGCAACCCGCGCGTTTCCGGGGCCTTCGTCGAGCTATTTGCTCGCCCTAAACGGGCGGCTGATGATCGCCGTGAACGGGAATAATTTGTTGCAAGACGGCCTTTATTATTCCGACGACCAGGGGACCACCTGGACTTTCAGCCAAGGGTTGGCGGGAACGCACGATCTGACCACGGACGGCAGTCTTGTGTACGCGGCGGGGCCGGGCCGCGGACTGAAGTTTTCCGCCACCGGCGGGTTGACCTGGGATAACTTGCCACTAACAGGAACTCCAGCGAGCTTCAGCGTCACGCGATTGGTGCGCGTGGGCGGCGGGCTCTTCCTTCTCGGCAACAGTGGCGGCGTTCCAGAGCTGTATCGAATGGATGCCTCCAACTATCCATTCAATCCGACAACGCAGATCGCCGGCCAGCCGACGAACAGCCCGGCTTTGCTCGTCGGGGATTCCCACACGTTCCGAGTGGCCGCGGGAGGCCGAAATCTGCGCTATCAATGGCGCAAGAATGGGGTCGATATTCCCGGAGCGGCGGCGGCGGCGCTCACCTTCTCGAGTTTGGTTTCCGGCGACACAGGCTCCTACGCCGTGGTGGTGACGGGCGACTTCGGCCTCGTCACGAGCGCCACCGTGACGCTGAGCGTGACCTCTCGTGAAACAGGAAGATACGATCCCACTTTTCTTCCGCCACAGATCTCGGGAGTCAGCGTTGTCCTCGACGACTTCTCAGTCGTGACGTTGACGGGTTTTTCTGTTGCCCGCTCTCGAGGTGACAGTGGAGCCCGTGTGGCGGATCGAACCCTGCCGAGCGGCAACTTTCAGAGAATCATGAAGGACAGCCGCGGCCGGATCCTCGTGATGAGCACGGGCCCGAATCCGCCCCATCTGCTCCGATTGGATCCGATCACGCTCCTCGACGATCCGAGTTTCAAGGCTCCCGTCATGGCGGGCCATTTCACCGCCATCGCCGAGCTCCCGGGGAGAGGTTATCTCGCAGGCACCGCGCCCAATGCGACGGTCTCCGGACAACCGCTTAATCCAGTCATTTTGTGCCGCTACGATGGGTCGGTCGATCCTAGCTTTGACACGGGAGAATCGCCGGTGGAATCGTTCAACAGCGTGGTTTCCGGCATCTGGGTCACACCGGCTGGCAACATTTACGTGGCGAGCAATGTCGGCACTTTGAGCGCTCCCACCCTTCTCAACCGAAGTCAGATTCACCGCCTCACACCCAGCGGCCAAGTGGATCCCTCATTTGATCCCGCCGGGATGACTCAAGTCTATTTCGTCCACCCTTTGAACGGGGAACGACTGCTGGTCGTGACCGAATCATTCAACGCCACCCTCCGCGCGATCAAATCGGACGGGGTGTTCGACGCCACGTTCAATCCCACGGGAGCGCGGCTCAACCAGCCTCCCTTGGCGGCTGTCGAGCAAACCGATGGGAAAATAATCCTGGCCGGCGGGTTCACGTCTTTCGGCCCGAACCAAGTGGGCAAGCACATGCGTTTGAATCGGGATGGAACTCTGGATCCCGCTTACTACAACACGGTGAGCTACAATGGCGCCGCGAACGTGACGTCGCTCAGCTATGATCCGCGGGGTTTTATCTACTATTCCCCGAGCGTTGTTTCCACTTCCGCCACTTTCCAGAGCAGCACGGTCCGCGGGCTGGTCCGTGTTTTCACGGAGCCTTCTTCGTTGGCTATCTTCAGCCAAACCACAAGCCAGCGTGTTGCCTTGAACGAAAGCTTCGTCCTGTCGATCAACATCGTGAGCGCCTCCGCGGCAACCTATCAATGGTTCAAGGACGGCGGGCTGATCCCTGGCGCCACCAGCGCGTCGCTGACAATCCCCTCCTTCACAGCGAAGGACAACGGCGCCTACACCGTCGAGGCGAGGAACTCTTCCGGAGTCATTACTTCCAGACCCGTTGATTTGGCGGTGATCAGCACGCCCGAAATTTATTTCCACCCTGCCAGCGCCAGCAAGCAACTGGGTTCAAGCTACACCTTCAGCGTCGTGGCCTCGGGCGCTGGAACTCTCAGCTACGCGTGGCGCAAGGATGGCGTTGCCATCGCCGGCGCCACCGGGAGCACGCTGACGCTCACGAATATTCAATTCAATGCCGAAGGGGATTACACGGTCGTGATTGGCAACGCTTTCGGTTCGATCACAAGCCAGGCGGCTGCGCTTGCGGTGTTTGAGATCACGGGCGCCATCGTGCCGGCGTTCGCCGCGGTCAGCTTGGGCGGCGGGATCACGAAAATGGACCTGATGCCGGATGGCTCACTGCTTCTGGGAGGGACCTTCCTGCGTCCCGGCAACCAAGATCATCCTTGGTTCACGCGGATCGACACGAATGGCATGTTCGTCCCCGGGTGGACCAATAATCCGCCGGGGGGCATCACCGCCGGGATCGGGGTGTATTGCGTCAAGGCGCTGGCGAACGGCCAGGCTATCATCGCGGGTCAGTTCGGGAGAATCGGGGGCGTGCAACGAGTCGGCTTCGCCCGCTTGAACGCGAATGGCACGGTTGATGAAAGCTTCGGACACGCTACAATCGGGCCCAACTCGGCCGTCGAGGCGTTCGAACCCCTGCCGGATGGAACATTCCTAGTCGGCGGCATCTTCACCCAGTGGGGCGCGGAGGCCCGCCTTGGCCTCGTGCGCCTGACGGCGGGCGGATTGCTCGATCCATCCTTCGCCCCCGCCTTGAATGACTTCGTCAGCGCCATCCATGTTTTGCCCGGGGGCCGGGCTTTTGTCGCCGGGCGGTTCTCCTCGATCGGCGGCCAAGTCCGATCAAGGATCGCTCGCCTCAACCCGGACGGCGCTGTGGACGCCTCTTTCGTCCCTCCAGTGATCGACCAGCCGATTTCCTCGATGGGCGTGGACAGCGCGGGACGGATTGTGATTGGCGGATTCTTCACCACGGTGGACGGCATCGCGCAGAGAAGAATCGCGCGCCTGAACCCGGACGGCACGCTGGACACGACTTTCGCGTCGGAGGCTCAGTTCTCCAGCCCCGTTCAATCCATCGATGTGCAGCTAAACGACAAGATCATTGCCGCTGGTAATGTTGTCGCTCGCCTCCTCCCTTCCGGAGCCGTGGATCCAACTTTCCAACTCGCCCCCGCCCTCAACGGTGGCGTCGGCCTCGTGAGAGCCACGCCCGAAGGCAGGCTCTACCTGACGGGGAGTTTCACCTCCCCTGTTCGCAGCATCGTCGCCGTCACCACGGACCGCGCCGAGCTGGCTATCACTCGCGCCCCGTCCGCCATGGCTGCGGAGATTGGGGCCGGCGCCAGCCTGTCGGCAGTCGTCCACACGCTCAGCCCCGCCACGTATCAATGGCTCAAAGAAGGCGTTCCCATCGCGGGCGCCACGAGCCCAACCCTGCGGTTCACGAGCCTCGCGAAAGCCGACGCGGGCCTCTATGCGCTCCGCGTGGTGAACAGCACGCGCGTTATCACGAGTTCCGCTGTGGAGCTGACCGTGCTGGCGGAGCCCGTCCTTAAGGGCCAACCCGTCGCGAAGTCGGTCGCGGCTGGTTCGCGAGTCGCGTTTTCGGCCGCCTCGCAAGGTGCCGGAGCGTTGTCCTATCAATGGCGCAAGAATGGTTTTTCGATAAGCAACGCCGTGGGGGATTCCCTAACGATTCCCAGCGCGTCGCTCGATGACGCCGCCATCTATGACGTGGTCGTTTCGAACACTCTGGGCGTCGTCACGAGCAGGCCCGCCGGATTAGGGGTCTTTGTGCCGGCTGGAAAACTCGATCTCAGCTTCAATCCCGGGGCCGGACCGAACAATACCGTGTTCGCCTCCGCCCTGTTGCCTGGCGGAAACCTGGCTATCGGCGGGGCTTTCACGGCGGTCAATGGACAAGCCAGAAATCGCTTCGCGGTTCTTGACCCCGCGGGCGGGTTGGTGAACCTCGCCACCAACCCTGCTTTCAATCAACAAGTGACCGCTCTCGCCGCTCAACCCGACGGCAAATTCTTTGTCACCACCTTCGTTAGCATCAGCCGCTATAATGCCGACGGCAAGTTGGACACGTCGTTTCCAAACCTGGGGGAACAAGGGAATGCGATCGCTCTTTCAGGAGACACGGTGTATTTTGCCGGCTACTTCGGCAGCCAAAATCCGTCGGTGCGAAAGTTCAGCACTATCACGGGGGTGGAGGACGCCACGTTTAAAGCCAATGCCTCCGGTATTCGGGGCTGGACGCCCCAATCTTTGTTCGCCTATCCGGACGGCAGAGTGTTGGTGGCCGATCCCGGCAACGGAGTGCGACGCCTCATCGCCGATGGATCCGCGGACACTTCGTTTGTGCCTCCCCAAATCGCCTATAGTGGTGGGGGACCACGTCCGATTTCCGCCATTCAAGCCGCCGCCAACGGTTCGATCTGGATAGGGGGCCTGTTCACGAGCGTCGGCGGGCAACCCCGAAATTACATCGCCCGGCTTCACTCAAATGGCGCCGTGGACACGGCTCTGCCTGACCCTGGGCTCAACGGCCAAGTCAGGGCGCTTCACTTGGCCGACGGGGCTGTGTTCCTCGCGGGAGACTTTTTTCCGGTTGTAGCAGGCCTTAATTATCGAGGATTTCTCAAGATGTCGGCAGTCACGGGCTTGATTGACCCCGCTTTCGGGCCGTTTTCGTTGAATCAAGCCGCCAATACCCTTGCTGATGCTGGGAATGGCAAGCTGGTGCTCGCGGGAACGTTCGCCACGCCGTTGAAAGGCGTGGCGAGGGTTGTGACCCGGTCGGATGTCCAACTGGCGGTCACCGTTGCACCCACTTCTGTCAATGCGAACCAAGGGGATCCCATCAATCTCACGGTTGCCTGGAAGGGCGGTGGGGAAGCGACTTACCAATGGAAGAAGAATGGGCAAACGCTGCCAGGCGCCACCGAGCAATCCCTGCTCATCCCGTCAGTCGAAGCGTCGAACGCCGGCGACTACACGGTGATCCTAGCCGCTGGCGGCGAAACGGTCAGCAGCGCCGCCGCCGCGGTGCGTGTTCGCGGCGGCGGCGGCAACGCCTCTTTCACACTTTGGAAGAGTCAGCATCCGTTCCCGCCAAACTTGGATTCAGAGTCAAGCGACGCCGATGGCGATGGCTTGAACAACCTGGTTGAGTTCTATCTCGGCAGCAATCCGTTGGACAAGAAGAGCGGGCCGCGTCCTTCGAGCGGCGCCATCCTCGTGGATGGAGCGACTTATCCGGCCGTGACATTCATTCGCAACAAGGCCGCCGCCGGCCTCCGGCTCGAGGTTGTCGCGTCTTCCACCGTCGTTTTCTCAGACAATCTTGGCACAACAGAAATAACCGAGGACTTGGGCGACGGCACCGAGCGGGTCGTTCTCCGATCCAACACAAGGACGTCGGCCCAGCCCACCCAGTTCATTCGCCTCAACCTCGCCGCCGATCCCCTCGCGCCTTAGCTTTTTTTGCGTGAGGCATGTGGCATATCCCGTATGCATCTGGTGAGTGATTCGGAAAAACTTTATCGCCAGGATCTTGCGAAGATTCAACTGGGGCAACCGCCGTTTAAGGTTTGGCCAAAGCGTTGACGCCGAGCAGGCGCTGGCTTTGCAGCCAGGCCAGGCAACGGTCCGTCCAAGTCGACGCCGGCAGGCCGCTCTTGCGAACTCCGAATCCATGCCCGCCTCGCGCATAAACATGCAACTCCGCCTCCACGTTCGCCCGCTTCAAGGCCAGATACATCACGACGCTGTTCTCCACACCCGCCACTGGATCATCGGTCGCGTGCACCAAGAAGATGGGCGGCGTCTCCTTTGGAATCCGCATGTACGGGGCCAACACATCCTTGGCCACTTCAACTCCCGCGCGTTGTTGTTCAATGAAATACCCCGGATAAACCGCCACCGCGAAATCCGGTCGGCAGCTCGCTTTGTCCCGCTCGTCGACCGGCGCGTAGGCGCGCTGGTCGAAGTGGGTCGCCGCCGCCACAGCCAAGTGTCCGCCCGCCGAGAATCCAAGGATCCCAATCCGGCTCGGATCGATGCCCCATTCCGCAGCCTGGCTGCGCGCCAAACTGATAGCCCGTTGAGCGTCGAGCAGCGGGCCCGGAGCCGGCAGTCGCTCGGGCTGACCCGCGCGGCGTGGAACACGATATTTGAGCACGATTCCTGTCACCCCGACAGCATTGAGCCAAGCGGCCACCTCCTCCCCTTCCAGATCCCACGCCAGATTCCAGTAACCGCCGCCAGGACAGACGACGATCGCCATGCCTGTGTTCTTCTCTGCGGGAGGTTTGAAGAGAGTAATGGTCGGCGTTTTGACGTTGGTGATCCACTTCGCATCCTTGGTGGGCGCTTCTTCGGGGGCGCGAACGCGCTCGGGGCCGATTTCTCGAACGTCTCCGGGAACCGCGCCCGGCCATACAGGGAGCACCACAGACTCCGCCGGATGGATGCGGGGAGAAATCAAAAAGAACCACACCAGGGTGACCGCCACCCGGGCACGATTGGTTTTGAGATTCAGTTTCCCGCTCATGATGAATGGTGGAGAGTCCAGTGAACAGGAGTGCTGGTCAACGCTTTACGGAGTCAAGCGTCCGCGTCAGTGCATCCACAAGTTGTCGGTGAACTTGGCTGGCAGCCCGGAGCGCGGTTGTGTGCGGAGCACCAGCCGCAGCAGGTTTGGCGTGACAGCGCGCCTGAGATGCTGCTGAGACTGGCTTTCAGCACAGTCGCGCTCCACCGACAACGCGTGGATGCACCGCTCCGCGCGGGCGGGAGGGGCGAAGATCCTATGCCACCGGATCAGGGGATCAAAAAAGAGCTTCCGGATCAGAAGATACGATGAGCCCGTCCCGAATCGGGGCCGGGATGCCTGCCCATCCATTCGAGCGAAATCCCAGCCCGCAAGAATTGAAGTTGTGAGCCCGGAGTGGTGGTGGCAAGAGTGGTGACGTGCTCAAAATTAGGGTTCACGCTGGTGGGAACGAGCCCACGACGGCCGACCTGCCTCCCGGAGTTCACACCGTTGGGCGGAACCCCTAAAATCCCCTCGTCCCGGAGCGGCCTGGCCGTGTGGCTCGGAGGCAGGTGTGCCGAGGAGGCTGAAAGCGCTTTTGAAGCGGGAAATCCCGGGCTGAGGCAGGCAGCCATGAACCGGCTGAATATCGCCAGGGTTCTGAGCTCCTGGACACGGGTGAGCATCCGAGCGGCTCTCCCTTGGCGTGGGACTGAGGTCAACCCAGTGCATCCGCAGGTTGACGGTGAATTTGGCTGGCAGCCCGGAGCGCGGTTGTGTGCGAAGCACCAGCCGCAGCAGGTTTGGCGTGATAGCGAGCCTGAGATGCTGCTGCGACTGGCTTTCAGCACAGTCGCGCTCCA